>Ga0070661_100000332_pt1 | contig 37958 bp, 67 predicted proteins | sample KBSC43metaG_FD_64663 | JGI IMG/M metagenome (GOLD analysis project Ga0070661, IMG submission 64663) | Corn rhizosphere microbial communities from Kellogg Biological Station, Michigan, USA - KBS C4-3 metaG | ecosystem: Host-associated > Plants > Roots > Rhizosphere > Soil ... | reverse complement strand
TGCCAGCCCGTTGGTGGTCGAGCCGCCCAGGGAGATGCCGTTCTCGGTCGTACCCTTGAAGTACTTGGCCCAGTAGTTTGCGTCGCCTTCACTGTACACCTTGGCTTCCACTGCGCCCGCTTTCAGCAGGGCTTGGTCATTTGCACGGACCAGTTCACCGCCTTCGAAGGCCGCAGCGAGGAAGGCCTTGACTTCGTTCGGGTGCGCAGCCATCCATTGCTTGTTGCCGATCACTACCGCCGGCATCTGCCATGCGTATTCCTTGGTCGAGGCGAGGACCTTGATGTTGCCGCGCTTCGTCGCGACCTTCACGTCACCTGGAGTCCAGGTCGCGGTGCCGTTGATTGGGTGCCCACGGTCAGTTGCGTTCGCGATGAACTTCTCGTCTGCTTCAGTGAAGGACGAGACACCCACGAAGTTCATGGCGTTCGGGTCGTAGGTCTTCGGGTCCGAATTGACCTTGATGCCGTTGTCGGCCGCGTACTTGATGCAGATGTTGATGTCGCCGTCACCGAGCACGCCCGCGATCAGTGAACCTTGCGGCTTCGCGTTCTTGTCGATGATGCACTTGTCTTCGCCACGGCTGTAGCCCAGGGCGCCGACGACTTCCACCGACTGGTTGAACGGGGCGAGCGCTTCATCAGCGCCCTTGACGAAGGCAGGGTAGCCATCGCCCATGATCACGACGAAGTGGACGCCAGTCGAGTTATCCTTCGCGAACGACGCGAGGTCGGCGATCATCTTCGAGTAGTCGTCTTCGCGCTTGAGGTTCACCTTCAGGCCGCGCTTGTCCATGATGGAGCCGGGGGCGGTATCGACGTCGCCATTGGCGTAGTGCAGGCCGGCAGTGGCGTTCCAGGCCAGCGTCTTGACACGGATCACTTCATGCGAGGAAACAGGACTGGTGTTGATGGTCGAGCTCAGGCCCGTGGAGGTCCCCGTGGTTGTAGTGGGCAGATCGATCTTGTCGGGAACGGACGCCTCGATGGTGGCCCTTGGTTTGAAGTATCCCTTGCTCATCGCAACGTGCGTACCATACCCAGCTGAGCCGAGTATCACGGCGACAAGAATTGCTTTCGGTAAAGGTTTGAGTTTCATGTTCTTATTTCCTTCAAAAGTTGAATAAACTTAAGCCCTGTCAGACTTATCACACAAAATTCACTACTACACCATCTGCTGTGGCTTTCGTTCAAAATGTGCCGATGGAGTCATTATACACCATCGGCCAGGTTCGTGTTACTTATTTGTCGTTTTTGTTCAGGAGTTGCGAGTAGTCGAACTGCGCGGCCGGCACGCCAATCCCTTGATTCAGGGTGGAGTTAAGAGTTGCTTGCTCGAGCATCTGCTGCTTGTGGTTACCGAGCAGGATTGAGTCGGCCTTGTTCTCCCATTCCTGGAGTTTCTTGAGGGCATCCGCCTCGTACACTCCGTTCTGGAGGTCCAGTCCTTCCACGAAGCCCTTCGAGTTCTCTATGAAGTTCTCGATCTCGCCCATCTTCATGCCGTAGTCATTGACCACGTATTCCATGGCTTGATCGAAGAGTTCTCGTTGGTCGGTGCCACCCATCAGAATCTTCTTCGCCGTCGACATGGCTGAGTAGGATTCCTGGATCATGCGTCGCTGCATCTCCTGCGCCTTGACCTCGTTGTTCAGGTCATCGATCACCGTGCCAGTCACCTCGTAGTACTTGTTCAGCGCCTTGAGGTGCACCTGCATCTGGAGAAGCAGGGGTCGCAGGGATTCTTTGTTCAGCTTCTCGAGCCGCCCCGCCTGTCGACTTGCCACTGTGAGGGCGGACTGCTTGCCTTGATCACGAGCCACCTTCACGGTCGCCATCTGGCGTTCATACTCGGCATCGTTAGCGTTCACCTGTTTCTCACAGACCGCAATTTGCCCACGCAGCTTGCCGATGGATTCCTCCATGATGCCGCGCTTGCCCTTGAGGTCCTCGATGTAGGACTTCATGATGCCGATCGGGTCGATCTCGACGAAGGCGCCGGTGATCTTTCGCATCACGCTCTTGAAGCCGTATGCGATCAGTGTCTGGAACTTCGAGTTCGTCAGGATCATGATGAGCCCGAACAGGATGGCGCCGAGGACGGTCAGGGTGATGGCCTGACCAACCAGGTTGATCGCCTTCGCGAACAGGTTCGTCAGGAAGTCCAGGGAGAAGTACAGTCCGAGGATACCGAGGGCGATGGCGACCATGCCAGTGGTACCTTCTGGGCGTTCCCAGAACGACTTGGGTTTGAATTCGTCAGTCATTGCTTGGTTTCCTTTGGCTTAGCCGAGAGTGGAAAGGATGGTTGCTTTGTGGCTGTTCAGTTCTTGGCGAACCGCGTTTGCTGCTGCCTTGAATTCCGTGTCAGCTTGACGGAGCTCGGCTTCCTTCGAAGCAGCCTGCGAACGGAGGTTCATCGCGTTCGTCGATTGCTCGGCCGATTGTTGCTGGAGATTTTGAATCTCCTGCTGCAGTTGTTGGATGCGCTGGTTCATCGTCTGCACAGACTGCTCAGCCACGTCTGCTTGGCGTTGCAGGCCGCCGACTTCCTGCTTGATCTTGCCCTCGAGGGCTTGGCCAAACTGCATCTCGGCACCGTCGACGTCATTCAGGTGGATTTGAACCGCTTCCGCGAGTTCCTTCGCACCGCGGCCGGCGCCTGCTGTTTTCTGCGCCGCCTTCAGCCGCATCGCTGGATCGGGGATGATGTCCGCGAGGGCATCGCTTGCCGTGATCAGGGCAGTCAGCGCGGTGTTACGACTGAAGGTCTGCTTGCGAATCGCAGCTACCATTTCCTGGTTCACTGCTGGCGCAACTGGGTGGTACGAGGTCATGGTGCCACCCTCGTTTGTTCGCACGACCTTCTGCATTTGCGGTTGCGGCGCCCCTTGCGGGGCAGCTGCTTCCACGGTGCCATCATCCTCAACAATGGCGCTTTTCACTTTATCCCACAGTCCCATCATTTTCTCCTTGTGCCAAATATTCAGGTGGTGCGAGGCGGCACTGGTAGCACCGTACGTAGCTGTCGTCTTCTTCAAAGATGAAGAGCGCGTGTTTAGTCAGTTCAGGTTTGAAAATTACTGCCTTGACCGTGTTCACCCGTCGCCCTGACTTAAACGGCTTCGGAGTTGTCTTGTTGTTCGACAAAGAAGTCTTGCAGACCTTCTTGCCGACCAACTTGTAATATCCCGCGATCTTTTCCGGAGTATCGTGGTACATGATTACCGTCCGAAGTCCGGCGCCGCTTGTTTCTTGGTACGGAAGGCCTCGCTTGCGCCTTCACTCGAGACGATCACGTACTTGCTGAGGTCGATCTTCGGGTAGCCGGCGATGCCGAGCCAGAAGCCCTGCCACGGCGAGCCCAGTGCCGTCTCGTAGGAGCGCTTGACGTCGAGGAACTGGGTCTGCGAGACCTGGAATTCCTTCTGCGTCGACTCGACGACCTGCTGCACCTTGCGATACAGCTGCGCGTCGACCGTGGGATTTTGTTCCTTGATCATTTGGAACACGGCCTTCGAACCGTCGGCACCGTAACGACCTTGAATCGCGGCCTTGAAGATGTTGATTTGATCTTCGGTCGCCATCTTCGTAACGCCGGCCACGCCTTTCAGCTGCTGGTAACCAGATGACAGGACGTTCTCGTTGTCAGCATACTTCGCCTTCAGCTGCACCTCGGTTCGATTGCCGTAGCTCGCAGCGCTGAAGTAACTGGCAGCAACGCCGAGAACAACCACACCCACTACTCCTGCAATCGCGAGATTGCGGATCAGGTTCGAATTTGCCATTTTATTTCCCTTCATTATTTGTTGATATGAGTCATTATAACCTAGTTTCCTTAGGTTGTACACACATTTTAGCGGAACCGGCGGCGGTAAAAAGTTGGAGTCGTCCACTGTGGAATCATGTACCACACCACCACTGCACCTGCAATCACCAGGAAGATCAAGGTGAACACCAGCCATTCAGGAGGATCGATCTCGCCATCAAGGTACTCGAACTCTGCCATGTGACGACGCTCGAAATTCGTGTCAATCTGCTTCATCATGATGTCGACGATGCTCCTGTCAATCACGCCCTTGTCCATCACTGCATCTCGCAGCTCCACCTTGAAGCTCTCGTTCTTGGTCCAGCTCAAGACACGAACGAAGTCAATCTTGGGGTACTCCGTGCTACCGATGATGAGCACCACGTCGTTCTTGTTCGCGCCTTCCCATGCATCTCGCAGCGCATACTCGTAATTCGAGTCGTTCGTCTTCGCTATCACAATGATGACATTTACCTGTTTCTTTGGACCACGTTCACGCAGCCCCATTGCGATGTCCTGGTTCCATTGAGCTGCATCTGCAGGCGCCCATCCTGGCGTCAGGAAGCGGTTGATCTTGTAGAAGTCGTACACCTTGTCTGGGTACGATGGAATCAAGTTTGCAAATTTCGCCTTCAGGTCGGCCGCGGCGGGTGTGAAGAGCGAGTTGGGCACTGCCTGGATGTAGTTCGTGTATCGGTGTTCCTTTGCCACAGGATCGCCCTTCTGAATCACGGTGTATCGTGGTGGATCAGGTAGCCTGTAGACCCTTTGGCTCGTGCTGTCCTCGTGGTCGATGCGGTAGTCGCCGATCGTCGTGTTGCAGTTCCATGTCACTGTGTAGTGATCCTCGTAACATGTTTGACACGTTCGAGTTTGGTTGCCCTTCGAATCTGTGGAAGTGGTACAGTTACACTCGTACGATCGTTGATACGAGTCGTGCACCCGTTCCTTCGACACAACCTGCCCATTCCAGATTTCAGTGTCCCAGGTCTTCGACCCCTTCGAGATGAAGAAGCCAGCGCAGACGATCATAATCGCAACGAGGCAGTACCCGCCAGCGATGACGTAGCTTTGTTGTTTGTCTCGATGAGGAATCCAGATAACGATCGCGCAGACAACAGGCAGCACGAGAAGCCAGAGAAGTGTGGTGTTCATAGCTAACCTTTTATTTTGGGTTTGCGATACGTTCAAGTTGATCGGAATATTGGGCACGTGAGTATGCACCAACGAGGTAACATGGAACGATAAAAAGTGCCATGAACGAGGCTCCTCCAAGGAAGCCCCAAAATCCGCCCTTTGCACCAGCAAATCCACCCATGAGGATGAAGATGAACATGATCAAGGTTCCAGGGTGTTCGCCAACATGAGGCAGGCTGGTGCAGCCACGAAGAGTTTGACGAAGGAGCTTCATGTCAGTGCCCCTTCTGCGCCAGCACAGCGATGACTTGAGTTTGGAGGATGCGTTGAGCGCGGTTGTACTCGTGATCTTGAGGATGGCGCATATAGGCTTGACGACGGAGTTCGATCAGCTCCTTGGGATTGAGCTGTTCCAGGACTTCTTTGGCTTTGCCATGGAATTCGATCGTTTGCATTTGGAATCCTGTGATTGAGTTGATAGAGACATTATACAACAGCAACCACAGGATGTACATCATTTTTAGACTTCCTCTTCTTCCACCAGCGAATGATGAAAGCAATCGCACCCAAAACGATAAAGTCACCGAATATTACAATGAACGCGATGATCGCAGCCTTCACGCGCCTTCGCCCTTTGACATAGCAACCACAGCAATCAATTTCCAATTCTTGATGCACCCATTGTCTAAATGAGAGTAGGTGCCTAGCGTGCGGAATTCAACGAGGTCAAGAGCAAGCAACTTCTCTAGGACTAGGCCCGCTGGTGTTTTCAGTGGCTTGACTGTTGCGTATACCTTGTCGCCACGAATGTGTACGTTTTCGGAGACAAATGCTACCTTATTAAGTGGCAGAGTTCCACCAGGACCCACATCGTCCTTGAAAACACCAAACTTCGGATCGTTGTTGAAGTTGAATTTCAGCAGGGCTGGGGCTACATCTTGCCGCAGGTAGGTGCGCCCATTTTTATTTGGGACACCCATCTGCAGCACGACAAACTCAAGCGGGTTAGTGCGTTGAGGATGTCGTTTGCTGTAGATGGTGGGCATCTTACTTCTCCTGTTCGAGGTACAGGTTGCTGATGGCCTTGAACTGCTGAGAACCATCCATCGCCTTGAAGACCAGGCCTTCACGTACGTTGTTGTGCATGCTTGGCCCGATAGCAAACTTCAGCAGATCGTCCATGTTGTGGATTCCCAGCTCGGCAAGGGTCACGTTACTGTAGAGAATCGGTACGTGCTCGACACGGAATCCATTACGAACGGTAGCCTCTGCATTCAGCTTATCGAGGAAGGCAATGCGGTCCTCTGGTTTCATGTACTCGCCTTTCCTGATGTCGAAGACGTTGTACACGAAGAAGCGATTGAACGACAGGCTTTCGCGGTTGCCTTGAATGCCAGGACCCATGAGCTCGCCTTGCAGCGCAACGTTGGTGACGTCTGCATCACGCAGCGCCTGCAGAACTCCTTCGTTGGCCATCTGCACGAACGAGTTGTTCTCGTTGCCTTCCATCTTCAACTCGAGGTTACGCGAGCAGACGCCTTCTTCTACTTTATCACCTTCTCCACGACGATACACGGTCATCGAGCTGCCGTCCAGCTTGAGAGTCACCTCGTACTGGGTGTCGCGGCTTGCTTGAGGCTGATGTACAATATGCAGCACGCCATCAATCGTGCACATGCGATCGGCCTTGATTGCCTTCTCAATTTCTTCAGGAAGCAATGTAGCAGCTGATGGAACAGGGCGGAACGTCTTCTCGTAGCCGAAGATCGAGCTCACCATGTTCTGGCACCGCTCTTGATCGCTCTTCTGGAGGAAGCTTGGGAAGCTGCCCTTCGCGGTTCCTGCCAGTTGAGGATTGATCGGCTTTTCCCACTTCATGATGCCGAGAATACCCGTGAAGTTGATGTCACGAAGGTCGTCTCTGTCAAGGTAGACCTGCACCTCGGGGAAGATGTCAACAGGCAACGCGAGACCCTGGCTGCGTTGCCTACGAAGCGTGATCGTTTTCAGGCGCGCGCCGCGAATGCCATTCCAGGTGATTGCATTCTTCTCGAGGAAGGCGTAGCGATCGTCATCCATTGGAAGGAACGAATCTACCTCGAAGTAGACACAAAAATCGCCTGGCTTGAACTCACCGGCCTTCACGACCACCTTCCAACCCTCGACGGTGGCGACCTTGATCAGGTCAGCGTCAGGGATGTCATCGATCGCGTTGATGGTGCGGATCGTCACCAACTTGCGGCCGTCAGCCACCGCTTCAGCGATGAGCTGCTCTCGCTTCATCTTCTGAGCATCCATTGGAATGTCAATGGTGCCGTGCATCCGCATGTTTTCATTCATGACTTCGGCTTCTTTGATGCCGTCGTGCATGTCCTTCAGCATCTCTTCAGTTACAACTTGACCCATTTTGCTTCTCCTTTATTTTCTTTCTCTTGGTGCACCACAAAACAAACAGCTATCATCGTTTTCCCAACGGCGGCAGTCCCCCTGCACCGTTACGAAGTCCCATTCTGGGTCAATCGGGTGAATTGGCTTTTGAATGATTTCACCCGTGTTCAACTTCACATGCAGGCCATCTTCAGTGTAGTAGTGACAGGCATGATCAGGACTGTCAGGACAGTAGTGACCAAAGTCAGTACCGCAGATGGTGCACCAACATTCCCCTTGGCCCCAACGCGTGTTAACGCTGTAGGAGATTGCATGGGGACAATCCTTCTTCATGTTCCAATAGGCGTCAGTGGCCTCTTTCATCGCGAGCTCGAGGCTCTTCAACCTAAGCATGAAATCATCTTGTTCAGGGCTTCGTTGTGTGTCGACCCTAATTGTCTTTGTCATAGCGTCACTCCAATCATGACAAACGGCCTCCATATTTCGTCGATGACCTCGGGTCGCTTCTCGCTTGCAATCCGCTTGAGGGCATTTTTTATTCCTTCTTCTAATCGCTTCTGGCTCCACAGGTGTGGGTTGTCCTGACGAAACTTCAGCTCTTCATCGGTGATCACGTTTTGACGAGTGGTGTTGCAGACAGCACATGCAGGACGAAGGTTCTCTACCATGTCCAACCCACCCAGCGATTTCGGAATGATGTGATCTCGGTTCATGAGAACCAGCCGTCCATCTCGAATGCCATAAAGGTTCACAACGGGGTAACCCATCTTGTTGTTGCGAGCCTGATCAGCAACCCAGCGGTCAGCTACACAGCCGCAGGACCAGCACTTGATTGGTTGTCCTCGTAGCCGCTTGAAAAGTTCCCAACCTGAACAGGCAGAAACACGACGACCTCGGATCAACCGATCTTCCTTGTTCTCCTTATCTAAAATTTGAAAACCTTCTTCAAGTCCTAATTCATGAAAGTAGATAAACATATAATCAGTGTAAAAAAGTTGCTATAACTTATTGTATCACGATGAACACATGTTGAACACTGCCTGCATCAGGTCATAAAAATGGCCGCTCAAGGCGGCCGCTATTTGTGAACTAATGCTGTATTCCGCCGCTATGCTGTGCTCATGACCTTATCGATATCTGATTGGTCTGCCTTCTCAATTGGGAGAACCTTGGTCACTTCACTTCCGAAGTGAAAGTTCTTGAGAGCGTGATTTGGTCCATTGGTGAACTCAAGACAGGAGTATCCAACGATTGGCTTCTCGGAGAACTCGAACGTGAGAGGGATGGGTCCCTTCTTTGACTTTGGGTATGCGTCGTCCCAAGTGGCAATCTCCCACTTGTTGTTCTTTCTGACATAGAAAGCTGCCTTGTTCCCCTTAAGGGACAACGCAATCTCACTCAGCCTGAATCGATTGGTCAGGAACTGAACGGAGTTGCCTTCATAGTGGAACTTGTCAGGCACGAAGATGCACTTTTCGTACCATGTCTTGGCGCCTTGGTCCTCTCCACCGGTGTTTGCGTGTGAGGACTTCCAACGTTTTGATTCGCCGCTTGCAGAAAACACGTACTTCGAACCTTGCCCGGTTTCGAAGTACGTTATGATCTTTGCATGTGACGGAGATTTGATATCTTGAAGTTCGTGTAATTTCATGGCTACTTTCTTTTAGTAGCCATATTTATGCTCAGTCAGTTGACCGCTGCCCACCATGCGGCTTGACTTTGCCTCGGTGATCTTGAGCAGCTTCGTCTGCGATTCGGTCAACGCGCCGACGTGGCTTGAAGGCCGCGGTAACCTTCGTATTTTCAGGAGTCATCGTGATCATGACTTCCACCATCTTCTCGTCAGGGCGGAGGTTGATGTCGAACTTATTGGAGAAGAGCTTTGCCTGGATTACGTTATCGACGATGATGGCTTCGCCCTTGGCCGGGTCGAACCCGCCAAAGAACTTGTTGTCCGAATCACGCATGATAGCATAGAGGGAGATTGTGTTCATGGGTTTCTCAACTAAGTGAAATGCCGTGGTCAGTTAGTGCACGGCTGAGTTTAAGAAAGAGCAAGATGTTGAAGCACCTCGCATATGCTTCGCACATCATGATTGGAGTTTCAATACGAACTCCATTCACTTCAAATGCAGCTACCCATCCAAGACGCGAGGAGCTAGAGGTTCCTGGTGCGTGAAGAATAAGCGCGAGATTTACCTTGTTTTCAATCGACGAGATCGCGTTCAGGTCTGAAAGGTAGTTCACCTTTGGTTGCGCCCAAACTGGAACTGACGAGATGAAGTAGTCATTTAGTCGGTTGTTCTTTGCAAACCGTTCCCAATTTTCACTGATCTCATCGATGCACTGCTCAGCAAGAACTTCCAGAGTTGGCGGCTCCGGACGTTTCTTACGTGATTCGAAGAGGTCAATGACGTTACTCATAACTCAGGTGTTGGTTTTTCGATTTCGTCGTAAATGGATCTAGGCTCAAAAGCTGGTCGAGGTTGTTCCAGCTCCTCCATGTTCTCGATGGTGACGAACTTTGGTGCGTATTTTGTGAACACGCTGCCCCATTCCATGTGATAGCCCATTGGGTTACAAACTATGCGGGTCTTCCATAGCTTGGTGTCGATGGTATCATGCGTGTGACCGTGCACCCACAGATGTGGAGCGTTGTCGCCTGCCAGAATCCGATCGCAGTTAGAAGCAAATCCACCGTTCGCCTCAGTTCCAAACCGAGGGTGACAGAGGCGGTACGAAGGCATGTGGTGGGTTGCCACAATTGTCTTGCCTTTGAACGGCATGTTCAAGAAGTACTCGAGCTTTCCTCGCTGCTCTTTGTGTAGCAGCTTCATGTCACCTACGGTATACCTCTTGCCATCTTTCTTGATGACATAGAAGTCACGAAGGTATCGACCCACGTTCGCGTGGTCGGCAAGGGTTTCACCACCATCTGCCCATAAGGTCGTGTGAATGATACGAACATCACTAAATTCTTCAAGACGAACGCTACCACCTGCACATGAAACGTAGCTCATCTCAGGAGCTTCTAAAGATATCGTAATGTCGTCATTCCATTTGGTCATTTCATGACCATAGTACTCGTGGTTTCCTGGAATGTAGATAACCTTGATGAAGCGCCCATTCAGCCATTGGAGAAATTTAAGCAGCTGTTCAGGCTTGGAGCTGATGTCACCTGCAAGGATGAGGATGCTTTCTGAATCTCGAGGATCGGGCGGCAGGTAGGTCTGTGCTAAGAACTCTTCACGCTGTCCCGCAAGCTGCTCTAGATGTAAATCTGAGGCAATTCGTATGTATTTTAGTTTCATATAACATCTCAGTTAGGAGTATCTTTTTGATACCTCCTGGTGTAGGGTAAACCACCCATCTACTTTTTCTTTTAATTCTACAACAGCACCAGGCGCTTCGATGTGGCTCATGACTTCTATCACCGCTTTTGCAGCAGCATTTTCTTTTCTCAGCGCGTTACGCCTCTCAGCGTAAACAGAGAAGTCATACAGCTTCACATCTCCCTCCTAGTGTTACCTCAGTATTTATGGGGACGGCGGTTCAACCTCAGAACCTGCCTCATTTTCTTGGACTGGCGGTGTTGGTGGTTCAACGTACTCGCGAATGAGGTAATCACCTTCGATAGAAAGTGGTTCACCAACGCGCATTCTTTGAACACGGGCCATCGTTTCATGTTCCATTTGCACTCGAACAGATGGATCCATTCCATCAAATACAGAAAGCGCTCTGGCAATTTTGTATGCAGCGACTTGAACCATGTCGCTATGTTTTTTGCTCATGTTCTGGCTCCTTAGGCGGTTTCATGGCAACCAAGCCCCACCTAGGTGGGGCTTATCATAAAGAATCGAAGTTTTATACTGCGATCATGCTGCGACCTTTGAAGTCGAGCTCGGCGTCATCTGCCAGCTCGACAACCTTGTCGTCGCGAATGTACTCGATCGTCGGGAAGCGGAGAGAAGCGTGCTTCTTCGACTTCGTGCGGCTTACTTCCTGGTACTTGATCACGGCCGTTTTCCCGATGTAGCTCTTCAGGTCAGCCATGATCTCGTCACGCGTCGGCATGATGGTCTTGTCCGTCTTGATGTCGATGAAGCCAGAACCAACTGCCGTTTCGAAGTAGACCCCGTCCTCGGTCCAACCTGCCACGATAGCACCGCCGATGGTATTTTCCAGGCGCGACTTCGGCCGACCGTAGTAGAAGCCGATGATGCGTGCATCAGCCGGGTAGAAACGCTTGACCTTGCACCAGGAGAAGCTGCGGTCCCAGGTGTAGACTGCCTTCAGCTCCTTCAGGATCAGACCTTCCTGCTTGTGCACGTCGATGACGTGGTTGCAGTACTCCATCATGTCGTTGTAGTCAGTCACGATGCGGCCTTCCGACAGGACAACCTTCTTGGTGTCCTGAAGCAGGTCAGTGAGGTTCTCACGGTTCTGCTCCATCGTGATGCTCGTCTTCTGAGCGATCCAGTCGTTCAGTGGCATCATGAAGAAGGCACGCAGCTTCATGTTCGCCTTTGCTGCGTCGTTGCCTGCCTTCTTGGCGTTGATCGTCTCGGTGAAATCCGACGCAAAGGCCTCGCCGTCCATGATGAAGTCATAGCCGACAGCCGCGCGGATTGCCATGAGCTCGTCATCGAACAGGCCGTTGAGGTGCTCACTTTCCTTGCCGCTGCGGGCACGGTATTCCACTGGCATACCCCACCGAACGATTGCGATGGTGCGTTGACCGTCGTACTTGTAGTCGGCTTGGCAGGGGAAGGTGATGTACTTTTCGAAGTCCTCGATGTCGTCGCACTTGTCGGCGAGCATCACCTCGAAGGTAGGAATTTGATCCTTCGGCCAGACCTTGTTGAAGGTATCAGCCGAGAAACCGGCCCGAGGGTCCTTGTCGATGACGCGCTCGAGATACGAAGCGGTTTCTTTCGTGAAGAGCGCAAGCACACCGCGAACTCCTGCGCGAGCTGCATCCCCAGTCAAATCACGTGATGCAAGGTTATCGCACAGCTCGAAGAAGATGTCGAGCGAGGAATCAACAGAACTATGCTGCTTTGGACGGTCAAACTTCTTGACGCCGAAGACCATGTACGGGTCCATCGCGTAGCGCATCAGCTTTCGACCGTTTTCATCCAGCTTGGCGAGAGCAGCTTGAATTGCCTTCTTCGAACCAGCGCCGTTTGCCTCTTGGCATTCCTTGAGCACGTCTACGAAATTCATATAAACTCCACAAAATTTATTCAGTGAAGTCATTATAACACGTAGTCGTGCTCAAGTACACTACTTCGTAGAGATTACATGTTGTCGAACATTTTTTCGAGAACTGCTTCGACTAGCTTGGTTGCAGGAACCGCACCGTACTCGCCAGTGCAAAGTTCCTCGAGGTCTTCCTTGCTGAGGTGAGCAAGGAAGTTTTCTACATCTCGCAGCTCCTCGGATGTATAGACGTCCAAGGAGTCGAGCATGTGCTTCACGACGCTTTCTTCGGTGTGTAGGCGGTTGATGGCGCCGTTGTCGTACGCGATGAGCTTCGCCGCCTCGATGATGTGTTGGTTCATACCGTCACCGATTTCTTGGCACCGACGGTCGTCTGGAGAATACCGATCGTCAATGCTTGCTTCGCGTGCGCTTCACGCAGCGGGTTCATTGTCCTGATGATGTTCTCGATGTGTGCTTCCATCAGGGCCTTGGTCGGGCCTTCCGGCATCGCATTGAACTTTTCGATCGCTTCGTGAATCTGGGCACTGCAGTTCTTCAGCTTTTCTTCGACGATTGCATGGTTTGCAACCAGCTCCTCGAGAAATTGTTCGTCGCTCTTCACGCCAATCAGCTTCATCAGAAACTTCATCATGATTTTCTCCTTAGCGATGGGGTCCAAAAATTAGGCGGTTACCTTCGTGCAGAGATTTGCACCGACAGTCCACTTGCAACCCTGACGCAAACCGCCGATTTGAGTTCCTTTGATCGACGAGAGGTCACGAGAGAAGCTATCGATGACGATCTTGGTGATGCCGCCTTTGCGAGGACCTGCATCGAACTGGACCGTGTCACCTTTGCGGAACTTCATTGCATTTTCTGCGGCCTCGGACTTGTACAAAGCATTCATGTTTGCAACGAGGGCCTTGTTCAACATCCGTTGCTCTTCGAGCGACAGGGATTTGATTTGAGCCATGATCGATTGGATGTTTGCGTTCATTTTGATTTCCTTCAGGTTGTTTGGTTGATGTAGTTATTATACACTAACCTGTAGAAATGTACACCTTTTTATTTCTTTTTTCTCATTTTCTTAGGTGTTCTCTTCACGCGCCGCAAAACTGGTTCCTTCATCATGAAGGAACCAGAGGAGTGAAGTAGTCATTTGCAACTCCTTTGCGGAGTGGTCGGCACTTGTACCGGCCTTCTCCTTGGTTGCCCTTAGGCTGCAACCGTTTCGTCTGCCGTGGTTTCAGCGGCCGGTTCGACTTGCGGCGCGGCGACCGGTTCTGCCGGCGTTTCGGCTTTCGGTTCTTCCGCCGGTTCTTCCTGCGGTTGCGGTGCCGGCTGGGCGTAGATCGCTTCTTGCACGACTTTCAGCAGGTCTTGCAGGCCGAGCTTCGACAGTTCTTCCTTGGTGCCGGCGTTGACATGTACGCCGTGGGCGACCAGTTTGTCGTAGTCGGTGACGACGCCGGCCAGGACTGCGTTCAGCCAGGTGTTGCCGAAGCTGTAGCGTTGACGCTTGGCGCGCTGGATCAGGTATTTCGGCGTCGGCTTGTCGACCTTCGGTGCGGCCGTCGTGGTCGTGGTTTCTGCCGGTGCGACTGCGGTGGTTGCGGTATCGGCGACGACGTTCGTGTTCACATCGGCTTGCACGGTTGCGGTGTCAGCGGCGGTCGTGGTGACGGTGGTTTCGGTTGCGTTGGTCATTTCAGTTCCTTTGGTCTGGTTGGTGGTTTTTGCTTTGGTTGCGGTGGTTTTTGCTGCTTTTTCGATTTTGGTTGCCATTTTTAAAACTCCTTCAGTATTGGTTGGTATAGATGTATTATAACAAACTCACCAAAAAAGTACACTACTATTTTCACTTAATGCAAAATTTTAGAGGTTAAGCAATTGATACCGTCACCTCCCCTAGCTTTACGCCAAAGCTATCTATAAGACAAAAGGGAACATGTGTGAGCGCCAGCATATCAATTGTAAGTGTATTGCCGGTCGCCATCAGCCGGCCAAGTTCCTGAATTGCCTCGCCAGCTCGTTCAGTCTCAGTTGTGAAAAGCTCAATGACAATTTTCATTTCTTTCTCCAGTCTGGAAACGACAAGTGAGGCCTAGGTAGGCCTCACACGAGAGTTTAAAACAGGATTAGTGGTGCTTGTTAGATGTCGTTTCCTTTTCTGCGGCACGGAGCCCGTCAGCGACGATCTCGATCATTTCATCCAGGCTTTTGTTGGCAAGTTCCTTTGCGGTACCAAGACCCATGGCCTGTGCTTGCGCAACTAACTTGATTTTGTCCTTCACTTTGCCTGCAAGTACATTTGCGTTCCATACCGGGCCGAAGGCGAAGCGCTTACGGTTGGCTTGCTGTGCAATGTACTTCGGTTCCGGCTTATCAGTCGCCGTGGTTTTTGCTGCGGTAGTTTTCCTTGCTGGCTTTGGTGCCGGCGCGTCCTTGGAACCATTGCCAATTTTGGTTGCCGACTTCGCACCCGCTTTCGAGAGGTTGGTAGCCATGATCAAACACCTTAAAAAGTGCATATAGGAAATTACTATTGACACCGGTCGTTAACTTCAGGAATTTTTGTTGCCCTTCAGTTTCGGTTGGTGCATTTACAATTATATGCCAGGCACCAATAAGGTTATTGATGCGCATCAATTTCCAAAAAGAATTTAAAGTGCCTATGTGTAATGCAACCTGACATCCAGCCTAGGTAAATAAAAGAATCAAGTTCAGGAGGAAGCATGGCAAAAAAGCGCATTCCGAACCTGGTAGTCGAACGAGCTGAAGACCAAGGAAATTACTTCTTTCTATCTGTCCTCGAGTTCCGTAAGGAAAACTACCTGGTGATCGTCGACAACATTACAGAAGAAGGAATTGGAGCATATGTTTTAGATTACGCGCAGCAGGAAGGAATCGACGTGAAACAGCTGATCAGTGTAGTGACAGCTTGGTTCTATCGTGGGTCATATCGGTACCCACTTTCTTTCGAGTTCTCCAGGCTAGGCATGGCGACGTTGACGAATCGGATTTACAAGAACTTTGAGCTTGCTCACGTAACGCGTCTCATTGGAAATGCCTTTCAATATGACCTCACGGCGCCGCCTAAGATTAAGCGACGCCGTGTGAGCATGATTCCTGCTGGAGTCGAGATCAAGTTGAAGAGATCTTCACCGATCCCAATTCGAGATTAATCTTCTTCGGCAAGCAAGCCGTAAAAGCCCATCAGCTTAGTCAGCAACCACGCTTCAGCCGCCTTCTCCAGTTCTGGAGTGCGCTTACGCATTGTCGATGTATCGATCATTTGCTGAACTTCCTCGTCTAACATTGACAGCTTCAGCTTCACATCTTCCAGCGGTACCTGACCCTGCTTGATCTTTAGCAGGTACTCAGCGTTCGGACGTGGAAAAGTGATCTTTCCAGTTTCAAGGATTTCGATCGCCTGCTGATACACACGAACCGCATGCGACAGTGACTTGTAGTCCACGTCCTTTTTCGCGGCCTCATTCGTGCGCTCGCCAAAGGCGTCGATCAGCTTGACGATCTGCTTTCGGAAGTGTTCGAGTGTGGTGGTGTCCACGTAGTTGCGGCCGTTCAGCTTCAGGCTGTTTTGAGGCTTGTGCCCGTTCGTCAGAACTTCTGTCTCCAACCCAGCCTGTGCAGCGATGAGCTGATACAGTGGCACACCGTCGAAGACCGTATCGAGACGAACAATGGTGCTGTTGCTCATGTAACGGTCTACCGCCTCAAGAACCCGCTTCGCGTCGTTGAGCCGTTCACCGCGCTTCACGTAGTCGAAGGTCTGCTTCATCGCGAAGCCTACCATCGAGTACACCTCGGAGTTGCCGAAGTTATCCACCAGCTCCTTGACGAAGTCGTAGATCGGTTTTTCCATGTTGTAGCCGAAGCCATGTTCTGGAGGACCGTAACTCAGGTACGCATGCGCGATTTCAACTGCGTACGTTTGGCCAGCAACGAAGTCATGAACGAACGTTTGCACTGGGAAGTATTCAGTCTCGACGCCGTTTTCAGGCATCGTGTCGTTGGTGCCGATTGGGTTGCCTTCAGCGTCGAAGCGCGTCTTATAGATCGATGGCTTCTTGCCCAGCAGCATGCTACCGAGCGGCGGAACGTAGACGACCTTGTTATCTGTGTCCGAGGTCGGAGTCGAGGTGCCATACAGCTTCGAACCGTACGTGACAGTGAAGAGGTTCCACTGTTCTTTCATGTCTTCTGCGTTCATGTCTTTTCCCTTAAAGCTGTACATGAGGCATTATAACATGTTCTTCGTCAGTCGTGTTAAATTAAAGGCGACCCTGCTCGATTAGGTGCAGCTGCAGAACTACCACATAAGAGTAGGCCAGCGCGTGAGATTTCTTGAATGAGTACCCGCTTTCATCCCTAGCGAAGAGGATGCGACGCGCAGCTTCCCGTTCCTTCTTGTAGAGGCCGATGAAGTTCTTCTTACCTGGGCGAATCAACGCCATGATGTCAGCGAGTTCCATGATTGACCTAGGCTTAAGGTCGCTAAGAAGGTCACCATGTTTTCCAAGTTGAAATATCTTGGCCTGCGCTGAAGGAACCTGCAGCAAGCTCCAGTCAGGTTCCTTCTGTAGGAGATCATCGATCTCCTGACGCGTGTTGAAGTGTTGATACACCGAAAGGTGAAGAAAGTCGACCTTCAGGTACCCGAGGTCTTCAGCTTGATCGTATGGAATGGCAGCTAGGCCGGTCACTGGGTCTACCCCAATCTTTTGAGGGTAGACCCCACACGGGTGAGCTGACATCTTCCCATCCTTGAGGATCATCGCACGTGGCCACGATGGGAAGATCGTGTTAGGTTTGAAATCAGGCGCGGTATCTATGTCGATATCCACGTTATTCTTCCTTGTCCTTGTCCTTGTTATTCTCGATCTTAATTAACAGCACTATTTGTGGTACAGCTTCACGCCAACGAGCTATCACGTCGGGATCGTCAGTCTCACAGATCAGCACGTCAAACCACCCTCGCTTCACCGCATGGAGGTTTAGCACCGATGTGTTAACGATCTTGGAATAGAAGCGTTTCGAGTCAGTGTCCATTGAGTCAAAGAGCTTTCGAGTCATAGGTTCAGCTCCTTCGTCGCTTTTGCGAACTCTGTAAACAGCTCGGTGTTCTGCTTGTTTTGTTGGATCCTCATGATCATTGCACCGACTTGAATGCCGCTCTCAAGTCGATCAGTGTCTGTCTCATTGCACTGGGCCATAAACGCGCGAAATGCTCCAGACGACACGAGGAACCATGGGGACAGCTTGCGACGTTGTACAAGGTCGAGAATCTTGGTGACACCGATTTCCTTAAACACCTGGCTCGGTTGAACTTCAAATTCCTTTGCGTACTCATAGATGAGGTCAACTGAGTCAAGAAACTGCTTAGTTGGGCTCACGACCTTATCGTATCCTTGGAGGTACATCGCGTATACGTTGTCACGACACCACAGGCTCGGTTGAACGTTACCGTTCTCGACCATTGCTCTAACGAACCCAGACGGGTTCGGCATGTTGACTCGCTTCACGTGATTTGCAAACTTGATGAATGCGTTGTAATATGAGGAGGCCGCAAATGTTTCAATCGGTGGAACAGAGCGCTTGTTAAGGCGCATCCAGTCCGTATAGTAGATGTATGCAGCCTGACCAACTGGGCCTCGCAGCTCCTCAATGCGGAGACGTTCCTTGCAAACGTGCTTCATGAACACTCGCTCACTTGCGAAGTCATGTTCACAAAATTCACACGTCCATTTTACTTTTCGTTGAGTTGGTGCTTCTGCCTCAGCGTGATTTCTTCTTGACGCTGACAGGTTTCTGAGTGTTTCCCGATCCATCGTCCACCTCTTTCTTCAGCTTGGCTAGCTCTTCTTTCCCCCAGCCAAGTTCTTCGGCCATTTCGAGGATGTCTGCTCCATCTATCACGTCTGCATAACCGGTGGCTTCACGTGTGGAGACCTCATAGTACTGCTTAATCACCTCAAGGCGAAGCTTTACAGCTGCCTTTGCTCCTGGTGATTTCAACCACCGGTACCGTTTGGTTTTTCCGGTTGCTGCAGCGGCAAGCAGCGAGAAGAGCAAGGACTTCTCTGATCCTAGTGAGAAGCCATAAGGGTTGACGAACGTATTTATGCGAACAAGTTGGGCCTGGTCACTAGTCCCTGTCATCCACCTGGCGATGACAAACGGTGATGCGGCTTTCTGATCCTCGGGCGACAGCTTGGAGTACCACCGAAGATCACGGCTTGAGAGCTGTGCTAAGCCCTCGAATATATCAAAGCTCATACGAGTTTCACCTTGTACGTTTTGTCTGTAGCTTCGATTATTTTAACATTCACCTTGTACCCCGCAAAATTAACGTAGTTCCCATAAACAGGTCCGACTGCGTTCGACAAGATACCCTCGACGTCCACGTAGCGGTAGAGCTGTTCGCGTACGTCAGGCGGGAGGTCGATGGCGTTGATAGTGCCATCGGGAAATGTTCCATAGTGACCGTAAAGTTCATACATGATTCACCTCACATAAGAGCTGCAATCTCGATGAATAGAGCCGCGACCTGCAGCTCAGGGTCCGCAACAAAACTATGCTGATACTGGTACTGGGCGATGAGCACGATCGCCTCGTCTTGACGCTTCAGCTTCTTACAGCGATGGAGGTTGTCATAGAGAAATCGATACACATCGATTAGCTCTTCCTTTGTGGCAGATGCACATACGAGCTCACGAGCCCCGCTGATGTTGCCTGCCTCGATCAATGGAAGGAGCTGGAGCTTCCAGTCCTGAGCTGACTCAGCGCCCTTGATGATAAGCTTGCCTGTCTTGCTTGACTGCTCCATCAACTGAATGACCTTGCGAAAGTCAGGGTATGCCACTGCGACAACCTTCTCGAGATCATCAAGCTCAAATTCAATTCCTTCAGCCTCTAGAATCTCTGCTGCACGAATGAGCACGAGGTCCTTCGCTGGTGCTGAAAGGACAAATTCTTGAAAACGAGAACGAAGTGGAGGAATGATGAGGTGCATGTAGTTGCAGGTCGCAATAAACCTGCAGTTTCGCTCAGTGGTCTCGATGAGGTCACGAAGCAGGCGCTGTGCATCAGGCCCAATGCCATCGAGCTCTTCAAGACGAACAAGCTTGAACTTGCCGACTGCCATGGTCATGGCGAAGTTCTTGACCTTGTCCCGCATCGCGTCGATCTTCTCATCTGAGCAGTTGATCTTCAGGACATCGCTACGGTCCATGTGCAGGTCACGAGACAACGCAAGTGAGAGGGAACTTTTACCGGTGCCTGGACCACCTTGTAGAAGTAGGTTGGGAATCTCCTGTTCTTCAACGTACTTGTCGAAGGTCTTGCGCTCATGGTTGTTGCTGAGAATTACTTCTGCAACGGTTTTCGGACGAAATTTTTCTACCCACACCTGTTTCACTTTGCGCTCCTAAAGTTTATTCCGGTTGTATATTTTAACACAGTTATGCGTCAGCAACGAGCTCGAGCTCAGAATGATGGGTCCCATGTATTGGTGAGATATTTTTGTTCAGACAGCGAAGGTTAACGAAGTCCCTTAGCTCGTGGCCGTCTTCAATGAGGTAACCATCGACAATAAAAAGAAGGCCCCGAAGGACCTCAAACGATGGATTGTCGTAGTGATCAATTGCTGCCTGCTTGAAGCGGACGTGATCACCTATATTGAAATAGGGTTGATTCATTTTGGAATTGAGTCTGGCTTTATAAATCCTGGATTTCTACGACCATCAACTATGGTGTATGGATCAGGTGGAACCAAGCCAAGCGATGATCGGCTGATTTCCTCACGAGGTTTCTCTAATTTTTCCTCTCGATGTGGAACCGTCAATGGAGTGAAGTTTGATTTATCTAACTTCTCATCTGTATCTGGGAGGGTGACGTCGACCGGTTTAAGAATGCCAGTGCCAACACGAGTTCGTCGGTCTTCGGTAGGTTGCTCAGAAGGTGCGTCTTGACTTTCCTCAATTTCAGGTTCAGAAACTTCCACCGGTTCTGGTTCAACAGGCGGTGGTGGCGGTGTGTATGTCTCATAAACCGTTTCAGGCGGTTGTTCCCATGACTTAACAACGTCGCTTTCATATGCTTCAACGCCACGAGGGCCGACCCGTTTTTTATCCAAAGCGGCCTTCACAGCTTCACGAGTGGTAGGGCGCAAGAGCTGTTTCCACTTGCCGTCCACGAACATGTACACTTGATTTAAATCAGTTCGGTAGAAGTACTCGCCATCAATGCTGCTTGTCGGAAACTCTGCGCCCATCCTCATGGGTGATGTGATGTCACCGTTGGTGATGACGGTTTGCTCAGGAGCTGGGGCGTTGTCTACCACTTCTGCTTTTACTTCCTTCTCAGCCTTTCGCCGAACCACCAAGAAGTTGCCAGCAATAATCAAGAAAATTGCAAGTGGGTCAAACACAGTGATAATCATGCCAATGACCCAAGAAACTGCCTGTTCAACTGGTATCTTGAACGCCTTTGCAATGGCAACGATCGGCCCAGCCTTTGCTTCAGTTCCAATCTGAGCTACTTGAAGTTGTGGTAACTGTTGATCGATCTGTGCAATCTTTTGGTCAAGGGACTGCTGCTCGGCCTTGAAACCATTCATTAGGCGAAGTCGTTGATTTACAGTCGTTTTCTGAGGCAGCGCAGCGATTTGATCATCAATCTGCTTTTTACGAAGCTGATACTTTGCCTGCTGTTCTTTCAACACGGCAACCTTCAGTTCACCTTCTTTGGTGCCCAAGATCGCTTTTTGAAATTCTCCTGAGAGGTACCCTGCGGCACCAGCAGAAGTAATCGTCATCGTCACCGCGGCCGCGATGAGAGCATATGCTCTCATCAAGGTTTTGAGGGACTTCCAGTAGGTATAGAGAAGGGAAACTGTGACGACCTTCCCAACGTCAAGTGCAATCGCGAGTGCGATGATGATTGGATTGGCTCCGAACAAAGCAGAGATGCCGATGACGGAGACTAAGGAACCAAGACCTTCAATGAAGAGGGCCGCGCAGAACGTCAGGATTATGAAAAACATTTAGTCGCTTAAAGCAAATCTAAAGATAACTTCGGAATTTTCATCGATCATCTGTTGTGTCAGAGTGGTCTCGACGTAGTGTGTTTGGAAGGTAGCTGGATCAACTGTTTCAACTGCTACCTTATCACCGACATTGTATTTCTCGAGCCACTCACGGGCTGGAATCATGATCAAATATGGGTGAATGTACGTAGGCTTTGAGAGCTTGAAGTCAACCTTATCGTACGCCGCCCGCCTGAAGTTCTCAATGTCACTCAAACTAAACTTGACCGTTTCAGTTGTCAGTGATTGCCATTTCTGTTGAACGGGCTGAATAGATGCTGGAACCTTGATTCCACGAATGAGGTTCGCTGGCGCAGCTTGCGCTGCATCTACATCCACGATCTTGCCTTCACATACAGTTGCCACTGGGCCAGTAAGCTGTTCACCAAGCTTTAACCATGGATTTAACTGGAGGATTTGATCCACCAGTATCTTCATAATCGCCCTGTCAGTGTAGTCGATAAAGCTCATTCAAACACCATTCCCTGAGTTGAGGCTTCATCGTCGGTAACCATCAACACCTTTGTGTCGTCTGTCTTCCACATCTTCTGCCCGTCAACCTCAGTGCCATAGGTCCACATCAAAGCTTCAACAAGAATGAATTGCCCAACTTCAGCAGCCGACTCCGGGCCTGCAGCCACTACCCTTCCCCAGCGTGGAAGCTTCTGTGCGCTATCCACGGTCGGGATAATGATTCCGCTTGCAAGCGTGCGATCAGTAAACTTGCCTTTTGCTCCACCAGTCTCGTCCAAAAAAGAAAACATGATGTTGTTTTTGAGTGGGAATACAGCTGTCATGATATGTCCTATGGGTATATAGATTACTTGTTTTTGGATTGCTTGGCTCTTCCAGAAGTTTCTGCAGCTTCACGCGCCACCGCTAGGAATTCATCTACCTCTGGTTCTTGTTCAACTTCAGCCATTGAACGTGCTCCATCTTTGGCGTCAATGGCCTTCTTGCGTTGCTCAACTGCCTTTGGAACCGGTGCCGATGCGAGTTGTTGCTTGATAGCGAGCATCTCGAAGTCGATCAGTTCACCACGGGCGCTTCTAATCTTTTGTCCCATTGTCTTTTCTCCATATTGGTGCTAACGCGCACACCATATTTATAGTGACCGATGTCAATGATGCACCCTACACTGCTGTGATATGAAGTACCACCCGAGCCCCACACCTGTTGTAAAGCCAAGCACTGAACCAGCTACAAAGCAAATTAGAAGTGTGAGAAGCTCAGACATTATTGTCTCCTAATAATGTTTATAATGACACCAGTTACAAATCCAAGAAGAGCGTACTTAAGAAGTTGTGGATCCTTTAAGACCAATACAACTGTAAGAATCAGCGATAGAATGCAGGCAACTGCACAACCAATCCGGAACATCATGTTAATTCCTCAATCGTGGTAAAATTCCTGAGGGTCTACGTCCATAATAACACAGTCGACGACATGGAGACCAATTAAAAACAGGAGATAGGAAGCGCATGAAGAACCACGACCAACTCCCCAAACGATTTTGTTTTCACGAAGCTTGTCGATAATGTAGATGACAGTTCTCATGAACTCAACCATGCCACGCTTCTCAACTTCAACTAGCTCAAATGCTATTCGATCTAGAGCCTTCTCAATGTACTCAGTGGTGTGCGACTCAGTGAGCCGAGATTCAAATAGGGCTGCAAAGCGTTCAGTAAGGTTGATCTTCTGGTACTCTTCTGGCAGCTGCCACCCCATGTCTAAACGAATTGGCTCAGGTCCAACGACCATCAGCTGTTCTTCTTGTGACACCTGTTCGTTGAACTTTTCACTTTCTTCTGATGGCTTAGTCAACCGAAGCTTTGACGGAGGGACGCCCAAAAGCAAAAACCGGGCCAACTGGTCCGGTTCTATTTCGGAAACTCCGTCAAAACGAAGATTCCGATCATGCAGTTCTGACTTAAGTTGTTTCATGGGCTGCCTGAAGAAGTTTTCCACGTTCGAGGTTTGCGGCTGCGGTCTTGGCCAGGCTGGTGCGATTTTCGGCGGCTTCCGCTGCCCTTGTTGCCGAGGACTTGGTCTTCACCTTCAGGTGATACTCCGCGAACTTTGCGAAGACGGTCATCGGCACCTCGGTATACGGGAATTCCGGGTAGAACTGCACGGTCCAGGAACCATGCTCCATGAAGTGCTTCAGCGAAGCACAGTGCAGAGGATCAGCTGGATTAAAGAACGTTCGTGCCACGCCGTGTTTCCGAAGAATGGTGGAACGGGACATGAAGTCGAGGTTATCGAGGAAGTCGGGCATTTTGTGCTCCAGTTGGTTGGTGTAGATTCATTATACACTACTGTGCTAGATTTGTACACCACTTTGTTCAAACATCCTCATTTGCCCACTTCGGACAGTCATTTAACTGGTGTTTCTCACTTCCACACATTGGGCATTTCTTTATGGGTCGACTGCGTAGCACAGTGGATTTTTGCACTTCTCTGACTTTGGGTTGCAGATGCACTGGTTCTTCTGCTTCTGCGCTTCCGGCTTTGGAAGTTGTTCGCATTTGACGCCTCGCTTCTCTAGACGTTCCACACCTTCTGGAAGTCGATAATGATTGCGAAACACCACGCGCGCTATCTTTGCCTGCACGATTAGCTTCGCACATTCTGGGCATGGTGAATACGTACAGTACAGAGTTGCACCTTCCGATCCACCACCAGTAACAGAGGCTGCGAGCTTGATAATCGCGTTTGCTTCTGCATGGAGCACCTCAGACTTGGTTCGGATTTCTCCTACCTCGTCATAGTACTCACACACGTCATCTTCACCTTGAGCGCCAGATGGCATGCCATTGTAACCGTCAGAGATGATGCGCCCATTCTTCACGATGAGGGCACCGACTTGCAGGCGGTTTGCTTTCGAACGACGAGCCCATATCTCTGCCATCTGGAGATAGGCTTCGTCGATTTCGATCCGATTGGGGTTGATAGTCAGTTTGTCCATGGTTTATTGTATCACCAGAACAACCTGACTTTTTATTTATTCGAGGTCCCAACGTTTCATTTTCAGGGCTTCCCAAAAATGAACGCTTGCTTGATTGCCCTTACCTGCGTCGAGCTTTGACGCGTTCCTACCCATCTTTTTTCTCAAGTGCTTGATGAGGGTGCGGCCAATACCTTGACGACGATAGGCCTTGCGAACGAAGATTTGAACGTCGTAGTACTCTGTGACAATGGCAACGCCAACTGGCTTTTCTTCGACAAAGAAAAGAGCGGCCTTACGAATGAAGGACGGCGCCTTCATTTCTCCGCGCATGCACCAACCGCTCACGAAGAGCTGATTGGTGATGGCGATCTTGCAAATCTCAGCGATTGTTAGGTGGTCGTGAATCATGTGTTAACCCCAAGCAGGTGTATTTGTGGTCAAACACCTTGGTGAAGTGCTCTGCTTCAAGTTCAGCAGAGTTCTTCTCATCTACGTGCCAGAGGTAGCCACGTTGTTCGCCATCACGGACTACCGAGTACGCGAGAATCACATCGCCTTCCTTAGCTGGAACGAGAACCTGTGGAGTTTCACCTTTGAAATTGTTAGCATTAGGGACGAAGCCAAGCACAACTTGGCCGTCCAAGCTCATGAAATAACCGTGGCTCATGGAATCAATGCCTTCAGCCGTTGAATCAGCTTTGATTCCTTCGCCAGTCGTTCCTTCGCTTCGCGGCTCAGGTGATAGATGAGGTAGTCATCACGGGTCAAGCGCAGTTCCCACAGCGGCGTCTGGAGGATGCGCGGCCTCGGGTCGAATGTTTGCGCACGCTCGTTGGTAAACTCATAGACAGTTTCTTTCGGGTCTTTTGACTCGAATTGATAGACGCGAGTGGCGACGGCTGGCCAGCCACCATACGTTTGATTGATCAGCTGGATAAGCTGGTTCTTGGTGAGGTCACGAGGGCCGGTGATGCGTTCAATGGTTCTCATTTGCAGTTTCCTCCTTGTTTTGACATCCAGCATTCACAGGGTTTTCGTCCTTGATCACAGGGCCCCTCGCAACCTCTTCCAAAGATTGCGTTGATAATTCTGATAATGGCGTTGAGCATGGTGTCTCCTCTGTTTTGATCGGCCAAGTCACGTGAATATCCGTAAACAGGTCATCGATCTTCTTATGGCAAGCGTGATCTCCATATCCCGGCCAGGGATGCTTTCGATCGAAAATTTTTGCTTCTCCGTGGGCAAGTTCAATTTCTCCAAGCCGCCCTACGATAATGCATTTTGGTGAGAGATTGTCGTAGTAGCAGTCCTTATACCCATCCTTGATCAGACGGTCCATTATTTCCTGTAGTGTCATCGCATACCTCTTTGGGCTTGACCTCGAGGATGCCTTCTGCGAGCGCCCATTCAACGTTTGACCAGATAGATACCTGGTATTTGCACTTCACTACCCAGTTGCCTAGTGAGCAAAGAATGTGGTGAGGTGCTTCCTGAGTTCGGCACATGAGGTGAAGTTCATCGCCGACGTTATAGCTATGTACAGGAGTATAGAAAGGTTTTTTGGCCACGAGGACATCCCCAGGGGATGGAGGGTTGCCGCGCAGCTTGAAGGCAGAAGCAATCTTCTTGTTGCCGTCGTCGTACGTGATATGGAAAAACATCATGGACACCCTTTAGTTGTTATAATCGTTCGAATCAAACATGTCCTTAGACATATTCCCACCAGTTCTTAAAGTGGGTAATAAACAGCGAGCCACTGGAAATCACAGCGGCCTGTGCTATCACGAACTTTGAAATTGAAAGTTCCAGGGCCAGACTATAGACACCTGCCGAAAGGCCGAGAGTTACCAGGAGGTAAAACACCCACAGCGCCAGTTGTTTTTCTTTGTCGAAGCCCATGTCAATTCCTTAGAAAGAATAGTTCGCGTTTGCAATTCGGCACTTGACTTGCCAAGCTTTGTTTGCATCAGGTTTCAGGCATGCTTGAAGAGCTGCCTTGGGGTCCTTGAGAACCAGGCCCTCGTCTTCCTTGCTCAGGTTATCGAAGAGAGAAGTGAAGCCGCTGCTGAAGCACTTCGCCAGCGTGATCCGCTCTGCGACGCGGTACTGATCGAACTCGGCTTCACCGCCGAGCTCCTTCATCATCTTGATCATCCTGGAGCCGAAGGTCGTACCGACCAGCGAAACCCCATTTGAGACCAGCTGATCGAAGATGTAGAGCTCGTTCTTTGGCCCACCAGAGACCTTCGAGTGCAGAAGCTCGGCGACGTAAACGTTGAATCCTTCCGAACCTTGGAAGAATTGAATGTGATCTTTCTGAGGAACCCACAGCTTGTGGTCGTCGTTATGGCGAGTCTTGAAGATCACCTCGTCACCTTTCGCAAAGATGACGGTGCACGTTCCATTCTTTTTCTTCTGTGCAACATAACCACGATTTTGATAGAAGCCCAGCATTGTCTTCGCGATCTTTGCAACAGGACGAGGAGGATACAGGTATTGGTAAGTTGTGTAATCCATTTGGACCTCTATTTTTGTAGTCTATAGAGTTATTATAACCTGGCATCAGCTAAATGTACATTACTTTTTTGCAATTTAATGAAGTGTCAAAGCTTTGTTGGCAGCCTCCCACGTGTGATAACGAAACATCTTTTGCCAGGAGCTTTCAACTAGCTTCTCAAGCGCCCCACGACGACAACGCTCCGCCGAAGGAAGAGTTTGAAATGCGCTGGCGCCGATAAGATACCGGCGCCCATTCTTTGCGATGCCCCACACCGTCTTCTTGCAGACCTTCACCTCGAGGTCCAGCTCCTTAATGGGAGCTGGTGGATAATTCAAGTTGACAATGTAGAACAGCATGATCTACACCTCGAAATGAAAAGTTGAGAAACCTTGCAGGAACGGATTGAAGTGACAGGCCCAAACTGCTGCGTCGTAGTTCGATCCATTTTCGCAGTTTTTGACAATGGTGTCTTGCACAAACTGCTTGAGCACAGGATCAGCCGTGAAGAAGTTCTTTTCTTCTTCCGTCAGGTCGTCCAGCACCTGCACGAATTGGCTGCCCGTTTTCTTGTAGATCAACCCAGGATAGGTATTTGGAAGGACCGCATCCTCCACAGAATAGTCAGCCAGGTGGAACGCCTTGTTTGGCTCCCAGGCAGAAACATAGATGCCAACATATGATTCATTCATTTCAGTCTCCTCATAAATATTAAAAACACACTGGAGGTCCAATGCCGCTTATTACGTTGTCACCCTACCGCAGAAACTATGGGCTAAGTTCTTTTGATATGAACAACTTCGTCAAGGTTGTTCAGAACGTGAATCAAGTTAACTCTACTGGTGACGCCTTCTATCAGTTAAACACTGGAAACGTCCTGCTGAAAGCAACTGATGCAACTCAAGGTTTTACACGCATCAATGCTACTTCTCCTACCTTGCCATCAGGTAACTATGGAACCATGGCAAAAAGCCCGACATCAGGTCGAATATTCATGATTCCTACTAACGATTCCAATAACAGTTATTCTGGCCTTTATTATTCAGATGATGGTGGTGTAAACTGGGCCTTACGAAGTCTTCCACTAAATCTTCGTTGGGCTTTTGGTGGTATAGCCTGTGGTAATGGTGTTGTCATTGCTTCAACACTTTACTCAAGTGGAACAACCGTGGGTGGCACTGTTCGATCCCTTGACGACGGCATTACTTGGACAAACATTACATCAAAAACTGGTGCAACTGGATTTACAGGTCTAATCTACGTTCAACGTCTCAACATGTGGCTTGGTACAATTGGCTCGACAGTTCGTCGCTCAACTGACAATGGTGAAACGTGGACTCCAGTATCAGTTGGATCTCCTGCAACAACAAAGATTATTGACATTGGAGATAAACTCGTTACATGGTCTAACGCAACTGCAACAAATCCATTTCATATCTCTACTGACGGCATTAACTGGTCAGTTCCTGCTTATGACACTGGCGAAACAACAATCCTTAGAGATGCAGCATATGGTGCTGGTCTTTTTGTTGTAAATCATAATAGCACGAATCGCTTATACACCACTACCGACTTCGTTAATTGGTCAGTGGGCTCATTTCCAACACCAACACCAACAGTTGGAACAATCAAATTCGCAAATAACCAGTTCGTCGTTGCCATGGGCACTTCATATTATTGGGTCTATCAGACTTAATCGATTTCCTCGAGGGTAAATCGAGTTGCATCGCTGAGATCATGTTTGATTTGTTCTGTCAGCAATGTATTCAGTCTCCCAGATTTCAGGATCGCAGTCTCTGGACAGAACTCGGCAACGTGAATGACCATGTCCTTGTCGAATAGCACGAGGCGAACATGCTTTGGCGTTTTAAGGTCTTCACGAATGGTCTTGATGATCTGCTCCATCGTGATTTCTTTGCTGATTTGTTGGACGGTAATCATGTGAAACTCCAATACGGTTGCTGGGTGGAGACCTTAGGTCTCCACCCCTTTCGATTATACGCAGGCTTCGTATTCTTTCTTGGCCTGCTTGTATTGTTCCGAATCTTCACCATAGTCGTTAAACGCATTTTCCATGTAACACTCGAGCAGGCATTTCTTGCAGTAGCCCGTGTCGACGTCTGCTTCGCCGTGGCCCGTGTCGCGAGTCAGCTTACCACAGATAGCGCAGTTATAGGTGCCTTTCGAGTTGATGCGATTGTACTTGGTTGCCATGTTTATTTCCTCAGGTTTGTTTTGATAGATTCATTATACCATCAACCTGAGGAAATGTACATATTTTTATTTTTCTTTTGGGCGATCACCGGTGTCGCAGTCAACATCTGGAGATGGGCTGTCATCTATGGTTGTCGTGTCGCCATACTTACCATACCGAGTGTTCGTGGTGCTCATCGGGCAACGTGTGATGACCATACTGACGTTGTAGTCAGTAGTCACCACAAAGGTCCTGCAATCAGCTAGTTCAGCTGGCAGGCTTTTGAATCGCACGAGCTTGGGTTTGCCCTTTGTGTCATCGTGATCTTCGCAGCTCGAGAGAAAGAGAGCTGCGATCACTACAACCAAAATTTTATTCATTCATACTTCTCCAGTTTTGGGCACCCGCGAGGGTGCCCACGCGCATTATGTTGTTGCTTTGTGCTTGAGCGAGTTGGAAAGAATCCCGATCAGGTGCTTGATCTTCGAGACGCCGCCGGCGCAACGGTGGTACCGTTCACCAAAGCGGCTTTTGAGGAGGCCATCGACGGAGTGGTCCATGAAGTCCGTCATGCCGATGATCTTGTCACAGTTCATGACGTGCCCTGGAGCGGAGGCACCCTTGCTGCTTTCGACGATGACGAAGTCGATGTCAGGAAATGCCTTCTTGATGTCTTGAGCTTGAACCGACAAGGGGCCAATTACGCCGAATTTCAGTCGTTTCTCGACGGGTTGGAGCTTAGCTTCCACTTTGTAGCCGGCGAGCTGTGGAAGCGTGGTCACGAGCATCTGCTGAATCCGCTTCGTAACTTCCGTAGCGATCATGTCAATCAGCGGAGCGAAGGCGGCTTCATACGGATTGACAGGAGGAAGAACTTCTTTCATGACGGTGGCGGCCGCTTGGGCCTCGAGCGCCGCAGTTTCATCTTCCGCCTTTTTACGGAGGATGGCTGCATCGACCTCGGCGCGAACCACCGCCATTGCCTTGACGAGGCCTGGACGGACCACGCTCATGGCGTGCACTGCCGTTCGAGAGCGCCGCCGATTTTCAGGAAGGACCTGTTGCGCTGCAAAGAAGTCCTCCTTCTGCAGCCCGATCATGGTAGTTGAGCGAAGGTATTCTTCAACTGGCCTGATACGGTACAGCTCGCGAGCAACGGCAATCCACTCGGCTTCGCTCCACTGAATTCTCGTCTTCATTTTCGTTCCTAAAAGTTTCAGTAAGGTCATTATACAATGACCTCGCCAAAAAGTACAACGTTTAGTCAGTTTCGCAGTCAGCGTCATTTTTGTTTACGAAGACGATGTCGATGTGTTTGGACCAACCCACTGTCTGGAGGGCCTGCGCGTAGCCTGCGGCAAACGCCTCAGCCTCGCGAGTGTTGCTGCCACGGTAGGTGGCGAGAAGGTCGAAAGGAGACTTGATGTCGTCATCGGTGCCTACCTCGACTGTGCAGTAGAAGTCACCGTAGAATTCCGTGTCTTCAGGTTGGAAGTGCTTAACGATCTCGATGTTCATGTCATTCCTCGTCTTCTTTCCGCGGCCACTTGTACACCGCAAACCATGGACAGAACCACTGGATGTCAGCCCACCCGCCGAAGTGCTTGTAGTTCTTGAGGGTGATCACCGTTCCGTACCTTGCCCGTTTTACCTGACGATAACGGATAGATGGGATGACTCGAGCCCAGAACTCGACGTCAGTTCCATCGACAGGGCTAGGAAACTGCACCTTGATTCGGCTGCCTTTGGCCGTGGCGACCACCACGCCTTTCACGCGGCGACCCCATTTGCCGTCGTGGCAAACTGCCACTTCAGTCCCGCGCTTCATTGCTTTACCTTGAAAATGTAGTACGTCTTTTCGTAGCCCGTGCGGCCGTGCCTGGAGACCTCTGCTGCCTTGCCGATGTAGTCGACTTCACCCACAACAAAGTCGGTCTTTTGAGCAACGATGAAGGTGCCTTTCTCGGTTTCATCGCCGCCGAGAATTGTCAGTTCGATCGAGGTCTCGCAGAAGCCCTCGTCGATGAGCTGCACGTCGATGATAATCGCATTGCTCGGCAGCACGACCTCTTGCTGCGGTCGTTTGGCGCGAGTCTGCAGTTTTAAAGTGGTAATTTTGCGGCTCATTTTCATCCCCTTCCAGTATCCAGCACCAAGAATTGTGGTGCGTTGTCATAGTCAATTTCGTCGTCGGCATCCCTCGGAGCGATCTTCTCCATCAGCGCATCGCCATCCCTGCAGTTGCCAAAGTAGGTCTTATCGAGGCTCACTTTATCTGCAGTTAGCAGGTAGTCGTCCTTGGCACGCAGCGCGATGTGGGTGCTGTTCAGGTCGATGCCGTTGGCAACACAAAAATTAACGAGTTCTTGTACGGTCATTCAATGCCTCCAGTTTTTCAGCAGCTTCGTTGGACGTCATGTCGGTGATGTTCAGGGATTCACCGATGCGAGTGCCTAATTTCTCTATGTCGACACCGCCTGTATCTCTGATGCTTTCGAGGGCCTTCTTGTAGTTCTTCTCGGTGAGACGGAAAGCCATGCCGAAGCAGACCAAAATTTTCATTTGATTCCCCTTTTCTTCAGCGACTTGCTCATCGCATGAATCATCTTTACGGCGTCCTTGCCGAACTTTGCATCAAACAGCGACTTCGCTTGATTTGCAGCGAAGCTAACGGCGCAGACATTTCCGGTTTCGTACGGGCGGTTGTTGTCAATTCGCTCGATCGTCAGGTCTGTATCACGTTGCGTGGACGATCCGCTCTGGGTATGGGTCAGCGGGACGCCGGTGTACTGACACTTCTTGGCACGCATTAGGTTCTTCACTTGCAGGAACGTGAGGTTGAAGGCGATCCCACGTGCCTTGCACGAGATCAACTTGTTTTGGTAGTACTGGACCACGAAGCGGTCAAATTCCAGCCGCTCATGGAGGGTCCTTCCACCATCGCGACGATCAGGTTTTGCCTTGACGGGAGCGGCTGGAGCCGCAGGCGGTGGCACAGACGGCTTGAGTGGCTTCGCGTTTGCGAAGGCATACGCAAGTTGGCTGACTCCTACTCCACCACATGCAGCCGTAGACGGAATTTCTACTGGAGTGATGACTTCGTTTTCGCTCATACTTTCCTCGATCACCTTGGTCCAAAAATATTAAAGGGAGCCAAGCTCCCTTTTGATTAGTCTTGCGGAGTTGCTTTCTTGCTGCGCGGTTTCTTGGTCGTCGTGGTCGTGGTAACCGTCGTGGTCGTCGATTCGAGGAGCGCAACTGCTTCGGCTTCCAGGTCTGCAACCTTGGCTTCTTCCTTGACTTCCGGAACCAGGTACTTGCTGACGTTCGAAGCCAGCGCTTCCATCGGGTAGTCGGCGTTCAGCTTCGGTTTCAGTGCCATCGTGGTCACCATCCGCAGTGCAGTTGCACGATCTTCGCCGGCCGGCATCTTGAAGGCTGCATCGCAGAGGGCGTCGTCGACGACTTGCTTGGTCACGCCGGCCTGGAGGACGATGAAGTCTTCCGGAACGATCTTTTCGAGGGCTTTCGAGACCTTGTTCATCAGCTCTTCGTTGGCTGCGTAGATCGGGTTGATGCCGAACATCTCGGTGGTAACCACCTGGGTGAAGGGCTTCAGACCCATTTTTTCGAGGAGTTCCACTTCATCGGCATTCAGCGCCGATGCGGTGCTGCGCTTGCGCATTTCGACCGAGCAGGTTGCCATACCGTCGACGCCCTTGAACGATTCCGGACGGATGTTCGTTTCCATTTCCAGGAACTTGGCGAAGCCGGCTTCCTTGACTTCACCTTCAAGCGTTTTCGCTACAGCTTCCAGGTTCTGCATCATCGCCTTGATTTCTGCCAGGCTTTGGATACCTGCGATGGCGATTTCTTGCTTGGTTTTCTTTGCTGCTGCCGGTTTTGCTTCAACTTTCTTGGCTTTATCGAAGATCGACATTTTTGATTTCCTTCAGGTTGTTTGGTTGATGTAGTTATTATACACTAACCTAAAAATTTGTACACTACTTTGTGTGTTATTTGGAAATTTTTTGCAGCTTGGAGCGCGCATAAAAATGCCACCTCGAGGGTGGCGATTCTTATTTAGCAACTAATGCTGTATCTGGCGCGCGCTCAGCTTGTGGTCAACATCTGCTTCAGCTCCATGAAACCGCCTATCAACTGGTCATCCTTGAGGATTTGCGGCATCATGCGAGCCGTTGGAATTTTTTCAAGTAGTTCCTCACGTGTGTAGTCCTTACCAAGCTGAAGTGCCTGAAATGGAAGCCCCTTAGCTGCAAGAAGTTGTTTTGCCTTGTCGCAGTTTGGGCAATCAGCTTTCGTGTAGAGTGTGAACATGTTTTTCCTTTCAAAGGTCTGGAAGTTCTGAGTAGTCGATAGTTGACGTCATTGAACCAATGACGTACGCCACGCTCTCGTTCTCCTGAAGCGCGGTCTGCTTCTTATTGGTATTGAAGTGCTTGTTGTACCACGGTAGAGGGGTCGATTTCACACGAGTTGGAATCTTGATGCCAATGTCGGCTAGCCTCAGAGGTGCTGTGTGATCCACGAAGTCCACCATGATCTTCTCGTTCAGGCCGATCATAGGACCTTCCTTAAACAGGAACTTTGCCCAGTTCTTCTCTTCATCGATGACAGAGATGAGCGCGTCCAGTGCTTCCTGACGAAGTTCGTTTGCAACTTCACGGAAGCGCGGGTCGATCTTGACCAGCTGGTTGATGATGTACGCGGTCCACTTGGTGTGCAGCGTCTCATCTTGAAGGATCAGCGAGATGATGTTGCCTGAGCCAATGAAGATCTTGTTCTCCACCATGCCAAGCGAGGTAGCGAAAGAGACCATGAAGCGAATCGCCTCGAGGCCGTATGACGCGATCAGCGCCATCCACACCGCCTTCACGTAGTCATGCTCTGGCACGTACAGCCACTTCTTCATGGCTTCATCTTCACAGGTGTCGTACAGCGCCTTCTTGCTGTTGAGCAGGTGAAGGTGATTGTAGTACTTGTCGATCCCACTCGCCATCGTCGTGATCTCTGGAATACCATGGATCGCGTTGAACTGCTCAACTGGAACGTTGTAGATGTTCTTGATGATGTGTGAGTACGACTCACTGTGAATCTGCTCGAAGGCAGACCACCACAGCACCAGCCCCTCAAGTTCCGGCACAGACGAAACAGGAGTGAAGATCTGAACTGGCGACCTTCCCTGAATCGAGTCTAACATCGTCTGACGCAGCAGGTTCGACGTGTAGATGTGGCGAGTCGACTTCGATGCTTCCTTGAAGTCAATCTGGTCCTTCATGAGGGTCACCTCGTCAGGTGACCAGAACGCTCCCTTCTGCGTCTTGAGGAACTGCGCCAACTTTGGAAAGGCGTGTTCCTCATAACGTTGGATGGTCACTGGACCTTCTGGGTCCAGGAACATCTGGCGGTTGGAGTAATTTGGAATCTTGGTATAGTCTAGTTGGCTCATCAGTCTTTTTTCTCCACATCAAACTGAACTTCAAACTTCGTCATGAAGATGTCGGTAGCAAACCGTCCTTCATATTTTGTTTCATGTTCTTCGTTCAACACGCATTTGTTTCTGATGATGAGGTTAGATGACGCAAAACCATCATGGTCCTTTGATGCATACCACTTACAAAACAGATAAGAAGCTGAAAGGTTAATCTGTCCTCCCGAACTTCTCATAAAACGATGATGCAGATCATTGAAACCAGCTTTGCATGCTGGCGTATCCGACTTCCTAACTAGTTGAATGGTGAACCAACGTTCATGTTGGTTTGAGTGTGATCTGATACCAGTGATCATCGCATAAAGATCAAGAAGAGAATCCTCATGTGATCCATCTTCCTCTGTCTTCATGAAAAAAGTGTCGTCAAAAATCATAGTACGCACGCCTCGCAGTATTCGTCTTCGTCAATATCTTCTTGAACCGGCATAAAGTTCACTGGTTCGTCTTCCTTGGTCTCTTCGACGACCTTAAGGTCATCAAGCAGAGCGTGCTTGTCCACGAGGTGGTAGTAGTGCGACTTCAGCCCCCACTTGTGGCACAGCATCAAGTTCTTCAACACCAGCGTCACAGGAATCTTGTGTTCTGGATAGTGCTTTGGCGAGTAGTACGTATCGCTTGAGATGCCCTGGTCCGTGTACACCTGCATGACCGCGACAGTCTTCAGGTAATCGATGCAGTCTGGTTCATCGTACATGAGCTGATAGTGGTTCTTCAGCTTCTTGTACTCTGGAACCACCTGCACGAAGTCACCTGCCTTCGAGCCCTTGACGATGATCAGCTGCTTCACCTTGCTGATGCCGTTCGTCGAGTTGATCACGACAGAGGAGGACTCTACTGGCGGCAGAGCCAGGTTCGTGGCGTTACGAACACCGTAAGTCACCATGCGGCGACGCAGGTTTTCCCAATCAAGCTCTGACGAAGGGGTGAAGTCGGTCAGCTCATCCACACCTTTGGCACGACGCTCATGAATGAAGATGCCCTTACCATAGCAGAGGTTATCCGACTCGAGGCACTTGCCTTTTTCCTGAGCAAGGTCAACTGTGCCTTCAGTCGCATAGAAGGACATGTGCTCCATCCAGCGCTTCACCTCAGCCAGCGCCTCAGGCTCACCGTACTTCATCTTGCGCTTGGCGTGCCAGTACGCAAGGTTCGTTACACCAATTCCCAGTGGTTCAAACTCCTTGTTGTGCAGCTCCGACTGGATCGTGAGGAAGTCCTGGTACTGCAACAGGTTGTGAAGCATGCGCTGCAGAATACGAATTGGACGACGCATCTCATCTGGGTTTCGGAAGGCACCCCAGTTGATCGAGCCAAGCGTGCAGAGAGCAATGCGGCCGTTCGGATCGTCCACCGTTTGGAATGGACGGGTGTGCTGCATGATCTCTTGGCAGAGGTTTGACTGATAGATCGGGTGAATCCTCGAATCGAACGGCCCTTGATTGTTGACGTTGTCGACGTTCAGAATGTAGATACGACCCGTGTCACCACGCTCCTTCAGCAGCATGTCCTTGAACACGGTCTCTGCTGAAAGGGTCTTGACGCGCAGCCCCATTGCCACAGCTGCTGACTCATACTTCTCGTACAGCTTCTCGAACTCAGCGCTGTCCCGATAGAACGCCTCGAACATGTCAGGCACTTCGTTCGGGTCAAAGAACGTGATGTTCTGTTGGTTCTTGAACCGACGCCAGAAGAATGCACTCACACCCACCGAGTAGTCGAGGTGACGAACTCGGTTCTCTTCTGTGCCTTGGTTGTTCTTCAGAACGATGAGGTCATCGAACTGATAGTGCCAGATCGGGTACGTAATCGTCGCAGCTGCATTGCGGATGCCGCCAGCAGAGCATGAACGCAGGTCAGCAAACCACTTCTTCAGGAATGGAATGTAACCAGTGTGCTTGATCTCGCCGTTGCGGATCGGCGCACCAAGGGGACGTAGACGTCCAACCTCAAGGCCAATTCCTGCCTTCTTCGAGGCGTAGTCAGCGAGGACCTGGCCTGCAGCAAAGATCGACTTCAGCGTGTCATCAGAACGGATCAGCACGCACGAGGAGAACTGCTTCGTCTTCGTGCCCAAACCAGCAAGCACGGGAGTAGCAAGCGTGAACAAGCCATCAGAGGCAGCAGCATAGAATTCCTTCACGTACTTCAGGCGGTCCTTCTTCTCTGCGTGGAAGGCGGTCGCAGCTGCAACCATGTAACGGACCTGAGGAGTCTCTACGATTTCACCGGTGACGCGGTTCTGAACAAGGTACTTCTCGCACAGCTGCTCAACTGCAGCGTATGGAAGCTCCTCGTCCTTGTCGTGGTCGATAGCCCGATCGAGCATGTCCCACTCCATCTCGGAGTACCACTCGAGCAGCTCAGGCGTGTAGAGCTTCTTCTCTACGTTGGCCTTCACTATCTCATAGAGACGTGGAACTTGGTACGAACCGTATACGTCCTTGCGCAGCATGGTGATGCGCTGCTTGCCAGCGACGTATTGGTAGTTGACGTTGCCCACATCTGGGCGCTCAATCTCATCAATCAAGTCAACCATTGAGCGAAGCGCAATTTCATCCAGTTTCCGAGTTGACATGCCGTCGTGGAACTGGGCAAAAGCGTTCATCTCAATCATGGATGGAGACACATCTGCAACGCCTTCACAGACCTTGGCAATTTGTGTCTGCCATTTAGCGAGGTCCCAAGCAACTTTGGTACCATCGCGCTTTACCACTACGCTAATTTCATTGATCTTATCCATAAATTTGTGTTGGTTGTAGTGACAACCATGTAATAATTATACCACACGGTTATCGGGCCCCGGAAACGACAACAGGCTGAAGATAGCCTGTATAGAGGTTATGCGAATGTATTGCCTGGCTGAGTGACGAAGCTGCGTACTTCCGAAATACGACGAAGCCAGCCGGCCAGGTATTTTACCTGCGAAGGATTTGCTCGAACAATTGCTCTGTAGAACTGCTCTCGCTGATCGCAGATGCTGTTAAGAAGTGGCATGATTGGTGCCATTTTGATTTTGGCTAGGGTTGCTGAGCCAATTATTCCATCTGCATTTGCTCCAACTGCCTGTTGTAAGAAGATGTTCGCGCGTTTTACACCATGGTTAACGCAGCCATCAAAATGAAGAACAGCTAAGCGTGGGGAAAATTGATCACATTTACC
>Ga0070661_100000329_pt1 | contig 38051 bp, 31 predicted proteins | sample KBSC43metaG_FD_64663 | JGI IMG/M metagenome (GOLD analysis project Ga0070661, IMG submission 64663) | Corn rhizosphere microbial communities from Kellogg Biological Station, Michigan, USA - KBS C4-3 metaG | ecosystem: Host-associated > Plants > Roots > Rhizosphere > Soil ... | reverse complement strand
GAGGAGGCGATCTACGTCGTCATGAATGACCTGCCCTACGACTACGAGCACCCGGACGATTGGACGCTCGCGCCCGACTCTCCCGCAATCCCGGACGGAATCCTTTAGAGCCGACCCGCATGCGACCAGGCGAGCCGGCTTCGGACTTCAAACTCACGCTCCTCAGCCGGGATCCCGCATGGATCATCCAAGGCGAGCAATGCGGCCTCGAACGCATCGGGATCGACATCGAGGGCCTCGGCAAATCCGGGCGACAACGCGCCCTCCACGACCCGTGGATTTCCGACCACCGCCTCGAGGACCTGACCGTCCTCGCGCCGCTCGTGCGGCATGCGCGCCTCTTCGTTCGCCTCAACCCGATCCACCCTGCCACGTCGGTCGAGATCGAGGGGGCCATCGCCGGTGGAGCCCGCAGCCTCATGCTCCCGCAGTTTTCCGAGCCGCAGGAAGTCGAGCAATTTATCCGCCTTGTCGGCGGCCGGGCGGAATGCCTCCTCCTGCTCGAAACCCTAGGCGCCCTCGCGCGCATCGACGATATTCTCGCCATCCGTGGCATCGATGAACTCATGGTCGGACTGAACGACCTCAGTCTTTCCCTTCGCCTGCGTCACCCGCTGGAGCTGGCCGCATCCCCGCTGCTCGACTTCATTGCCGGACGCGCGCGATCCGCGGGCGTGCCCTTCGGCTTTGGCGGCGTCGCGGACCCCTCCCGTGGCTCCGGACTGCCCGTCCCTGCCGACCTCCTGCTCGCGCGCTACGCCGAGCTCGATGCCCGCTCCGCCTGGTTGTCCCGCTCGTTTTTTCGCGACCTGGCGCCCGCGAATTTCCCCGCCTCGCTCGCGACTCTCCGGCAGCGGCTCATCCATTGGCGGACTTGCGACTCCGAGGAGCGCTCCCTCGCCACCGGACGCTTCCGCGCCGCGGTTCGAGCCCTGGTTCACGCGGAGGCTCCCCGCCCTTGAACGCACGCTTCATCACCTACTTCGATTCCCATTACGCCTGCCAGGGCGTCGCCCTGCTCGAATCCCTGCGACAATGGCATCCGCAGGCCGCCGTTACGGTCTGCGCCCTCGACGAACGCATCGCCCGGGTGGTTCGAGCCCGCTTTGGCGAGACGATTGATCTGCTGGCGGCGGAAGAAATCTGGAACCTCGATCCGCGGCTTGCGGCCGTTCGCCCCGGCCGCACCCCGTGGGAGTTTTTCGCCACCCAGAAGCCCACGCTCATCGATTGGGTCCAGGAAAACCAAACGGCTGCCGGCGACTGGACGATCTACGTCGACAGCGATCTTTTCTTCTTCGGCTCGCTCGCCGGGCTCCTTGCCGGACTGGCCGACACTTCCATCGCCCTCAGCCCGCACCGCTTCAACCCCGGCACCGAGCACCTGTCAGCCTATGGCGACTACAACGCGGGCTTCGGAATCTGGCGAAACGACGCGGAAGGCCGCCGCTGCCTGCGTGAGTGGCGCGACGATTGCCTTGCCTGGTGCTTCAACCGCGCGGAAGGCGGCCGCTTCATGAATCAAGGCTATCTCACCGACTGGCCCGCCCGTTACCGGCGCGCAGCCGTGCTCCGTCACCCCGGCGTCAACCTCGCGCCGTGGAACATCGGCTCCCATCGCCTGCGTCTCGATGATTCGACCGTCCTCGTCGACGAACATCCCCTGCAGTGCTTCCATTTCAGCAGCCTTTCACGCACCCCGACGGGCGACTGGCAAACCTTCTATACCTACGACGCGATGCACGAGCCTGCGGTGCAAACCGGCATCTACGCGCCCTACCTCCAATCACTGGAACGAGTCTCCCGCGAACTCTCGGCCACACACGCCTTTCCCGTCCTCGATTCCCTGCGCGCGGCGGATCCCGACATTCCCATGCTCACCATGCGGGCCCGCGCCTAGGAGTCGCTCGTTTTTTCGCGGTGGCAAGCCCCGCCGCGCACCACCTAGAACCAAGGCCATGCCGTCGCGCCGTCATCGTCTCGCCGAGATCTTCGCCGCCTTTCTCCGGCTCGGCCTCACGTCCTTCGGCGGTCCCGTCGCGCATCTGGGATTTTTTCGCTCGGAATTCGTCGAGCGCCGGCGCTGGCTGGGCGACGCGGCCTACGCGGACCTCGTCGCGCTCTGCCAGCTCCTGCCCGGACCGGCCAGCAGCCAGGTGGGCTTTGCCCTCGGCTATTTGCGGGCCGGCCTGCCGGGGGCGCTCGCGGCCTGGGCGGCCTTCACGCTGCCCTCCGCGGGGATCATGATCGCGTGCGCCTACGGCTTCGGCGGTGCCCATCTGGCCGCCGGCTGGCTGCATGGGCTGAAGGTTGCGGCGGTGGCCGTCGTCGCGCAGGCGGTCTGGCAGATGGCTCGCCAGCTTTGCCCCGATGCACCGCGTGGCGCGCTCGCGCTCGGAGCCGCCGCGCTGGCACTCATCGTTCCGACGCCGTGGATGCAGCTCGGTCTGATCGCCCTCGGTCTGCTCCTCGGGCCGCGCGTGATTCGCGTGACTCCGGCCGCCCCCGAGGAGAATCACCTGGCCTTCAGACGGTCGGTATTTTCCGCGACGTGTCTGGGGCTTTTCTTCGCGCTGCTCGCCGGCCTCCCGCTGCTGGCTCTCGCCACGTCGAATCACTGGCTCGCAATGGCGGACGGCTTCTATCGCACGGGCGCGCTCGCCTTCGGCGGCGGTCACGTCGTCCTGCCGTTGCTCCAGGCGGAAACCGTCGGTCACGGCTGGATCAGCCGCGAGGATTTTCTCGCGGGCTACGGTGCGGCGCAGGCTCTGCCCGGTCCGCTCTTCAGCTTTGCCGCGTATCTCGGCGTCTTCGCCGGTCCCGGATGGACTGGCGGCCTGTGGTGCCTCGCCGCCATTTATCTGCCCACGTTTCTCCTCGTCGTCGGCGCCCTCCCCCATTGGCAGGCGCTGCGCACCCGGCCGGGCGCACGCGGCGCCCTCGCCGGCGCCAATGCCATCGTCGTCGGCCTGCTGCTCGCCGCGTTGATCAATCCCGCGGCAACAAGCGCCCTCACCGCCTGGCCCGCTGCCGCCCTCGCGCTGACCGCCTGGGCCGCGTTGCAATTCCTGAAAATCCCGCCGTGGCTGCTCGTGCTCGCCTGCGCGCTGGCGGGACGAATCATCCTGTCGTAAAAAGCGCCATGCCTTCCCGCTCCCAAGCCTTGTTCGCCGCCGCCAAGCTCCGCATTCCCGGCGGCGTGAACTCGCCCGTGCGCGCCTTCCGCTCCGTCGGCGGCGAGCCGTTCTTCGTGGATTCCGCCAGCGGCTGCCGCGTGCGCGACGTGGACGGCCGCGAGCTCATCGACTACGTGGGCACCTGGGGCCCCGCCATTCTCGGCCACGCGCCCGCGCCCGTGATCGAAGCCGTCCGCGAAGCCGCCGGCCGCGGCCTGAGCTTCGGCATTCCAAACCCGCTCGAGGTCGAGATGGCCGAGACGATCTGCCGCCTCGTGCCGTCGGTGGAAAAAGTCCGCATGGTCAACAGCGGCACCGAGGCGACGATGAGCTGCGTGCGCCTTGCGCGCGGCTTCACCGGTCGGGACCGCATCGTGAAATTCGAGGGCTGCTACCACGGCCACGTCGATTCCCTGCTCGTGAAGGCCGGCAGCGGCGCGCTCACCCACGGCCAGCCCGACAGTGCCGGCGTGCCCGGCGCACTCGCGGAACTCACAACCACCCTGCCCTTCAACGACCTCGACGCCGTCCGCGCCGCCTTCGCCCGCGATGGCCGCGAAATTGCCGCGATCATCGTCGAGCCCGTGCCCGCAAATGCCGGCCTCTACCTGCCCGAGCCCGGCTTCCACGAGGGCCTGCGCGCCCTTTGCGACGAATACGGCGCGCTCCTCATCTTCGACGAAGTTATGACCGGATTCCGCCTCGCGCCCGGCGGCTACCAGGAGCTCTGCGGCATTCGTCCCGACCTCACCGCGCTGGGCAAGGTCATCGGCGGCGGCCTGCCCGTGGGCGCCTTCGGCGGGCGCGCGGACATCATGGACCACCTCTCGCCCGACGGTCCCGTCTATCAAGCCGGCACGCTCTCCGGCAATCCCCTCGCCCTCGCCGCCGGTCTTGCCCAACTCCGCGAACTCGAACGCCGCGACGGCTGGCGCGCGCTCGACGCCCTCGGCGCACAATTCGAGGCCGTCGTCCGCGAAATGATCATCGGCCGTCCGCTTACCTTCACGCGCATCGGCTCGATGTTCTGCCTCTATTTCACCGCCGGCCCGGTCAAAAACCTCACCGACGCCATGCGCAGCGACCGCCCCGCCTTCAATCGCTACTTCCACGCCTGCCTCGAGGCTGGCGTCTATTTCGCCCCGTCGCAATTCGAGGCCGGCTTCCTCTCGCTCGCCCACACGGCGGCCGATCTGGAACAAACCGCCAAAGTCGCGCGCGCGGCGCTTTCGCTATAGAACTCATGACCGAAACCGTTTCGACATTGAATCCTGCCGGGAACGCGTTAGCCGTTATCGCCGTGCAACCACTGCCGAGGGTCCGCGTCCGGGCCAAGTTTTTCTTCGAGGGCGACAAGAAGTTTTTCATCAAAGGCGCCACCTACGGACCGTTCGCGCCCGACGCCAACGACGAGTATTTCGGCGACCCCGCGAAACTTGCGCGGGATCTCGCCATCATGCGCGACACGGGCATCAACCTCCTGCGCGTCTATTACGTGCCGCCGCGCTGGTTCCTCGACGCCTGCGGCGAGGCCGGCATCCGCGTGCTCGTCACCATCCCCTGGGCCGAGCACATCGAGTTTCTCAACAACGGGAAAATCCGCCGCGAAGTCGTCCGCGCCGTCCGCGAGGGCGTGAAGAAAAACGCCGGCCACACCGCGATCTTCGGCTACCTCGTCGGCAACGAGATCCCCACCAGCATGGTGCGCTGGCTCGGCGCGCGCCGCGTCACCGAGTTCGTCGAGGAGCTCATCAACGTCGCCCGCCAGGCCGATCCCGACGCGCTCTACAGCTACGCGAGCTTCCCGCCCACGGAATATCTCCTCCCGCAGAACGTCGATTTCTACACCTTCAACGTCTATCTCCATCGGCAGGAGGATTTCGACCGCTACCTCGCCCGCCTCCAGAATCTCGCCGAGGACCGCCCGCTCGTGATGGGCGAATTCGGCATGGACACGATCCGCCACCCCGAGGAGGAGCAGGCGGAAATGCTCACCTGGCACATCGAGAGCGTCGTCCGCGGCGGCCTCGCCGGCACCGTGCTCTACGCGTGGACCGACGAGTGGTTCCGCGGCGGCAACGAGATCATGGACTGGAATTTCGGCCTCGTGCGGCGCGACCGCACGCCGAAGAAAGCCCTCGCCGCCGTGAAGGCGCTCTTCGCCGGCGACGAACCCATGACGCGCAAGATCGGGCTCGCCAGCTACCCGAAGGTCTCCGTCATCGTCTGCTCCTACAACGGCGCCAAGACGCTCGACCGCTGCCTCGAATCGCTCAGCGAAATCGATTACCCCGACTACGAGATCGTCCTCGTCGATGACGGCTCGAAGGACAACACGCCCGAGATCGCCGCGAAACACCCGAACATCGTTTACATTCGTCAGGACAACAAAGGCCTCTCCGTCGCCCGCAACGTCGGTGGCTACGCGGCCAAGGGTGAAATCCTCGCCTACACGGACTCGGACTGCATGGCCGATCCCGATTGGCTCTACTACCTCGTCCACACGCTCACTAGCGGCGATTACGCCGGCGTCGGTGGCCCGAACATCTCACCGCCCGCCGAGGATTGGATCCAGGCCTGCGTGAGTGCCGCGCCCGGCGGTCCCAGCCACGTGCTGCTCACCGACGTCGTCGCCGAGCACATTCCCGGCTGCAACATGGCCTTCCACAAATGGGCCTTCGAGAAAGTCGGCGGGTTCGACCCCGAATATCGCAAGGCCGGCGACGACGTGGACTTCTGCTGGCGCCTGCAAACCGAGGGCCAGGTCATCGCCTTCAGCCCCGCCGCCATCGTCTGGCACTACCGCCGCTTCACGCTCCAGGCCTTCCGCAAACAGCAGGAAGGCTACGGCGAAGCCGAGTCGCTCCTGCGCTTCAAGCACCTCGTCTTCTTCGGCCCCACCGGCACCGCGAAGTGGCGCGGGCAAATTTACGGCGCGCCGCGCTTTACCTGGCTGATCAACCGCCCCGTCATCTACCACGGCGTCTTCGGCGAAGGCCTCTTCCAGTGCATCTACCCGACGCCACAGTCGGAAATCGCCGCCTACGTCAGCAGCATCGAATGGGTCGTCCTCGCCGGCGCCATCTTCGTCACCTCGATCCCGCTCCCCTGGCTGCGCATCGTCCCCTACCTCATGTTCGGCGCCACGCTCCTCGTCGCGCTCAGCTACATGATCCACGCGAAGCTCGAGCCGCGGTTCGACACCATCCGCGCCCGCCTGCTCGTCACCTTCCTCGCGCTCTGCCAGCCCCTCGTCCGCGGGTGGACCCGCTACTACGTCTGGCTGAAGTTCAAGCGCACGCCGAAGACCGTCATCGAGACCCATGAGGAGGACTTCCGCCCCGCCCGCGGCAGCAGCATCACGAACCTCGAATTCTGGGACGAAGAAACCGGCAAAGGCCGCGAAGCCCTCCTCCCCGCAACGATCGAAGCCCTCGAAAAGGAAAACTGGAGCTACTCGATGGACACCGGATGGAAGGACTGGGACGTGCAGGTCTATGGCAGTTTCTGGTGGGGCATCGAAATGCTCACCGTCACCGAATATCACGGCGGCCCGAAGGCCCTCACCCGCGTGCGCCTCACCACGCACATGGTCGCGACGACGTTCCTCGTGAACGCCATCCTCCTCGGCATCATCGCCTACCGGCAGTTCGGCCGGCCCGAATGGGACTGGGGCCTCCAAATCCCCTACCTCCTCTTCGCCGCCGTGCTGTATTTCCAGGCCCGCCAGCTCAAGGCCCGCGTCGCCGAACTCGTCGGCGCCGCCGCCCAGCGCTGCAAGCTCACCCGGGTGAAGAAATAATTTTCACCACCAAGACACGGAGACACCAAGAGCTTCAACTTTTGCATTCCTTCGTGTCTTGGTGCCTTGGTGGTTAAAAATCCATGGACCGCCTCTCCGACTACGATTTCCCGCTCCCGGAGGAATTGATCGCCTCCCGCCCGCTCGAGCGCCGCGACGCCTCGCGCATGCTCGTGCTCGACCGCGCCACCGGCTCCATTTCACACCGCCGTTTCACCGACTTCCCAAGCTATCTCCGTCCCGGCGACCTCGTCGTCCTGAACAACTCCCGCGTCATCCGCGCCCGCATGTTCTCGGACGACCGCCGCGTCGAGCTCCTCTTCCTCGAAGAACTCGCGCCGAATCGCTGGCAATGCCTCGTAAAACCCGGCCGCCGCATGCGCCTCGGCGCCACCTGCCGCGCCGGCGGGGCCACGCTCACCGTCGTCGAAGTCCAGCCCACCGGCGAACGCATCGTCGAGACCGACCGACCCATCGACTTCTCGCTCGGCGAACTCCCGATCCCGCCCTACATGCACCGCCCCGCCGACGCGCAGGACGACACCCGCTACCAGACCGTCTTCGCTGGTCCCGAAGGCTCCGTCGCCGCCCCCACCGCCGGCCTGCACTTCACTCCCGAGCTGCTCGCGCAGATTCCCCACACCTTCCTCACGCTCCACGTCGGCATCGGCACCTTCCAGCCCGTGAAAGTCGAGAACCTCGCCGACCACCGCATGCACGTGGAGCGCTACGCCATCGCGCCGGAATCCGCGGACGCCATCAACCGCGCCCAGCGCCTCGTCGCCATCGGCACCACCAGCTGCCGCGTGCTCGAGAGCCAGCCCCCCGGCCCCATCGCCCCCCACGCCGGCCGCACGAGCATCTTCCTCCGCCCCCCCGCGACGCTCCAGCGCGTCGGCGCCCTCCTCACGAACTTCCACCTCCCAAAGTCCACGCTCCTCATGCTCGTGAGCGCCTTCGCCAGCCGCGAAGCCATCCGCGCCGCCTACGACGAAGCCATCCGCGAACGCTACCGCTTCTTCAGCTACGGCGACTGCATGTTGATCGTGTAAGACCACATTCCGTTAAACCCCGGATGCCTTGGCAGGGGCATCGCGCTGTGATGCCCGGTCGTCGCGGCGCGACGATCCTACTACCCCCCGCAACGAGCCGCCTCCTTCGGCGGCTCGGCCGGAGCCGTCTCCTCCGGCGTGAGCGCGCGGCCCTCGAGGATGGATTGCGGAAAGATGTGGCGTAGCTCGGCGCGTTCGCATCCTAAAGCCCCCACCTGCCCTTCGTCGAATGATGACCACGCGCTCCATCTCGGGCGAGTTGGTGAAACGCATTGTTGCAATGCGTTCTCGTTCCCAATGCCCCGCTTCGCTGGTGGCCACTCCCACGAAAGCGCGCTGGGACAACGCGCTTCACCTGCCGTTCGTCATTTGGCAAATGGCTTTCCTCGCGCCCGGTCGAGAAACTATTTTGAAAACGAAGTAGGCGCTGTTACATCGCTTGCAACAGCCCAATTCGCCATGCGCCCGACCACTCTTTCCCGCCTGCGTTCGTCAATCCTCGCCTTCACGGCGCTGCTAGCACTGCCGGCGCTCCATGCGGCCACCATCAACGTCAGCTCCGATGCCGAGCTGCGCGCCGCGATCACAAGCGCCGCGGCGAGCGACACGATCCTTTTCGCAAACGACATCACGCTCGCGGCCGACCTGCCCGTCGTGCAGAAGAGCCTCACCATCGACGGCGCGGGCCACGCGCTCGACGGCGCAAGCCTTTATCGCGGCTTCTTCATCGCGAACTTCAACGGCGGCAGCACGCTCACGGCCGTCACCGTCGCCATCCAGAATCTCACGATCGCGCACACCAAAGCGCAGGGTGGCAACGGCGGGAACGGCAGCAGCACCGGTACAGGAACCGGCGGTGGCGGCGCGGGCCTCGGCGGTGCGATCTTCGTCGCCAATCTCGCCGATGTGACGGTAAGCAACGTCAGCCTGACAACCAATGCGGCAACCGGCGGCAACAGCGGTGGGAACGGCACCAGCAACGCAGGCGGCGGCGGCGGCATGGGCGGCAATGGGGCAAACGGTCGGCAAGGCGGCGGCGCTCAAGGCGGCGGTGGTGGCCTCGGTGTTGGCGCCAATGGCGGCGGCGGCGGCAATGGGTCGCCTGGAATCGCCACGGGGGCATCGCCTGGCGGAAGTGGCGCCACTGGTCCGACGGGTGGCGCTGGCGGCGGCGGTGGCGGCGGCACCAATGCGGCCGGGAGTGGCGGTGGTGGAGTCGGCGGCGGCAGCACCGGCACCAACGACGGTGGAGTCGGCGGCTTCGGCGGCGGTGGTGGCGCCGCCTCCACCGCGGGCAACGGCGGCAGTGGCGGATTTGGAGGTGGTGGCGGTGGCACCACCCAGGCGGGGCTGGCAGGTGGAGCAGGCGGCTTCGGCGGCGGCGGTGGTTCCGGTGGGACTGCTGGTGGCAGCGGAGGTTTTGGCGGCGGCAGCGGCGCCGCTGCGGGCGGCGCCGGCGGCGGTGCCGGCATGGGCGGCGCGATCTTCGTGCAGCAGGGAGGCGTGTTAACCGTGAGCGGTTCCCTGACGGTCAACGGTGGCACCGTTACAGCCGGAACCGGCGCCAATGGTGGCACAAATGCCTCGGCCTTCGGCAGCGGCATCTTCATCCAGGGCGACAACACGCTTACCTTCTCGCCCGCCGACGGTGAGACGCAGACCATCTCCGACGTCATTGCCGACCAGACCGGCAGCGGCGGCACGGGCGGGAACGCGGGGCGCGGCAGCCTCACCAAGAACGGCGCGGGCACGCTCGTCCTCGCCGGCTCGAACACCTACACCGGCGTCACGGAGGTCGATGCCGGCACATTGCTCGTCAATGGCTCGGTCTCCAGCTCCCCCCTCTTCACGGTCGCCGGGGGCGCGACGCTCGGCGGCTCCGGCGCCATCACCCTCGCGAGCCCCGCCACCGCCCTGCCCCTCGCGGGCACCCTTTCCGCGGATGACGGCCAGCTGACCCTGCCCAACCTCGATTTTCAGGCAACCGCCATCCTCGCGGAAACCCTCGGCGGAGCGGCCACTCCGCCCATCATCAACGGCGCCTTCGTCAAATTGACCCCCGGCACCCGCACCATCGCCCTCACTGACGGCGGCGTGACGCCGGGGCAGACCTACACGTTGATGACCTTCGGCAGCAACGCGGGCTTCTCGGCGTCGGACTTCACCGTCACGGGCGTGTCGGGCACCGTCTCGCTCACCGCGACCGAGCTGCGCTTCACGGCCACCGCATTACCGCCCGTCTATGGCGCGACGCTCGACGCCGCGAAAGGCAAGGAGCACGCGACCTTCACGCTCACGAACACCGGCGATACCACCACGAGCTTCCGCCTCGCGAAGCTCGTGCGCATCACCGGCGGGGGGCATCACCACCACGGCCCGAAGCCGCCGAAGCCGCGCACCGAGTTCGTCTATCTCCTCGACGGCGCGAACATCACGAAGGCGCTCGTGAATGGCACGGCCGCCGCGACGCTCGCGCCCGGCGCCACGGCGCAAATCGTGGTGAAGGTGACGACGCACGGCCGGCACAAACAGCGCACGATCCACGTGAGCCTCACGGCGACGAGCGAGGCCGACCCGAGCGTGAGCGCGACCGCGCGGGCGAGCTTCGTGCTGAAGGCGGAGCGCTGATCGTTCCCCCGGGAGGGCGAGGCTCCCGCCGAGCCGTGGCTTGAAAGAGTGGGCTCAGCGGAAGCTTCGCCCTCCCGTTCTTTCGGCCCGCCGTGCGGCGAACTTTTACCATTCCTTTACAAAAAGGGCGGTCCGTTCACACACGGACTTAACGTGGAGGTGTTTGGATGACGCTCGTCAAACCAAACACCCACCATGAAAACCAAACTCCTCACCACCTTCCTCGTCGCCGCCGCCTCGTCCGTGCTCTACGCGCAGCCGGGCGGACCGTCCGACAACCAGCAAAACTCCGGCCCCGGGAACGGCGGCGGCAACAGCGCCGGCGGCCATCGCCCTCCCAAGCCGCCCGCCGTGATCGTCGCGCTCGACACCGACCGCGATGGCGCGCTCTCCGCCGACGAGATCGCCGCGGCCGCCACGACGTTGCTCACGCTCGACAAGGATGGCGACGGCACGCTCTCGCACAAGGAACTGTGCCCCCGCGAGCGCCTGAACGCCGCCCGCTCGAACCGCGACAATACCAAGGACGACGATAAAAACAGCGGCGGCGAAAACTAATCGTCACCCGCTCGTCATCGCCGGCCGCGCCATCACCGCGCGGCCGGCACTTTTTTGTCTAGGCGGAGAAGCGCATCGTCACTTCGAAACCGCGCGGGCTGAGGTTCCGGCCCTCGACCGTGCCGCCGCACGACGCCACGCACGTCTTCACGATGGCGAGGCCGAGGCCCACGCCGCCCAGCCCGTCACCAGCGCGGGCGCGGGAGGAATCCACCCGGAAAAAAGGATCGAAGACCTGCTCGAGCATTCCGGCCGGAACACCCGGCCCGCAATCCCGCACCGAGAGCGCCACGGCGCCATTGTCCGCCGCCTCGCCCCGGACCGTCACCGGCCCGTGATCGCCGGCGTGGCGCAGCGCGTTGCGGAGGAGGTTCGCCAGGGCGCGCTCGAGCAAGTCGGGGTCCGTCAACGCAACGAGTCCCTCCGGCACGGCGACTTCGATGTGGGTGATGCCGTTGGCCTCACGCTGCACCGCTCGTTCCGCGAGCGGGCGGAGTTCCACCGGCCGGCGTTGCGCGGTGGCGCCGCCCAGCGAGGCCTTCGAGAAGGAGAGCAATTCGTTCACGAGCGCGGCCATGTGATCGATCTCCTCGCGCAGATCGGCCAAGCGTTCCCCCTGCGCCTCGTCGGCGCGATCCTCGAGAATGCCCAGCGCGAGCTGCATGCGGGCCAGCGGCGCGCAGAGCTCGTGCGCGATATCGCCAAGGAAACGGCGCTGCCCCGTGACGTAGCCGTCGAGCCGCGCCGCCATGCGATTGATCGCCGTCGCGAGCGCACCCAGCTCGTCGCGCGAATGCACCGGAGCCGGCACCGCGAAATTTCCCTCCGCGAAGCGCGCGGTGGCGTCGGACATCCGCCGGATGGCGCGCGTGATCCCGCCGACGAACGGCAGCCAGAACAGCGCCGACAGCACCATGCCGCCCGCCGCCAGCGCGAGCCAGGGCCGCGGATCGAAGAACAGGCCGCCGGCGCTGAGCGAGGTCGATTCGATCACCAGCGATCCGGGCGGCGCAGGTCGCGGCATCCCGGGCAGATCAACGCGGAGGATCGCCCAGTAGCGGAGGGGATTCGCCGTTTGCACGAGCGCGCGGGGCGGTTGGGGACGCGGCGGTGGCGCCTTTCCAATCGGGGCAGCATCGGGGGGCGGCGGGCGGCGTTCGAGCAGGGCGCGCACTCCCGGCGGCAGCTCGTGCAAGCCGCCGGCCAGCCATTCACCGCCCGGTCCGTAGATCGTAAACGTCACGTGGTAGGCCTGGTCGTAACGATGCAGGATGGCGCCCCATTGCTCCGGCGGCTTCCCGCGCAACTCGTCGAGGATCAACCGCGCTGACGTCTCGACCTGATCGCCCGCGCGACCGGAAATGAGCGCGTCGAGCCCGAAACCGAAATGTGCCTGCACGAAGAAAATCGCACCCGCTGCGAGCAGCAGCAGGTTCAGCAGGAACCAGCCGAGGATCTTGACGTAAAGTGGCAGGCGCATGACGGCTCAAGCGTTGCCGGGTCGCCGCAGCAGATAGCCGGCGGCACGGACGGTCTGGATGAAGCGGGGCTCGCGCGGGTCGTCGCCAAGTTTTTTGCGCAGCGCGGAGATGTGGACATCGACCGAGCGGTCGAAGACCTCGTAGTTGCGGTCCCGGATTTCCTCGAGCAACTGCTCGCGCGTGCGGATGCGGCCAGGCGCGCGGGCCAGCGCCGCGAGCAGGTCGAACTCGACGGGGGTGAGCGTGAGCGGCCGGTCGTCGATCACCGCGACGCGCGTCGAGAGATCGATGCGCAATGGTCCGAGCACGATCTCTTCCGCGGGAGCCTCCTCGCCGGCCCGGCGCACGCCGCGGCGGGTGACCGCGCGCAGCCGCGCGAGCAGCTCACGAGTGGAAAACGTCTTCGGCAGATAGTCGTCGGCGCCGAGCTCCAGGCCGACGATGCGATCGGCCTCCTCGCCGCGCGCGGTGAGCATCAGCACCGGCGTGTCGTGCGTCTTGCGCAACTCCTTGAGCACCTCGAAGCCGTCCAGCCCCGGCAGCATCACGTCGAGCAGAATGGCGTCGAACTTCTCCGCGCGGGCCGTCTCGAGGCCCGCCGGCCCCGTCACGGCGAGCGTGACCGCATAGCCCATCGGCTCGAGATATTCGCGGATCAACCGGCCGAGTTTGCGGTCGTCATCGATCACGAGCACGCGATGGGCGGAACTTGCGGGGGCGGACATGGACCAAGAAATAACGCGGTCGCGCCGGAAATTGCGCCCGGATTTACAAAAGATTTACAAAATTCCGCCACGCGGACACACGGGCTTAACAAGCGTGTGCGAGATTCCCGGTGATGAAAACACCACTCCTCCTTACCCTCCTGGCGGGATTTGCCTGTCCGATCCTCGCGCAACAGCCTCCGCCACCGCAGGGCCAAGGCGGCCCTCGGAACGGCCAGCGCCCTCCGCCGCCGCAGCTCCTCATCGCGCTCGACGCGGATAAGGACGGCGTCATCTCGGCCGACGAAATCGCCAACGCGACCGCCGCATTGAAGACGCTCGACAAGAATGGCGACGGCGAACTCACCCGCGAGGAATTCGGTCCGCCGCCTCCGCCTCATCGGCCAAAAAACTCGGGCGGCCAAAACTCCGGCGATCAGAATTCGTCCTCGCAACCGTCGGGCGAAAATTAAGGTCCGGCTTCCTCCGTTGGCCGGCGCGATGGATTGGCTCGCGCCGGCCGGCGCTAACGATCCAAGATCTGCTGGATCCCGCGCAGGGGCACCCGCAGCCAGTCGGGACGATTGTTGAGTTCGTAGGCGATTTCGTAAACCGCCTTGTCGAGCAGGTAGGCGTCGAGCAGGACCGCCAAATCATCCGGGTCGCGCGGCAGGAAGGGACGCTCGCCCGCCGTCGCGAGGTAGCTCCGCAGAAACGTGCGGCTCACGAATTCATACCACAGGTCGGCCCAGGGCGCGGCCGTCGGAACGTCCACATCGCGGACGGTAATCTGCTGCGCGAGTCCGGTGTAGGCCGCGTAGTGGAATGAGCGCAGCATTCCGGCCACGTCGCGCAGGGCGGAGCGCTTGAGGCGGCGCTCGCTGATTGGTCGCGCGGGTTCGCCCTCGAAGTCGATGATCACGAAATCGCGGCCGGTATCGAGCACCTGCCCGAGGTGGTAATCGCCATGAATGCGAATCTTTTCGACGGGAATGCGGCGGCCCATCACGCGCGCCATCCGTGCGAGAATCTCGCGCTCGCGGCCGAGCATTGCTTCGATCTCGGGATTCTTCGCGGTGCGTTGGTGCTTCGCGAGGAGCTGGAAGGTGCGACGAAGGCCATTCCGCATCGATTGATAGATGGACCGCTGGTAGAGCACGCTGAAGGCCTCCGGCTTGAAGGCGGGATCGGTGCGGTCGCTCGCCAGCGCGAGGTGCATCTCGGCGGTGCGCTGCCCGAGCTGACGCACCCGCTCCGGGTAGGCGGTGCCGAGGACATGGATGAACTCCGGGGGGAATGGCTGCACTGCGCCAATGTCCGCCAGCGGAGGCAAAGCCACGCTCGGGAGCGGCGGCTTCTCGATGAGTACGCGCTCGAGATATTGCGCGACGACATCGAGGCTGAACGACCAGGCATCGCCTTGATTCTGCACCATCGTCTGCATCATGCAGATCATCCGTTCGTCGCCGCCGTAGGCAATCGCGCCCGCAAACGGCGGCACGCCCGGAAAGCCCGCGCGCTCGGTAAGAAAGCGCGTGATCTCGACCTCGGGATTCAGTCCCTCGTCGAGCCGACGGTAGAGCTTCATGAACCATTCGCCGCGAAAGACCGCCGATGTGTTGCTTTGCTCGGCGCGCAAAATGAGCGACGGCATCGCTTCTCCGCGACCGACGGCGGCGCGAAGCCGCTTGGTGGCTTCGCCGGAGAGCGCGCCGTGCTGACCCTTCGCCGCTTGGTCGCCGATCATGATCGCGAGCAACGCGGCGCGGAAATTCGGTTCGTAAAGGGCGTCGAAGAGAATGGTCGTGTGGTCGCCGTCCTGAAACTGCGCGATGATGGCCTGCGGATGATCCTGGCGGAGCGCATGGGCGGCGTCGTCCTCGGCGATGGCGATCGGAAGCACGTAAGTTTCGGCGTTCCCCTCGACGTAATTCACGTCAAAGAGCAGCACGCGGGCGTGGCAGCTCTCGTTCTCGACGTGAAGCACATCCCGCAGCTTCATGTCGCGCCACGCGCGGGCCTTGCCGCCGAACCAGCGGCAATTCACCACGTAGGCGGGCAACACGTCGCGCTCGAGCAGCCGGCGCCCCTCCGCGCCAAGCAGTTCGCGCCACGTGAACCGTCCCGCGAAGGCCGGTGTCGGGCGCTTGTCCGGCATGTTGGTGAAGTCGGCGAGCGTCTCGAGCTGGAGCCAGTAGTGGCCATGCGGCCCGAGCGTGAGCAGATAGGGCGCGTCCTTCACGATCGGGAAGCGATTCTGGCTGAAGAGTTCCGTCGGCGTGTGCCCGGCGAAGGCCGCCAAATCAAGCTCCACGACCTGCGAGTAGCGCGAGAGATTCACCACCACGAGAATAATCTCGCCCTCGTATTTACGCAGAAACGCGAGCACCTTCGCATTCTCGGGAAAGAGAAATTCGATCGTGCCCCGCCCGAAGGCCTTGAACCGCTGACGCATCGCAATCGTGCGCCGCATCCACCACAGCAACGACGAAACGTTGCGCTCCTGGTTGTCCACGTTGACGGCCTCGTAGTGGTATTCGGGGTCGATCGTGACGGGGAGGAAGAGCTGCTGCGGGTTCGCGTCGGAGAAACCCGCGTTGCGGTCCGGGCTCCATTGCATGGGCGTGCGCACGCCGTTGCGGTCGCCGAGAAAGATGTTGTCGCCCATGCCGATCTCGTCGCCGTAGTAGAGGATCGGCGTGCCGGGCAGCGAGAGGAGCAGGATGTTGATGAGCTCGATCTTGCGGCGGCTGTTGTTCAGCAGCGGCGCAAGACGGCGGCGAATGCCAAGGTTGATGCGCGCGCGCGGATCGGTCGCATAGACGCGATACATGTAGTCGCGCTCCTCGTCGGTGACCATCTCGAGCGTGAGTTCGTCGTGATTGCGCAGGAACATGCCCCACTGGCAGCTCTCGGGAATGTTGGGCGTCTGCTCGAGAATATCGATGATGGGGAAGCGATCCTCCATCTGCAGCGCCATGAACATCCGCGGCATCACCGGGAAGTGGAAACACATCTGGCACTCATCGCCATGCGCGCCGAAGTAGGCGACAGCATCCTCCGGCCATTGGTTCGCCTCGGCTAGCAGCATGCGGTCGGAGAATTTGGCGTCGATGTGCGCGCGGAGTTCGCGGAGGAACGCGTGCGTCGCCGGCAGATTTTCGCAGTTCGTTCCCTCGGCCTCGTAGAGATACGGCACGGCATCCAGCCGCAGGCCGTCCACGCCCATCGCGAGCCAGAAGTCGATGACCTTGAAGAGCATCTTGTGGACGCGCGGATTCTCGAAATTCAGGTCCGGCTGGTGCGAGTAGAAACGGTGCCAGTAATAGGCGCGCGCCACGGGATCCCACGACCAGTTCGACGTCTCGAAGTCCTGAAAGATGATGCGCGCGTCGGTGTAGCGCTCGGGCGTGTCGCTCCACACATACATGTCGCGCTCGGGCGTGCCGGGCGCGGCGCGGCGCGAGGCCTGGAACCAGGCGTTCTGGTCCGACGTATGATTGAGCACGAGCTCGGTGATCACGCTGAGGTCGCGTTTATGGGCCTCGCGGAGGAAATCGCGAAAATCCTTCAACGTGCCATAGCTCGGATTCACGCTGAAGTAATCCGCGATGTCGTAGCCGTCGTCCTTGAGCGGCGACGGGTAGAACGGCAGCACCCAGATCGCCGTCACGCCGAGATCGCGCAGATAATCGAGCTTGCCGATCAGCCCGCGAAAATCCCCCACTCCGTCGCCGTCGCTATCCGCGAACGTCTTGATGTGCGTCTCGTAAATGACGGCATCCTTGAACCACAGGGGATTGCCCGCCGTGGCGGGGCCGGCGAATTGTTTCGTCATCATGAGCGTTCGGGGCGGGGACCACGCTTGGCCTTCACTAAATCTTCGGACGCCGGCCGCCGCAAGGCCGGGAATGGTCGTTCCCGCGATTTACGCGGCCGCCTGCACGGCGCGCAATTTCACGTCGCCGATCTCGAGTTCCAACGCCTCTTCGGCGACGCGCAGAAATCCCTCGGTCGCGTCCGTGAGCGCGACCTGCAACCCGCCGAGCTGAAGCGGTGGCGCGGCGAGCGACTGCGATTGCAGGATGTCGTTCACCGCGAGCGCGCAATTCTGCGCCGAGTCCACGAGCGTGACCCCCTCGCCCGCGACGCGCGCAATCGCCTCACGCAGGAGCGGATAATGCGTGCAGCCAAGCACAAGCGTATCCACGCCCTCGGCCAGCAACGGATCAAGGTAACGATGCAGCACCTGATCGGTGATCGCGTCGTCGAACCACGCCTCCTCGATCAGCGGCACGAGCACGGGCGTCGGTTCGGCAAAGACCTGCGCCTCGGGCCGCAGCGCATGGATGGCCTGCTCGTAGGCATGGCTCGCGATCGTCGCTCGCGTGCCAATCACGCCGATGCGGCCATTGCGCGTCGAACGCACCGCGGCCGCCGCGCCGGGGTCGATCACGCCCTGCACGGGAAGATTGAAGAGTTGCTTCAACCGTGGCACCGCCAGCGCGGAGGCCGTATTGCAGGCGACGACGATTAGCTTCGCCTGCTCGGCGAGCAGCAGCCCCGCAATCTCGACGCTGTAGCGCTCGATCGTGCGCCGGCTCTTGCCGCCGTAGGGCACGCGCGCAGTGTCGCCGATGTAGAAAATCCGCTCCGCCGGGAGCAGGCGTTGCAACGCCGCCACCACGGTGAGGCCGCCAATGCCGGAATCGAACACGCCGATCGGCCCCGCGGATGGCGACGCGCCCGCCTCGTCCGCGACGTTCGGCAAATCAGGTAACTCCATGGCCGCGACGATAACCAACGCTTGCGCTCCCCACAAGACGCCGCCACATTTCCCGAACTGCATGGCGAAGCGCATGAAAGCCCACCTCTGGATTGTCGGCCCTCTCGGCCCGGCCCGGATGGGATTTGTCGCCCGCTAATCGCCGCGCACAAACCCGATTTTCCGCCGCCCGCCCGAGAACCTCTCTTCGGCGGGTCTTTTTTGCCCATGGAAACCCCGCGGTGGAAGACACTCGAGCGCCGCGCAAAAAATTCGCAACCGCGCCGTCGCGACCGAGTTACATCCCTGCCTATGAAACGCCTTATCCTCCCCTCGCTCTTCACCGCGCTGGCCCTTTCCACGGCGTGCAAGCCGAAACCCACCGCCGTCACATCTGCGCCGGAAGCGACTGCCACGCCGGTCGCCGCTCAACCGCCGGCCCAAGCCTCCAACACCCCAGGAAATCCCGGCGGTCCCGGCCCCGGCGGCAATTTCCAGCAACGGGCCGCGGAACGCATGCAGCAGATGAAAACGGAACTCGGCCTTACCGACGACCAGGCGGAAAAAATTCGCGCGATCCAGGAGGCCCAATTCGGCCCGCTGCGTCAGAGCATGCAATCGATGAGCCGTGAAGATCGCCGGGCCGCCTTCGAAAAAGCCCGCGAAGCGGCCAACGCCCAGATCACCCAAATCCTCACCCCCGAGCAGCAGCCGAAATGGCAGGCCTGGCAGCAGCAAATGCAGCAGCGCCGCGCCCAGTGGTCCGGAGGCCAGGGAGGCGGAGGAAACCGCGGTCCGCAGTAAACTCGCTAGCGAAAGCGCAGCTCCACTTCCGGCCACTCGGATGTGCGGTGAAAATCGAGTTCCCCGTGCGCGGCCGCAGCGGAGAGCACCGGTCGCAAACGCCCGCGCGTGTAATCGTAGCGGGCGAAATTCACCCGTAGTCGGCTGCCGTTCCACGGCGCGCTTTCCTCGAAAATCCGCCGCAGCGGAATTTCCGCATGAACTTCCCATCCGGTTCGCCCGACCTGCGTCCGCGCCCGAATCCGCCACCGCGCAACCTTGTAGGCGCGCAGCGGGTCGGCCGGAGCGGACCAATCGATCGACAGCTCGCGCATGGGACCCGGCCACCGAAGCTGCAACAGCGCGCCTCCCGGCGTGACGTGAAACTCGTAGTAGGCCGCCTGCCCGACAGGCTGCAGAAAAATCTCGAACGTGTCGCCGTGCGGAAACGCCGGCACTCCGAAATGCGCAACGGGATTGAACACGTCGCGATCCCGCAACGTCGCAAACACCGCCAGCGACATTCCGTCGAGCGCCACGCGCACCTGTCCCGGCGCAAAAAGTGGCTCGACCTTTGGCCGCCAGGCCTGGCCCAGTGCCAGCGCGGCATGGCCGCGAAAGCGCCGGCGAAGCGATTCCCAATCCGGCGCGCCAAGCGGCGGCAGCGACGTAACCGGGAACGCGGACATGCTGGAGAAATTTTATCGGAGGCTACGGAAAGAACGGAGGCATTTCCTCCTCCGTTGCCTCTGTTCCCTCCCGTTCAAAATCGCCATCAATCCAGAGCGACGACCGCTTCGATCTCGACGTCGAAGCCGAGCAACTGCGCCCCAAGCGTCGTGCGCGCCGGCTTGTGCTCGCCAAAAAACCGCGCATACACGCCGTTCATCTCCGCGAAGTTTTCCTTCGTGAGTTCCGCGAGATATACGCGGCATTGAATGACCTGCGCGAGCGTCGCGCCCGCGGTGCGGACGACGCGTTCGAGATTCGTGAGCACGATTTCTGTTTGCTCCGCGACGGTGCCGCGCACGATGCCGCCCGCGGCGGGATCGAACGGAATCTGGCCCGAAATGAAAAGCGTGCGTCCAGTTGCAATGATGGCGGGCGAATACGGCCCAATGGCCGGAGGCCCGCCGGGAATGACGGAGAGAAGTTCCAATGACATCCTCCCTGCTTACCTGATCGCAACCGCGCGGTCGAGCGGAGTGAGACCTCCGATTACCGACGGAGAACGGTCACCTTCGTCTGGTCGATGGTGCGACCAATTACGTCGAGCATCCGCAACTGGACGACATTTCGCCCCTGGTTCAGATGCTTCAGGCGGATCTTCCAGGCTGTGGATGCACCATTCACTTTCTTCCAGCGGCGCTGGTCCTTCGACCTCCACTCGATTTGCACGGCGTCCGCGGCATCCTGTCCGCCGCGCAAAATGAAGTTGTCCCGTCGGGTCCGCTGCGTGCGTCCATGCGCGAGTGTAAGCACGGGATTCGCCTCGGCATCGACGGACAATGAATCGATGAGCATGGCGTTATTGCCCGCGGTTCCCGTGCCGTTGAGCAGCCAGAGATAGTCGAACTCCCCGAAGTTCGACGCGCGCCCGGCGACGTTGAATGCGCGGTTCTCGAAGACCGGGTGCTCGCCGCCGCCCGTATCGTAAATGGTGAGCGAAGCGCGGCTCGTCGCGAAGTTCAGCGTCAGACTCACCTCGAAGTATTGGGCGTTGAAAAACCGACCCGCAAGCATCTCCGCACCCGCGCCGAAATCGAAATAGACGTGATAATCGCTATTATCGACAAGGAAGGCGCAGAGCTCCTCGCCGGCGCGATTGTAAATGGCAAAGCCAAATCCGTCATACCGTCCGTTCGAGGAATCGTAGATCGCAATCCGCGTGCGAATTTTCACGATGGGGACGTTGAGCCCCGCCGGATCGAGATTGAAAGGGCGTCCCACGCTCGAGACGCTGCCCGCCGGAGCGACCGAACCGAGATAAACCGCGCCGCCCCCGGGCGCCACCGCCGCCGAGCCGTTGCTGGGATCCGTGGCCAACCAGCCGTCCACGCCCGCCCAATAGCCGACCGCAGGATCGAAGGGCGGATTGCTGAACGACGTCGAATACAAACTCGCCCCGGTTGCCCCGCCAAGCCCGGCCAACCAAGTCACAATCAGCCAGACCAGCCTACGGTGCACCAAGAAAGATTTCCCCCACATCCGCCGGAGATGAATGTCCCCACGCGAGCCTGTCAATTTTTCCGCGCATGTTTGGCTTGTAATGCGGCCTCGATTTCGCCGAGCGGCAGGCAATTGATCACGTCGTCACGGGTGAGCCAGCCTTTGCGCGCGATGCGTACGCCGAAGGCGAGGTCCTGCAGGCCGCGCGTCGAATGGGCATCCGGATTGATCGAGCACTTCACGCCCTTCTCCTTCGCAAGCGGCCACCACCGCCAGTCCAGCTCCAGCCGGCGCGGATTCGCGTTCAATTCGATGATCGTCCCCGTCGCTGCGGCCGCCTCGATGACGGCGGGAACGTCGAGCTTGTAGGGATCGCGCGTGGTGAGCAGCCGGCCGGTGAGATGCCCGAGCATCGTGACGTGCGGATTGGAAATCGCCCGGATGATGCGCTTCGTCATCTCCGCCTCGCTGAGCGTGAACGACGCATGCACGGACGCCACGACATAATCGAGCGTCGCCAGCACCTCGTCGGGAAAGTCGAGCGAACCGTCCTTCAAAATGTCGCACTCGGTGCCCGCGAAAAGCCGGAAGCCATCGAAGCCCGCGTTCATCCGGTCGATCTCCACTCGCTGCTCCGCGAGCCGTTTGGCATCGAGCCCGTTCGCCTGCACGGAGCTCTTGCTGTGGTCGGCGATGCCGAGATATTGCAAACCCAGCTCCTGCGCCGCGGCGGCCATTTGCTCCAGTGTCGCGCGACCATCGCTGGCCGTCGTGTGATTGTGAAACGTGCCGCGAAGGTTGTGCAGCTCGATCAAACGCGGCAGCGCGCCGCCTTCCAGTCGGCCCGCATCGAATTCCCCGCGATCCTCGCGCAGCTCCGGCGGAATGCAGCGCAACCCGAGCGCCTTGTAAATATCGGCCTCTTCGCGCACTTCGGGCAACGGGGCGACAAGCTTGCGGCCCTCCGCCTCGCTGAAGCGGTATTCGTTGAGCGACCAACCGCGCTCGAGCGCGCGCCCGCGCAGTCGGACGTTATGCTCCTTGCTTCCGGTGAAATACTGGATCGCGAAGGGAAATTCCGCGGCGGTGACGACGCGCAGATCGCATTGCAGCCCGCTCCGAAGCACCACGCTCGTTTTTGTCGCGCCCGCCGCAAGCACGCGCTCGACGAGCTCGTGGCCGGCAAAGTCCTCGCTCACGAGCTTCGGCTCACGCGTGGCGACGATGAGATCGAGATCGTGAACAATCTCCTTCGCCCGTCGATAGCTGCCCGCGATCTCGGCGTGAAGCACCTCGGGGTGCGACCGCAAATCATCGAGCAACCGCTGCGCGATCGCCGCGACGTCGCCGAGCAAAAACGTGCCCGCATTCTTTTTGCGATGCTCGATGGCCGCGAGAATGTTCACCGCCGATTTTTCTCCAAAGCCCGGCAGCCCCGCGATGCGCCCATCGCGGCACGCCCGCTCGAGCGCGCTGAGCGATGAGATTTTCAACGCGTCGTGGATCGCCTTGACCTTCTTCGCACCCAACCCCTGCAGCTCGAACAGCAGCAAAATATCGGGCGGAAACGACTCCCGCAGCTCGTCGTATTGCGGCAGGCGGCCGGTCCGCACGAGCGTCGTGATTTTTTCCGCGATCGCCTTGCCGATGCCGTCCACGGAATCGAGGCGATCCTCGGCGACGAGCGTTTCCAGCGGTTCGCCGAGCGTCTCCAGCGCCCGCACGGCGTTGCCGTAGGCGCGCACCTTGAAGGGATTTTCGCCTTTCAGCTCGAGCAGACGGCCAAAATTTTCGAGCACTTCGGCAATTTCCTCTTTCGTCATGGCGACGTTCGTTCTCCCCGCTGCGTCGACACGTGACAAGCTCGCTTTCTTTCCCCTCGGCCAGCCAAGCCTCTGGCAACCGCGAGCCAAAAAATTACGATTCGGGCATGAAGATTTTGCGCATTGCGTCCGGCCTCCTATGCTGGCAAGCGCTAGCCGCCGGCGTAGGTCGCCACGCGATTGCGCCAGCCCGGCAGCCACTGCGCCTCATGGCGCGCCTTGGGCGAATTTGCCACGCGCCGGGTGAGCACGCGGTCGGCGGCCTTCGCAAAGGCGCTCAACGCCGGCCCGTCGCCCATCGCCGCAAGCACCTGAAGCAAGCCCCAGCCCTCGCCCGCGTAGCGCTCCGTCGGGTTCGTCCCCTCGCCCTTGAAATTCACGTAATCGATGAGCGCATACATGCCGAGCGGAGCGGCCGCGACGCGCTGGAAGTTGGCGCGAATGCGCGCGCGTTCGCTTGGCGGCGCGGCGGACAGCATTTTCGGCAACGCGTGCTCGAGCCGGTCGGCGCAGAACCTCGCCTGTTGCGCGATGGTCCCCGCAAGCAGCGAACGCAACTGCGACAACCGCGGCCCGTCGAAATCCGCCATGAACTCCGCCCGCGTCTTCCACGGACACGCCCCGCGCAGCCAGGTGGGAACCTTCACGCCATCGGCCGCGAGCGCGCTCACCAGTGCCGGAAAGCTCTCCTCGAATGGTCCGCGCCGGCCGGCGGGATACCAGATGAAATGCCCGATCCCCAGCGACGCAAAATCCTCGCCGCGGTTCCACGAGGTCAGTCCACCCACCGTGCCCGCGCATTCATTTTTCCAGATGCGTTTGCCAATCGCCAACGCCTGCGCGTCGGACAGCGGCACGGTCTGCGCCGAGGCCAGGGAGACGCCAAAAAGGAGGAGGGACAAAACGCGCTTCATGCCCGGAAGGTAGGTCGGGCCGCCGCGCCGCAAAACGTTTTTCCGCGACGGGCGGAATCCCGATTTGACAATCCGGCGGCGGCGGCATAGCGTGCGAGCAGTGTTGAAGCACGTTTCCATTCTCGTAGCCGTCTCCGTCGTCGCCAAGCGCGACGCCGCGGGTCTGCTTCGTTTGGAATGATGCCTCTCTAAAACGAAACCAAGCAAACCCACGGCTTTCAGCGGCCGTGGGATTTTTATTTTCCGCGGGTCGCGAGAAGGCCGGGGTTCAACGAACCACCGATCCATGCAAATCATCGACACACCACCCGCCACCACTCGCGAACGACGAACTCGCGCCACCTACCCGCCCGGCTATTCGCCGAACGCCACCGCCTTCCTGACGGCCCGCACGTTCGAGTCGCACGCCGCTTTCCTGCTGCCACTGCTCGACCGCGGCCTGGAGGTGCTCGACGCCGGCTGCGGCCCCGGCACGATCACGCAGGGCATCGCCGAGCACGTGCTGCCCGGCCGCGTGACGGCCTTCGACCGCGACCCGGAGCAGATCGCCCGCGCGTCGCGTCTCGCCGAGGGACGTGAACTCACCAACGTGCGCTTCACTGCCGCCGAGGCGGATGACCTGCCATTTGCCGACGCCTCGTTCGACCTCGTGTTTTCGCACGCGTTGTTCGAGCATCTGACAAATCCGCAGGAGGCTCTCGCCGAACTGCGCCGCGTGCTGCGCCCCGGCGGGGTGATCGCGCTGTGCAGCCCGGATTGGGATGCCTTCGAGATGCGCGGCTCGACTCCCGAGGCCGAAGAAGCCCTCGCCACCTACCGCGAACTCCAGGAAGCAAACGGCGACAATACCAACGCCGGCGGCCAGCTCGCCCGCTGGTTGAAGGATGCCGGCTTCGGCTTCTTCCGCAAGGGAGAGCGTTTCGAGAGCTACGACTCGCCCATGCGCATCGCGACCTACATGGCCCTGCAGCTCGATGCCGCCGGCAATCCCGGCGCCGCCCGCGCGCTGCTCGATTGGTCCACGGAACCCGGCGCCGAACTGCGCGGCTGCTGGCGTCACGTGATCGGCGTGAAGTGGAATCCGTAAATGGGGTTGAGAGTTTTTAGTTGAGAGCTGAGAGACCGCGAGCCGCCTCCGGCGGGCATTTCCTCTCAACTATCAACTCTCAACCATCAACTTACTCTTTACCGTCGCGCGGCGGTCGGTGAATCTCCACGGTTCACATGGAATCGATCGGCATCGGACTCGCGGGCTTTGGCACCGTCGGAAGCGGGGTTTACAAAAACCTCGAGGCAAACCGCGCTCTGCTCGCGCAGCGGCTCGGCGCGCAATTCGACGTCCGCCGGATCGCTGTGCGCGACCGGACGAAGATTCGCTCCGTCGAGGCCCCGGCCGAACTCTTCACGACCAACCTCGACGAACTGCTCACCGACCCGAAAATCCTCGTCGTCGTCGAGCTGATCGGCGGCATCGACGCCGCCCTCCGGTTCGTGCGCGCGGCCCTCGAAGCGGGAAAAATCGTCATCACCGGCAACAAGGCGCTCCTCGCGGAGCATGGCGCGGAGTTGTTCCAGCTCGCCCGCGAAAAGCGCACGCCCATTTTCTACGAGGCGGCGGTCGCCGGCGGCATCCCGATCATCAAGACGGTGCGGGAAGCCTTCATCGCGAACCGCTTCGAAAGCATCCACGGCATCCTCAACGGCACGAGCAATTACATCCTCACCCGGATGACGGATGCCGGCCTCGACTTTGCCGATGCCCTCGCGGAGGCCCAGGCGCTCGGCTACGCGGAAGCCGATCCGACGTTCGACGTGAACGGCTGGGACGCCGCGCACAAGGCCATCATTCTTGCCTCGCTTGCCTACGGATTCTGGGTCCGCACCGAGGACGTTTACGTCGCCGGCATCGACAGTCTCACGAGCGACGACATCCGCTTCGCCGCGCAGCTCGGCTACGTGATCAAGCTGCTCGCCACGATCAAGGCCGACGCCGCCGGCTCCATCGAGGTGCGCGTCTGCCCCACCCTCATTCCGAAAGGTCACGTGCTCGCGTCGGTCAACGGCGTCTTCAACGCCGTCTGGCTGCGCGGCGACGTCGTCGGCGAAGCGCTCTTTTACGGCCGCGGCGCAGGCCAGGATCCCACCGCGAGTTCCGTCATCGCCGATCTCGCCGAGACGGTGGTCGCGCTGAAATCCCCACGCCGTTGCTACGGCTTCACGTCGCACGACCTCTACGGAAAATTGCGGCCCGTCGAGGACACCGTCTCCCAATTCTACCTCCGTCTGCTCGTGGACGACACGCCCGGCGTGCTCGCGCAAATCGCCGGCATCCTCGGCGACGCCGGCATCGGCATTTCGTCCGTCATCCAACCCGAGTCGCAGGATCCCGGTCCGCTGCCGCTTGTCCTCATGATCCACGACGCCACCTTCGGCCAGATGCGCGAGGCCGCCGTCCGCATTGGCGAGCTGGCCTGCGTGAAAGCCGCACCCGCCCTCCTCTCGGTGGAAAACTTTTCCTGATGTCCGCCATGAATTTTCTGACCAACGACCGCGGCGTGATCGCCCGCTGGCACGCCTATCTTCCGGTCTCCGCCGCCACGCCCGTCATTTCGCTCAACGAAGGCTCCACGCCGCTCATCTATTCGCCGCGCCTGAGCGAACTCACCGCGCGCCGCGTGTTCCTCAAATACGAGGGCCTCAATCCCACCGGTTCGTTCAAGGATCGCGGCATGACGATGGCCATGTCGAAGGCCGCCGAAGCCGGCGCGCACACCGTCGTCTGCGCCTCGACCGGCAACACTTCCGCCGCCGCCGCCGCCTACGCCGCCCGAGGCGGACTGAAATGCGCGGTAATTCTGCCCGCCGGAAAGATCGCGATGGGCAAGCTCGTCCAGGCCTTTGTCTATGGCGCGACGGTCGTCGCTATTCGCGGCAACTTCGACGATGCCCTCCGCCTCGTGCGCGAGTTCGGCGCGGACGGCTCCGTCGCCATCGTCAACTCGATCAATCCCGCGCGCATCGAGGGCCAGAAGACCGCGTCGTTCGAGATCATCGACGAACTCGGCGACGCACCCGACCTGCACATTCTTCCCGTCGGCAACGCCGGCAACATCACCGCCTACTGGAAGGGCTACCGCGAATTCCACACTGCCGGGAAATCGACCCGTCTGCCGCGCATGCTCGGCTTCCAGGCCGCCGGATCCGCCCCAATCTTTTACAACCGCGTGATCGAGGCGCCCGAGACCGCCGCCAGCGCGATCCGCATTGGAAATCCCGCCAGCTGGGAGGGCGCAACCTCCGCCGTGCGCGATTCCGCCGGCGCCATCGACATCGTGACCGACGAGGAAATCCTCGCGGCCCAAGCCTGGCTCGCGCAAAATGAAGGGATCTTCGTCGAACCGGCCAGCGCGGCCTCCGTCGCGGGCCTGATGAAAAGCCACGCGAATCCCGGTGAGAACTGCCCGCTGCCGGCGGTGCCGGAAGGCGGCACCATCGTCTGCACCGTCACCGGGCACGGCCTCAAGGATTCCGATACCGCGATGCGCGGCCACGACTACGCCCCGATCGAGGCGGAGCCGGACATCGATTCCGTGCGCCGCGCGCTCGGCGCGTAACCCTCCAGACCGCGGAGGGCCACGCGTCCGCCAATCCCGCGGGAATTAAATCTTCCCGAGGAGATCCTGCAGCGTCGAGCTGCCGTGATGGATGGCCTTCGAGAGATTCGTCGAGGCCTTGTCGAGCAGCGTGCTCGCCTTTTTCTTCGCGGCGATGCGGGACTTCGCGGTCGTCGCGGCGCCCGTGCGGATACCATCGCGCAAGACGGCGGCGGCTTGGTCCACGAACTTCAGCGCCTGCTCGGCGAGCTTGGCTTCGCGGCCGGAGGGCACGTGCGTGGCCTTCGTGCTCACCTTGCTGGCGGCGGTCTTTTTGGCGGCGGTCGTCTTTTTCGGCGCGGGCTTCGCGGCCTTTGCGGGGGTGGATTTCTTTGCGGCGGGTTTCTTTTTTGCGGTTGCCATATTTGGAACCTTATACGCAGGAGGCATCGGGAAACCACCTGATTCGCTGGGTGCCGTGTCATTGCGCCGCTTGCCAAGTGGCCGGACCGCCGCCATCATTTTCCGCTCCATGGATGCGTTGATCGATCTCCTCAAGCACAACCCGCTCATCGCGCGGGAAGACGCCGCCCGCCTGCTGGGCCTCACCGTGGACGAGGTGAACGCCCGCATCGCCGCGCTGGAGCGTGACGGCGTCATCATCGGCTACCAGACGGTCATCAATCGCGAGAAGTGGAATCCCGACACGGTCACTGCCGTGATCGAGGTGAAAATCACGCCCGAGCGCGACGGTGGCTTCGACCGCATCGCCTCGCGCATCTCGAAATTCGACGAGGTGCAGAGCTGCTACCTCATGAGCGGCGGCTACGATCTGCTCGTGCTCGTCGAGGCCGGCAACCTCCGCCAGGTCGCAAGCTTCGTCGCCGAGAAGCTCAGCACCATCGAGGCCGTCGTCTCGACCGCCACGCGTTTCCGTCTGAAGACCTACAAGGAAAATGGCGCGTTCCATCACTTCGACGTCGCGCCGGAACGTCTCTCCGTCTCGCCATGAGCATTCCGATCGCCGACCACGTCCGCGACATTCCGAAGTCCGGCATCCGCGACTTCTTCGAGATCGTGCAGTCGATGACCGACGTGATTTCGCTCGGCATCGGCGAACCCGATTTCGTCACGCCCTGGCACATTCGCGAGGCCGCCATCTACTCGCTCGAAAAAGGCCGCACCGGCTACAGCTCGAATCTCGGCCTGCCCCGCCTGCGCCGCGCGATCTCCGACACCGTCCAGCGCGCGACCGGCGTTCGTTACGATCCGCTCTCCGAGGTGCTCGTCTCCGTCGGCGTCTCCGAGGCCATCGACATCGCCCTGCGTGCCATCCTGAATCCGGGCGACGAAGTCCTTTACCACGAGCCCTGCTACGTCTCCTACAATCCCAGCGTCGCCCTCGCCTTCGGCGTTGCCCGGGCAATTCCGACCCGCGCCGAGGACGAATTTTCGCTGCGTCCCGAGGCGCTCGAGGCCGCCATCGGCCCCCGCACGAAGGCCGTGATGCTGAACTTCCCGACGAACCCGACCGGGGGCGTGATGGACCGCGCGCAGATCGAGGCCATCGCCGACGTCTGCATCCGCCACAACCTCACCGTGCTCACGGACGAAATTTACAGCGAGCTCACCTACGACGAACGCGAGCATTTCAGCATCGTCGCCGTCCCCGGCATGCGCGAGCGCACGATCTATCTCCACGGCCTCTCGAAAGCCTACGCGATGACCGGTTTCCGCGTCGGTTACGCCTGCGGCCCGAATGCCGTGATCGAGGCGATGATGAAGATCCATCAATATTCGATCCTCTGCGCGTCGATCACGAGCCAGGACGCCGCCGTCGAAGCGCTCGAGCGCGGCACTCCCGCAATGCTCCGCATGCGCCGCGAATACGAACTCCGCCGCAACTACGTCGTGAGCGCGCTCAACGACATGGGCCTCGAGTGCTTCATGCCACGCGGCGCGTTCTACGTTTTCCCGAAAATCACGTCCACCGGCCTCACCAGCCGAGAGTTTTCCATGCGGCTGCTGCATGAGAAACGCGTCGCCGTCGTGCCCGGCACCGCCTTCGGGCCGTCTGGCGAAGGTCACGTCCGCTGCAGCTACGCCACCGGCCTCGAACAGATCAAGACCGCCATGCAGCGCATTGCGGAATTCGTCGCCGAGGTGCGCGAGGAGCGCACGCGCACCGCGGCCTGAGCGCGACTACAGCCGAATCGGCGCGGCATGGCTGGCCGGCACCGCCGCGGAAGCCAGCATCGCGAACCAGCTCCGGCCACCCGCCGGCAGGCGCTCCTTGATGATCGACACTTCCGTGCCCACCGGGATCGCCGCGTAAAGATCGATCACATCGGCCGAGCGCATCCGAATGCACCCGTAGCTCGCCGGCCGTCCCAGCCGCTTCTCATCCGGCGTGCCGTGAATGTAAACGCAGCGGCCATAGGCATTGCGATTGCGGGCTTCGAGGCCGTCGAGCCAGAGAATGCGGCTGACAATGGGATCGCGCCCGGGCGCATTGGGCGGCAGGATCTCCGACGTGGGCGTTCGATGATGAATCACCGTTCCCGCCGCGAGTCCGTCGCCGATCTTGTCGCTCACGCGCAGACGACCGAGCGGCGTGCGATACGTGCCATAGGCGTCGCCAACGCCAAAACGCGACGTGGAGACGGGATAGATCCGCACGATTTCGCCGTTCCGCATGAGCGCCAGCTTCTGCTCCGCCACGCTCACCACCACCTCCGTTCGGGCCGTCCCGGCTGCCGATTCCTCCGCGCGACCGCTCGCAAGCGTAACCAGGAAGACAGTGAAAATGATGGTGAGAAAACGGTCAAAAATCATCGGCATGGAAAAAGAAGCGGGAACTATGCCAATGCTTCTTCGGTCCGCAAGTGACTTTCTCCGAAAAATTTACGAGGCGACATCTTGCGCCTCGTAAATTGAAAAATGGCGGAGGGGGGGGGATTCGAACCCCCGATACCTTGCGGTATACACGCTTTCCAGGCGTGCGCATTCGACCACTCTGCCACCCCTCCTTGCTTTTCGCGGATCGCGAATATTCCACGCCCGGTCCGGCGTGGCTACTGAAAAAGCCGACTCGTTAAACCGCCGCGTCGCTTGCGAGTCCAAACGCCTCATGCGCGAGGTTCGCCGCCTGGGCGATCTTCGCCTCGTCGATGATGACCGCGATTTTGATCTCGGACGTTGAAATCATCTGGATGTTGATGCCGCCCTTGCCGAGCGCCTCGAACAATGTCGCCGCGACGCCGGAATGCGTGCGCATGCCGATGCCGACCACGCTCAGCTTCGCGATGCCGCCCTGTTTGGTGATCGAGGCCGCGCCGACCTCCTTCACGACCGCGTCCAGCATGCCGGAGAGCTTGTCGAGTTCGTCCTGGTTGAGCGTAAAGGAAATGTCCGTCGTCCCGCTCACCGAGACGTTCTGCACGATCACGTCGATGATCACGCCGGCCTCCGCCAGCGCGGTGAAAATGCGCGACGCGGTGCCCGGCGTGTCGGGCACGTTGGTGATGGTGACCTTGGCCTGATTGCGCTCGATGCTCACGCCGCGCACGACGACTTTTTCGAGGCTGGGATTTTCTGCTTTCACGATGGTTCCCCGGTTTTGGTTGAAACTGCTGCGGACTTCAAACGGCACGTTGAATTTTTTCGCAAACTCGACCGAGCGCGACTGCATCACCTTCGAGCCGCTGCTGGCCATCTCGAGGAGCTCGTCGTAAGCGATCACGTCGATCTTGCGCGCGCTTGGCACGATGCGCGGATCGCACGTGTAAACGCCGTCCACGTCGGTGTAGATCTCGCAATTATGCGCCTTCAGCGACGCCGCGATGGCAATGGCCGTGAGGTCGGAGCCGCCGCGGCCCAGGGTCGTGATCGTGCCCTGAATCGTCTGCCCCTGAAAGCCCGCGACGATGACGATGATACCGTCGTTGAGATATTTGCGGATCTGGCGCGGCGTGATGTTCGCAATCTTCGCCTTGGTATGAATGCCGTCCGTGAGGATGCCCGCCTGCGCTCCGGTGAGCGAAATGGCGCGGCCGCCGAGGGCGTTGATCGCCATGGCCGTGAGCGCGATCGTCGTCTGCTCGCCCGTGGCGAGGAGGACGTCCATCTCGCGTTCGGTCGGCTGATCCGAGACGGCGCGGGAGAGCTTGATGAGATTATCCGTCACGCCCGACATGGCGGAAACCACCGCAACGACGGAATTTCCCTCGCGCTGGGTGGCGAGAATGCGGCTGGCGGCGTTGCGGATGCGGTCGGGCGTGCCGACCGAGGTGCCGCCGTATTTTTGAACGATCAGGGCCATGAACTACGGAGTGACGGGAGCCGGAAAGCATCAAGGACGACGCCGGGGCGCGTCAAGTTTCCCTTTCCGTCCGCCTACAGCCCGCCGTGCTTCCAGATCGACAGCACGAGCCGCAGGCACATGTAGGCGCCCCAGATCAGGCCCCCGAGGCCGATGATCGGGATGTCCCAGATCTTGGGCGGCAGGCCGGAAAGGATGAGGATCGACGAGCCGATCAAGACCGACGAGGCGAGGATGGCGTTCGTCAGGCGGTTTGCAATCGAGTCGAGGGTGACGCGCAGCGGCTCGAAGCCCTGCGGATCGATCTTGTGCTGCAGCGGAATGCTGATGTTTCCCTTGCGAATGCGATTCCACAACGTGCGGAAGTCGTGCGGAAAATCGTCGAGGAAATCGATCGACTCGCTGGTGAGCTTCTTGAGCAACTCGAACAAATGGAGGGGATGGTATTTGTTCTCGATGAGCTTCTGGGCATACGGCTTCCCATACTCGATGAAATTCAACTCGGGGTTGAGATCGCGCCCGATGGATTCGACCTGGGACAGCGCCTTGATGCCCAGGTAGAAGCTGCCCTTCATGCGCAGCTTGTTGTGCCGCAGGAGGTCGAGCAGGCTGTTGAGGACGTAACCGAGATTGATCTCGGCGAGGGGTTTGTTGTTGAGGTGGTGGTCGCTGAACTCCTCGACATCGCGCAGCATGCGATCGGCGTCATCGACGACTCCCTCCTCCGACATCTCCAGAATCGAGCGCATCACCTGCCGGTGATCCTTCTCCGCGAGGCCCGCAATGAGATGCGCCACGCTCGAGCGGAATCCCGGCGAGAACGCCCCCATCATGCCGTAGTCGTAGAGCCCGATAACGCCGCCCTCGAGCACCGTCATGTTGCCCGGATGCGGATCGCCGTGGAAGAATCCGTGCTCGAAAATTTGTTGGTAGATGAGGATCGAAATATTCTCCGAGAGCGTCACGGGATCGATCTCATGCTCCTTGAGCACCTCGACATCGTTCACCGGATAGCCGGAAATAAACTCCATCGTGAGAATTCGCTCCTGCGAGAATTCCCGCAGCACCGCGGGGACCTGGATCTTGTCCGAGCCCTCGAATTGCATGGCGAAGCGCTCGGCGTTCGACGCTTCGTTCGTGAAATCGAGTTCCTTGCGAATCGTGTCGGAGAATTCCTTGATGATCGCGACGGGATTGAGCACCGCGATGTCCGGCACGTGCTTGTCCACGAACTTGGCGAGATCGAGAATGATCGCCAGGTCCCGCTCGATCAAAGGCTGGATGTCCGGCCGCTGCACCTTCACGGCGACGATCGCCCCCTGCTTCGTCACCGCCCGATGGACCTGCGCAATGGACGCTCCCGCCAGCGGCTTCTCGTCGAACTGCCGGAACGCCTGTCCGACGCTGATCCCAATCTGCTCGGTAAAAATCTTCTTCGCCTCCTTGCCGGGAAACGTCGGCACGCTGTCCTGCAGCTTGCAGAGCTCGACGTAATATTCGTCCGTCACAAGATCTCGGCGCGCGCTGATGATTTGGCCGAACTTGATGAACGTCGGCCCGAGCTCCTCGAGCGCAAGCCGCAGCCGCTCGGCGGGCGGCTTCGAGAGCAACCCCGTCTCGTGGGTTTGGAGCACGGCGCTCTCGATCCCGATCACCCGCTGGAGCGCGACGAGCTTGAGCACGTCCGCAAAGCCATATTTGAACAGCACGCGAATGATCTCGTTATAGCGCGGCAGATGCGACGCGAACTCGACGGCGGAGCGAAGCTGGTTGATCACGTCGAGTCAAAGCACACGAGAAATCCCGCCAGCGCGAGCGCAAATCGCGAGGCGATTCCCGTGGCTTTGGCTTCCCTCGTTTCCCCGGGCATGCCTAATAAATTCCATGACCCCAAACTGGTTCGTAGCCTGGCCCGTGGCCGGCGCCGCTGAATGGCTCGCCACCCTCGAAGCCGGCGCCCCCGGCGGCCTGCGCTTTCTCGCGCCCGAGGATCTTCACGTCACGCTCGCCTTTCTCGGCCGTTACGAACCCGGGATGCTGAAAAAAATGACCTCGCTGCTCAAGGGGCTGCCGCTGCGCGAGATTGCCGTCGTCGCGCCGGAGCGCCTCGCCGCCCTGCCGCAGCCGCGCCGGTTCTCGGCCCTCGCGTTCAGCCTCGCGGATGGACGCATGGAGGTCGAAGCGCAGATCGCCAAATGGCGCGATCGTCTTTGTCGCGAAGCCGGCGCGAAGCTGGAATCGCGGCCCGTCTTCCCGCATTTCACCATTGCCCGGCCGGAACGCCGCATCGGCGAGGCCGACCGCGATGCCGCCCTGGAGTGGCTGGAGCAGCTGCCCGTGCAATCCGCGATCAAACTCCGGCTCGAACCACCGCGCATTTACACGTGGGCGTCCGGCGAGGCCGTCACGCGCTACCAGCGGCTCAATTAATCGAGCCGCTGGAAATCCGTCAGCTCGCCGTAAACGAAGCCGATCATCACGTTCACCTCGGCCCGCAGCGGAATGCGCAACGCGTCGTCGGACACCCAGAACGTGCCGGAGCGAAACTTCGCGTAGTTCACCGCCTTCGTCGGCGACTTTTTCTCCACCTCGAGCTTGCGCACCGTGAGCGACAGCCGCAGCGCGGGCCAATCGCGCCCCATGCATCGCACCTTCTCACGCCTCACGACGTGGACCACAGCGACATACGGCGAGTCACCGGGAAAGCACACCAGCCCCACGGTATCGCCGATCCGCAGCGGCTGGCTGCGCACGAAGAGCACGCCGCCAATCACGTCGAAGATCGGCTCGAAGTTCAACCGCTTCCATTTGTCCGCCTCCTTCGAGTCCGAGGTCTTGCGCAGGCGATTAAGCCCCGTCGCGTCGAAGCGAACCTGCGTCTGGATCGTGCGCTTCCGATAGCGTTCGATTTGATTGAAGCTCCCGGGCTGCGCCGGATCGACGCTCGAGATGGCCGAGTGGGACGCATCCAGCGGCCAAAGCATCCGCGCGAATCCCTTCGTCCCGCCGCGCACCTGCGACCGATACGCGCCGCCGACTTTGCGAATCGTGGCCGCGGCCTCGGCCGCCTCCAGCACGTTCGACCAGCCGAAGTGAAACTCCATCCGCACGCTCGGCAACGCCGGAAACTTCTGCGCCGCGGGTGCGGTGAGTTCGCCGCGCCAATCCGGGTCGCCGGCGCATGCCGAAGCGGCGACGGCCAACAGCAATCCAACGACGCCGCTAAAATTTTTCACCGGGCACTATCGGCGTGAGTTCCTCCGATTGCACCCATCCTTTTGCGCCCCCGGCGAGGCTCACGTAAGCCCAGGCCCCCCGCGGCGAAAGCACGCCGACCGGCGAGCCCGCCGGCAGCGACATGACGACCTCCGAATTGTTCGCCGGCGCGGTGAGCACCTCGGCGCCATCTTTTGCGGTGACCAGCGCGGGCCGCGCGGAAACCAGCCGCGCATCGGTGAGGCCGCCGACCACCAAACTGCCCACGCCTGCCGCAAACGTTAACGCCGCCAGCGTATTCCACATCCCGCGCCGCCGCTTCGCCTGCGAGGCAAAAAGCAAACCGAACGCGCCCGCCCAGGCGAGCGTCGAGCCGAGAACCACCAGCGCCTCGGGGTTGACCACGGCCGTCACGTCATCCGTCCAGTCACGCGGCCGCAGCGGGATCTGGTGCGCAGCGGCAAGTTTCGCGAGTTGGTTCCGCGCCGGAGTGAGCGTGGGATCGAGCAACAGCGCGCGCTGATAGTTCAACGCGGCCTTCACCGTCTCGCCCGCCTTTTCGCAGGCGAGCGCGAGGTCGTAATACGTCTCGGCGCTGGGCGGCTCCGTCGCGGCCCGCTGCTCGAGCGGAGGAATGGCCTCCGCATATTTCGCCGCGTCGAAGGAGGCCTTCGCATCCGCCGCTTCGGCGCGGACCATGCCGGCCAGGGCCAGCATCACAATCACGATTCGCATTTTCATCGGCAGACCTCCCGGAGGGCATTGGCGATTCGGCGGCGGCCCTCGACATCCACGCGCAGGGCGGAGTTACCCCCGCTGAACTTGATTTCGTTGGCTTGGGCGAGGACCTCGCGCAGCGCGCCCGTCTCGCGGCCCCGGCTTTCGAGCGCCGCAACGAACTCGAACGGTCCGCCCTCGCGCTCGATCGCGGCCTGCATCGCGAGCACCTCCTGCGCCCTCGCAAAAAAGGCTTCGTCGGAAAGATCCGCGCGGGAAAGGCCGGCCAGCGCCTGATTCCGTTGACGCACCGCCGCCGCCCGACGTCCTGCGGGACCACTCCGCGCCCGCCGAACAAACGCGCCGACAATGATGCCCGCAAAAATCAGCGCGAGAACCCCGTTGCCGATCCAGAACGCAGGCCGCGCGAGCAATGGCTGCCACGAACGCGGCGTCGATTTCGTGATCCACAGGCCGGACGTATCGGCGGCCGGCGTGGGGCTTGGCTTGGCCTCGGGCTCAGGGCTGGCCTCCGGTGCGCTCGGCGTGGCGGCGGCATTCACCGCGATGGGCTGGCTCCGCAGCGTCTCGTATTTTTCCTTGATGGGATTGAAGTAGGAAAGCTCCGCCGCCGGCGTGTGGGTCTGCGGCGTCTGCGCCACGATCGGGGTCTCGAACGTCTTCGTGCCGGTGAAGCCGATGTCGTCCGATTTGTCGAACTTGTCGGTGGGCGGATAGACGCGCCAGCCGTCGGTCTCGACCAGCTTCGGCTCGCCAAGCGCCGAAAAATTTCCGCGTCCGCTGACGGCGGTTTTGAGCGTAACCGGATCGCCCGGCTCGACCTTGGTGGGATCCGCGCTCGCGGTGAGCGTGAATTCACCAACTCCGCCCGAGAACGAATCCGGCCGCCCCGCGACCGGCAGCGCCTTCACGCGAATGGCCTTCGGCTTGCTCTCGACGGTGAGTTCGCGATCCTCGCTGAAGCCGGGCATTCCGCCGCCGAAAAACTGGCTGAACACGTCGTCCATGCCCTGCGGTCGCTGCGTCGGCACGCGGGCGACGACATGGAGTGAAACCTTTGGCAGCGACATCTCGCCGCTCTTCACAGCAGTGAGGCCGGTCTTGAACGAAAGCACCTGATACGTCGAATCGCCGACGGCTTCTTCGGTCTGCTTCGGCGGCGAAAATTTCTCCACCGTGAAGCCCTCGCCGCTCACCTGCGGCTCCTGCGAGGCGAGTTGGAAGCGGGCATTATCATTGAAATAGAAGCGAACCTCGGCCGGCACGAGTTCCCCGGCATAAACGCTTTCCCGCGGCACGATCAACTCGGCGTAGGCGAGCTTGCCCTGCGCGGCCGCCGGCGCCTTCCCCGGCCGTTGCGCCGCTCCGCCCGGAGGCAACGGCAGCGCCGGAACACCCCGCGTGCCCGCCGCGGAGCCGGGCTGCACCACGAGCTTGAGCGCATCGGTTTGGAACTTTTTTCCGTCGGCGATGACTTCCAGCGACGGAATCTCGAAGGTGCCCTTGCGGACGGGGACGATCGTGTAGAAAAAGACGCCGCTAGTCACCATGCGCCCACGCGCAAGATCGATGGAAGTCTGCACCGACCGGCCCGAACGCTGCGCCTGCAATCCATCGACGGTGATGTCCGGCAAGATGACATTCGTCGTTCCGTCCACGCGCACCTGGAGTTGGACCGGCGTGCCGACCGAGGTCTCGTCGGCGGACAACTCCGCCGTGACGGTGACCGCGGAGGCAATCCGCATCGTGAAAAGAGCGGCAAAAACGAGAGCGAGGCGCAGTTTATTCATCAGCGGTTACCAATCTTTAATGACATCCTGATTTTGCTGGCGTTCAAGCATGCGCACCCGCTTTTCCTCGCCCTGCATCGCGCGAAGTAAAGCTCGCGCCTGATTCTCCGACATTTCGCCGTCCTTCTCCTCGACCGGTTGCGCCGCCTCCCCCTGCTCGCCGTCCTTTTTCTGCTGTTGATCGGGCTGCGCCTTCAACTCGCCTTGCTTCTTCTCGCCGGGCGTGGGTTGCGGCGTCGGTTGCGGCTTTTCGCCTTGCTTCTGGTCCTGCGGTCGTGACTGCGACTGATTCTGATCCGCCGAGCCGTTCTGCTGCTGGTCCTGCTTTTGCTGCTGGTCCTGCTTTTGCTGCTGGTCCTGCTTTTGCTGTTGATCCTGCTTCTGCTGTTGATCCTGCTTCTGCTGTTGATCCTGCTTCTGCTGTTGGTCCTGCTTCTGCTGTTGGTCCTGCTTCTGCTGTTGGTCCTGCTTCTGCTGTTGGTCCTGCTTCTGCTGTTGGTCCTGCTTCTGCTGTTGGTCCTGCTTCTGCTGTTGGTCC
>Ga0070661_100000326_pt1 | contig 38355 bp, 62 predicted proteins | sample KBSC43metaG_FD_64663 | JGI IMG/M metagenome (GOLD analysis project Ga0070661, IMG submission 64663) | Corn rhizosphere microbial communities from Kellogg Biological Station, Michigan, USA - KBS C4-3 metaG | ecosystem: Host-associated > Plants > Roots > Rhizosphere > Soil ... | reverse complement strand
ATCGCGGGGAAAGCGTCGCGCTCGAGGCTGGCGAGCACGTCGCCGGCATGGACGTCGGACCAACCTTCGGCCTGGTGCGCGTGCCAGGCGCGCGCCGCGGCCTCGAATGTCGCGATCTCGACCGCGCGCGGATCATCGCCGCGCGCGATCGCCGCGCGTGCCGTATCACGCCGGGCTCGGGCAGCGTCGAGCGAGGTCTCGGGCCATTGGCCGATCGACAGCGTCTGCTCGCGGCCGCCCAGGCGAAACCGGAGCCGCCAGCTCTTCGTGCCGGTTGGCGCGATGTTGAGCACCAGGCCGTCGCCATCAGCGATCTTGTAAGCGGCCGGACGCGGCCGCGCGGCTTTCACCGCGGCGTTGGTCAGCATATAAAGCTTTCGTTATGTCAGAAGCGATCAGCGCCGCGGACGAGCCGCTCGCCGAGACCGTGCGAAAGCACGCGTTCGAGCACGGCTATGTCGAATTGCGGTTCAATCCGCGCACGATGTGGTGGGCTTGGCACAAGCCCGACCAGGCGGTTGGGCCTGATGGCAGGATCTACGTGCGCCGGCCGGACCGGTAGATCTGCATTCCTGCAATGCATATTATGCATTTTCTCGGTGCAAATATGCATGGTCGCGGCGGAGGCACCCTCCGCCCCGGCCGCGGAAATCCGCGGGTTTCAGCGATATCGATACCCACAATCCCGGGCGCGATACCCGCGCTACGCCAGGCTGCGCAGGCACAAAAAAGGGCGGAAAACCGCCCTTTTCTCGCATCATTGCCGGGGACTATACCCCTGTGGATACCGCAAAATGTCGCGCGCTAGGCCACACTCTCGTTTGCCGTGACCGCCTCTGCCGGCGATGCCGGCCGGCGCAGTAGCGTGGCCGGCTGCACCATATCAGGCTCGGCCTCGAACTCGAACATTGTCGTCACGCGTCCGGCGAGCGATCCCGCGTCCTCGTCGACGACAGCACCGCCGGGGTTGATCGCCAGACTGGTGAACTCGTCGAGCTGGATCAACGCCGTCTCGCCATCGAACGTCGAATGCAGCGTTTTATCGTCGCGTCCGATGACCCTATTGTCTTCGAACACCAGAAATTCGCCTTCATCGAACTGCTGGTCCTCAATGAGCAGCAGCCACCGCCCTTTCAGCACATCCGCGATTGCCATCCCGACTCACTCCGTTTGTTCCTTGTTCGTTCTTATTCGATCGGAACGGAAGAGTCGAATCAGGCGACGTGCATCAGCTGCGACGGGAAGGGCGCGACCAGGTCGGCAACATCGGACCAGGCGCCGGAAAGCCAGCGCTCCTCGTCCTCGGGATGAAGGATCACCGGCATCGCCTTGGGATGGATCGGCGCGACCACTGCATTCGGTTCGCACGTCAGAAACGCGAATTCCATGCCGCGCTCGGGATCGGTGCGCCATATCCCCGCGAAGCTCGATATCGCCTGGCTCGGCACGTCAAACCAATGGAGCGGTAGCTTGCCATCGGCCCCGCGGATCGTTCCGTATTCGCTGAAGGCGGTGAACGGGACCAGACAGCGTTGCGACGGCCTGGCGAGCGTCCCGCGCCAGAACGGGCTTTCGAGGTTGCGGACGTTCGTGACTGGCTTCTCGATCGACGCGACACGTTTGCCCGGGATGACGCGGATGATCCCCCAGGACATGGCGATCGCCTGCCGCGTCGCGGTCGCCGGGCCATATTCGTGCCGGATGACATAGGCTGGTTTCTTGGGGAAAATGTCACCGACCGGTAGCCGGCCGCCGTCGCCATAGACGCCGTACCGCTCGGCCATCGTCTCGGGGTCGGCTTCCATGCGATAGCGATTACAGATGGCCGCCTCCTGAGCTGCGAACGCGCCTTCGCGAATCTCGGAAACGATCTGCAGTAATTCGGGCGATTCGACCAGACCGACATCCTGCAAGATACCGAGCCAGGCACCATGCGCGTCGATGCCCCGCTGGACGTTGCCCATCGTGTTGCTCCAGGCTCCCTGGTGTCCGTCGGATAGAGCTGCGCGGAACTGACGATATGGGTCGGCGTCTCCCTGCCCGTTCGCATAGAGGAACGCGAGTATCGCCACGATCGCGGTGTCAGGCTCGAATGCGCCCCGGTTGGCCCGCGTCCGCGCCTGATCGAGCGCCGCCAATGCGTAGATGATCGCTCTGTCCTTCGCGAGTCGCATCCCCCCATTTGGAACAAACGTGGAACACGAAGCAAGTCGCGCCTATTTCGCCGGGCAGTCCGCCGGGGCCTTGCCCGCCTCGAGCACGGCCGCCGTGCAGCGGCGCTCGAGCTTCACGCCGCCGGCGCGCTCGTTGCCGCGCGTCACCGCGCCGATCGCTTCGGCCAAGCGATCGAGGACAGCCGCGAGCCATCCCTTATCCACCGTCACCAGCTCGCCGGTCTCGGGCTTGCCGATCGGCGTTAGCTTTTCGGTCTGCGTCAGCTCAGGGTTGAGCGTCGGCAGCTTCGGCCGCTCGGTTCGCGCGATCGACGAGGGCATCGACGGATGCAGACAGGCCGACAGTGTCGACGCGAGCGGGAGCAGCGCCAGGAGCGGCGCGAGGCGTAGAATTGACCGCATTGTTGATCTCCATGCGCTTGGCGGTGACGACCGCACTCGTCTCATCATTCGCGCGGCCGACGGCCGCGCCGACAGCGGCGCTGCCGTCCTGGGCCTTGCGCTCGTCCGTTCGGGCGTCGGTGACGCTCTTGGTGTGCGCAGCGACGGCCTTCGCCTGGACCTTGGCGCCGCCGGCCGTTTCGCCGCGGTGATAGATCAGCGCGATCGCGCCGATGACGAGCGCGATCGCAATGATGATCGGTATGGCCCAGCCGAACAATTTGGCGGCCCAGATGGGCCACTTCCAGCCGAGCGCCAGCGAGATGAGGTATGGCATCAGAACCTCCAGGGATTACGCGACAGCTGCCGCAGCACGATATCGACCGGCACTTCCTCGAGGCGGGCGCTCCGCGCCGGCACAGCATCCGATTCGAGCTGGTTGGCGCGATCGTGCGGCCCCGCGGTGATCGGGCGCTCTTCGCGCCGGCGCTTCGTGCTCACAGACCGGTCAGGCAAAGGCGGCGCTCGTATTCGCGCCGGTTTATCAGGCCGTTTGCCTGGCAATAGAGCGCGCCAGCCGCGTTGCGGCGGCATTGGCCACCAGGAACGACCCGCGGCGCCCTGTAGAGCACGATATAACCGCGAAACGCCTCACAGCCCCCGCGCCAGTCGCGCCTGGCGAAGGCCGCGCGCATAGGCGACGGCGTGCCGGCCTTGTTGCGACGCCGGTACCAGCCGTCGCCGGCATTCAGGATGAAGTCGCCGGCGGCCGCCAAAGCGCTCGGCTTCTCGGCGAGCTCGGGGCTGATCTCGAGTGCGGTTGCGGTCGCGGCGCGGAGATCCGCGCGAAGCCAGGCGTCGCATTGAGCCTTCGTCGCCATCATCCCCGCGCGCACGCCCTTGGTGTGACCGTTGCAGATCGTCCATTTCCCGCCGATGTCGCGATAGGCGCGGTAAACCGTGCCCTCCTGCTGCGCGGTGCCGCTCAATGTCAGCGACACCGCACCGGCGACGATGGTGGCGGCCGACATAACCGCGGCGATGATCGTCTTAGGATTGGCCATCGCTGGTCTCCTGGGATTCGGGAAGCCGGCGCCGGCGCGCGATCGCGCGCTGGACGGTCGGGCCTTCGTAGATCCGGAGCAGCGTCCAGATCAGCGAGGCGAGCGCGGCGATCGCCGGCAGGAACTGCGCAAGCGTGCCGAAAACAACGCCGAACGACACGATGTCGCCCGCGAACTTGGTGTCGTCGAGTGTCATGATTATTCCTGCTGGTAGTTGGGCGGTTAGATGCCCATCGCGGCCCGGCCCATGAGGTCCTGCAAGCGCTTGCCGATGATATCGTTGCCCGAGAGCGGGAACGCTGAGTTGATCAGCCCAGTCGGGTGTATCTTGTCGGAGTTCTGCAAGGCCATCGACACAAGGTCGGATGACTTGCCGAAGAGGTTGTACAGATCGAGCGTACCGCGCCCGCCCAGCGGACGTACCCGGCCGATGGCGTAGTTCTGATATTTGTCCTGAATATTCTTCGCCACGACTGTCGTGCCGAGATTCAGGTTCGTCATCATCATAACGTCGGCGCCGGTATCGACGCTCTTGGCAATGAGGTTGTTGATCGCCGTCTTGAAGCCGGCGAAGGCCGTCTGGTTGACCGAACTGTTGCCGGCGATCTCCAGCGTCATGAAAGTCGGCTGCATCTGGCGCAGCGGTTCATACCAGCTATTTTCGACCGCGCCTGACGATATGGCGTCAACATCCATCGCCTCGGCGGTGTAGCCCGGTGCGCCTGCGGTCAGGACGATGACGTGCGGCGTCAGGCTGTTCCAAGGGAAGCGACCAGCGATCGACACCCGCTTGCCGCTGTCGAGGGTCGTCAGGGTATAGGTGACTGCGCCAGCGCCAAGAACAACCCCAGCCGCAACCAGGTCTGCCGCAGTGATCTCTACCATGCTGACGCCGGCCGCCAGGTTGCAGTCGAACGTCTTGGTTGCCGTGTGCGTGCCGTCCGATGCCGTCAACTGGACGCGGCCATAGACGCCGGCCACGCCGCCATTGTTGGTGAAAAGGAACCAGCGATAGCCGTTGGTCACCTCAAGCGGCGTTTCCTGCTCAGTGCATCCGGCCGTGGTGGTGCTGAGCGTGCCGCCGCCGGCCGTCAGCCCCCAGCCGTTGGTCCAACCCGCGCTCTTGGACATCTGCGGGTTGTAATTGTTGGTCATCGCCGAGGCGGAAGTGTAGCCCGCCGAGCCCATCAATCCGCGCATGTAGGAGGGATAGCCAGCCGCCGTTTCCCGGATCGCCCAGCGCCCGGCAATCGACGACGCCCAGGTGGTGGCGCCGGCTTGATTATCGCCGCGCGTCGTGGAGGCCCCGACCATGATGAAGATCGGCCACACGCCGTTGGTCAGCACGCGGCCTTGCGACATTTCATAGAGGCCGCTGCGCCAGACCGGGAACGGCTCGTTAGCTTCTACGTCGCGGACGAGCGCCGACGCCTTCGGGATCGGCCGCGCCTGGTTGGCGAGATCGTAGCAATCGACCGGATCGAGCATGGCGTTGTTGAGCACGAAGGAAACGCGCGCGATCCCGCCGCAGAGCGACTGCTGCCCATCTGTGCCGGGCGCGCCATAGCGCACACTGGTTCGCGCCACGCCGTTATTGAGGTCGAAGGCTACGGCCTGGGGCGCCGCGCTGCCGGCGTATAGCTGCACCTTGCCGGCGCTCCACGCCAGGACGATGCGGGGCACCGAATTGGCAACGGTGGAGAATGGCAGGGAAAGCGATACCGAGTGCGTCCCATCGGTGTAGGTGATCGACGTATCGTTACCAATGTAGAGGCGAGCGGCGCCGTTGAACGCCACCACGGTTGCCGCGCCCGATCCTCCATCCGACAGACGGTGCGCATCGATCACCGCCGTGCCGCTCGGTGCCTGCCAATTGCTCAGCATCGTGCCGCTTGCGAGGAAAGCATCCGCCGTGCGTGTACCGGTCGAGCCCTTGAAGGGCGTCGGGACAGACAAGGTCGGCTGATTGGTGCGATACTCGACCTGGATGCTGGTCGTGGCGTCCGTGCCCGACAGCGTCAGGGCGACATTGCCGGTGGCCGTGACATTTAGCGCCTGCCATGCCCCCGGTGCCGAAACGAGCGTGCCGAAGTTGGTTGCGGTGGCCGGGCTGCTCGCGCCCGCCGCAGACACGACCTGGCCGGGCCCGTTCATCCAGATCGCGAGTTTGCCGACCACCGGCATGTTGACGGTGAATGTCCCGTTGCCCGGATTGAGGCTGCTCATCAGGATCGTCGATTGGGGATAGGCCAGCACACCGTAGGTCGGATGCTGCACCGCGACGTTCGTCGCGAAGTTGGGCGGCGTTCGCACCGCGTCCTCAGGAATGAGGTTGGTGACCTGGCCTGTCCGGACGCAAGGCAGGTCGCTGGTCGGGTAGGTGCCGATCGCGAAGTCGGTGACAAACTGGTCGCGATTTACGATGGCGCCGGTCTTGAGGTTGATCGCGCTGCCCCACCCGCTGGCGGTCTTGCCGCTGTAGAAGTCGAGCGTGTCGGTCACGAGGCCAGGCTGACCGGTAACGCCGACATTGTCCGGCATTCGGCCCGTCGTGCGGATTGCTGCCATTCCGGCGCCTGTTGGCACACTGGCCGCGCTCGCCGCCGACGCCGCGGCAGACCCGGCCGCCGCAGTCGCAGATGCTGCCGCCGCTGCCGCGCTGGCGATCGCCTGCCGGATGAGCGAGGCGCCGCCGAGCGCGAGGTCAGCTGCGACCGACGCAATGTAGCTTGTGCCGCTGAGGAGGTCGGCCCCGACGGTTGCGATCTTACTACCCGCGCCAAGTAATAGATCGGTGGCCACAGCAAGGAAGCTGCTGTTGCCGAGCAGATAATTGACCCAGCTCTTGGCCGATTTGGACGTCGGATCGGTCGGATCAGGCGGCGTCGTGGATTGCGCCCAGGCCTTCGCCGATCCCGCCGCCGCGTCCGTGATCGGCTTCACCGGCAGCGAAACTTGCTTACCATTTTGCCAGGCCGCGATCTGCTCGTCGCCAGCGAGCGGCTGCTGCGCGGGCGGATAGTCGGGGATCGTGTTTCCCATGGTCGCCCCCTCAGTTGCCGATCGCGATGAAGTCGGCGCCGTCGATCGAGTTCGTGCCGGAGCCCCCGCTCAAATTGTTGAACAGGGTGAAGCCAGCCGGGCTGAGAGACTGGCGCTGCGGCCAGATGTTCTTGGCGCTGTCGCCGGCGGTGTTGATCGACACCGGAATGACCACCCAGCATTTCGTCAGGAAGGGATTGTCGAACGTGTGCGACATGGCCCCTTCGGAGAACGTCCCGCTGATCGTGCCGAATTTTAGAATGAACCCGCCCGGGAGCGGCATGGAGACCTCGTTGGCGCCGATGATGACGCCCGAGCCGCCGCCTGCGCCGACGAACAAGGTCTGCAACGCGGTGAGGAGCTGGGTGTGGTCGCTCTTGCTGGGCGTCTCGCCCGCAGCGACAACGACGCCCATGATCTCTTCCTGGACCATGTTGCACCAGTCGGGATCGAGCGTCGTGTAGGGGACGCCGGTGAGGAGATCGCCGTGGGCGAAATAGCCGGGCGCAGCAGCGCCCGTCCCGGTTGCCAATGGCGCCGGGAGCGTGGCCGCGCGCGTCGGCCCGTCAATTCTCTGCATGTGACCTCTAAGCGTTCAGGAAGATCAGGGTGCCCTCGGCCGGCTGGACCGCCTCGAGCTCGCACTTCAGCACGGCAATCGGCAGGTCGCCCGTGACGTCATCGATCGTGACGCCCCACACGAAGGCTACCTCGTCGCCGCAGACAGGGCTGCCGGCGGTGCTGATGCCGGCGCGACAGGGTGCGTAGTTGGTGATCGTGATCGTGAAGCCGAGCGCGGCGGCGAAGTCGGTGAAGTGCTGCCGGGATTGGCCGCCGGCGTTGACGAAGCGGCCGCGGACCTGGTCGCAGCGTTGCGCGAAGGTCGGCGTGGCGCCAGCACATGGATCCGGCAGGCCGAGCGTCGCTTCCCATTCGGGCAAGAGCGGCGTCAGCTGCCCTGGTTGCGAGCTGTCGAGCAACATGCTGCCGGCCCCGTCCGATCGCTCGAACGACTTGCCGACCGCCTCGCGCACAGCCTCCTGCACCGTGCCGGGCTCTTGCGGCCACACTCGGCCGCGCGGCATCAGTCCGCGCGCCGCAACCGCATAGTCGGCAGCAGCATAGCGCGGAACCTGGGCAACCACCGGGATCGGCAGGTTGGTCGGGGCGCGGCGCGGTACCGGGCGCGGCGTAGGCGGAAGAACCGTACCAGGCGCTACGCCAGCCGGCGCCGGCGGTGCGGTAGGAATCGACGGCGCCGGCGGCGCGGTGGGGTCGATCGGCGTGTAGCTAGGCGGCCCCGCATAACCGGGATCCGTGTCGAAGATGGGATATGGAAGCGACATCAGCTGAAGATCAGCTCGTCGATCGTAGCCAGCGCGCCATCGGCGGATTGGACGTTGCCCACGCCACCGCCGCCGATGATCGACCCCGCACTGCAGGCGATATTGGTGATGACGAAGCCGGTGCTGCCCGGGACCGCGGCGATCGCCGCCTCGAGGACCGATAGATAGGTTATGCCGCCAGGCACGCCGGCGCCGCGCAACGCGGCTGCGCAGGCCGTCGATATCGCCGTCTTGAGCGCGTCACTGGCGCCAGTCAGTCCGGCGACGGTGATGGTCAGTGCGTTGGGGATCGGCGCGACCGCGTAGACGAGCGCGATCGTGCTTTGTAGCGGGAAGATGTAGTTGGCGACCGTGAGCTGATCGCCCGTCGCCGCTGTCGCGCGGGGTTCATAGGTCGAACAACCGTCGGTTCCCTGTGGAAAGCCGCCGTGGGCCGCCTGGGCGTCGTCCATCATGAACAGGACCGCGAGCGAGCCCGGGCCCATAGCATTGCGCTTGAGCCAGGCGCGCGTCACGCCCGGCACCTCGAGCGCCCAGCCCGGATAGTCGGTAACAGCCCCGCCTTGCGGCGGCGCCGCATAGCGCTGCAGCATCCGCGTGCGCAGATCCGCATCTGCTTCGACATCGGCGCCGCCGGTGATCGCGCCCGAAGCGGATCCCGAACCGGTCACGCCGGAAACGCCCGTGACGAGTTCCATCGCGGAGCTGTCGTCCGCATTGCCATCGACGCCGGCGAGATCGGCGCGCAGCGCGACCGTGATCGTTCCACCGTCTTCATCGGCATCGGCCGTCGTCGTGTAGGTCGCACCGTCGGACCGGGCGATCACCGTACCGCTCGGGATGCTGCGGCCGGCGGTGGAGGGAAACTCAGCCGACCCAGTCGCGTAGTTCGCCGGCTTGCGATAGACGTTCTTGAGCGCCGCCCAGCCTTCCAGGAACTCGCCCGTCGCCGTGAACGGCACCGAATTGAGCGCGATCCAGTCGAGATAGCCATAATGGCCGTTGGCCATGCCAGCCACGACCTCCGCCAGGACCCCAAGGTTGGAATAGCGCAGCCGCGCATCCACGCCGGGCAGAGCGGCATTGATGTCGTCCTGCGCCTGGTCGCGCAGCGCGCCCAGGTTGGGGCGATCATACGGCATGTCAGAGATCCTCCCAGAGGGCGGCGAAGGCCAGCGCGCGTTTCGTCCCGTCGGTGCGGCGAAAGCCGATCCGCACGTGCAATTGCCCGGGCTCGATCGGCTCGAGTTCGACATCGATCGCGACGACGACGTCGTCCTGGATCATCCAGTCGAGCGCGTTTTCGATATCGTGCTTGACCAGCGCCATGGAGATCGCGTCGAGGCGCGATCGCGAGCGAAGCCAGAGCTTCGACCCGATCGGTCCCGCCCACCAGCCGCGCGGATCGTCGTCGCCGAGCGGCGATTTGTCGTCGGGCCCGGCCTCGGCATCGGAGAAAATGCTGATCAGCGCCGCGGTAAAGAGATCGTCGTTGGTGGCAAGGATCCCGCCGGCGGTGAACAGCGCATCGACCGGCCGGCCATTCTCGTCCCGAATGCTGTCGCCAAGCTCGTCGGTCCAGGCGACCGTGCTCGGCGCCAAGACGGTCCAGTCGCCGAAGCTGCCTTCGGCGTTCCATGCTGTGGCAATGTCGCTCATCGATGACCCTAAGCGTCGTGGTCCGTCAGACCGGTCAGGCTGCCGCCCGTCGCGACGCCCGAATGCTTGTGCGCGTGGAAGGCATCGCGGAGGCCGTTCACGCTGACCGTGGGGCCCGCAGAGCGGGTGATGACGTCGCCGGTGACATGGAGGTCGCCCTCGATCGTCAGCGAGCTGAAGTTGTGGATCCGCGCGGGTTTCCCTGCGCAGTCGATATCGAGGCCGTCAGCGGTCAGCGTGATCGCGGCGCCGCGGACATCATAGAGCGCGCTGTCGCCTGGCTGCAGGTTCTTCAGCCGCGACGGCGAATGGTGGGTTGCGACCACGAACGACTGACTGCGATCGCCGCCAAGGTGGATCATCAGGACCGCGGCGTCGAGCGGCGGTACCGAGGCGATGCCGAACTGCGAAAGGCGGAAAATCTTATCGAGGATGCGATCCTTGAAGCCCGTCCCGCTAGCGCCCTGAGTGACCTGCAGGACTTGGGCATCGCCGGTATCGTCGATCGAGGTGACGCGACCGAAGCCGAACAGCCGGCCGAGGGTCATTGCGACGAAGCCCCCTTGACGTCGGCCGCATTGACCTGGGCGACGACGAACGGCTCCGGCACGAAGGCCTCGCGCGGCATTAGCAACATATCCGCGGTCGTGCCCGAGCCATTTGTGCGCCGGAACGTGACCTCCGAGAGGATCAGCTCGGCGCCGGCGCGATTACCCGGAAGGTCGACCGGCACGATCGTGTTCGGCGCCCAGAGTTTGCCGTCCTTATCCCGCCAGCTGTCGACGGTCGCGTGGACGACGTGCGAGCGGCCGGAGCGGCGCGCCATGTCCCACAGCGCCTTTGTCTTGTTGAACTCCGTAACGTCCGCCGCAACCGGTTCGGCCACCACATAGAGCAACCGATGCCGCGGGACTTCTTTGTCCTGGGTGGCAAAGAAGTAGGTGTTGCCAGGCCCCTTCAGCTCATCGATCGCGTTCAGTGTCGCAAACGACTGGCAGACCAGGTCCGAATAGCGGCCGTCCATGCTGTTTTCGCACGACCAGCTCTCGACGTTGACGCCATAGACGACGCCGCTCGCCGCCTTCTTGTCCCCCACCTTGGCCAGGATCAGCTTGCCGCTCGAATCCTCGTACGCCAACAGCCCGGCATTACGCGCGAACTTCTGGATGATCTCCGCAGCCGTTTCGCCATAATTGAGCGACCAGCCGCTGGCCTCCGGGCCCGGCGATGCCCCCGGGCCCATCTCGACCGCAATTGACTTGTACGGCAGCACCAGCTGCTGCGCGATGTAGAGCGCGGTCCCTTTGAAGATTTGGCCAGTCGGCCATTCGGCCGAGCAATCGACCAGGTCCTGCGTCTTGCCCCGCCCCTGGATGCTGACACCATGCGACGTGGCGGTGCCGTTCTCGTTGCTGCGGTCGACATAGCCGGTGATGACCTTGTCGGTGCCGATCAGGATGGTGCAATCGTTCCCCTCGATCGGCACCAGCTTGCCGTCGACCGGCGAGATCCCGCTGGCGGCGATCGTGAAGCTGTTCGGAAAACCCTCGAGGCGAAGCGTGATCTCCACCTCTTCCCAGCCGCCAAGCTCCTGGTCGTTGACGTTGATGTAGACCTCGTCCTGGTCACGCGGGATTTTCGTGCCGGTGACGACGATCTCGGGCAGGTGAGTGAGCGAGAGCGTCATGCGGCAAGCGCGGTGAAATCGGTCGGCATGAACAACGGGTGCGGGACCCCGGCCTGGGCGATCAACTCGGCCGCGCGCGACGGATCGCGATAGAGGCGCTGGGCGAGCGCGGGCGCCGGCAAGCCCGTGGGGATCGTCCAGGCGCGCAGGCTGGCCAATGTCGCACCGCGTGAACGCAGATCCCGAATAACGGCACCCCTGGCCGCGCGAAGCGCGCGGAAGCTGTCGTCGTCGCCGGCGTCGGCCGCTTCCTCGGCCAGGCCGCCGATGCTGCCCGCCAGCTGCCCGATGAGGACCGCTGCTTCGTCGGCGCTCGATGGCTGGTACCGGCCGCCGGCGTTGACCATCTCGGCCGCGGCGGCACGACGGATCATGCCAGCATAGGCGATGCCGATCGGCGTGAGTGATTCTGGCCGCGGTGACACGAACGTCACCAGCTGACCGAGCAGGCGCATCGCGTCCGCCGGATCCGAACAGGCGGCCGCCAGGCTTTCAACCAGCGCGACCGCTGTCGACCCTATATCGGGGGCGTACGCCAGGTCGGAGGTGTCGATCGCTTCCCCGGCAGCCGTCGTCGCGCTCAAGATCGAGGAGCGCAACGCTGAAGAACGGCCGATCAGGTCACCAATCGTCGTTGCGCTGTCGAATGGCGATTGCGAGATGCCGAAGGCGCCGGCGTTCGAACCGCTGGCGAATCGGCCATATTCGCCGGGCAGCAGCGACGCCACCCGATAGAGGGCCGTGGCGTCGGCGCCCAGCCCGATCGCCTTGGTGGTGAACGTCGCCGCAGTGACTTGAAGATCCTTCCGTCGCGCGCCATCATTGACCGCTTCCGCGATCAATCGGACGCCGTCGGCGACCAAGGCGGCCTTGACCTGGTTGGCGATCGTCAGCAGCCCGGAGGTCGCGTTCTTGGCGGTCGGATATTGGCGTTTACCAGCCTCCGAGAACTCGATGTCGAGCGTCGACATGGTCCCGGCGCCGAGATCCTCGCCGATCGCCGCGTTGGTCACGACGACGTTGATGACGCCGAGTGTGGGATGGGTCAGCAGGCCGGGGCCTTGCGCCTCGAGCGCCGATATCAGGAGCGCGCGCTGCAGCTGGATAGGACCGCCGGCGAAGACGACGTCGTTGTCGACGATGAAGCCGCTGAAGCGGAACCGCCGCGGCGCGCGCCCCATATCTTCGGCCCAGGGTTCGTCGCGCCCGGGATATTGATGTAGCGCGATGCGCCGGCCGCCTTGTGAGTCGTTGCGCGTTACCGCGAAAGGCGCGCCACGAAACGACGCTGGGAGGAGATTGCCCCCGAAAAGCGGCATTTGAGGCCTCCCAACCCTGTGGTAACTGTCCAGCTCGACGGAGTCGCGCAGATGATCAGGACACTCTCTGCGGCGCTTGTCGGGCTATGTTTTTGTGTGACGGCCGGAACTGCCGTCGCTCAAAAGCGAATGCCCCCGTTCCGCTTCGCGGACGGTCACAAGCAGCCGTATTTACTGTCGCAAATTCTTCGGAACGCCGACAAGAGGCCCAGCTTTAACCGCGACTATTATCGATCCAACGTGTCATGCGGGCCTGGCTGTGACAGCTCGTGGTTCGTTGACCGGCACAGGCGAATCGTGATCGAGGCACCTTCCGATTTTGTGGGCGGGTCGGAGATGATCTACGAGATTCGCGCGACGCTTGAGAGCGACGCGCTCCTCGTGGTTTATGGCCCAAATGACGGGGTCGGTACGACCTGCTCCGCTCGGCGCTATGTTCTTTCCGGAACGAGATTCACACCAGTTTCGCTGCGCACGCCCACACCCTGCCCCAAATGACCTCGTCATCAGCCCCCGTGGACCGGGGCGAGCGCCCAACTAACTGCCGGTTTAGAAGACTTGCCTGCGGTGACCGTGGCGCGAGTGCCCGGCGGAGCATTCTTGAGCTCGACGGTCACTTTGACCGGTACTTCCGGCGGTGTTCCACCTGGCAAACCGATGCTGAAGTCGCCGGGCTCCGCGCTTTTCATGCCCGGGACCGTTCCATATTTATGGATCGACTTGCCCGAGCCGAAAGTCGGGCCGTCCAATTTGTTGATCCACGGCTTGTTCTTGTCGTCGGAGTAATACGGGTTCGCGTAGTTGAGTGCGCCGCCTACGATTGAAGGCTGGCCGCTTGCTCGATCGCGAAGATAGGCGTCCACCGCCGCGCTCGTCTTCCCCGTGACCAGGGACAACGGTACGTCGTCGACGGAATGCCGCCCTTTGCGCCGCCCGTTGGGCCCGTTGATATCGGAGAACTGGTTATAAGCGTTCGCGACGTCGGCGACGGTGCTCCCCCATCGCCCCGTTGCGACGCGGTTCATGACGACGTCCACAATGCCTTTCAGCTGGTTGACGTTTTTCCCGTCCCACTCTGTCTGCACAAGCTTCTTCAGGTCGACGACGTCCTTGGGGGACATACCGAGCACGCCGTTTCGAACGCCTCCGCCTCCGCCGACGGTGCTGAAGTTCCTCGCCGCGCGGTCCATCTTGTCGGCCGCGCGGTCCATCTTGCCGCCGGCGCGATCAATGGTGTCGGCGCCGATACCGAGCTTGTTGAGCGCCCAGGTCTCGGCGCCGTCGATCCCGCCTGTCAGGCCCCGCTTGAGCGGGGTGAGGATCTTGCCCTGCAGTTCCTGCGAACCGATCGTATTGCGCCTAACCTGGCGCTTGCCGAGCGCGATATCGTCAGGGGTGAGGATGACCCCGGTCTTTTCCGTGTCAGCCATGTCGCCGGACAGGGCTTTTCCGCCTTGGGAGAAGACGGGGATCGTATCGAGGGGAACCCCGAGGATCCGCGCCATCGTGCGCTTCCCCGAACTGCCCTGCCGCGAAAAGGCGTCGGCGATCGCCGGCAGCATCTTTTCGACGTCGACGTCGCCATCGGCGCCGATCGCCAGCTGGATGCCAAGCTTGTTGAGCAGGCCGATTACCTGGGTGTTGCGCCCATAGCGCGCGTCGTTGAGCGACTGCGACAGCCCGCCCAGGCCGCCCAATGCCTTGTCCTTGTCGACGCCCATGCGCTCGGCCGCGGCGCCGAATTCCTGCATGGCCTTCGTGCCGACGCCGATGATCTCGGCAGTCCTGCCGATCGTCGCGGCCGTCTTGCTCCAGCCGTTGGCGACGTTGAAGGCGGCGACGCCAGCTGCAACGAGCACACCGACGGTACCTGCTACTGCGGCGCCCACAGTGCCCACCACACCGCCTAGGATACCGCCCTCGGCCGCGGCAGCGCTCATTCCCTCACTCATCGCGCCGGCTGCTTCGCCGATCGCGCCGAACCGCTTGGCTACACCAGCCATAACGGAACGGCCTCCGAAGAGCTTCGCGCCAGCCTTCTCCGTCTCGGTAAGGGTCTTCAGGATTGCGCGCGACGACCGGCCGATCGAGGATCGATTGGCGGCGTCGACACGCTTCGGGATGCTACCGATTCTACGCTCGGCCGAGGCGACGCCCTTCGCCGTCTTGTCGTCGGCGGTGATGGCGATGCCGTACGTCGGCTGGCTCATGCTAGAGGCCTCCCGACCAGTCCCACCATTTTCTCAGCTGCGACCAGGGCCGCGTCGCGACTTCGTCCGGAAATTTGCCGAACCGCATCCCCAGGCCGGCCAGGATCACGCCTTCTTCGTCAGGTGTGGGCCTCAGTCCAAAAAAAGCAGGATGAACCTCGAGGCCTTCATGAGCGCGCTCGCGCCAATCTGACGGATGACCGGCTCGGGCACGCCGGCCACAATCGAGACCGCCATGATATCCGCCTCGATGCCGCTGAGCTTGTCCCATCGGGTCCACTCGGCCGCGGTCGGTTCGCGCAGCTTCAGTTCGGCGTAGGTGATCTCGCCGAGCGGAACGGGCGTGCGCAGCCGCACGGTGAGCTGATAGTCGACGCTCTCGAGATAGGCATCGATCTCGGCCTGGGGCGCGTTGCGCGCGGGAAACGGCAAGGGATCGGCCATGTCAGGATTCCTTTACGTCCGGGCTTTCCCAATCGCAGGGAAAGGTGCCGTCCTCGGTGTTGACCTCGATCGGATCGCCGACGCGCCACATGTTGCGGCCGACGATAGTCTTGCCATTGGCGAGGACGAGCACAACGGTCTGATTGGTCGCCTCGTTCAACAGGCCGATTTGGACGTGGTTGGCGTCGCGGCCTTTGAACGAGATGCGGCCCGCGGTCGGCATTTCCTTGAAGCCGTGCACGCCATCCGGGCCCCCGAGGGTTTCGCGTGTGGATCCGGACGGGCGATAGGCTGCCTCGCCGGAGATCGCGAAGGAAACGCCGTTGACCGTGATGAAAGCGGTCCCGGCGAGGCGGTTGGGGTCGTCTGCCATTTTGGCGGTCTCCGGTTAAACGAGGCGGAACTGGAACAGCACCGCGAAGACGCGGAGCTGGTCAATCAGCACGGCCGGGAAGAGGACGTCGACGCGGTTGGGGTTGCTCGCGTTCTGCTCGACGACCAGGTTGGCCGCGAACTCTTCGGACTGCTGGACAAAGCCGGCGCCCTCGAGCTCGCGATACTTGGCGATCAGGTCGGCCCGGATCGTGTCCGGGGTGACGACATTCGACCCGGGAAGCAGTCGCGTCCCGTTGGCGGCCAGCTTCTTGCGGCCATACGTCGCCTGGACCAGGCCACGCAGCTGGCGCAGCACGTAGATCGAGTTGAACAGCGTCTCCACCTCAAGATAGCTGTCGTCGGCATTGCCCTGGACGTTCGTGACATAGGTGGTCGTGATGTTTTCCATCACGACGGTGCCGGTATCGACGAACCACGTCGCGCAGCCGCCATAGAGCAGCGTGTTGTTGCGTACGGTGATCGGATAGAGCGACTGCTGCGGAGGCGGCAGAACGCCCGGTACCGGCAGAAACTGCAGCGGCTGGGCCATGTCCTGGCGGAGCGACACCGCGGCGCCGGCCATGAAGGCCGCGGCCCATTTCCAGGGCGGCGTCGGGGAACCATTCACCGGGATGTTGGTGAGGTGCTGGTTGTTGAGCCCCGTGGCGAAGGTCGCGTTGGCGCCGGCGGTGCCGCGCTTGCAGATCCAGCAATGGCCATAGACCTGGCTCGACCAGGACCAGCGGCCGGTGTCGTCGCTGAGCAACGCGGCGATCGCCGCCAGCGACGTCGCGTCGGTGAGGGAGCACGCGATGAAATCGAACGGCATGTCGTTCAAGTTCGCGAGCGCGGTGGTCAGCGACGGATTGGTCGTGCCGCCCGACATTGCGACGAACGTCACCGACGCGCCGAAGGGGATCTGCTCGCCGCCGGCGGCGCCCTTGTAATTGTACTGAAGGTCGATGTCGTTTCCGCACTCACCGCCGTTGCGGGCGGTCAGATTGACCTTGCTGAGCGTCGTGCCGTCGACGGCCGCGGTCACCGAGAGGTTGGCGCCCTGGATCGCCGCGGCGACGGCGGTGGCCATCGCGTTGGCGGTCGTGCCGACGGCAACCGCCACCGACACGAGGCGGCCGCCGATATACAGCGACAGCGTGCCCGGACGGGTATTGGGCCCGGTAAACGTGATCGATCCGGTTGCGGACACTGCGGCGCCGTCGTCGGCGACGGGGAGCACCCACATCTCGCCGTTCTTGTCGACCGCGCGATAGGCATCGATCATGCCTGCCAGGATCGAGCCGGGGCCCGCGGCTGCGCGGCTGTCGACGGTCGACTGGCAGACGACCGGGATGTTGGCAGTCATCGTGCCGGCGGCGGTCTTCTGGCCGATCAGCAGCGCGCGCTGCGGCGCCTGGTTGGTATTGGCGCGCGAATTGTCCAGTTCCGCATAGAAGAGCGGGACGCGCAGGTTGCCCGGGATGTTGTGGAAGGGAATGGTCATGGTCAGGCCTCCGGACCGTTTGGCGCGGTCTGTTTCTTGGGGCTCGACCCGGCGGGCTTATCGCTGTCGGCCGGCGGCGGCGTCAGCGAGACGTCCTCGTCGTTGATCAGGCGAACCCAGTGGGGATCGAGGGGATTGACGTCGACGCCATCGGCATCGACGACGCGACGGGTCGCCGGGTCGCGCACGAGGCGCCCCGGTACGGAGTAGACGCGCATGCGGAGCTCCTAGGTTGGGAGGTCGACCGAAAGGCCGGTGGGCGGGAGGTTGGTGTTGGCGATCGTGACCTGTTCCAGGTCGTCGCTCACGACAGGCGCGAAGCTCTCGGGCCCCTCGTAGAATTCGAGCTGCAAATCGATCCGCACGCCGGCCAGGTGCGTTGCCGCATCGCTGCTGTAGTCGAGCTGCGCGGAGATCGTGGGGATGTTCTGGATCCGCGCGGTCAGCGGATAGCTGTTGATCACCGCGACTTCGGCCTGACGCTTGAGGCGCCAAAGCGCGACCTCGGCATCGGCCGCGCCGGCGTCGCCGACCTTGGCCGGCGCCGAAACCTCGCCGACCATGCGGATCGTCGCCACGGTGATGAACTCGATCGCCCCGCCACGGCCGAGCGACGTGCGAAACTCGTGCACCAGGCGCAGCTTCCAAAGCGGGTATTGGCTCTCCTGGGACGGCCAATCACCCGGCTTGTAGACCCGACCCTGGGCATCGGTCGCGCCGATCATGGCCGCGTTAACCAGCTGCAGCAGGTCGTCGGACGTCGTCACGGCCACCGCTACGTCTCCATCAGCAGCAGCAGCACCTGGCCATGCCCGTCCGGCTGCGGATTCTTGACGAGGTAGTTTTTCCCGGTCGCCGGAATGTAGACCAAGTCGTCCTGCGCGGGGTCACGCGGGAAGAGGGAACGTCGGACGCCCAGCACCGGCCGGCGAGTGGTCTGCTGACTGCCTTCGCCGTCAAGCACGACCTGCTCGTACTGGGCATCGAACACCGCATCGGCGAGCACAAAGGCCGGCAGCCCACGCGGCGTATAGATTGGGAGACCTGCATGCGCGGCGTCTTCGCCGAAGATGCCCATTACGGGGCCCAGCACCAGGTCATCCCAATCGATCGACATGGCGGCCTACGCGTGCTGGCCGCCGGTGCGCAGCACCTCGGGGCGCTTGCAGATGTACAGCGGATAGCCGTACGTCTCCATGCGCCACCAGGCGTTGCGATCGCGATCGAAGATCGGCACGACGTAGCGCTCGCGGCCGGGCTGGTTGATCCACTCGAAGCTCTCGCCCGGCGCCATCGCCTTTTCGAAGACGCCCGGTGCCTTGATCGGGAAGAACTTGGCCTTGTCGTCGGCGATCTTGATCGTCGAGTTGTCGTCCGACCCGCGATAGTTGATCCAGGTCACGCCGGCGAAGATGAAGTGGCCGAATGCGCCGCCGTCGCGCAGCTCCTTCGCGTCCGACCAGTTCTTGTAGGTCTTTTCGACGTCGATGTGCGTGACGAACTTGTCGAAGAAGCTGTCGCCGCAGAGCGCGACCACCTGGGTCGACGTGGTGAACGCGCCCTTCGCGGAGCGCGCCATGCTGCGGACCATCGCGTTGATCTTGGGGCGGAGCGAATATTCGACGTTGGCGTCGAGGTCGAAATTGATCTCGGCCGCCGCGGCGAATTCGAACTCGTCGAACCAATTGTACCAGACGCTGCCGTCGGCATCGAGCAGGTAGCCCTGGACGGCCGCCAGGCGCTGATACTCCTCGGTGTAGTCGAGGATCGTGGTCAGGCCGGTCGGACCGCCGAGGCGACGCGCGACTTCGGCCTGGACCTGCATCAGCTCGCTCTCGGTACCGAAGGCGCGGATGTTCTGCAGTTCGTGGGCGTGGATCGTGTCGCCGGCGAAGATGCGCGGAACGTCGAAATAGCGCATCTTTCGGCGCTCGGTCGTGCGCTCGAAGTTGGTCGGCTCGCCGCGCTGGCTCAGCGGCACGACGGTCAGCACGCCGTTGCGCTCTTCGACCGCGAGCGCGGTCGTGCGGATCGGGTTGGGGACGAACAGGTCGAGACCGAAGTCGCCGAGCGTCGACGGAAGGTGGGGAATGCGCTCGACCGCAGTGGTGAGCGAGATGCCCGAGAAGGCATCGTTGCGGAAGATATTCAGCATGGTCATGGGAAGGGTGGCTCCATCGGGAGGCTGCGCTGGCGATGGAGCGCAGCCGGGGGCGCCGGCGCGGCCGGCGGCCGCCCGGGTCAGGCTTCGGGGATGAGGGATTGAGGGCGCGGCGCGCGGCCGCGCCCGATCAGACGCTCAGGATGCCGAGCTTCGCGAGCTGGGCGAGCGCCGTGGTCTGCTGCTGAAGGGTGGTGACGTTCGCGCCCCAGAGGAGCTCGGCGGTTTGCACCTTCATCGGCCCGCGAGTGTTGAGCACCGCACGCTGATCGGCGGAGGTCGCGTCGCGATATGCGCTCCACAGGATCGCGGCGGCATATTGCGCGCCGGTCGTCGACGTGGGGTCGTAGGGGACGTGCTTGACCGCACCGGTGACCGAGATCGTGAAGGCGTCGCCGGACACGAAGTCGGTCGCACCGTCGGCAAGCGTGAAGCTCAGCCCGCCGGCGCTGAAAGCCGCGGCGACGTTGCCGTGGCCCACGATGTGGCCCGCGGGATCCTCGAGCACGAACGTGCCGGCGTTCGCGGCCGGCTCGATGATCACGAGCTTGTAATCGCCGAGCTGGGCATTGGCGGCGACGGTGATCGCGCCCATGACGCCGTTGCCGGTGTTGGTGCCGAGCGCCGTGGCGACGCCCGCACCGCCGGTGAGCAGCGCGGCCAGCACCAGGCCGGTGATGCAGATGCCGGCACCGGACTGCAGGAGGCCGCGAGCGCGGGTCAGCATGCCGTTGCTGGGATCCCAGACGACGTAGCCGCCCTCGCGGCGATTTTCGGTAAGCGGGGTAACGGTGGGAAGGCCCATGATCGGGCTCCTTTCTCAAGGTCGGTCGGCACGAGGCCGGCCGGAAGGTATGGGGAAGCGCCGAGCTCAGCCGCGGGGCGTGATGCCGACGCGCTTGAAGGTGTTGGCCCAGCTCGCGGCGACGGCCTCCGTGCCCGAGAGCGAGGGGGCATCGGTGCCGAGGTTGGCGTTGCGCTGCTGGCGCTCGCGGCGCGAATGGCGGTTGCCACCGTCGTCGTCGTTCGCCTGGGCAGGCTGTTCGCGCAGGACCCTGGTCGCCTCGCGGCGCGTCATACGCGTGGTGCAGGCGAGCGAAACGGCGAGCACCGGATTGTTCGCAGCGGCCTTGCTGCCGAGGATATGCGCGATGCGAGCCTGTTCGCGGCGACGGGCCTTGGCCGACGCGCTATTGCCCTTCATCTCGTCCTCATCGTCGTCCTCGGCGTCGGTATCCTTGTCCTCGTCCTCGGCCTTGCGGGCGCGCCTCGACTTCTTGGTCTTGGTATCGTCGTCGCCATCCTCATCGGAAGCGTCGGGATCCTTGTCCTCGTCTTCGTCGGAGGCATCGGGATCCTTGTCCTCGTCCTCGGCCTTGCGGGCGCGCCTCGACTTCTTGGTCTTGGTATCGTCGTCGCCATCCTCATCGGAAGCGTCGGGATCCTTGTCCTCGTCTTCGGCGTCGACGTCGTCCTGGCGATTGTCATCGTCGGCCGCGCGGCGCGAGGAACGGGAGAAGCCGGCGAAGTGCGCAAAGCGGCTCGCGCCGGCCATCAGGCTGGTCGTCTTCATATTCACCTCTGTGGTTAGGCGCAGATGCCTGTGACCGGGCCGGGCGCCCGGCCGGGGTCAGTCGAGCTGCTTCAGCAGCGCCCGGAATGCTTCGTCCGGCGCGGCTACCGCGTCGGCGAAGCCGATCTCGACGCCCTTGGCGCCCAGGAACGTGCCCGCCTCGGTCTTCGCGACATTGGCAACCGACATGTTGCGGTTGCGCGCGACGGTGGCGTGGAAAAGCTTGGCGACTGTGTCGATATCGGCCTGCAGGCGCTCGATCGCGCCATCGCTGAGCTTCAGCAGCTCGCTGCCTTCGCCTTTGAAGGCGCCGTTGGTCACCAGCGTCGGCGTGATGCCGTTCTTGGCCAGCCAGTCGGCGATCGACAGGTGGATGTAGATGACGCCGACAGATCCGGTGCCCCCGGTACGTGGCACCCAGAGACGCCCGGGATCCACGGCGGAGACCAGCGCGAATGCAGCCGAGTAGGCGCATTCGCCCAGGATCGCGGCGATCGGCTTAGTGCCGCGCGCGCGATAGATCGTGTCGACCAGGTCGAAGCAGCCGGCGACGTCGCCGCCCGGACTGTCGACATCGAACGCGATCGCGTCGACGTCCGGGTCCTGCAGCGCATGCATCAGCTGAAAGCGGATCTTGTCGTAACCCGCGACGCCGTACATGTCGCCGTAGTACCAAAGCCAGCCAGGTAGCCGCTGCAGCAGCACGCCTTTGATGGGAATGACGGCGACGCCGGCGATCACCTCATAGGGGCGGTCGCGATCGGACGCGCGCGACCGCGGCGAACCCCATTCATCTCCGGCACCGATGTCGGTCGCAGCGCCGCCATCGGCGCGTAGGCCGATCGATTGCTCGAGCAGCTGCACGGCGAGCGTTGATGCGCTGGGCAACAGGCCCAACGGGGCATTGAATAGCCCGGTGGCGATGTGGCGGGGAAAGCGGCTCACCGGCGCTTGCTTTTCGGCGGGCTGTTGCGCTCAATGGCTGCCGCCACCACCGGGGAAATCGGGTCAGGGTCGGCCTGCAGGAGCTCGCCGACGATCAGGTCGCCGCAAACCGCCTTGTCGATCCGCTCCTCGAGCGTCGCGCGATCCTCGGATGCGCGAAGGGCTTCTCCCGAGGTCAGCTTGACCAGCGTGAAGTCTTCGGCCTCGTCAACATAGGCGATCGCGGTGGCGAGCACGCGCAGCTCGCGCGCACTGCCAGTGCGGGTGATTGTGACGAACATTAGGGGCTCCTCAGCTCAGCTGACCGCGCATCGCGCGTGCGCTGGGTTTGTCGGGCTTCTGCGCGACCTCGCTGGCGGTCTGGTCATTGCCGAACCATTGCGGGCGCGGGAGACCGAGCTCTTCCATGCGGTGGAACTCGATCGAGCGCTGCTCGAGCGTTTCCTCCCAATCGAGGCCTTGCTTGGCGGACTCTTCCTCGAGCGTGGAGAGGCCGGCATCGAGGCCCAGGACGACGCCTTGGCGCTCGGCGACCGGATCTACCCAGCCGCGCGCCACACCCAGCCAGCGGCCGCGCGCATAGGCGGTACGCATCTCGAGATAGGACGGCGCGTTACGGGGCAGCGGCAGCTCGTTCCGCTCGAAGGGCTCCTCGAGCCAGGTCGCGATCATCGGCGACGCGGTGTTGATGTCGAACTCGTCGCAGCGGCGATTGTAGGTCTTCTCCGACTGGACGATGCCGGCGCGCGCCGCCGACCAGCTCGAATCCGAATAATCGTTGTGAACCTCTTCGGCCGAGGTCCCCAGCGCGACCGAGAAGCCGCGCAGCATCTCATGCGCAAACGGCGTGATATCCTGCTGTCCGCCGCCTGGCGCTACCGACTTGATGTCCTCGCCCGGAGCGAGGGTGGACAGGCGCACGCCGTTGACGTTGAGGTCGCGCTCCGAGTGAAATTCGGAACGCATGTCCTGGTACCAGCCGAAGGCCGCCTCGTCGTCGTCCTCACTGTCCAGCGCCTGCCGGACCATCTCGAAGTCGTATGGCGAGGTGACGTAGAGGCCGAATGCGGCCGCGACGTTCTCCGCCTGCAGCTTCGTGCCATAGAGCTTCGCCAGCATCTTGAGCGAGCGCAGCGCCGGCGCGAAGATCGACACGCCGCGGTTTTGACCGAAGCGATCAGCGTCATAATCGTGATAGACGCGGCGCCACCCGTCGGGATCCTCGCGGGCGACGGCCTCCCATTCCATGCTCTCGGTGGCGTTGTACCAGTCGAACTGATGGGCCTTGCGGATATGATAGGCGACGTGGACGCGATCGTCGTCGAGCTGGACGCCGTTGCGCATGTAACGCGTGTCCGGGCCCATATGCGGGTTGGACAGTCGGTCGGGGTCGATACCCTCGAAGCAGGTGGCATAGGTCGCCGCGCCTGGTGCGATCCGGTCCTCACGCCATTGGGCCACGATCAGCGATTCGCCGTCAACCAGCTTGTGGCCGAGCGCGAGGCGGAACTGCTGCGAGATCGTCAGACGACGATTGACGTCGTTATAGTGCCCCAGATCTTCCGAATAGGTGCGCCACAGCGCCTCGAGCGCCTGGCGGTACTCGTTGGCCCACACCGCGTCGAAGCCGCGCGCATAGAGGCGCAGCGCTCGATAATCGGGTTTCGAGACGAAGCGATAGGAAGCACCGATCGTCGAATCGAGGATCCGGTTGATCGCGCCTGATGCCCAAGGGTCGTTGCGGCGGAGATCGCGCGCGCGGCCGGCGATCCGGTCGCGGTGAATGTTGATCTCGCTGTCGGGCGAGCGGACCTGGGGATACCAGCCGCCCAGCTCCTGCGATGTCCAGTCGGCCGCATCGTATGGAAAGAAGTTCTGATTCACGCCGCCGAGCGAGCCGGTCATGCGGCCGCGACGGCCACCATCGCGGATCCGCGCGATCGTGAGCGGCGAGATGACCTGGCCGCTGCTATTGAGTAGCGCTGGGGGCTGGCTCAAGATCCGAAGACCCAAATAGCCGCGGCCGCCCAAATCGCCTTTGCGGTGATGTGGATCGCCTGATCGGCGTTATAGTCGATGCGCCCGCTGGTCTTCAGGTCGTCGGTGACGGCATGAACCACTACCTCTGCGAGCCCGAGCACCGTCGATCCTGTGATCAGGGCAACGGCGGCCCCGTGGATGATCGCGTGCGCTCCCAGCGCTTGGTACCAGGGGACCCCTGGCAAAGGCGCGTGGCGGTTCTTGGCGCGTGATAGGAAATCGCCCTGCAGCGGATAATCTGCGAGGGCGTGCGCCACGAGCATGGCGAAGAACAGATTCATCCGAACCGCACTCCGATCGCGCGACGCGGCGAGCAGACGATGCCGAGCTGGGCCTGTAGCTGGCGGATCGCCATCGCGAGCTGGCCGATCGTCGCCTTCGTGAAGACGACCGCCTTGCTGCCATCGCCCTGCGTATATTGAGCGGACTGGACCTTCCGGCCGGCCATCAGGTCGAGATAGTCCTGCTGCATCTGCAGCAGGCGTGCGCGGAGCACGGTCGTATCCATTCCAGCAAGGATGCTGGTGCTGGGATCGTAGCGCATCGTAACTCCTATCAGGCCAGGCGTCGGCCGATCCGCATCGGGCCGCTTCGGCCGTGCATCTTCGCCGCGGGCGCGCCCGAGGGCGCGGTGGGAGGCTCTGCCGGCGCCGGCGCTGGCCGCTGATCGCCCGGTGGTTTGGTGCGCTTGCGCGCGGGCACCGGGGGCGCCATCCCAGCGATCGGCATGGGCGCCTCTTCCTCGTCCGGTTCCGCCGGCGGGGGATCGTCGGCGGCCGTCGTCAGCGGCGTCTCGATCACGGTGACCTCGGCGCCGACCTTGTTCGCTTCGCGGTTCAGCTTGAACCCGCGGTGCATCAGGCCGTGGAGCGCGCCGTACGCGTAGACGCGGCAGTCGCTCGCCTCGTTGGCGCGCCCGGCCGGCAGCACCCACACCCAGAATTTAACGCCGCCCTGTTCCTTGACCTCAATCTGCTCGGAGGTGAGCTGAGCGAAGTAGTTGAGGTCGCGATCGACGTTGAAGTGCATGTAACCGGGGCCCGGGCGTTCCTTGCCCAGGTAACCGCGGATCGTGTCCTTGCCGGCGTTCACACCGAGGATGACGGGGCGGAACGACTTCTTCGACCGCGAGGTCGGTTGCTTGGTCGGCCAGAGCGGGTTGCGTTGGCCGGTGCGGGCGCTCTCGCCCTTGATCGCCCAGATCTTGCGGCTGAGCCGCGCCTTCGAGAAATTATAGACGGCGGTCGTGTGGTGGCCGCCCGAGTCGATGCAGGCTGCGGCGACGGCGAACGGGCGTCCATCCGCGCGATACCAGCGCCGCTGCAGGAACTCGTCCAGCTGCAGCTGGATCTCCGGGTCGGAAAGTTCGCCCTCGATGACGTGATAGAAGATCGACCAGCTTTCCTCGTCGCGCCCCCATCCGACGACTTCGAGCTCGAGCCGATAATCCTGCACGTCGATGCCGACGGTGAGTACGGCGACGCCGTCCGGTACCTCGGCGTCCCACATCTCGCGGCGCTCGAGCAGCGCGTCGCCGCTGAGCGCCTTGCCCATGTTCTTGCGATAGGTGAGGGCTAGCTGTGTGTTGTAGAAAGTCTGCTTGCCGTCTTCATCGACCGCCGCGAGCCACTTCCCCGCGATCTTGTACGGCGAATCGTTGAGCCAAGGGCTGTAGAGTTTCGATGCCTGGAAGCCCGCGTGCTCGTTCGGCACGGCCCACACGCCGCAATGGCGACATTTCGCACGGTAGACGCCCCAGCGGTTGGACGCCCACCAATCCCACACCCGGGAGCAGGGATCTTCCCCATTCGCTTCGTCGATCGCCCAGGCAGCGCCGTATGCATCGAGTGGGTTCTGGCGCTCGTCGCAGCATTCGAAGATCCGCGTCTGGTGCCAGCGGATGGTCTGCAGCGCGCGAAGGCGTTGGCCATCGCTCCATCCCTTGTTGCAGGATTCGCAATAGACCCGTGCCGTCTCCGGCCGGTGGGTCTTCCCATCGCTCCCCTTGTCCCAATGAACGTGCTTGAAGAACTCCAGGAACTGGCGGTGTCCGCAAAGCGGGCAGGCAACCGAGGCGCGGCGCTGATCGGACTGGCCGAAGCGGACCTCGATTTTGCTCTCGCCCGTGATCGTGGGCGAACAGACCGCGACATTGAGCGAATTCGTTTCGAAGGAGGCCTGCCGCTCCTCCGCGATGTCGAGCGGATTGCCCTCCTTCAGGGGCTGGTACTTGTCGACCTCGTCGCAAAGCAGGACCCGGATCGGCCGGCGGGCGAGGTTATCGGCGCTGCCCGATCCGACGATCCCCAGGAACCCGCCCGGAAATGCTTTGTAATCGATCGTCTCGCCGGCAGCCCGCGACTTGCTCGTTCCGATGAGGCTGCGAAGCTTCGGGGTCGCCTTGATGAAGGGGCCGATGCGCTCCTTCGAGAATTGCGAGGCCGAGGAATCCTTTGGCTGGACGATCAGGATTGGGCACGGATCGAGATGAGCGTGGAAGCCGACCAGGTTCTCGATCAGCGTGGTCTTGAGCAGCTGCGTCGCCACCATCGCCGAGATCTTGCGGACACCAGGCTCGGTAGCGGCGAGCATGGGGCCGCGGGCGATCTCGACCCGGCCGGTGCGATACTTGCCCGAGGTACTGCCAGCCTCCTTTGCCAGCACACGCACGGCGTCTGCCCAATCGGGGACGCTGATTCGAGGGGGTGGTGTCCAGCCCCGGCGCGCCGCGCGCTCGAGGCGTTCAATCTTCGTCGGGGTCGGTGAAGTCGAGATTCGGCTCGCCGAGTTCGTCGAGCTGCTGGTGGACATAGGGCTTCAGGGCCTCCGCCAGCGTCGCGCCGTCGATATCGAGATCGGCGGCGAGCAGCGGGGCGAACCGGCCGGGCCAGGCCATCCAGGCGTCGCGGGCCGCGCGCCGGTCCTTGAAGATGACCTTCTCGGCCACCTCGATCTCGACCAGCTTTTCGGCTTCCTTCTGGGCGACCAGCCAGTGCTTCAGCGCGAGGGCATTTTCTTTGAGCGCCGCCGCCTGAACTTTCGTGCCGAAGCGTCCCTGGAGCAGCCCCTGGATGAAGTCGCCTGCGATCTCTTCGTCGATCTCGTCTTCGTCGATCGCGTCCTCGAGATCGTCGACGATGTCTTTGACGACGGCCGCAACCTCGGGCGCAACCTTGCGCCGATTGCGGGTTGCGGTTGCTGGCGCCGGTTGCGCCTGGCGCGCCGCGTCCTTGAAGCGGCCGAGACCGGCCGCGCGCATCTTACGGTCCGACTTATCCGCGTCGATCAGATCGCCGGAAAGTACGATAACTCCTGACTTTTTCCATTTCGTCGCTGCCTGCCGGCTGGCGCCATGCGTCGCCGCGAAGGCCGTGAGCGAAAGGAGCCCCACCCTGCCCTCCCCGCAACCGGTTGCGCCCCCGCAACCAACTTTTCGGTATCGTAGCTGCGCATGTATCGGGGCGCGCAATTACCCTCGTTCGATAGGGGGCTAGGAAGGACCCGCGACCCCGGGGGGTCAGCCCTGATCGGGCAGGGCCCCGAGCCACGCGGCCGAGCCGATCATCTCGACGTGGGTCGTGCCGCCGAGGCCAGCTGGGATCGCGATCATCTCGCCGGGTTCGATCGGGCCGCCGCGATATCGACCGACCTTGCCCGGACGTGGCTGGCCAGCTGGTCGACGTTGCAGCCAGAAGGCTTCCACGCCCCAGCGCCGGTCCGACCTGCACCGCACGGTCATGTCATAGCCGAACAGTGACGTGATCACGTCGACGAGATAGACGATCAGCCAAGGGATCACTTGCGCCCTCCATAGAAGATGCGATGCGCGATCGCGAGAATGAGCACGCCGAACGGGGATGTGACCTTGGCGCGCACATTGAGCTCGCGCGGGTCGGGTTTCGTCAACACGTCGATCAGCTTGTGAACATCGCCGACATAGAACGAGACGATGTCGTCGTTATTGAAATAGCCGAGGCGCTTGGCCAGCAGCGCGTCGACCGCGCCTTCGCTGGCTGGCATGTCGAACACCGTGTTGTGCATGAAAGCTGCGGATCTATTGACAGTCATCCCGTCACCCTCCCGGTCGCCATGTCGAAAGCGAGGAAGCCGTCGCTATCGATAAAGTCGAGCGCGCGTTCGCAGGCTTCGACCTGCGATGCCTCGATCTCGCGATAGGCCATTGCGAGCCTGGCATCGAGATTGATCGGCACCGCGTCGGTGGGGGCGCTGAGCGGGCGAAAGACCGACAGCATTTCGCGAAACACAATGACGCGATCGACGCCGTCGGGCGTGTTGATGACATGCGCGGTAGTCACGACCATGAGCACACGGCCGCGCGTCTCGATCGCCGTGACGATCAGCGGACGGTCGACCAGGTGGCCCATCGTCAGAACGCGCCGTTCTGGCCGAGCATCTTCTTGCGGCCGAGGCGGCGGCCGAGCTTGTTGCCGCTAACGATGGCGGGCGGCGTGTCCAGCGCACGGCGCCGCAACTCGTCCGTCTGGACAGGCGCAGCGGTCAGCGCGCCCGCCGTCAAAGCGGAGGCCAATCCAAGGTTGGACCGGATCCGGTTGTAGTCCATCGCTATCTCCTCGCGTTGGCGATCGCGCGGTTGAGCGCCGCCTCGAAAACGGGGCGGGCGTTGCGATCGAGATACTTGCGGGCGCGAGGTTCGAACGGCAGCCGCTTGGGCGCCGGCGTCGTGTCCTCGAACTGGATGAGCAGCATCAGCGTTGTGCGCGCGCCAGCGACAACGCTGTGAGCGCCCTTGGTGCCATAGCCGTAACGCGCTTGGCGGCGCTGACCGCGCGCAACTTCGTTTCGCTGCCAAACGCCATTGACGGTGTTGCCGTTCTTGAAGGTGACGGCGCCGATGAAGACGTTCGGCTTCGCCTTCAACGAGGCGAGCTTGCCGCGGGTCAGGTTGCCGTATTTGTTGAGCCCGACCGCGCGCGGCGCGAGCATGCCACGTTTGGTGCCCAGCGAACGATTGCCACCGACGACATAGGGCTCGAGATATTGGGCCTGTATGTCCTTGGCCATGACGACCGCGATCGGCTTCGCCTTGGTCGCGACTTCGATCCGATAGGCGTTGCGCGTGAACGGCGTAGGGCTGTCGAAGGTCTCGCCGATGAGCTCGCCTTCGACGTCACGGACACCTTTCGCCAGCTCGTTGAGCGCGAGCGCCGTCGCGAACGGTATCTGCTTCGCCTGGAAGTCCGACAGGCCGCGCTTCACCGGCGCGATGTTGCCCTGGATCGAAAGGCCAACGAGCAAGCGCCGCTCCTAAGAATGTGTATCGTCGCTACACTTTTTGCTTGCGCGCCGCGTTCGTTGTGTGTAGTGTGAATACACATCAAGAGGAGAAAGCGAATGCAGATTACTTCCGTCCGTGACCGCCGGGTCAAGAAGCTGGTCGACGATCCGACCCGCACCTCGGTGAAGGGCCTGTCGCAACTGGAGGTCCGCAAGATTTCGGCGATGATCGGCGCGATCGACGTCATGACCCACCCGCTTCAGCTGCTCGCCGTCCCGTCGTGGAAGGCGCATGAGCTGATCCCCGGCCAGCCGGGCAAGTGGTCGCTGACGGTCACGGCAAACTTCCGCCTGACCTTCCACGTCGATCTCGACGAACAGGAGGTCCACCTGCTCGACTATGAGGATTATCACTAAGCCGAGAGGCACGGGGCGAAGGGCGGGAGCGATCCCGCTCTTTTGCTATGTGTAGCGCCTATACACTTTCCGCTTGCAATATGTGTAGGGATGCTACACAGTGCTAGCGTGGAGGAATGAGCACCGATGACGAGCCAGCACAAGTTCGAAAACGCCGCCGATATGGCGGTGACCAAACGGCCGATGACCGGCCATCCCGGCGCGTTCATTCGCGAGACGCTGCTGCCCGAATACGGCCTGACCGTGAAGGGCGCGGCTGAAAGCATGGGCATCGAGCGGCGCGGACTGATCAACGTCCTGGACGGCAAGAGCGCCGTCAGCCGCGATCTTGCCTACAAACTGGGCGCGCTGCTCAACGACCAGGTCGCCGACCTGTTGATCGATTGGCAGCTGAAATGGGACCTGGAGCGCGAGCAGGATCTGCGCGCGACGTATCGCGAGAAGATCCAGCGCGTCGCGCCGCGAGCCGAGGCGAACGCCTAGGGCGAGGGATCGTCGGCCGGCGGCGCCGGCGCCTGCGATTCGGCCGGGAGTTCTTCGAAACGCAGCGACCGCGTGCTGGTGATGTAGAAGCTGCGCGAGCTGTTGGCCGGCACTTCCTCGACGGTCATCGTGTTCGAGCGCCACGACTGTTCGACGCCGCCGCTGGTGTGCGTGCCGGTCACGTCATCGCTCGTGGTGACCTTGACCGGCCAATCGTGCGTCTCGACGGTGATGGTCGTTGTCATGCGGGTTTCCTCGATTGGCGCCGATCGGCGCGCTATTCTTCGACGGTGAGCAGCTCGATCGTCACGATCTCGCGACCATGCGGGTCGGCCGCGTGTTCGGTCACGTCGGCGCTCGCCAGGAACTGCCCGGTCATCGGTACGTCCAGCTCAGCCAGGCCAGCGAGCCAGTGCTTGAACGCCGGCGACGGATCCGCCGCAATCACCGCGGTGTGGCGCGAACCGGTGAACAGGGACGTTGCCCAGGGCTTCGACGCGCTGCCGGCGACATACAGCTCAAACCCGGATTGCTTGGCCGATAGGACCAGGCCACGCCGGAGCTGGCTGAAGGCGGCGGCCGCGTCGGTCATTCGGCCGCCGACAGCGATTGCTTGAGTTCGTCGGCCGACGCGTCCGCGACGTTCGCGTCGACGAAGAATTGCTCGTCCTGCTTCTTCGAGAAGCCGAGCTCGCCCAGCTTGGCGATTTCCGCCGCTATGCGCTCCGCGTCGGGATGTGGCGCCTCGCCTTCCGCCGGCGCCGGCGGCGCGCTGTCGAGCAGCTTCAGGATCTCCGGCTTGTCGAGCGAATAGGCGATACGCACCAGGCGCTCGCCAAATCCATTGGCCTGGAGCACGGTGACGCCTTCGGCGTCCTTGCCGTTCGCGAACTTAAGGCTCGGCGGCGGCATCCGATAGCCGATCGTGCAACTGGCGAGTTCGATCGACTTGCGCTTTCCGCTGGTCAGCTCGTCGAAATTCGCTTCCCACCAGGGCTTCAATTGCTTCGCCGCGTCCTTCAGGCCCGCGAGAAGCGGCACGAGCTCGCCATCGGCCTTCGCGTCGATCTGCGCGATCGCGTCCGCCCGGGCGGCATTGATCAGCGCGATCTGCGCGGTATCGCGCGCAAAACCCTCGAGCACGGCGATCGCCTGCTCTTTGGTTTGCGGCGCGCGCTGTGCGGCTGATTTGAGCCTGGTCATCCGTGGCGCGTCCTTCGGGGCATCGGAGCGATGAGGTTCAGGCGGACATCGAGCCCGCGCTTGGTCACCACACCGTCTTGGTCCACCAATCCCTCGCGCATAAGAACGCGGTGGGTGTTTGGCGGCGGGAAGGTCATGCAACAGCGATCAGAGAAGCCATCGGGCGATCGCCACTCTGCGCTGAGCAAGTATCGTTCCTGAGCGGGCGAGAGCGACAAGGTCATCCTGCCTTTTCCCCCGCTGAGACCTTGATCGCCGAGAGAGCGTCGAGCTGGGCGGCCATGTCGGCCGGTATGCTCGTATCGACGAAGTCTTCGCCGCATAGGGCCCGATAGACGCTCTGCAGCCAGGGACGATCGACCACGACCTGGGGCCCGTTGCCGTCAAAGGCGACTGCGCGCAGCGCGTTCATGTCGATCGCCGCGGCCATCGTCACCAACCCGCCCGCGTGCTGCCGGCCGGATCGGTCTTGATCTCGAGCGGCGGATTGACCGGCCGGGCGTCCCGGCCGCGAAAGGGGGCGACAAGCGCGGAGGCGATGCGCTGCGCGCGTTCCTCTAGGTCGTGCAGGTGGAGTTGGTTTCCCGGGCGGCCCAGCCGGGCATCGGCACAGAGCTTGTCCAGATCGGCGCTCGCGCGCTCGAGCTGATCAGCAATGCTGAGGTTCGGCTGGGCCATGAAGGGAGCTCCAGAAACGACAAAGCCCGCCGCCCTCGGGGATGGGCTGGCGGGCTTCGGACGCACTTGTCGCGGGGTCGATTTGGCCGCTTTAGTGGGCAAATTCGATGGTGTTTTTTGTCAGGCTGACAATTTTTCCCGTTTTTGCGGTTTGCCAAGGGGCGATTGTTTCCAGGGATCGACGGCTCCTATCCCCACTGGCTGCGACCGAGCGCGTAAGCGTCGCGCCACATTTCGTCATAATCAGTATGGTTCAGGCTGAGGGCCACCATCGCCCGTAGATGGCCAAGTGGGCCGGCTGCTCCGCGATCTGTAAGGGTCATGACCTCGGCAAAGCACCTGGCCGATTTGGCTCGCTCGTAATCGGTGGCCATCACGGAAAAGGGAAAACCGAATCGCCCCGCGATCGCCTCCAGCACCTTTTGGCTGTAGGCGGCGCAATCGATTGCCATGTCCTCGGACGTATTCATCACGTCATCCCAGGATGCCGGCGTGCGCGGCGGCCAGCGTGGCGGCGTCGACTTCCTTGCACACGCGGCCGAGAATCTTCGGCCAGAGATCCAGCGCGTCAGCGAGAACCCGCTTCAGGCGGCGATTGTCCATGCGATATCGTCGGGCGACGAGCGTCAACCCCTGGTCCTCGACGATCATCTCGTGCAGCGGCGCGAGCACCTTGCTCGTCTGCCTGCGCCACTCGGTATAGGCCATCTCACGGCGGACATCGCCGAGCCGCTCGAAGAATGCTTCATCGCCATTTCGTTTCCGATCGACGCGCGCCTCGAAACTGCAGGTCCGGACCTGGACGCCGCTCGCGATCCGCTCTGCGACGTCGGCGATCGATTCGGCATATGCCTTTTGCTCCGCCGATATGTCGCCGGACAGCAGCAACCGCTGCAACGACCCTTCGCTGAATTTCGCCAGCGTCTCCGGCGTGCCGGCGCCGGGGTTGTCCTCGCGAAGCGCGACCTGTTCTTCGATCCCGGCCTCGAGCACGACGCGTTCGGCCTTGGCGCCCTTGCGCCGGCGCGTTGGTGTCTGGGTTTTCGGCCGGGCCTTGCCCAGCACCAAGTGCTTGAAACGCTGCAGCTCGCGCCGTTGACTGACGACTGGGTCGTACGCCCGGCCGATTACGCTATGCCCTAGAGCGCCGTTGGCCGGCGCGCCGCTGCTGTCCATGTTGAGTATCCCCGATCTCGACGTCGGGAATATGCCGGAGCTCCGACAACAGCGGGATGGTCGAATTTGTCAGGAGGCGTTGGGGTGGATAGAGGCGCCCCAGCTCGTGCGTCCAGCCCAGGTCGCGCAGCCGCCGCAGCGCATCGCTCTCGCTAAAGTTATCGGCGAGATCGGGCAGCACGATGCCGCGGCGGCCGCCCGTCAGGCGGACCATCCCTTCGCGGTGCAGCTGGTGCACGATGACACGCACCCGCTCCCGGTTGGTGACAAGTGCCGCCGCGATCTCGCCGTAACTGGGCGAGCCGCCGAATTCGGCCCAATATCGTTTGATGAATTCAAGAGCGAGCCGCTTCAGGCTCGAAGACGTCGGCGATAGACGCAGTTGACTTGCCATGTGGCGGAAACCCCAACCCCGCTAGGAACATAGGGGGAAAGTTCCAACATCGCTATAACCGGAGTGATACTTAGCCGCCCACCGTCGATCAGGCTTTTCCTGGTCGACGTTTATCGCCCGGCCGGAAGCTCGACGGTTTTGTCTGGCCAAGCACTTCAGCCCGCTCGGCCATGCTGCGCGCCACATGCAGCAACGCGGCCTTATCCCCCGCACCCATGATGCGGTAGAAGTCGATGAGCGCGTCTTCGTCCTGGCTCAATCTCACGGCAAGTCGGACGCCTGAAATGTCGAATGCGTAGGTGACCTGCGCTGCCCCCAACCGGTCCGTACTGAACGCAACCCGTTGCCGATGGGGGATAATATTGGACTAACGCGGTCTGAGCGGCACCAACTTTCGTACCCAAATTGGACATAATAATTTCCATATTTCGCCGGCTACTTATTTGCGCGGCGGCGGCCCTGCATAGGTCAGCTTCGGCGAATGGACGGTTGGTTTGGGCGGAGGCGGGCCGCCCATCGATCGCGCAATGTGCATCAGCGATCGCTGGCTCACTTCGTCCATAGCCTGGTAGAGATTCAACAGCTCCCGCTCGCCAGCCGACAACAGCACCGTTTCGGGCGAATTGGCGTCAGGGTCGTCGGTATCAGCCATCAGATAGTCGGGCGTCGTCTTAAGCTCACGGGCCAGCCGATGCAGGTATTTGGTGGAGCGAACATCGCTATTCACCAACGAGTTATACGAACTTTGCGGCATCCCAACGCGACGCGCCAGTTCAGACTGCGAAAGCCCAAGCGCGCGTCGACGATCCTCTATTCTTTGCCCCAGCGACATAGAGGCCAAATCTATCGACATGCCGTTATGGGTATAGCGCCAAGAATCGGTTGACTCGCTTAGCGACATCTCGTTACCTAGCGAAATGTCGTTGGAGCATCGAATCGATACGCCGTTGGCGAAAGCAGTCCGCGTAGCGGGTTCGCAGAGCGCGTTCGGCCGCCTCGTGGGCAAGCGTCAGTCGACTGTACGCGAGTGGCTGAAGCGCGGGCTTCCAGCCGAGTTCTGCCAGGCTGTCGAGGCAGCGACTGGTGTGCCGAAGGAGCAGCTCCGCCCGGACATCTACCCGCCCAGCGGAAGCGAGGCCGACAACGCGCCGGCGGCGATTCGCTCGGACAATCATCGCGCCGCCGACGACTCGGTTTCGATGGAGCCCCTGCCGTGACGGCAGCGCCAACCCTTTCTCGTCGGGCCGCCGCTCGCCCGACCCCGCGCTCGCGCAACGGCACGGGCTATCAGAGCGGACAGGCGCGCGCGGCGTCATCCTCTTCGCCGCGCGCGCCATTGCATGCCCCCGCATCCCTTTCCCCCTTCGGCTGCCGGCAGACCGGCCGAAACGACACGATCGCCTCGCGACCCGTCGCGATCGTGGCGCCCCGCAGTCTGCTGATTAGCAAACGCCTGGGCGCCGCCGCCCCCTCTCCGGCGGCGGCGCCCATTTTGGCGAACCCTTTTCCTGCATCCGGCCACCGTGATCACGGCCGGAGCCCGCGCGCGGCGGCCCCCAGTTTGTCCTGTGTTCGGGGAGTTTCCTGTCGCGTGCGGGCGTTCGCGTTTGGCGTCCCTAGAGCGCCTGGCGCCGGTCGTATGCAGCGATCGGCGCCGAAGATTCGGGCAATCGCGTCAGCCGCCATGCGGGCGGCGACCGCCACCGGCCGGGGTGCGATCCCCCAGGTTCTCGCCCGGCCGGTGGCGCCTCATTGCAAGGTGGCGGCATGACGAAGGTCCGTCCACCCCTTTCGATCGAGAACACGTTGTTCAAGGTCTTCGGCGCGCTAGAGATCGAGCATGCTGCCGAGGTCACCGGCCGCAAGGTGCACTATCTGCGCCACCTTACTGACCCGACCAAGCGCGAGAACCTGACGGTGCTCGACCAGATCAAGCTGGATCTGGCCTGGCGCCAGAAAGGTCGCGCCGGCGCGCCGCTTTATGAGCAGGTCGGACGCATTCTGAAGGCGGCCGACGCCGAGATCTTCAGCGACAGCGACGCGATCGGCGAAGTCGCCAAGCGCGTCATCCTCGAAGGCAGCCAGGCGCATCTGGCGCTGTTCGGGGCCTCGCGCCCCGGCGCCAGCGAAGCGGAGCTGCTCAACGCGCTGCGCGAGGTCGAGGAATCGGCATCGGTGAGCCAGGAGGCGCTTGCCATCATCAAATCGGTCATCGAGCACCGCGTCGCCCAGCCGCCCTGATCGGCGCGCCGCTTTCTCCGAACACCAAAGAAACTACCGGCCCGGCGGCACTTCCTGCGCCACCGGGGCGGATTTTTGCTGCCCTGAAGGATCGACCCTTGGACAATCGGCTGAAGATCGAAAGCGCCCGTGACAGCCTGGAGCAATGGCTCACCGGCCCGATGCGCGCGCTCGATCGCCGCGCGATGGCCCCCGAGGCGCTGGCCTATCTGTCGTCGGCCGAGCAGCTTGTCAGCCGCGCGATCGGTCAGCTGGACACAGCGCTGCGACACGGCACCGACGAAGCGATCGAGGCAGCCTTCATTCTCCATCGCGATCCGCTCCCGCGCGCCGGCGGCGCCGCGGCGCTGATCATCGACAACGCGACAGGGGCGCTGGTCGAATGACTGCCCCGACCCCCGGCGCCTACATCAAGATGCGGCGGTGCGCTGCGGGCTTCAGCGTGGCCGACGTCGCCGCGCGGCTGCAGGCGGAGCCGCACATCGATGAGCGTGGCCGCGTCGAATGGCTCGAGCTGATTGAGGCCGATGCGCAGCCCTGCGCTCTCGCGACGATCGTCGCGCTGCGGCGCATATTCCCCTTCGACCTGGACGTCCTTGTCGCGCTCGAGCGCATCGCCCAAGGGTCAACCGAGACGCCGCCGATGATCTGCAGGATCTGCGGCTGCAGCGAGCTCGACGCGTGCGACGAAGGCTTCGGGCATGGATGCGCTTGGGTCGAGCCCGGCCTTTGTTCATGCTGCACCGGCCGAGCCAAAAACGATGCGCTCGAGGCGGCCGCATGAAGGTCCGCGGAGCCCTGGGCGCGGCCTATGCCGGACTGGCGATGATCGCCGGTGCCGCGGCTTTCGCCCTCACCCATTTCCCGCGCGTCGCGATCGTCGTCGGCGTCACCGGGACCGTCCTCCACATCTCCGCCCTGATCTGGGCGCTTCGACAGGAGAGCCGTCGATGAAGTACGAACATATCGGCCCGGGCGTGCCCTGGCATGGCGAGGATTGCCGCTGCACCAGCTGCACGCCGCCCGCTCCCGCCGACTTCATCCAGTCGCCGATCGAGTTGGCGGCGGTGATCGCGATCGCCGGCTTCGCCGTCGCGATGGTGCTGATCGAAATCTACGCGGCGATTACCGGCGCGCCCGGCATCGAGGTCATTTTCGGATGAGCGCGGCTGCAGCAACTGTCGTCAGCGACGACATGGCCGACGTCGAGCGTTCGCTCGCCCGCGGCCAAGCACTGGTTCCCGATCATCTATGGGACGGCCTGCGCGGATACATCCTGTTTGGCCTCGAGAACGGCACCTTCCTCAGCGCTGTGTTTGCCAACGACTTGCTTAGCGCGGCCACCGGTGCCGACGAAGTTTCGTTGGGCCGTCTCCCCGACCTGATGCGGTTCATGCACAATTATGCGCCAGAGCTCTGCTGGGGTTCGAAGGCGGTGCGGAATAGCTGGCGCCGCCTGGGCGGCGTCGAAGGCGGCGCCTGCAGGGACGCGGCGCACGAGGCACTCTTCGAACGGTCCAAAGCATGACGGGCCCCAATCTCAACGCCGGCACACCGCACGCGCTCGACCACATGGCTTATCGAGACGGCGTGCCTCAGCCCGCGCGCTTGCTGCAGCTTGAGGAAGCAGATCCGTTTTGGCGCACGCTGGGCGGTAGCGTCGACGATCCATTCGGCTGCGGCGGCGAAACATTCCGCGAGCGCGCCGCCGCGGCCGAGCTCGGCATCGGCCACATTCCCGGGAACGAGCTATGAGCGACGACGATCGCGGCGAAGGCATGGGCGGTGGTCGCGTCGCCGCCGACGAGCTGCGTCTACTGATCGAGCGCGCCGAGCGCCTCGAGGAAGAGAAGAAGGGCCTCGCCGACGACATCAAGGATGTCTGGGCCGAGGCCAAATCGCGCGGATACGACGTCAAGGCCGCCAAGAAGGTCATGGCGATCCGCAAGAAGAAGCGCGAGGAATGGCAGGAAGAGGAGGCGATCCTCGAAACCTACCTTCACGCGCTGGGAATGCTGTGATGCCCGGCACCGCCCTTCGTCGCCAGCGGCTCCAGGCTGCCTTCGATCATGCATCCGAACGCTTTCGCCGCGATGACGCCAAGGCAGCGATCGTGATCGCTGAGCTGGTCGAGAAGCATGGGGCGATTTACCGCGCCGGGCGCGATCCCAATCGGCTGAGCGTCGCGGGCGTCGCGGCCAGCTGTACCTGGAGTGCCGACACCGGCCTGCTGCAGAACTGGATCCGTACCGCCGCCGTGCGCCTCATGATCCCTGCGGAGGACGCATGATGCTCGATCCCGCGCGCGCCCCGGTACCTCGCCACGTCTACAACCATCTGCTGCGCGCGGCGATCATGGAGGTGACGCCCGGGCGCGCAACCATCACGCTCGCGGGGCTTCGGCCGCTGCTGGCCGACCACTTCCCGCATGATCTGCCCGGCCAACCTGCGCTGTCACGGATCCTGCAGACGATGGGCTGGCGCAAGATTGAGACCGACAGCGGGCCGGCGTTCGCCTGCCCCAAGCCGACCGGCGCGATCGGGACGCTCAACTGATGCGCAACCTTGCCCCCCCCCCCCCCCCCC
>Ga0070661_100000325_pt1 | contig 38388 bp, 36 predicted proteins | sample KBSC43metaG_FD_64663 | JGI IMG/M metagenome (GOLD analysis project Ga0070661, IMG submission 64663) | Corn rhizosphere microbial communities from Kellogg Biological Station, Michigan, USA - KBS C4-3 metaG | ecosystem: Host-associated > Plants > Roots > Rhizosphere > Soil ... | reverse complement strand
GGCAGGTTCAGCGTGGTCTTGTAGTCGCTCATCGAGAGAAAACCGCCTTGGATAACAGCCCGCCGAGGTGGGGTCAATCCATGCGCAAATTCGCGCCACACGTCTTCCTGTTGTATTAAAAAGAACTTGCGGGGGGCGAAGCGAACGTAGATTGATACGCCCCCTCGTTTTTCCTGCTCACAAAGCAATCGAATTACAAAAATGGTCATCAATGCCAAAACGCTCGCGAAATGGCTGGTTTCGATACCGTTCGTCGTGGCGTTGATCTACGTGACGTCCGTCCTCTACAACAATGAACGCACGGTTCCCCGGGGCGTCGTCACGATCCAGGATTTCTACGCGCGCTACGGCAATCCGCCGCATGTGGATACGTTCGCCATCAACGGACGCACGTTTTATCGCGTGATCGGCGGGATTCCCGCCCCGCTCGCCTTCCCGAAAGGCAGCCCCCAATACGTCTTCGACGGCAGCGGTCGCCTCGTGGACTGGACCGCCGCCGCGCAGGGCGATCCCGATTTTCAGGCCCGCTGGAGCGAGAACGCTCAGCAGGAAATGCTCGTCTCCTACTTCCTCGAGCGGTTCCCGCCGAACTGACGGCCCGCGCTCCGTTTGCGCCGCGCGGCGCGGTTCTTTCTTTTACCGATATTCGTTTGCATTTCGGAGCAAGCCCGCGCTATTCCCGTCTTGTATGGGCACCAAATCGTCCCTTGTTCTGGCGGCCCTTGTGGGCGCGGCCTTCTTCCTCCCATTATCCCTCGCGGTGGCGGACGGCCCTCCTTTTCTCATGCCGACCGGCCCCGGAGGCGGGCAGCCCGACACTGGCCTGCAGCCGTTTGATTCCAATCCCGCCGCCCCCGGTTCACCGACCCGGCTGTTTTTGACGTATGGAAAGGACTCGGACAACCACACCGTTCCCACGAAGACGATCCGGATCACGAATAACACCGCCGACACGGTGTATCCGATCATGCGGGACCCCAACACGAATACCCGCCAGGCCCCGAACCATGGCATGGGCCTCTACGATCCCTACGATCCGCCGAACAAGGAATACCGCGGCTTCATCGGTTACGTGGAGAACGGCAAATATTACTTCGGCCTGAAGAAAGGGGAGAGTGTCCTGGTGGACATTCCCCTGGTTTTCTGGAACGGAGCCCGCATCGGCATTGGCACCGAGGGAGATTACATCTGGCGGACCGCCGATCCGAATCCCCTGCGCACCCGTGCCACGGCGAACCGCTCCATCACGATATCCGCAAATAACGCCGCCTCGACCGCGAGCGGCTCGATCACGAATGGCGTGGTGATGTGGTATCGCAACGACGTCCTCGAGGGACCGAATGACGATGTGCTGGATCAACTCGCGGAGTTCACGATTCGCGACCATGACTACCTGGCGACGATTTCGCCGAAAACCGGCGACGAAATTCCCGATACCCAGATCGTTACGCTGATCAACTACGACGTGTCCAACGTGGACACCTTGTTCCTTCCGCTGGCGCTGGCCGCGAACGACGCGTGGATCTTCCCCAACGTCACCGATCCGTCGAAGGCCTCGAATCCGCTGAGGCCGAACCAGACCGGAGGCTACACCAACGGATCGAAACCCGAAGCGGTCGGCTGGACGGGCGCCGCCAACGATCAGGCCTTCCTGCACTCGCACCTGAAGACCTTCACCGCCGGCAACAACACGCTGCTCGGGACGTATTTCGGGGTCACAAAGCCGGGCTGGCCTCGTTACAACATCCCAAATCCCACCAACGCTGTGGACCCGCCGATCAAGATTCCGTCCGGCGCCAACGTCTTCGCGGAAAGCCCGATCCTCAACAAACCCGGCAGCTACGGGAATGCGGATTGGCGCAACGACAAGTTCATGCTTTCGAGCGGCGGCACGGAGCCGGTGAAGAGTCCCGGCAACTGGTCGGGAGTCCCGCCTGTGGATCCGGTGGGCAGCTTCACCCTGCACCTGCAACCCCCTTCGACCGGCCAGGAAGCGACGGACAGGCTGAACTTCATTCAACCGGGCTACATCGTCACCGGCAACCCGAGTCCCGGCGAAACCGATCCGATCAAGGCTGGCGGCACGACGGTCGTGAGCGTGGACCCCGCGACCGGAGTGGTCACCTTGCAGGATGCGCTGGTCAATACGAGCGACAAGGCCAGCTACACGTTCACCCGACCAGTCCATGATTACGCCTCCGAGTCGATGATCCGCCTCTGGTATTCCTGGGAGAAATATTACCGGCAGCATTGGAAGGACCTCAATCCCAGTGCGCCGTCGTCCCTCATCACGATCAACAATGTCTCCATCGGGGCGCTGTCGGCGACGATGACCTTCCAGGAAGTGCATCCCGAACTCGTCGTCGGCATGGCGGTGGAAGGACCGGGATTGAATCTTACCAATACCATGACCGAGGTGGGTGTCGCGCAAGGACTGCCGATCATCCTGGAGATCGCGAGCGATCAGAAATCGGTGATCGTCAGCCAGGTGCCGGCCGCGGGTGCCACGAATGCGACCTACACCTTCTCGCCGCCGCCCCCGCCGCGGTATGCGCCCGTCTCGGCCGGGATGCCGGGGTATCCCTTGTTTGGGGACAATGGCACGTCCGATTTCGCCTTCGGCACGGAGCCCGCGTGGCGCGATCCCTACAAGTTCTCCCAGGCGGTTTATCTGACCATGGCCTCGATGAACCAGATCGGCATTACGAACAGCGACACCGTCTGCAAATTCATGCAGAACATTGTCGGCGGCAACATGGGCTTCATCTTCACCCAAGCCGCCAAGGACGCGGACGATGGCAAGATGCTGCAGGCGAAGATCCGCGACAAAATCAAATCCGTGCTCCGCGGCGTGAGCGACTTCACCGAGTTCGGGGAAGTGGACGAGAGCACCAATACCCGGCGCTGGTATCCGGACCCGGCGGAGGATCACGGCGGCAAGGGCTTCAACGTTTACAACCTCGATCCCTTCGTCTGGTTCGTGCATGTCCAGCTCGGCTTCACTGGCTATGGGTTCTCGCTGGACGACGATACGGCGCAGGTCGGCGCCGGCGGAGCGTCCAATCTTCAACTCTCCGTCACCGGCACCACGGGCCTGAAGAACCTCGAGACGTGGACCATCCAAGCCCCGTGGGGGCCGGTGGTAAAAATCCCGCTGCCCTATTCCGGCGCCGCGGACGAGACCCACGGCGACACCCAATTCTACGGCATCACGAGCATCAGCACCGGTGCGATCAAGGTCACCACGCCGGCCGCGCACGGCCTCACCAACGGCGACACCATTCGCATCGACCAAGTCCAGCCTCCCAACCACAGCGCCAACGGGAAATTCAAAGTCGGCAATGTCACGAAGTTCACCTTCGACCTCTTCGATGCCGCCACGGGCACGATCCCGGTCCAATCCAATGGCCCCGCCACCGGCGGCCGCTGGTATTTCCCGCTCCTCCACCCTTATGTCGATACCGTCCTGCCTTCGCTGCCCGGCAACGACCTTTCGACGGTCTATTACCGAGTGCTCGGCGACGACGCCCTCAAGACGTTCCAGGGGGTGCCCGTCTCGGTGAATGGCGTGGATCACGACCCCATCACCAAGAAGAAGTTCCGGGTCTGGCAACTCGGGCAGTTGGACATCGGCCGCCTGCTCTTCGACGCCAACCTCACGGACGCGACCGGTGCTCCTTTGACCGCCGGCACCTACACCTTCACGTTCGGCGTAGTCAGCCCTCCAACCCCGACGCCAACACCGCTTCCTCCGCCTCCAGCCCCGTCCAACGCGGCGTATTTGATGCATCTGCAAAACCGCCTGAAACAGGCACAGAACATCGCGGATCCCGACAAGCGGGCTCTTACGATTCTGCGGCTCCGCGCCTGGATGAAAATCGTGCGCCGGGGCGTCGATCCGAACTCGAGGGAAGGCCACCTCCGACGCGAATTGGTGAACGCGCGCACCATTGCGGACCCCGTCCGGCGAAAAAGACTCGTGGAACGCATCAAGGCCAAGCTCGAGAAGCTGAAGGAATAGGCGCCGCCCCCGGGGGCCAATCCCCGTAGGCGACGACGTAAGGAGTCGATCCCCACGCGCGGCGGTGCGCAGTTGCGCCGCGGGCCATCCGCGCTAGGCTGGGCGGACCTATGATTCGTTGGACCGCCGCCGTCGCCGAGCCCCCCGCCCCCGCTGAAGCCAAAAAAACTCCCCTCCGCTCCGAAGTCCGCGCCGAGGATACCTGGGACCTCACCCCACTTTTCCCCGACGACGCCGCGTGGGAGGCCGAGTTCCAGGCCCTCCTCGGCGACTATAAAGCCATTGCCGGTTTCCGCGGCCGCATCGCTGAATCCGCCGCCACGCTGCGCGACGCGCTCGAGTTCGAGAAAGGCATCGACCAGCGCGTCGAGACGCTCAACCAATTCGTTGCCCTGCGCACCACCGAGGACAGCGCCGACTCCGCCGCCCTCGCCCGCGAATCCCGCTTCCAGGCCGCCTGCGTGCAGATCGGCGAGGCCTTCTCGTTCCTCGCGCCCGAGATCCAGGCGCTCGACGACGCGACCTTCGACGCCTTCGTTGCGGACCCCGCCCTCGCCGCGTGGACGATCTCGCTGCGCAAGCTCCGCCGGTTGAAGGCCCACACGCTCAGTGCCGCCGAGGAACGCCTCATGGCGCTGGGTTCCGCCGCCCTCGCCGGCCACCACGAAACGTTCTCGCAACTCACGAACGTCGATATGAAATTCGGCGTCGTCCGCGATGGCAAGGGCCGCGACGTCGAGCTCACGCAGAGTTCCTTCTCCTCTCTGCTCCAGCAACGCGACCGCGCCGTGCGACAGGATGCCTTCACGAAATTCTACGGCGAATTCAGCGACCACAAATTCACCCTCGCCTCCGCGCTCGCCAGCTCCGTGCGCGCCGACATCTTCTCCGCCCGCGCGCGCAATTATCCGAGCGCCCTCGAGGCTGCCCTCTTCCGCGACGACGTGCCCGTGAGCGTCTATGACAGCCTCATCGCCTCGGTGCGCAAAAACCTTCCCGCGCTCCACCGCTACTACGCCCTGCGCCAGCGCGTAATGAAGCTGCCCGACATCCACACCTACGATTGCGCCGTGCCGCTCATCGAGGGCATCGAAACGAATATCGCGTGGGACGAAGCCGTGGACAAGGTGCTCGCGGCCGTCGCTCCGCTCGGGTCTGAATACGTTTCCACGCTCGGCCACGGCCTGCGCGCCGGCCGCTGGTGCGACCGCTACGAGAACAAGGGGAAGCGCTCCGGTGCCTTCAGCTACGGCACGTATGCGTCGCCGCCCTACATCATGATGAACTACAAGGCCGACGTCTTCTCCGACGTCTTCACCCTCGCCCACGAGGCCGGCCATTCCATGCACACGTGGCACTCCACCCGCGCGCAGAGCTATCAGGATTACCACTACCCCATCTTCCTCGCCGAAGTCGCCAGCACCTTCAACGAGATGCTCCTCACGCATCATCTGCTCGAGGAAACGACCGACCCAAAGATGCGCGCCTACCTGATCAGCCGGCAGATCGACGACTTCCGCGGCACGCTCTACCGCCAGACGATGTTCGCCGAATTCGAGAAACGCGCCCACGCCGCCGAGGAAGCCGGCGAGGCCCTCACACTCGACACGATGCAAGCCATCTACCGCGAGCTGCTCGAGGCCTACTTCGGCCCCGACTTCGCGATCGACGAGCAGCTCTCGCTGGAATGCCTGCGCATCCCGCATTTCTACAGCGCCTTCTACGTCTATAAATACGCCACCGGCCTCAGCGCCGCCGTCGCGCTCTCGCAGCAGGTCCTCGCCACCGGCGACGCCACGCGCTACCTCGGCTTCCTGAAATCCGGTGGCACGAAATTCCCCATCGAGACGCTCGCCGCCGCCGGCGTGGACATGGCGACACCCGCCCCGGTCGATGCCGCCCTCGCCCTCTTCGCCCAGCGCGTGGAGGAACTGGAAGGCCTCCTCGCAAGCTGAAGCCCCCGAAAACTGGAGGGAAACGCTCCGTCGTTTCCCACTTCCCCCCGATCAATAAAAAATCAGTCGCGCCCGCTCCGTCCCGGGCTCGATGAGCGCCGCGCGCCGCCCGGGGAACGCCGCGAGCAGCTGCCGGTCGTTGAGATACTCGATCGGCGGCATCGCCAGCCGCGTCTCCACGACCGCGATGTCGAGTGGCCGCGACTCGACGAGTGCAATCCCCGCGAAGCCGCTGCGCACCGGCGTAAAGGCCGACTCCTCGGTCCGCGTGAACATTCCTGGCGTCAACGGCTGCGAGTTCACCACCACCACGCCCGTCTCCGCCGTTGCCGTGACCGGCCGCCAGCCCCGCAACAGCATCCCCGCGCATACCAGCACCACCCCCGTCGCAATCCCGCGTCGCAGCGCGCGGCCGCGTCGCCGCCGGCGCGCCAGCCGGATCACCTTCTCGCGGGTCGCCGCGCGCAGGCCGACCGCCTCGTCATCGAGCACGGCGGAAAGCAGCGAAGAATCAGTTTTCATGGTGAATTCTTTGAATAAGTTGTTCCTTCACGCGTCGACGCAGCCGCGCCAGCCGCGACTCCACAGCCTTCGGCGAGCAACCCGCCCGCGTCGCAAGCACGGCGGTCGGCTCGCCCTCGTGGTATTTCGCAACGAGCAGGTCGCGATCCTCCGATGGCAGCGAATCGAGACATTCGTTCAACCACTCGACCAGCGGCGCTTCCCGTGGCGGATCCGGTGCCAACGGGCGGAACCACGCCCCATACCGCTCCAACAGCGCTCGATAGCGCGACCGTCCGCGCGCCCCGTCCACCACGCAACTCCGCGCCACCACCGCCAGCCAGCCCCACCACGCCTCCTCTCGATCGAACCCCCGCACATGCCGCGCGACCCGCACGAATGCCACCTGCAGCGCCTCCCCCGCCGCCTGCTCGTCCCCGCGACACAACACGAACACATACCGCCGCAGCCGGTCGAAATACCGCGCGTGAAACTCCACCCACGCCGCCTCCTCGCCCGCCACCATTCGCCGCGTGAGCGCCGCCACGGCGGCGTCTTCCTCGGAAGAGTTCACGCAATCAGTCGCCGGGACATCAGTTTGTTCCAGGTTCTCAAGAAGCGCACTGGCGGCGGTGGCTGGCATTCAATTCGTCCCGACCGGCGTCGGCCGGATCTGCCGGCGACCGCCATTGTCGATTTCCTCACTGGCTCGTTGACGCGCCGCAATCTCGGAAATTTTCTTCTGAATCTCCTGAGACTTCGCCTGCCAGCCCTCTGCTTTCTTTGCCTCGATCTCCAGGCCTTCCGCTCGCAGTCTTTCGACTTTTTCGATGGCCGGCCCGCGATCCAACCGCAAGGCATTGAGCACGTCCGGAATCTGATTCACGCTCGCCTCCGTCCCGACCGCAATAAGCAGGCTCGTTTCCTTGTGAAAGCTGAGCTGCGGAATCGGGTCCACCTTCGCCATTTTCCAGCCCGTCTGGATCGCCGTCGTGATGTCCTCGATGGAATAGTTCTCCAGATAGGGCGCGAGCTGGAAATAGCGGCAGATCTGCGGCGGAGGTGTCTTTGGAGGAACCATCAAAGCAACGATCTCCTTGTTTGGCCTGTCGTAACGAAACGCCCAAACTGTCTCATCTGAATATGGAGATTTGTCAGGACTGCATGGAGAGAATGTCATCTTCACCACGGTCAATTGCGCAGGTCCCCCAATGCCACTCGAGAATGCTTCTTCATGTTCGCTGGCAAGACCGATGGCCGCAAAGACATCGCGCACGGTAACATTGTCGAACTTGATGGGCATAATTTTCGCATCCGCTTGCTCGGTTGGAATCACGAGATTCAGATGCTTCCCCATCGCCTTGCTGATCGCCGCAGCCAACTCGGCGGGCGTTCCGCCGGGAAAATCGAGGTCGAAGCGCGTGAGCTTGCTCTCGTCGGCGGGCTCCGGCGGCATGGATGCGTCCTCCGTCCTCGCGGGACCGGTAAAAACGAGCAAACAGACAGCAACGGGCAGAAGAAACGGGATTTTCATGGCAGTTCGAGAGGGGGGGAACGCTCTCCCCTCATCTCCATACACGCCCGTCGGCGCGAAAACCCTCGGATTTTTTGGCGCGCCACCATGCCGAATCGCGTTTTCCCGAGCCGTCCGACGCCCGCGTGAAATCCCCGCGCTCCGCGCGGTCCGTGTTTTACGGCGTTTTCGCCTCCGGCGCGGGCTTGGTGGGCTTCAGCGCCGCCTTGTCGGTCTTGAGTTTTTGCAGATCGTCGAAGACGGCTTGCTGCTCCGGCGTGAGGAGCGGACGGAGCTGGGCCATGGATTCCTCGAGCACCGCCTTGATCTTCGTCCGCGCTTCTTCGCGGATGGCTTCGATTTTTGGCTTCGCGGCTTCCATCAATTCCTTCGCCTTGGCCTTCTGCTCATCGGTGAGCTGAAGCGCATCCGCCAGCGGGTGCCCGCATTTATCCCCCGCGGCCTGGCCACAAGATCCTTTCGGGCATTCGTCCTTCATGCCACGGTGCATCATTTCGCCGCGGCCCCAGCCATGCATCATTCTTTCGTGCATGGGACCGTCATGCCCCCACCGGCGGGCGTCCGCGGGCACCGGCGCGGCGGGTGCCGGAGGATCGGCGGCGTGGAGACTGGCGAGCGAAAGAGCAGCGAGACCGAGGGAGGCGATGATTTTCATGACTTCGATGCAACCCCGCAGCCGCAAGGAAGTCGCAAATTTTCTCGTCCTGCGCGGCTCGGGGCGTCCTACCCGCTGGCGAAGCGCCAGGCGCGCGGCTGCACGCCGGTGTGTTTCTTGAACCAGCGCGAGAAGTAGTTCTGATCGACAAATCCGAGCGCCTCGCCGACGTCCTTGACGAGCGCATTCTCGCGCAGCAACCGCTTCGCGCGCTCGACCTGCTGGGCGTTGCGGTATTCGCCGAGCGTCTGGCCGGTGGATTGCTTGAAGACGCGGTTGAGGTAGTCGGGCTGGTAGCCGAGCCGCTGCGCAAGCTCCGCGATGCCGGCGTCGGCCGCGTCCGGTTGACGGAGCAAGCGGTCGAAATCGCGCACGAACCGCGGGATGTGATTCTGCCGGGGCGGCAGCAGGCTGAGCGCTCGCAGGAAGACATCGGTCACCCGCAGCGCGGCGGCGGCCACCATCAGCCGGCAGGCGGCGGCGTTCGGATCGCGCAGTCGCGTGAGCGTGGAGAGCTCGTGCCGGATCGCCGCGGCGTCGGAAAGGTTCAGACCGATCAAGGCGACGCCGTGCTTCGTCGCCCCGCGCAAGTCGAGATCGAGGACGAGGCAAAGCGGACGCCGGCCCGCGGTTTCGCGAAAGGCGTGCTCGATATGTGGCGGAAGAAACGCCACGGAGCCGGGGCGGATGTCGTGCTCGCGACCGGCCACGGTCATGGTCCCCCGCCCGCTCAGGTAGAACAGGATTTGCACGAACGCGTGCGCGTGCGGCGAGAGGCTGTCCACCTCGGGCAGATGGCGGTTCAGGCGCAAGCGGCGCAGCGTGAGGCCGGGCAGGCGGACGCTGAGTTCCTGGAGGAGGAGAGGACGATAATTCTTCACGGCGAAACGCGCGGCCGACTAAGACAAAAATAATGTCGTCTTTGTGCTATTTCTCAAGGTAAACGTCATAACGCCCGCCGCGGAAACCGGCTAGCATTCCCCTCACACATGTCTTCCCCTGCAGTCGTCCTTGTAACGGGCTCGAGCCGCGGCCTCGGTCGCGGCGTGGCCGAAATCCTCGCCGCCACCGGCTATAGCATCGCGATTCACTACGCCGCGAACCGCACCGCCGCGGAGGAAACCGCCGAGGCCTGCCGCCAGCTCGCGCCGAATCCCGCACAGTCCTTCGCCGTCGTCGGCGGCAACATCGGCGTCGCCGCGGACCGCCAGTCGCTCTTCGACCAGACGCTCGCCGCGTTCGGCCGTCTCGACGCCCTCGTGAACAATGCCGGCATCGCCCCGCGCGTCCGCGCCGACATCACCGAGGCCACCGAGGACGTCTTCGACGAAGTCATCGCGGTGAACCTCAAGGGCCCGTATTTCCTCTCGCAGCTCGCCGTTCGTTACTGGCTCGCGAATCCCGACGCTTCCCGTCTCGCGACCGGCTACAAGCTCATCTTCGTGACTTCACTCTCCGCGAACACCGCATCGATCAATCGCGGCGAATACTGCATTTCGAAGGCCGGCCTCGCGATGGCGAACCAGCTCTGGGCCACGCGCCTCGCGGCGGATGGCATTCAGGTGATGGAGCTGCGCCCCGGCATCATGGCCACCGACATGACCTCCGGCGTAAAGGAGAAATACGACAAGCTCCTCGCCGAGGGCATCGTGCCGCAGAAGCGCTGGGGCGCGCCGTCCGACGTCGGCCACGCCGTGGAATCCATCCTCGCCGGCCACTTCCCCTTCTCCACCGGCGACGTCATCAACCTCGATGGCGGCTTCCACCTCCGCCGCCTGTAATCCCCTTCGTGACCTTCCGTAAAAAATGATCTCCCTTCGCACCGACCTCACGCCCGCCGCGCTCCTTCCCAAGATCGAAAAACTCTGGGCCGCCTCCGCCCCCAAGATTCTCTCCATCGATGCCGACGAAAAACCCGGCAGCGCCACGCCGGTCTTTACCGTCGCCGGCAAATACACCGCCCGCGGGTGGACCGAATGGACGCAAGGGTTCGTCTATGGCTCCGCGATTCTTCAATTCGACGCGACCGGCGACGAACAATTCCTCACCCTCGGCCGCGACCGCACCCGCGACCGCATGGCGCACCACATCACGCACATCGGCGTGCATGATCACGGGTTCAACAACGTCTCGACCTACGGCAATCTGCTCCGCCTGATGGTCGAGGGCAAAATCCCGTTCGACGCCCGCGAGAAGGACTTCTACGAACTCGCGCTCAAGTGCACCGGCGCCGTCCAGGCCGCGCGCTGGACCAATATCGCCGACGGCGGCGGTTACATCTACTCGTTCAACGGCCCGCATTCGCTCTTCGCCGACACGATCCGCTCGCTCCGTGCGCTGTCCGTATCGCACGCCCTCGGCCACGTCCTCATGGGCGAAAAGGATCGCAAGATTTCGCTCCTCGACCGCCTGCTCAAACATGCGAAGACGACGTCGGATTTCGCGGTCTTCTACGGCGAGGGTCGCGACTCCTACGACGTCCGCGGCCGCACCGCGCACGAGAGCATCTTTAATCTCAACGACGGCAACTTCCGCTGCCCCAACAGCCAGCAGGGTTACTCGCCCTTCACGACGTGGACCCGTGGCCTTGCGTGGATCATGGCCGGCTATCCCGAGCAGCTCGAATGGATCGCCACGCTCTCCGACGAAGCCCTGGAGCCCTTCGGCGGCCGCACCGCCGTCGAGGAACTCCTCCTCAAACCCGCGCTGGCCTCTTGCGATTTCTACCTCGAACACACGCCGACGGACGGCATTCCGTATTGGGACACCGGCGCTCCGAATCTCCATCGCCTCGGCGATTACCTCGACCGCCCCGCGCAGATCGAGAACGATTGGGAACCGGTGGACAGCTCCGCCGCCGCCATCGCCGCGCAGGGCCTCCTGCGTCTCGGCCGCTACCTCGAAGGCAGGGGCGACACCCGCGGCGCGAAATACTGGCAGGCGGGATTGACCGTCGCCGACACCGTGCTCGCCGAGCCCTACCTCTCGACCGACCCAAACCACCAGGGCCTCATCCTGCACTCGATCTACCATCAACCGAACGGCTGGGATTACGTCCCGTCCGGCAGCAAAATCGCGCGCGGCGAATCCTCGATGTGGGGCGACTACCATGCCCGCGAGCTCGCGCTCTATCTCCAACGCCTCGCGAAGAACGAGCCCTACTACACATTCTTCAGCGGCGTCGCCTGAATTTCTCAATCCAAAATCGAAAATCCAGAATCCAAAATTCGATGATCATCTCCGACCTCGCAAAAATCGAAGGCCGCCGCTTCCCGGCCGGCCGCCGCACGCAAAATCTCGTCAACGGCGTCGCCCCCATCCAGTGCAAGAACTTCGCGATGGGCAACGTCACGCTCGATCCGAATGGCGGCCAGGTGCCGTGGCACAACCAGGAACAGGAGGAAGTCTATTTCATCGTCGAAGGCACCGCCGAAATGTGCCTCGGCGAGGAACGCCAGACGCTCACAACCGGACAGATGGTTTACATGCCGCCCGGCGTGTTCCACCAGCTCACGAACATCGGCGACACCCCGCTGCGCATGATCTATTGTTATGGCCCGGCCGGTGACGTCGCCCATTGGCGCCAGGAACTCGACGGCACCCTCCCTCCCGCCGGCGTCGGCGACACCCCGCCGCTCCCGCACGGCGCACATCCGCAGTGCACCACACCGCCTTCCGCATAAAAGCGAGTCCCCACCCTCACCCCTCTCAACCATCAACTCTCAACTACCAACTGATTTGAAAACACATACCGTCGGCATCATCATGAACGGCGTCACCGGACGCATGGGCACCAACCAGCACCTCATCCGGTCGATCGACGCCATTATCAAACAAGGCGGCGTCAAAATCAGCTCCACCGAGGTCATCATGCCGGACCCGATTCTCGTCGGCCGCAACGAGATCAAGCTCAAGGAACTCTGCGACCGCACCTCGGTGTTCAAGTGGACCACCGATCTCGACAGCGTGATGAACGATCCCGCGTATTCGATTTATTTCGACGCGCAGAGCACGCTGCGCCGCTTCGACGCCGTCAAGCAGGCCGCCGAGGCCGGCAAGCACGTCTATTGCGAAAAGCCCACCGCCATCACCACGGAGAACGCCTACAAGCTCTACGAAATCTGCCGCGATGCCGGCGTGAAGAACGGCGTCGTGCAGGACAAGCTCTGGCTGCCCGGCCTCGTGAAATTCATGCGGCTCAAGGAAAATGGCTTCTTCGGCGACATCCTCAGCGTGCGCGGCGAGTTCGGCTACTGGGTCTTCGAGGGCCACACCGTGCCCCCGCAGCGTCCGAGCTGGAACTACCGCAAGGAAGACGGCGGCGGCATGATCATCGACATGCTCTGCCACTGGCGCTACGTCATCGACAACCTCTTCGGCGAAGTGAAGAAGGTCTCCTGCCTCGCCGCGACCCACATTCCCGAGCGCATCGACGAAATGGGCCAGCCCTACAAATGCACCGCCGATGACTCGGCCTACTCCACCTTCGAGCTCGAGAACGGCATCATTGCCCACTTCAACTCCTCGTGGAACGTCCGCGTGCGCCGCGACGACCTCCTCACCATGCAGGTGGACGGCACCAAGGGCAGCGCCATCGTCGGTCTGCGCGACGTCTGGATCCAGCACTACGGCAACACGCCGAAGCCGGTGTGGAACCCCGACATCAAGCAGCCCATCGACTTCTACGACGGCTGGGCCAAGGTCCCCGAGCAGGAGACCTACGACAACGCCTTCAAGATCCAATGGGAGCTCTTCCTCCGCCACGTCGTCCTCGACGAGCCGTTCCGCTGGACGCTCCTCGAAGGCGCCAAAGGCGTGCAGCTCGCCGAATTCGGACTCAAGAGCAGCGACGAACGCCGCTGGCTCGACCTCCCGGAACTCGCCGCCTGATCACCGAAGGCGTCACTCCTCTCAACTATCAGCTCTCAACTCTCAACTGCATTGACTCCCGCCTTCGATCCCACCCTCGCCGCCACCGTCGAAAAAGCCGGCATCGTCGCCGTGCTCGTCATTGATGACGCGAACGACGCCGTGCCTCTCGCCCGCGCCCTGCTCGCCGGCGGCGTGAACGTGATGGAGCTCACCCTCCGCACGCCCGCCGCCCTCGACGCCCTGCGCGAGATCAAGGCCAACGTCCCGGAAATGCTCGCCGGCGTCGGCACCATCCTCACCACCACGCAGGTCGATGCCGTCGTCGCCGCCGGTGCGGCGTTCGGCGTCGCCCCCGGCTGCAACCCCCGCATTCTCGACGCCGCCCGCGCGGCCGGTCTGTCCTTCGCCCCCGGCGTCTCCACGGCGACGGACATCGAAATCGCGGTGGAAAACGGCTGCAAGGTCCTCAAGCTCTTCCCGAGCGAGCCGCTCGGCGGCCTCGCCTATCTCAAGGCCGTGGCCGCGCCCTACGCCCACCTCGGCCTCAAATACATTCCGCTCGGCGGCGTCAACGCGAAGAACATGGCCACCTACCTCAGCGAGCCGCTCATCGCGGCCCTCGGCGGTTCCTGGCTCGCCCCGCGCGACCTCGTCAAGGCGGCGAATTGGGACGCCATCACGGCCCTCGCCGCCGAAGCCGTGACCACGATCAAATCCATCCGCGGCTAAATCCCCCATCTTCCAACTTCAAACTCCCATCTCCGAAAAAATGAAGACCATCGTCACCTTCGGCGAAGTCATGGGCCGCTTCGCCCCGGCCGGCAACCTCCGCTTCCGCCAGTGCCTGCCCGGGCCGCTCGACCTCACGTTCGGCGGCGCGGAGGCCAACGTCGCCGCGTCCATCGCGCAGTTCGGCGGCAACGCCCGCTTCGTCACCGCCCTCCCGCAGAACGCCATCGCGGACTCCTGCGTCGGCGTTTTCACCGCGCTTGGCGTGGACACGACGTCCATCCTCCGCACGAAGGAAGGCCGCCTCGGCCTGTATTTCCTAGAGTCCGGCGCGAACCAGCGTCCGAGCAACGTCATCTACGACCGCGCGCATTCCTCGGTGAGCCTCACGCCGCCCGAGAAATACGATTGGGAGAAAATCTTCGACGGCGCCGGCTGGCTGCACTGGACCGGCATCACGCCCGCGCTTTCCGCGACGTCCGCCGCCGCCGTCCTCCACGCCGCGAAGACCGCGAAGTCGAAGGGCATCCCCGTTTCCACCGACCTGAACTTCCGCAAGAAACTCTGGAACTGGGAGCCCGGCACGAGCTCGAACGCCCTCGCCGAAAAAACCATGCGCGGCATCCTGCCCTACGTCGATCTCGTGATCGCCAACGAGGAGGACGCCACCGACGTGCTCGGCATCCACGCCGGCCACACGGACGTCGAGTCCGGCCACCTCTCAATCAACCACTATCCCGAAGTCGCCCGCGAGATCGTGAAGCAATTCCCGAACGTCTCGCGGGTCGCCATCACGTTGCGCGAAAGCCTTTCCGCCTCGCACAACAACTGGGGTGCGATGCTCTACGACGTGGCGACTGACAGCGCGCACTTCGCTCCGCTGGCGAACGGTGAATACACGCCCTATCAAATCAAGAACATCGTGGACCGCGTCGGCGGCGGCGATTCGTTCGGCGCCGGTCTCATCTTCGCGCTCAACACGCCGGAGCTCGCCGAGCCGCCCAAGGCCATCGCCTACGCCGTGGCCGCCTCGTGCCTCGCGCACAGCATCGTCGGCGACATCAACTACACGAGCCGCGCCGAGGCCGAGTCCCTCATGAAGGGCTCCGCCAGCGGCCGCGTCGTCCGCTAAAGACTGGAGGGAAACGCTTTGCCTTCGGCGGTCTTCGCTTCGGCTGTCGTTTCCCACTTTTAAAAAAGAGCGCACTCCTCCGGGCGTGCGCTCTTTTTGTTTTCAGCGTAGAAACGAATCGTGACGACTCCCTCGCATTGGCAAAACGCGAGCCCCGGCGATCTCGATCACCTGCTGCCCGAAGTCTGGGCCAACGACGTCGAAGCCGCGGTCGCCGTCGCCCGCGAGGCCGCTCCGCGTTGGGCCGCCACTCCGCTCGCCGCCCGCATCGAGGCCCTCCGTGCGTGCCAGACCGCCATTCACCAGCACTCCGAGCCGCTCGCCCGCCGCATCGCCGAGGAAACCGGCAAGCCGCTCACCGAGGCCCGAGGCGAACTCGGCGCCGTCGTCGCGAAGTTCGATCTCACCATCGCCGACGCGGAGCAATTCATCGCCGATCGCCCCGTCACCGATGGCCCCCACCCCGCGCTCGTTCGCACGAAACCCCGCGGACCCGCCGCCGTCATCGCGCCGTTCAACTTCCCGATCCACCTCGGCCACGGCGCCGCGGTCGCCTATCTCCTCGCCGGCAATCCCGTTCTCTACAAGCCCTCGCCGCACGCCGCCGTCACCGGCGCGGAATACGGCGCGCTCATGGCCGCGCATCTGCCGCCCGGCGTTCTGCAGATCGTGCAAGGCTGGGGCGAGACCGGCCACGCCCTCTGCGTGCACCCCGACGTGCGCGCGGTTTGTTTCACCGGCTCGATCCCCGTCGGCACCGCATTGGCAAGGGAACTCGCCGCCGACTACTCGAAGTCCCTCGCCCTCGAACTGGGCGGCAAAAACGCGAGCCTCGTCTGCGCGGACGCCGACATCGCCCAAGCCTCCGCCGACATCGCCGCCGCCGGCTGCCTCACCGCCGGCCAGCGCTGCAATGCCACCAGCCTCGTCTTCGTCCATCGCTCGCGGTTGGACGATTTCCTCGCCCGCCTCCGCGCCGACCTCGCGCTCTACCGGCCCGGCGACCCGCTCGCGGAAGCGACCAATTTGGGGCCGCTCATCAGCGCGGCCGCCGTCACGCGCTACCGCACACTCACCGCGCTGGACGTCGGCGATTGGCTTCAACGCGGGCGCCCCCTCGACCAGGTCGATGGAAAACGCGGTCACTACGTGGAGCCGGCCGTCGTCCTCTGCACCGACTTCGACCGCCTCGCCGCCTCGCCGCTCTACCGCGAGGAAAGTTTCTGCCCGATTCTGACGGTCGTCCCCTTCGACACCGACGCCGAAGCCATTCGCCTGCACAACCACAGTCCGTTCGGCCTCTCCGCCTCGATTTTCACCGCGGACGCCGACCGCTTCGCGCGCATCGGCAACGAACTCCGCGTCGGCAACCTCTACCAAAATCTGCCGACGACCTTCTCGCCCTCGACGCTCCCCTTCGGCGGCCACGGCCTCTCCGGCAACGGCAAACCCGGCTCCCGCGGCTTCATCCGCTTCGCCGCCGAGGAACAGGCCGTGCAATGGCGGGAGAAGGTTGAGAGTTGAGGGCTGAGAGTTGAGAGGATAGTGCAAAGAGCGTCGATGCTCCCTCTCAACTCTCAGCCCTCAACTCTCAACCCCGCATGAAGCGCGGTTTCCTCGACAAGCTCATCCACCGCCTGAACGTCGTGCAGCCCGCCGACGTGCAGGGTTACCTCGTCGAACTCGCCCGCGAAAAAGGATTTCTCGAGACCATCTTCAACGCGATCCTCGAGGGCGTCATCGTCACCGATCCCAAGGGCCGCGTCATCTGGCTGAACAAGGCGGCGTGCGGGTTCTTCGCCATCAAGGCCGACGAGAGCATGGGCCGTCCGCTCAAGGAAGTCGTCCGCGGCCTCGACCTGGAATCCGTCACCGCCTCCGGCCAGACCGTCAACCGCGACCTGGAAGTTTTCTATCCCGAGACTCGCACACTCAATTTCTACGTCGTCCCGCTCATGGACGACGACGGCGACGAAATCGAGGGCCACGCCGTCATCCTGCGCGACGCCACCGAGACGCGCCGTTCGACCGAGGAAACCATTGAAAGCGAACGCTTCTCCGCGCTGACGCTGCTCGCCGCCGGCGTCGCCCACGAGATCGGCAACCCGTTGAACTCGCTCAACATCCAGCTCCAGCTCCTCGAGCGCCGCGCCCGCAAACTGCCCGCGCGCACCCGCGAGCAATTCGTCGAAAGCATCGGCATCGCCCGCGGCGAGGTCACGCGCCTCGACCACATCATCATGCAGTTCCTGCGCGCCATCCGGCCGCAACCACTGGAAACGCGCCTCGAAAATCTCAACGGACTCGTGCAGGAATCCGTCGCGTTTCTCCGGCCCGAACTCAAGGACCGCGACATCCTCGTGGAGACCGAGTTCGACGAAAAACTCCCGCCCGTCGAAGTGGATCGCGACCAGCTCAAGCAGGCATTCTACAACGTCATCCGCAACGGCATGCAGGCCATGAAATCCGGCGGCTTCCTGCGCGTGCGCACGGGAGCGGATGCCACTCATTATTTCGTCGCGTTCTCCGACAACGGAGGCGGCATCGCGGCGGAGAACATGGGCCGCGTTTTTCAACCTTATTTTTCGACCAAAAGCGGCGGCACCGGCCTGGGCCTGCTCATCGTCCGCCGCATCGTGCGCGCGCACGGTGGAGAAGTCGCCATCGAGAGCACCGAAGGCAAGGGCCTCACGCTCACGATTCGCCTGCCGCGTCACGACCAGCGCGTGCGTTTTTTGGAGGCGGGAGCCTGATTTTGTGAAGGTTCCACCAAAAATTGCGGCCATAAGTCGCACTAATGGATTGAATTTTTTTGGCCGCACCGATAATTCCCTCCGTCCAGTGATCCGAAGGTTACTCTCTCCATTTTTTCCGACTTCCCAATTTCCGGGCGCAGGGAAGTCATGTCTCTCGATTTTCTGGGCCGCGCTTGCCTTGATCGCGCCCGCCGCCGTGGCGTCCGCCGACGAGCCGAACCGGCCGATCGCGAACATGTTCGACCCGCTCTCGACGCCGGCGCGCATGATTCACGAATCGTCGCTGCTCGTCTCGCTGATCTGCCTCGTCATCTTCCTCATCGTGACGGGCATGCTCGTCTATGTCGTCTTCAAGTTCCCGAGCAAGGGCGCCGCGGACGACCGCAAGGAGCCGCCACAGGTCTATGGCAGCTCGCAGATCGAGCTGGCCTGGACGGTCATCCCGATCCTCATCACCATCGTCCTCATTCTCGTCACCACGCGCACGATCGGCGAAATCCAGGACCGCAAGATTCCCAACGCCGCCCTGCACGTCCGCGTGATCGGCCACCAGTGGTGGTGGGAACTTCAATACCTCACGCAGAACGGCGTCGATAAGGAGGGCAACCCCGTCTGGAAAACCGACTTCGTCACCGCGAACGAGCTGCACATTCCGGTCAGCGACAAAAACAGCGTTCGCCCGACGGAACTCATCCTCGAATCCGCCGACGTCATCCACAGCTACTGGGTGCCCCAGCTCAACGGCAAAACCGACGTCGTCCCGAACCATACGAATCACATGTGGCTCGACCCCTGGAGCACCGGCACCTACTTCGGCAACTGCGCCGAGTATTGCGGCACCCAGCACGCAAACATGCTCATCCGCGTGATGGTGCAGACCCCGGAGGACTTCGCCAAATGGGTCGCGAATCAAAAGGCACCCTCCGTCATCCCCACCGATTCCGTCGCCCTCCAGGGCCAGAAGGACTTCTTCGGCAATTCCTGCGTGAACTGCCACAAGGTCGATGGCACCGTCGCCGTCGGCACCTTTGGCCCGAACCTCACCCATTTCGCCTCCCGCTCCTGGCTCGGCTCGGGCGTCGCCCTCCAAAACCAGGCAGATATTCGCGATTGGGTGCGCGATCCGAATCACCTCAAGCCGGGCGTCCTCATGCCGGACATGCAGCTCAGCGAACCGCAAATCGATCAGATCACCGCTTATCTGATGACGCTCAAATAAGTATATGGCTCACGGCTCCACCACCACCGTTCCCGAGGACGATTTCGTCATCACTCCCACCCGCCCGGGCGAGGAGAAAGGCACCTGGTCCGCGGTCATTCAGGATCTCCTGTTCACCGTCGATCACAAGAAACTCGGCCTGATGTATATCGGCTCGGGCCTCATTTTCTTCGTCATCGCCGGCCTCATGGCCGCAGCCATCCGCCTCCAGCTCGCGATTCCGAACGCCCACTTCATCTCGCCGGACGTTTACAACCGCTTCTTCACGATGCACGGCACCGCGATGGTGTTCCTCGTCGGCATGCCCATCATCTTCGGCATGGCCAACTACCTCGTGCCGATCATGATCGGCGCGCGCGACATGGCCTTCCCGCGCCTGAACGCCTTCGGCTTCTGGATGTTCTTCTTCAGCGGCTGGTTCCTGTATTTCAGCTACTTTGCCGGCCCCGGCCTTTACAATGCCGGCAGCGCGCCCGACATCGGCTGGTTCGCCTACTCCCCGCTCACAAGCAAGGCTTTCTCGCGCGGCCACAGCTCGGATTACTGGACCCTCGCCCTTCTCGCCAGCGGCGTCGGCAGCGTCGCCACGGCGCTCAACATCATCGTCACGACGATCAGCCTCCGCTGCAAGGGCATGACCCTCGGCCGCATGCCGCTCTTCGTCTGGACGTTCCTTGTCGTCGCCTTCCTCGTCATTCTGGCCATTCCGCCGCTCTCGGCCTGCCAGATCATGCTCATTCTCGACCGCTACCTCGGCGCGAAATTCTTCGACACGCAGGCCGGCGGCTCCGCCATTCTCTGGCAGCACTTCTTCTGGATCTTTGGCCACCCCGAGGTTTACATCCTCATCCTGCCGGGCTTCGCGGCGATGAACGAAATCGTCCCCGTCTTCTCGCGCAAGCCGATCTTCGGCTATCCGATCATGGTCGGCGCGAACGTGATGATCGCCTTCATCTCCCTCGGCGTGTGGGCCCACCACATGTTCACCGTCGGCATGACCTCGCTCGGCAACTCGTTCTTCGCGATTTCGACGATGCTCGTCGCCGTGCCCACCGGCATCAAAATCTTCAACTGGATCGGCACGATGTATGGCGGCAAGATCCGCTTCGAGTTGCCGATGCTGTTCTGCATCGCGTTCCTCTTCCAGTTCCTCATCGCTGGCCTCACGGGCATCATGCTCTCGGTCGCGCCGTTCGACTGGCAGCTCAGCGACTCCTACTTCGTGGTCGCGCACTTCCACTACGTCCTCATCGGCGGCCTGCTCTTCACGATCTTCGCCGCGATCTACTTCTGGTATCCGAAGGCCTTCGGCCGAATGCTCAGTCACAAGCTCGGCATGTGGCATTTCGTGCTCTTCACGCTCGGCTTCCACCTCACATTCCTTCCGCAGCACGTCTCCGGCTTCCTCGGCATGCCGCGCCGCATCTACACCTACGAGGCCGGCCGCGGTTGGGAAGCTTGGAACATGATGTCCTCCATCGGCGTGATCTTCCAGGCCGCCGGCATCCTCTTCTTCGTCTGGAATCTCATCTACTCCTACAAGAAGGGCAAAATTGCCGGCGACGATCCGTGGGATGCCTGGACGCTCGAGTGGGCGACCACCTCGCCGCCGCCCGACTACAATTTCGAAAAAACGCCCGAGGTTCGCAGCCGCCGTCCGCTCTGGGATCTCAAGCACCCGGAGGATCCGGACTGGAAATACGAATAGCCGACCGCCGCCTTAGCCCGTACTTTTTTCATGGATCAGTTCATCAACCAGCCCGTCCCGTTTGCCGAGGAGGAACGCCCCTGGCGGCCGCCTTCCTTCCGCAAGGTCGGAATGCTCACGCTCATCACGACCGAAAGCGCCCTCTTCGCGATCTTCGTCGTCGCCTACGTGTTCTACATTGGCAAGAGCCTCAACGGACCCTACCCGCACGAGATTCTGCACATTCCGTGGACGGCCAGTTTCGCCCTCTTCGGGAGCAGCGCGACGATCACCTTCGCCGAAATGGCGCTCAAGAAGGGCAACCGCAGCCTGTTCCAGATCTGGTGGGCCATCACCATCGCGATGGGCGCCTACTTCCTCGGCTTCACGGCCTTCGAGTGGCATGAGTTCATCTTCAAGGAAGGCCTTACGATCAGCACGAACATCTTCGGCTCGACCTTCTACTCCCTCGTCGGCCTGCACGCGAGCCACGTCATCGTCGGCCTGCTGCTCCTGAGCATCATCCTCATCAGCAGCCTTCGCGGCAAACTTGACCACGGCCACCACGAGCACGTCGAAATGATCGCCTGGTATTGGCACTTCGTCGATGCCGTCTGGGTGGTCGTTCTCACGGTCGTCTATCTCATCAGCGCGCACTACTAGAGCATGTCCAGCGATCCTCATCACGAATCCGAAAACGCCGTCGAGCTCCCCGTCCCGACGCTCTGGCCGATCATCACGGCCTTCGGCCTTACCCTGCTTTTCGCCGGTTTCGTCACCACCCTCATCGTCTCCCTCGTCGGCGTGCTTTGCGCGCTGGTCGGCGCGATTGGATGGTTCAGCGACGTCTTCCCGCATCCGAAGCACGAGCCCTTCCCGATCCGCCCGCATAACGAATGGCCCGAGGCCATCGTCAGCGAGGGTCGCACCGTCAGCCATCTGCATGTCGGCGAACATCACCACCGCGAGCAATTGCCGACCGCGGTTCACCCCTACACTGCCGGTTTCGTCGGCGGTTTGCTGGGTGGCGCGGTGATGGCTTTTATCGCCTGCGCGTGGGGCCTGCTCGTCGATCACAGCATCTGGTATCCGATCAATCTTCTCGCCGCCGCCGGCCTGCCGGAAATGTCCAACGCGAGCGTCGAGGTGCTCAAGTCCTTCAGCCTCGCGGGCCTCATCGTCGCGATCGTAACCCATGTCACCACCTCGATCATGGTCGGCCTGCTTTACACGGTCATTCTGCCGATGCTCCCGGCGAAGCGCGAATGGCTCTTCGGCGGTATCCTCACGCCCCTCATCTGGACCGGCCTCATCTGGGCCAGCCTGCGATTCATCAACCCGACGCTCAACGACCGCTTCGAATGGCTGCCCTTCGTCATCAGCCAGATCGCCTTCGGCATGGTCTGCGGCTACTACGTCTTTCACTCCATCAAGGTGACCACGCAGCAGGGATGGTCCGTCGCCGCCCGTCTCGGAGTCGAGGCCCAGCATCGCGAGGAGAAAAAATCATGATTCGCTCCCGCCTTTTCCCCGCCGCCCTGCTTTTCGTCGTCGCCACGGCCCTCACCGGCTGCGACGCCGACAAGTTCGATCTCGGCATGCTCGACAACTGGATGCCCGGCAAGCCCAAGCCCGCGGACCAATGGCAGCCCGCCAGCGCCATCACTGACGGCGCCACGCTCTACGCGCAGAACTGCCTCGGCTGTCACGCCATTGCTCCCCATACCGGCCCCGCGCTGGCGATGGACAACCCCCTCTATCTCGCGGTCATCCCGCGCGAGGTGCTCACGAACGTCATCACCAATGGCGTTCCCGGCAAGCAGATGCCCGCCTTCATCGAGTCCAAGGGCGGCGGTCTCACCGCGAAGCAGATCGACAACCTCGTCACCTACATCCTCGGCAACAAGAAGCCCATCGACGGCCCGCTGCCTCCCTACAGCGCTCCGCTCGGAAACCCCGCCGCCGGCGAGGCCGTCTTCACGACCTACTTCGCCAGCTTCCCGGGCATGACCGGGCCCGGCTCGATCACCGACCCCGCCTTCCTCGGCCTCGTCAGCGATCAATACCTGCGCAGCATCGTCATCGCCGGCCGCCCCGAGCTCGGCTTCCCCGATTACCGCTCCCGCGTCGCCGGCAAGGCCATGACCGATCAGGAAATCGCTGACGTCACCGCCTGGATCGCATCCCATCGCACCAACGAGTTTGGCCAGCCATTGACCTCTCCGAACCCGTAATTCCCTTTCGCAAAAAATGACACCAGACGCTCCCAAGGAGACCTCGCCCGCCAAAGAAGGCTGCTGCCAGACCGGCGACGTGCAGGTCGTCAACGCCCCGCCGCTCACCTCGCGCCGCAATTTCCTCCTCCAACTCGGCATCGGCCTCAACGTCGTCGCCGGCGCGCTGATCACCGTTCCGATTCTCGGCTACGTCCTCTCGACCTTCGTGAAGAAATTCCCGCTCGAGTGGACCAATCTCGGGCCCATCAGCAATTTCCCGGAAGGCGAAATCCGCATCGCCCAATACGAGAACTTCTACCATCGCCCCTGGGACGGCGAGACCGCCAAGATCCCCTGCTGGGTGCGCCACATCTCGGGCAATGACTTCCAGGTCTTCGCCATCAATTGCACCCACCTCGGCTGCCCGGTCCGCTGGTTCGCGGAATCGAAACTCTTCATGTGCCCCTGCCACGGCGGAGCCTATTACGAAAACGGCGACCACGCCGCCGGCCCGCCTCCCCGCGGTCTCTTCACCTACGAATACCGCATCACCAAAGGCAATCTCGAGATCAAGGCCGGCATTCTTCCGAACCTCGGCAATCCCGGCAATCCCACGGAGAAGGTGCAAGCAGCATGATCGGCAACGCGAAAAAGAAAGTCACCGACGCCGCGCTCGGCATCTTCGGCTGGGTGGATGACCGCATCCACGTCACCGAAATTTTCGAGCACACCGCCGGCCACCACATTCCGAAGAGCACCAGCAGCTGGTTCTACGTCTTCGGCAGTGCGACGCTGCTCTGCCTCATCATTCAGCTTCTCACCGGCACCCTCCTCGCCCTCGCCTACGTCCCCGCGGCCGACCAGGCCTACACGACACTGGAGTTCCTGAACTACCACATCCCGTTCGGCTGGCTCCTCCGCTCGATCCATTACTGGGGCTCGAACTTCATGGTCGCGATCATGTTGATCCACATGACGCAGGTCTATCTCTTCGGCGCGTATAAATATCCGCGCGAAGTCACCTGGATGTCCGGCGTCCTGCTGCTCCTCATCACGCTCGGCCTCGCCTTCACCGGCCAGGTCATGCGCTTCGACGAAGATGCCTACTGGGGCATCGGCATCGGCGCGGCCATCACCGGTCGTTCTCCGGTCATCGGCGGCCAGGCCGTCCAGATGCTCCTCGGCGGCCCGATCATCAATTCCGAGACCCTCTCGCGCTTCTTCACCCTGCACGTCTTCGTGCTGCCCGGCACGATTCTCGCGATCATCGGCCTCCACCTGCGCATGGTGCTCCTCAAGGGCATCAACGAATGGCCCGAGCCCGGCGTGCTCGTGAACCGCGAGACCTACGACAAGCACTACGCCACCATCATCCGCCGCGAGGGCATGCCCTTCGTGCCGCACGGCATCGGCAAGGATCTCATCGCCGGCGCCGTCGTCATCGGCGGCATCCTGCTCTGCGCGATCATCTTCGGCCCGAAAGGCCCGCTCGGCCCGCCCGATCCCACCCAGATCGACGCCGCCCCGCGCCCCGACTTCTTCTTCATGTGGATCTTCGCCATCGCGGCGCTCATGCCCGATTACATGGAGACGGTCGCCCTGCTCGTCGCGCCGCCCATCGTCATCGGCTTCCTCTTCATCCTGCCGTTCCTCAACAACACCGGCGAAAAGCATTGGAGCCGCCGCCCCTTCGCCGTGCTGGTGGTGCTCTTCCTCTACCTCTCGCTCGGCCTGCTCACCTGGTGGGGCGTCACCTCCCCGTGGTCGCCGGCCATGATCGCCTGGCGCGCGGACCCCACACCCACGCAGTTCATCAAGGGCCACACCCCGCTCGAATTGGAAGGACTCGTCGTCCTCCAGCAAAAGCAATGCCGCAACTGCCACGCCATCGACGGCATCGGCGGCCAGCGCGGCCCGGACCTCGCCGAAGTCGGCTCGCGCCTCACCGCGCCGGAACTCGCCCGCCAGGTCATCCAGGGCGGCGGCAACATGCCCGCCTACGGCAAAAATCTTTCGCCCAACGAAGTGGACGCCCTCGTCGCCTACATGGTTTCGCTCCACCCGGCCGGCACCACGCCGGCGCAAGACAGCGCGAAGCCCGCCGTGCCGCCCGCGGAAAATTCCAAGAACGCAAAGGCGGACTCCGCCCATGGCGAGAACGGCTAGCCGGTTGATTCCTCGGGCAGCCTCGCCGCGCCGGATCGCGCGCGGCGACGGACGGTGAACGCCAGCGCCGCGGCCGCCGCCTTCGCGTCGTGGAAATTCGAGCCCGGCCTCGTCGCCGCGCTCCTCCTCACGTCCGTCCTTTATCTGCGCGGCTGGTGGAAACTCCAGCGCACCGCACCGCACCGTTTTCCGACGTGGCGGCTCAGCTGCTTTCAGGGCGGGCTCGCCGTCCTCTTCCTCGCGCTCACGTCGCCCCTCGACGCCTTCGCGAATTTCCTCCTCAGCATCCACATGGTGCAGCACCTCCTGCTCACCATGGTCGCCCCGCCGCTACTGCTGCTCGGCGCGCCCTTCCTGCCAATCCTCCTCGGCCTGCCCCGCCGCTTCACCGCCAGCGCCCTCGGCCCCTTCCTCATCTGGCCGCCGCTCAAATCCGCCGCCGCCTTTCTCACGCACCCCGTCGTCGCGCTCCTGCTGTTCATGCTCTCGAACATCGCGTGGCACGCCCCCGGCGCGTATGAAACCGCCCTGCGCTCGACCGCCTGGCACCGCCTCGAGCACGCCTGCTTCCTCGGAACCGCGCTGCTCTTTTGGTGGAACGTCATCCTGCCATGGCCCAGCCACCCGAACCGTCCGCGCTGGATCGCCATCCCCTACCTCCTCCTCGCCGATTTTCAGAACACCGCCCTCGCCGCGTTTTTTTCGTTCTACGACCGCGTCCTCTACCCCACCTACGCCGCCGCGCCCCGCGTCACCGGCCTGAGCGCCATCGACGACCAGGCCGCCGCCGGCGCGATCATGTGGGTCCCCGGCTCCATCGCGTTCCTCATTCCCTGCGGCTTCATCGCGATCCAGTTTCTCTCCCGCCAACGCCCCGCGCCGCCGCGCCCCATCCGCACCGCCAGGCCGGCCAAAAAATTCCGCATTCCCCATTTCCCATTTCGCATTACCCAAATCCGCCGCATCGCCCAGTTCACGCTCCTCGCCCTCGCCGCGCTCATCATTTACGACGGCTTCACCGGCCCGCAGGTGAGCGCCATGAACGCCGCCGGCGTGCTGCCGTGGACCCATTGGCGCGGCCTCACCGTCCTCGCGCTCGTCTTCGCGGGAAACCTCTTCTGCATGTCGTGCCCGTTCGTCCTCGTGCGCGACGGCGCCCGGAAACTCATTTCGTATTCCCCATTTCGCATTCCCCATTGGCAATGGCCGCGTTTCCTGCGCAACAAATGGCTGCCCGTCGCCCTCATCGCCCTGTATCTCTGGGCCTACGAAGGCTTCTCGCTCTGGGATCGCCCCTGGGCCACCGCCGCCGTCATCACGGGTTACTTCGTCGCCGCGTCCCTCATCGACACGCTCTTCAAGGGCGCCAGCTTCTGCAAATACGTCTGCCCCATCGGCCAGTTCCACTTCGTCCAATCCCTCGCCTCGCCCGCCGAAATCCGCATCAAGGAGCCCGACGCCTGCCGCACCTGCCGCACCTACGACTGCATCAAGGGCAACGCCACCCAGCGCGGCTGCGAACTCCAGCTCTTCCAGCCAAAAAAATCCGGCAACATGGATTGCACGTTCTGCCTCGATTGCGTCTCCGCCTGCCCGCACGACAACGTCGCCCTGCAGCCCGTCCTCCCCGGCCGCGATCTCTGGCGCGCAGAAACCCGCTCCTCCCTCGGCCGATGGGAATCCCGCCCGGACCTCGCCGCGCTCGTCCTCGTGCTCACCTTCGGCGCCTTCGCGAACGCCGCCGGCATGATCGTCCCCATCCAGCAGCTCGCCCCCGCGCTCGGCCTCACCCATCTCGCTTTCACCACCCTCTTTCTTCTCGCCTTTCTCGTCCTTCTTCCTCCCGCCACCACGCTCGCCGCCGCCGCCCTAGCGCGTCCACACGAACGCACCCGCGCGCCGCTCCTCCGCACCGCCGCCGCCTACGCGATCGCGCTTGCCCCGCTCGGCTTCGGCATGTGGCTCGCGCATTTCGTCTTCCACCTCTTCACCGCCTCGCACACGCCGATCCCCGTTCTTCAGCGCCTCTTCGGCCTGCCGCCGAACTGGGCCATCGCCTCGTGGAGCTGGCCCGGCCTGCTCGGCGAGGAGCTTCTCTTCCTCGACGCCGGCCTGCTCCTCAGCCTCTACGCCACGTGGCGCATCGCCAAAAATCGCTCCCGCCATCCGGTGCGTGCCGGCATTCCCTGGGCCGCCGTCGCAACCGCGCTTTACGTCTTCGGTGCATGGATTATTTTCCAACCCATGCAAATGCGAGGAACCTTGACGCCATGAGATTCGGCATTGGGCATTGGGTATTGGGCATTGGAATTCTGCTGGCGAACTCGCTCTCCGCCTTCGCCGACGGCGGCGCGGTGCTCACGCAGGAAGTCGTCGGCCCGTATCGCGTCACCCTCTTCGGCTCCCCCTCGCCGTTACGCGCCGGCCCCGCCGACCTGAGCGTGATGCTGCAGGACGCCAAAACCGGCGAGCCCATCCTCGACCGCGCCGTCACCCTCAAAATTGCCGCCGCCGCCAGTCCCGGTTCCGAGGCCTGGGTGCCCCCGTGCTGCTCGATGAAGACCACTTCCGGCGCGGTGACCGCCACCCACGCCGCCGCGCAGAACAAGCTCCTCTACGCCGCCAACGTCCTCCTCCCCGCGAGCGGCCCGCACGAAATCACGGTCACCGTCGGCGATTCCTCCTCTCAGCTCTCAACTCTCAACTCTCAACTCACCATCGAGCCGCCCGCTCCCCCGCTTGCGAACTACTGGGCGTTCCTCGCCTTTCCGCCGCTGCTCGTCGGCGGCTTCGCGCTCAATCAACGCCTCCGCCGCCGCGCGTCGGACTCGTGAGCTTGCGACTCCGCTAGCGGCCGGGCGCCAGCGAGGGCAGGAACGTCACCGTCGCGAGAAAAAGAAAGCTCAGCACCGCGACAAGGACGCCGACGACCTGCGCGCCTTTCGGCGAGAGCGGGCCCTTGTTCACATGGGCGCAGATCGAAGCGAACGCGATCCACACCAGCGGCACGACGAACACCCACAACGCGATCCCGTTCAGCTGCTGGAGATAGCTCGATGTCGAGAGGTTGGGATTTGCCTGCACCATGATCTTCAGCGTCACGATCCCAAGCGTGAGAAAGGCAAATTGCGTGAGCGCGAGAACTCGAACCATAAGGGAAGCCGGACGACGGGGATGGATTCGCCTGCCGGGATGAATCGCAGCCTATCCCCTGCGTCGGTCCATGCCAAGGCCGGCCCGCATCTTATTGCGTCTTGCGCGGATGCGGACGTCGCCGCGGAAACGTCCGCTTCACCACCGGGCGCGGCGGTCGCGGTTCCACCAGTGGTTCCAAATCCGCAATCTCGCTCCGCCAGCCGGGAATGGCGGCGGCCATTTCCCGCTCGAAGCGAATTTCCAAACCCGTCGGATGCTCCGGCTTCATGTCGGAAAAATCTCACGACTTTCGCGGCGAAATCCATTTCTTTTTCCCGCTCGTTTTTATCCCGATCATGGTGTAAAAAAGACCATCGTTCCTCTCCCGAAACTTCCCGCGCCCTTCGCGCTCCTTTCCATGAAAACACACTCGCTGGTCCCGGCAGCAATTCTTGCTGTCCTCGTCTCCTCATCGCTCGCCACGCAGGCCGCCGTTTATCCGGTCACCTCGCTGGCGGACACGGGCGGCCCCGGCACGCTGCGATGGGCCATCCAAAAGGCGAACGGGAATCCCGGCAGCAAAATCGCGTTCCGCAAGGCCGGCACCATCAAGCTCTCCTCCGCGCTTCCCGCCCTCGCGAGCAAGGTGACGCTCGACGGCACCACCGCGCCCGGTTTCGAAGGCACTCCGGTCGTCGCCGTGGATTTCTCCGGCCAGGCCGGCCTCTCCATCGCGAAGGCCGCCGTCGGCTCCGTCATCGAGGGCCTTGCGCTCGTGAATGCGCGCGACTCCGGGCTCGAATTGCGCGCTCCGAATGTCACCGTCGCCGGCAACTACATCGGCGTCGACCTCGCCGGCAAGCCGGCCGGCAACGGCGGCGACGGCGTGAAAATTTTCTCGTCCTCGCGCGGCAACCTCATCGGCGGCTTCGACCCCGTCACCAGCATTCAATATTTCGACACGTCGAGCGACACCGCCTTCACCGTCCAACCCGTATCCGCCTGGCAGGGCCTGCGCAACTACGGCAAGGGCACGAAAAATTTTCTCATCTGCGGCAGCTCCGATGAGGACGGCCTGCTCTACGTCGGGCCGCTGGCCGGCGGCGGCGCCAGCTATCTCGTGAAAGTGCCCGGCGCGGCGAGCACCAGCGTCTATGGCCCCGACAACGGCAAGGGACCGCTCCTCCGCCTCGTCGGCAGCTACAAGAACCCGCCCGGCGACTCCGTTTACAACCACGGCTTCGTCTGGGAGGGCACCACCCGCGACCTCCCCAGCGGCGGGCGCTTCCGTGCGATCAACTACCCCGGCGCGACCTACCAATTCACGCACAGCACCATGGGCGGCCTCGCGGTGGGCAATGCGGACGGCCCCGGCAAGGGCGGCAAATCCCCCCTCGGCCCCGGCGTCGCCTACATCTACGACGTCGCCAAAGGCACCTTCGTCGCGAACGTCGTTTACCCCGGCTCGAAGAGCAACACGGCCTACGGCATCTGGTATAACGGCGGCACGAAATACACCATCTGCGGCGGCTACAGCCCCGCCCGCACGAACAATCTCAAGGACCAGTCCCGCCCGCTGGATCAAGGCCGCGCCTTCCTCGTGGACTACGACTCGAAGACGAAGACCTTCTCGAACTGGGCCACCTACCGCTTCCACAACCAAAAGAGCAGCAAGACCTACATCACCCATTTCGAGGGCGTCAGCAGCGCCGAGGACGGCGTTTACACGATGAACGCCGATTCCGTGAAGCGCGGCTCGAGCGGCGCCGTGCAGGGCTCGTGGGTCTCCGTTCGCCGCCTTTCCGACGGCAGCTTCAGCAAGGCCCAGTGGGTCGATCTGAATTTCGATGGCGAGCGCACCGGCATCACGAGCAGCAACTCCGTCTATGGCAACAATGTCGTCGGCCTCGTCTTCACCTCGGATCCCTTCGCCTTTCAAGCCACGATCAACATCGGCTTCTCGCTCTCGAATGTCATCAGCGCCAACGCGGGCAACGGCGTCGGCGTTTACGGCTCCGCCGGCAACATTATCGCGCAAAATTACATCGGCACCGATCCCAGCGGAAAACGGGCCCTGGGCAACCGCAAGAATGGCATCCTCCTCACCGCCCGCGCCAAGGGCAACCTCATCGGCGGCCAGGAAGTCGGCGACAACAACCCCACGGGCTCCGAGGGCAAGGTGAAGCCCGTCTATGAAGTGCCGCCGCAAGGCAACCTCATCTCCGGCAATCGCGGCGAAGGCGTGCTCGTCAATCGCGGCTCGGCGAAGAACACGCTCAGCGGAAACTTCATCGGCACCGACGCCACCGGCGACCGGCCGCTCGGCAACGGGCGGAACGGCGTCCACTTCGATCACGCGCCGGCCAACTCGCTCATCGGCTGCCTGCTCCGGCAGAATCCCTTCGTCTTCTACAACGTGATTTCCGGCAATGCCCTCAACGGCGTCCTCGTGGACAGCTCGAACAACACCACCGTGCAGGCGAACTTCCTCGGCATCGGCGCGAACAATCACGTGCTTGTCCCGAACGGTCTCGATGGACTCAACATCGGCGGTTCGTCGCAAACCACCACCGTCGGCGGTGTCATCCCGCTTGGCAACGTGATCTCCGGCAACACCCGCGACGGCATCTCCGTCTCCGGAACGGCCGGCGGCTTCGTCTCGTTCAACACCTTCGGCGGCGGCTTTGCCTTTGGCGACGCGGCGCCGAATGGCCGCAACGGCATCACCGTCACCGCCACCGGCGGCAACCAGACCATTCAGACCTGCATCCTCTCCGGCAACCTCGGCAACGGCCTCGAGATCGGCGGTGACGCGAGCGGCGTGCAGGTCACCGACACCGCCTGCGGCACGCAGACGAACATCGGCACGGCCCTCCCCAACGGCGGCAATGGCGTCCTCTTCAGCGGCACCGCGCACAACAACGTGCTCGGCGGCCGGCAGCCCTCCGTCGAGGGCCGCACGCATTTCTCCGGCAACATGGGCTACGGCGTGGCGGTCATGGACGGCGCGCACGACAACGCGATCTACAACTCGGACATCGGCATTGGCCACCTCGTCTCCGAAGGCACCCACCCGGCGATTCCCAATGCCCTGGGCGGCATCTATCTCGGCACCGGCACCTCCGCCACGACGATCGGCGGCAGCGGCCTCTACGCGAACGAGATCGACGCGAACACCGGCCCCGGCCTCGCGATCATCGCCTCGAAGGCCAACCTCATCGACAACAACAACATCCTCGATAACGGCACCTACGGTCTCTACGCCACCGGCGCTTGCGACGGCAGCGCCGCCACCGGCAACACGATCACCGGCAACGCCACCGCCGACGTCGAGACCTCCACCGCCACCGGCATCACCGTCACCCCGTAAGGAAGCGCCGCCCAAACGGACGGAAAATTCCGCAGCCGCAAAAACCCGCGGAATGAAGTCGCCGTCACGGCGCCTTTTCGTGGGTCTTTGCGCCTTTTTGTGGCGATGAAATGCTCTAGCTCAGCACCGCGTGGTGCACCGGCCGATGGCTGTGCATCTCGAGGACGTCCACGGAATCCGTCGTCGTGAAAAACAGGTCGCCGCGATCGCGCTCGAGCTTCGTGAAATCATTTTCCTCGGCGTCGGCCTGGGCGTTCAATAGATTGGCCAGCAAGCGAAACCCCTCCGGCGACCCGGAGAGATAGACCGCACGTTTGCCGGAATCCGTCGCACCCGTAAGAATGCGCAGCGATCCGGTGAGAGCCTGGTGGTTCGAGAGAAGATTTTTGACGGAGTTCATGGGAGCGGGGTTGTTTCCAGAATCTCGCCCAATTTTCCCCGCGCGAAAGCGATTTTCGCCGCCGCTACGCCTTGCGTCCAGCTGCACCCATCGCATGCACCACGGCAAACGCGATCAGCGCCGCGAAGGCCAGCGACGGGCAATACGCCGTCAGGTTCACCACGCGTTGCGACGGAATGGTGAAAACCAGCAGCGGCCGCAGCGCAAAGCACACCGCGGCAAAAAAGAGCAGAAACGCGCCGGCGTCCTTTCGCCGAAACAGGCAATACGCCGTCACCACGAAAAAAATCCCGATCGTCGTCAGCTCGGAATAGGTGATCGAATAGACCGGAATGTGCGGCAGGCTGGCCGCGAGAGCAGCGGGATCGGGCGAGGAAGGATTCATCGGGCTGGCTTCACTCCAGCAAAGAACGCCTCCCGTTGATAGGCTCAAAAAACGCTCTCCGGCCGCCGGGAACTCACCCTCGCGGCTCGCGGTTTCGCAGCACGAGATCCGCCACCAACGTGAGATAAAAGATCGAGCCCGCGCCGAGCAGGCTCCACCCGATCGCGACGCGACTTTCCCGCGGAATGCGCGAGGCCACCACGAGCGCCAGCCCCGCCCCGGCAATCGCCCGCGTGCCCGACAACATCCCGACCTGCAACAAAGTCACCGGATACGTTTTCATCGCCCCCAATCTCCGGCCGACCGCCCCCCGCGTCAACGCGCGCTCCGCCGCAAAAAATGGATGTCCAAGCTACTGCCTCGTGATTGTGATCGCCGTATTGAGCGATCTCCCCTCGGGACCCACGGCCCGAATCAGGAGCGTGTTAACGCCACGTTTCACGCGGACTTTCAACTGCCAGTTTGTGGTGCCCTTGGCCGTCCGCGCCGGGCCCATGCCTGCGACCCGGTAACGAATTGCCCGCACCGCCCCTGTCGCCCGGCCTTTTACCACGACGACCGGCTGGTGAACAACAATGGTCCGTTTTCCGGTGTAAACCACCTTGGGGCTTTGCGGGTTTTCCGAGCGACCAAAGGCTGCGTAGCTAATCTCTCGCTTCAACGGATGTGCCAGCGCCCGCACCGCTCCGGTGACGAGGTCAAAGACAAAGAGCTTGCGATCGCTGGTGAAAACGCAACCGATCCCCGCCGCAACGTCGGTGGCAAAAGTGTCACCGTAGTAATCCGGAAAGGCGTTCGAGATCAGGCTGGTCACGCGTCCCGTCTTCGGATCGATGGATACCACGTCGCTGCTGCTGCCTCCTCCGCGGATGCCGACCAGCTTGCCATCCGGGGCCAGGGCGAGCGCCCCGCCGAAGCTAAGCGGCACCTTCGCGATCGTTCGGCCGGTCGAGAGATCGTATTGAAGAAGCACCCGCGATTCGGTGATGACATAGCCGATGCCGGCTGCGCGATCCGAGATGAAAGAGCCGAACCAAAAATCCTTAAAGGCATTGGCGACGAGTGTTTTCGCGGCGCCCGTCATGGGATTGATGGTGACGATATCGCAACTCGAAGCGGATTTGGAATGAACACCGACAAGCTTTCCCTCCGGCCCCAGCGCCAGCGGGCCGCCGAAGGCCAGTTTCGGCGAGCGCAACACCTCGCCCGTCGTGAGATCGTAGCGCAACAGCTCCGTGGAAATGCTGAAATTGGGAAACGGCGTCACGTTCGAAGCGGCGACGTAACCGATCCCCGCCGCCGGGTCCGTGACGAAAGATCCCCCCCACAGATCCTGAAATGCCCCTCGCACGAGCGTTTTCTGGCGACCGGTGTCCGTATCGGTCGTCACGATGTCGTAGAGGCTCCCATCCGGACCACCCGAAAAGTTCAACCCCACTATCGTGGCCGCACGGGATTGGGCAACAAGACATACCGCAACGAGACATAGCCTAGGAAAGAGAGACGACATTTTACTGGGATATCCATGAACTGTGCTTACCGCAAGCGAGTATCCCGGGGAATTCTCGCGCCCCACCGAACATTCCGCCGCGCCTCTTCTTCCGCAGGGAACTCCACGATGCATATCTGTCACCGCGCACACTCGGAAATCGCGCTCGAATGTCCGCCTCGCCTCTCCATTCCCTACGGCCGACCGGCCAACGGCGAGCGATCCAGAGGCATGAACACATTGCTTTCCGCCGGGCTTCTCGGCGCGGGACTCCTCCTCACCGGCTGCGCAACCACCGTCGTGCCGGGCTCCTCCAGCTACGAGGACGGCAGCTACCGTAACGACGCCTACTACGCGAACGACGGCTACGATGGTCACCATCACCACGCCAACGCGCAGACCACGGTCTATCAGAACAACGTCAACGAAACCAACGTCACGCGCGTCAATCGCACGAACGTCACCTCGAACAACTCGACGACCAACAACAACCGTCACGCCACGCACGCCCAGGCACGCGCCCAAGTTCAGCACACCCAGGCGCAGCACGTGCAAAACGCACCGCATGCCCACGCGCAAGCGTCCGCCTCCGCTCAGGCGACCAAGGCAAAGGGCAAGGAAAAGAAAAAACACGCCGACCAGAATTGATGGCATTGGGGGCCGCGCGGCTTACCCAAGGAGTCGCGCCGTGTTACGATCTCCGCCGACTGGGCTTCGCCAATTTGCGGCCAGCCATTCCACCACATCAGCAGCAGAGGAGTTCCCCTTCCTTGCGGGAATGTTATTACGTCAACATTTCGTCCCCCTCTTCGCCCCCGGGCGGGGGCTCCCGCCCGAGGCGAAGGACTCTCCACCGCAACTCAGGCGGCGGCTTTCTGTAGCGCGCCGAGGGCGGCGATATGTTCTCTCACCGGGGGCAGGAGCGTCCCTTGGATGAGGCTCTTGCAGTCCGGCATCACCTCTTCGTCCTCCAGCGCCTTCTCGTAATCGTGCTGTCCCGCTTTCTCGCCTTGCTGAAGCGACTCCAGCGCCGAGTTCGGGCCGAAGAGGTTCGCCGTCCCCTGCACGGTCGCGGCAAAGGATCCCCAGGCACCCGAGGTCTTGTCAGGGGTGCCGCCCATCGAGCGGACATTGGCGTCCAGCGCCCGCACTGCCGCCGCGTGCTCGCCGCGAATGCGCGTCAGCTCCGCCCGGACGGCCGGCTCATCGTGGTATTTTTCCAGGGCATGGTCGTAGGTTTCCACGGCCGAGCGCTCTCCGCGCAAAAGGCCGTTACAAATGTCGATGCAATGTTCGGTATTCATGGTTCGATTCTTTGAATTTTCGTCGCGCAGGCGGGAATGCCTGTGCGTCAAAACCAGTTCGCGTCGTCTCGCAGCGTCGGTTCCGAACGGCAGTCATTTCGAGATCGGCAAAAAGCCTGAATCGCCCGTCGGTTCACGCGCAAGGGCCGCCGCAGTGCCGCCGCGTTGCCGGGAAAGATCGCGGCCTTCCCCCGAAAATTTCGGCGACGTTTATTCCAGTTGCACATCACTTACCCGAGCCTATCGTGAAATCAGCCATGAAAACGTTAATGCCTAAACCTCTCGTCTGGCTCGCGTTCGCCAGCCTCCTCCTCACGCCTTCCGCCTTCGCGAAGAAAAAGCCCCTCACCCTCTCGGCCTTTCCCGGAAAATACACCGGCGCCGTCACGCTCGTGACTCCCAGCGGAACTTCCACCGGCACGACCGTCGTGGTCATCACCGCGAGCAAAGCCGGCAAGTCCGCCGTCATCGATTACACGGCGACCGTCTCCGACGGCACGAACACCTCCGTGCTGCCCACCACGATCACCCTCGCCGCGGACAAGACCGTCTCCGTCACCGACCTCGGCGTGGGCATCGCCGGCTCCAACAACATGCACCCGGGCACCGGCACCTGGTCCCAGCACAAGCGGACGCTCTCGCTCTTCGCCACGAACGGCGACCTCAATCTCACCGGCACGGCGTCCACCCACGACAACCGCAAAAAGCGGAAACTGACGCTGATCCTGGTATCGTCCGACGCCGACGGCTCCAACGCCTACACCTTCACGACGACGCTCGTCGGCCGCCTGCCAAAGCCGAAGAAGTAACCGGGATGTCTCGCCTTCTCAGGGAACATGCCCACGCGTTCGAAGACGGAGCAAGACGTCATCCAGCGCGCGGATTCCCCGCCAAATCGCGAGTCTCCATGTGCCGCGCTCCGAGCAGTCGGTGATTATTCCACCTGGCTCGTCGCCGGCGCGTCGGACTCGTTTTTGCCGTAGAACTTCACGCCCAGCTTGATCTTCCCGCGGCCGCTGGCCACGCGCCATTTGTTCGTGTCGCGCAGCGAGTAAATGCAGCCGCAATATTCCTGCTGGTAGAACTCCTCGCGCTTGGAAATCTCGATCATCCGCGCCGCACCGCCGCCCTTGCGCCAGTTGTAGGTCCAGTAGCGCATGCCGGGGTAGCGGGCCGCCGCGCGTTCGCCGCAGCCATTGATCTGCTCCATGTTCTTCCAGCGGGAAATCCCGAGGCAGCTCGTGATCACGGGAAATCCATGCTCGTGCGCGTAAAGCGCCGTCCGCTCGAATCGCATGTCGAAACATGCCGTGCAACGCGCCCCACGCTCCGGCTCCCATTCGAGCCCCTTCACGCGGGCGAACCAGTTGTCCGTATCGTAATCCGCATCCACGAAGGCCACGCCGGCCTTCTCGGCGAAGCGGATGTTCTCCTGCTTGCGCAGCTCGTATTCCTTCCGGGGGTGGATGTTCGGATTGTAGAAAAAGATCGTGTAATCCACGCCCGAGGCGGCCATCGCCTCCATCACCTCGCCCGAGCACGGCGCGCAGCACGAGTGCAGCAGCACCTTGCGCCGCCCCTCGGGTGGATCGATGACAAGCCGGTCGGCGGAATTCATGGCAACGCCCACTATGGCGCGACAAGCGCCGGAAATCAGGAAATTTTTCGCGCGCGGATTTGAATGCGTCCGTCGCTCGCGCGTTATCGCTGATAACAAGATCATGAAAACTGCCCTTTTGTTTGCGACCGTCCTCGGAGCCTTTGCCTGCGCCACGCCCGCCGCTCACGCGGGCGGCTTTTATTTCAGCTTCGGCGGCTACGGTTGCGGGCCGCGATATTATGCGCCGCCCGTCTGCTACGCCCCGCGGCCGGTTTACTATTCCTGCGCGCCACGCGTCGTCTATTACCAATCCGCCCCGGTCTGCTATGCCCCCGCTCGCGTCATTTATCGCGCGCCAATCGTCTATGGCGGCTGCGGCATCGGTCGGGGAGCCTACGGCTGGCGGCGCTGACCGCGGAAACGCGATTGACAAATCCGCCCGGGAATTCATTTTTACTCGCTCGCGCGTCCGGTCGGATTTCCCGCCGCGTCACGCTCGAATGGTGGCCGTAGCTCAATGGTAGAGTCCCAGATTGTGATTCTGGTTGTTGCGGGTTCGAGTCCCGTCGGTCACCCCATTCGCTTTTCGAGCGCAATGGCCTCCAGAACCGCTTAAACAAAGGCGCTGCGGGCGGCGCGGTTGGAGCTCGTCGCGTTTTATCGTCGGCTCTAAGCGGGTTGGATGCGGACTTCGCCCGTTTTGACGTCGATCGTCCACGGGGCCGGCGGAGGCAGTCGGAGTTGCCCGCCGCCGATTTCGAGCGGCATCCAGAGATACCGATCGTCCGCGTGATTCTTTGGGCGCCAGATATCGCCCATAAAGATGACCGATGTCTTCTGCGATCCGATGACTTTCAGCAGGTAGGTCGATTGCGCCCCGTAGGTCTTCGTCTCCGGCGGCGCGATGTCCTTGAACTCCGACCAAGGGCCTTCGAGGCGCGGAGCGGTGGCATAGAGATTCGGATTGGGGAACCAGCCGGTGAGGTGCGAGGCGATCAGGTAATAGAGGCCCTGGTATCGGACCAGAGCGCCGCCTTCGAGCGGCGACTTGATGAAGCAGACCGCCTTTTCCACATCGAGGTAATCGGCGGAGAGCTTCGCGATGAAAAAGCCCTTCGTCGGACGACATTCAAAGATCAGGTAGGCGGAGCCGTCGTCGTCGATGAACTGGCCAATGTCGCGGCTTTCTTTTCCGAGCGGCCGGAAGCTGCGCACGAATTTGTAGTTCCCGTCCACCGTGTCCGACACATAGACGCCGACGC
>Ga0070661_100000323_pt1 | contig 38448 bp, 33 predicted proteins | sample KBSC43metaG_FD_64663 | JGI IMG/M metagenome (GOLD analysis project Ga0070661, IMG submission 64663) | Corn rhizosphere microbial communities from Kellogg Biological Station, Michigan, USA - KBS C4-3 metaG | ecosystem: Host-associated > Plants > Roots > Rhizosphere > Soil ... | reverse complement strand
GCTACGACGAACAATCCCAAGCCATAGCACCAACGCGATCCTGACAAGGTCGTCCCAGTTCAGGTTCAGCTTCTGACAAATTTGGCTCAATAACGCGTTGATCCACGGCTCCCTGCTCGGTTCGTCCCATACTTGTGCAAGCAGTTGAGGTATAGGCATACGTCGATTTTCGGCCAATGTCCCGAAAATAAGCTGCAACAAATCAAATGCTGGGAGACCATCGTTACGGCACCACTCCCAATCGATTAGCCCGGAAGGAGTACCGTGCTCGCTGAAGAGCACGTTTGATAACCACAAATCACCGTGTACTAGCGTTGCCGGTAGCGCCTGCCGATTTGGCCAGCAAGTTATTGCTTCGACCGCCGGCGTCAGCGCCTTCTGGTACTGCTTAGGAACGCGCAGAGGTAGATCGCGAATTCTTTCCCGAATAAACTCGTCGTCCGGACCCTGAGGTATGATGCGTGCCGTTTTTGTTAGCCGAAGCGCCAGTTGAAGAGTGGCCTCTATTTTCCGTTGAACAACATTCAGAGGCTCACTACGTACAGAAATCGGATGACCATCAACGCGGGTTTGAGCGAGAACATGTGAGCGTTGGCACGGCAACTGTAACGGCCTGGCGGTCATCGCCCGAATCTCCGCTGGAAGGTCTGCGCTCTCTAGCTTCTGCAACCCCTCTCGGTGGCGTTCCACGCTCATGCGTCCTGACTCAGAAATCCCAAAATGGATGATGGCCGCCTGGTCTCGCACTTTGCATTCGAACACCAATACGGGGTTATCCAGTATTTTTGCGTTCATCTGAATGGAGGGATCGGCTCCAAGAACCTCGATCAGCTTGGGCAACGGTTGAAACGAGCGATTGCCTCTAACGAGAATCGATGGACTGCCGGTGCAGATGCCCTTCAGAACGGATTTGAGCTTTGCCTGGCCAATGGAAACGCCGATGGGGCCGTACAGGTGAAGCGGGCCTGCGATTTCGACCGTATTTCTCGAGAAACAGAGCTTGGATAACTGTAACGCGGTCCCAGCTAGCTGCGTAAGCCGCTGAGCGCGGCGCAAATCTGGACCATTGAATCCTGGCGCAAATACTGGACGGTCACCGTTTAGCATTCCCGCAAGGTATGAAAGGTTGCGACGACGATGACTTATTGGGCGGGTTTTGCGTTTAAGTAGTTGTTTTTCCCAGCGAATATCAAATGGCAGTGAATCCACGACCGGCCCCCCCGAATTGAATACTCACAATCAAACTGTCAAAAATATTTCACAAAACTATTGGCGGGTTATCACCAACTCAACGAATTGGCCATTAGGGAGGGAGACAAAGTTAATAACTTGGTTAACAAAACAAGGCACGCTTAAGTTCGGCCGGAGCAAAATTCGAAAGGTATTCGGGGTGTATTCAAAACCTGCGATAGGTTGGTGTGGGAATGCGCGGGCAAGCAATTTCTCGGCGCATCTCAAACATGATTTGCACCTCTAGGACGATTAAATGAAATCCGCTGTTGGACGGGCGATTACCTATGGCGTAGCAACGTTAGTGCCACGTGCTATCGGTTTCGCGCTTCTCCCTGTCTATGCGCACAACATGACGCCGGCAGACTACGGTCTATTGGCAACCATAGATGTTTTTTCCACGTATTTAAGCATCACGATCAATGCGGGTTTTTCGAATGCCTTTTTGCGTTTTTATCACGATGAAGACACTGACACGTGGAGATCAACGACCTTTCTAACCTGTCTTTGTGCTGCCTTCTTGCTTGGAATTGCGGGTGTGGGCTTGATGGAGGCTGCGCTACTGATCGGCGCCAGCCACGCTCTGTTGACGCCCACGCTGCACGGCTATCTGAGCGTGGCGACACTGACAGTGTTCCTGGAAGTTATTAACGGCATCGTATGGACGCTATACCGCTTGGAGCAGCGTGCTCCTCGCGCCATGGTGATAGCTCTCAGCCGAGCGGCTATTGCAATACCGGTCAATATCTATCTGATCGCCTACCTAAAACTGGCCGTCTTTGGCTTCCTCATTTCCAACCTAGCTGTGGCAATCGTTGTGCTTTGCCTCTACAGCGGTCCCGAAATCGCCAAGCATTGGGCCAAACCTAATATGGCACTCTTGCCAATGCTGATGAGGTTCTCGCTGCCCTATATTCCAATCGGCTTTATCGAGGCGCTTCTGAATGCAATGGGCGTGATATGCTTAAACTTGGCCGGTGGTCTTACTGCGGTCGGGCTATTCGCAATTGGAAGTAAAATATCGTCGATTATCACGCTGTCTTACGCTCCGATAAATACCGTTTGGACTCCTATGATGTACGAGCGCGTGAAGCGAGCCGACGGAAGGGAATTTTATTCAGAAAGTACCAGCTATGTCCTTATATTTTTGGCGACAACCCTGGTTGGTGTCGTCACCCTTGGCGGCCCACTCCTAATTGCGATGACGCCGGGCCAATACTCTGACGCGGCCAAGGTGATAATTCCCCTGTCTGTGGGCACCACCATTTATTCGCTTCGCACGAATGTGCGAATTGGATTCACATTAGTCCGTAAAACCAGTCATCTTCCATTCTATACCGCTGTTCCAATTGCTATTGGCTTCCCCGTCACGACTGCGCTTGCTTATTTCACGGGCATTGTTGGAGCGGCCCTAGGCGTGGCAGGCACGATGATTGGAACGATTATTATTACCGGCTGGCGCTCGCAAGAATACTTTCAGACAAGCTACCAGTGGAATCGCATCTTGCGACTGGCGCTTGTGGTTTCGGTCTGCGTCTTCTTGGCCTCGGTTATACCCAGCAATCAAATAATCCCTCGCGCTTGCATCGTGATTTTGTATTTTGGACTGCTGCTTGGTACGCACGTTGTTCGCTGGGCAGATGTCAAGAAGGTGATTGGTTCGATCGCGCCCGACCGTGGCGGAATGGTGCCGAAAGCCACAACTGATTAGGTGAGTGTCGGTGACCAGAACGCAGATATTTGCTTCCGCCGCGAAGGCGTTGGCGGAGAATGGGGTACCACCTCTCTTGATGCGCGACGACATCGGCGCGCTCGACAGCCTTATTGAAGTTGACGTGCTTGTCCCAGCACGATGCCTTGACCGCTCAGTTTCGATCTTGCAGCAGGCCGGCTGGGAGCTTTTGGACAGTGGGCTGTTTCACACAGCAAAGCGCGCCGTAGTTTTATTGCACGGCGGTGATTTGCTTAAGCTCGACATTCACGGCGAAGTTATTGATGAAGGGCTGGTATATCTCTCTAACTACTCAATGTTTGAGGGAGCGTCACCGTCAGATCTTGGCTTCTTGATTCCAAGAGACGAGCCATGGCTTGTGCATGTGTTGATGCATTCCATACTGGGAAAGACGGTGGTACCGGAAAAATTGCGGGGCGGAGTAGTCGATCGCTTCGCCCGAGATCCAGACATCAATGCAATGCACTCCCTGGCTTCGACTTATGGGCTCGCAACCGTCCTTGCCCATACTGTCGACCAGATTGTGCGTGGGGGGGCATTCGACGATGCTGCTGCCATTGCAGGATTGCGAGCCACTGCAAAAAGGGTACTCCTAAAGGATCGAGGCAACTTCGCGCGCAGGTTTTGGCAAAAAGCGGTGTGGCCAATCGGACAGAGTTTGGGCTGGCGCCCCGGTGTATTTATTGCGTTCATAGGTCCCGATGGCGCGGGCAAGTCCAGCACAATCGACGCGCTGGCAGAGCATTTGCAGCGCATCGGCATTCCGGTTCGCAGCGCGTACCTTGGGCCGTGGGATCGACACATTTTACCGCTCACGAGATGGCTTTTGAAATTCGGTGTGGGGCCGTGCGATGAAGTCTACGACTTGGCTCCAAAGACACCGTGGCTCACTCGGGTGCGAAAGCATGTTTACGCAAACATAAAAAGGACGCTCTATTACACGAACATGTTGTTGGAGATTTGGGCCCGCTACGCGGGGCGAGTATGGCCACACCTCGCGTTGCGCCGAACCGTGTTGGGAGACCGCTACGCATGCGACCTTGAGGTTGGGCACTTCAATCGTGAAATAAGGTCGTGGAAAGCCGTGAGACGCATGGTTAGCCGTCTATCTCCCCAACCTGACTTTCTAGTTTTACTTGACAACGATCCCAATACGATCTGGTCCCGCAAACGGGAGTATCCCATTGAAACTATCAACAGCGTATTGCAGCGATATCACCGCGTGGCAGTACAGCACGGTGCAATTGTCGTGCGTACTGACAGATCGCCCGACGAAGTCGCCGCGTCATTTCTAGAAACTTACTGGCGGGCGATTATCCGGTTGCGGCGTGATCGATTACGCTTCTGGGGCGTAGCTTAGCAAAATTCGGCTATCGAAAGACTCATTGACTGGGCTTTCGCAGGACAGGCCCCTTGACGGGGACCGACAATCGGTGGGGTGGCATTTTCGGGCGGCTGATACTAGCCGCTATTGAACCTCTATGTGTCAGCCAATAAGGCGCGGCTGATCCGAGGATCGGCTGGGAGTGAAAACCCCTCGGTTAGGGGCGCAAATACCGGCCTTCAAAGCACTTCTCGACCACCGCGGTCCTGGAGGTGCCCCGCGCTTAACCTTAGTAATAGTACACCCGACGGAATCGTTGCCCGGTACAGTGGCCGCGCGTAATCTATTCTTCGGGGAATGGGGCTTTTCATGGAACGTGGACGAGGTTTACTGGACCGCTGCTTCGGCCGAGATCCGCTCGACTTATCCGTGCGAGAAACGCACGGATACGAGATACCGCCCGAGAACACGGTGACAGATCGTTTGTTGAGCGCGTGCGGCTCAATCCGTCAGTTGATCGGACCCGGATTGCTATTTGCCATCCTCGCCGGCGTCTTCTTAGGGGCGGCGTGCGCCAACGCTGCAGCGCCAAAGTCGGCATTTGTCACCTACGTCCTACACGGCGAAAGCGGCGGTGTGACAGAGAATGTTCCAGTGACGTTCGGCTCCGTCTTTGCCAAGGGGGATGTACCCGCGGGCTCGTCAGTCGTGGCGACCGACGATAGCGGGAATCCCCTGACATTGCAGGTCGATGTCAAGGCGAAGCATCCCGACGGTTCGCTCCGCCATGCGGTGCTGACTGTGGTGGCGCCGCACCTTGGCGCGAACGACAATCTCGTTGTAGCGCTCTCGCGAGGAAGAAACAGCGAAACTAGTCCACTTGGGCTATCGGCGCTCCCACGCAACTTCGACGCATCTCTCATATTGAAGATGAAGGATGGCCGGACGCTCCGAGCGTCCGCGCGCCCCCTGTTAGACAAGGGCAAAATCGAGCGATGGCTCTCCGGATCGCAAGCAACTGAGTGGTGGGTATCAGGGCCGTTGCGTGATGCTTCGGGGAATGCAGATCCCTATTTATCGGCGCGCTTTGGCATTCGGAGTTATGGGGCGGGCCGACCCGTCCGCGTCGAAGTCGATGTCGAGAACACCTGGACGTGGGTGCCTGGGCCGAGGACGGAGTTTTATGACGCTCAGATAATTGCGAACAGCAAGACGGTATTTACCCAAGCGGGAATGGCTCAGCCATCCTACACGCGCTGGCGGAAGGTGTTTTGGTGGGACCAGCCGGCCGCAGTCTATGTCGAACAAAATCTGGAATATCTAAAAAAGGCCCGCGTCATACCGAACTATGCAGAAGACGTGACAACCGCAAGGGACGACCTTGAAAGATCCTACCAACGATTTGAGAAGGAAGGGCATGGGCCGCTCCAAAGCGGCATCATCACCGGCTATATGCCTATGACAGGTGGGCGCGGAGATATTGCGATATTGCCCGCGTGGACTGTCGAATACCTTCTGACCATGGACAAGCGTGGTTATGAAATGACGGTGGTGAGCGGCGAGCTGGCGGGCGGGTTCCATTCGCACTATAGAAACACGAAAACAGATCGACCGGTCACCGCCGAGGAATATCCAAACCTAAGTACCCACTCCAACTATGTCGGAAAACCAGGCAATCTCGAATTACCGAAGACCGGTGGTTATAAGACGGACCTCACGCCACAAAGGGCACATGAGCCTTCCCTCGCCTTTATTCCCTATCTGATCAGCGGAGACCGGTACTTCCTGGATGAACTCGAGTTCTGGGCGCAATGGAATACCTGGGGGACAGCACCCGAACATCGCGGCTTTAAACTAGGCCTAGTTAACTGGGACGAAGTGCGCGGCCAGGCATGGTCAATGCGGACACTCGCGCAAGCCGCATACATTGCGCCCGACGCGGACCCTCAAAAGGAAGTGCTGTTGCGCGAATTGAAGAACAACATCGACTACTACGACAAGGAGTACGTCAACAATCCCAACGCGAATGTGTTGCATGGTGACTTCACGGCTTCGAAAACGGATATCAATTTCTCGCCATGGATGGATGACTATCTCACAGGGGTCATGGGGTACATCGTCGACCTCGGCTTTGAGAATGCGCGCCCCTTTGCTACTTGGAAGGCCGGATTTCCAATTCAGAGGATGACAAACAAGGACTACTGTTGGGTTTTAGCGACGACCTATCGAATAGTTGTGCAGCATCCCGACCTAAGCCTTGTGCGAAATTGGAGGGATGCCTATCGGTTTACCTTCGAACGTTTCGCGAACCGCAAAGTCGATCCCGCAAGCGTAGAATGCAATTCGCAGGAGATGGTGAGCCTGTTCAAGCTCCAACGAGTCGGCGTGATGGCGGGCGGTGGGCTGACGCGTGGAGGCTATCCTTCCAATCTGCAGCCGGCTTTGGCGGCAGCTGTCGACCTCAATGCTCCGGGAGCGACTGAAGCCTGGAACAAGTTTCAAGCCAGGACAAAATCCAAGGAGGCGATGTACCCTGACTGGAACATTCTACCTTGGCCGCATAAGTGAGACCGGGGCGTGAATTGTTTGCATGGCTCGCACTGTCGCAAGGCTATTTTTGGTTTTGCAGTTCTTTGCGCACGTCGACGAAGTTTTCAAATAGAGGTTGCGGGCTTCCGTGACGCTGGACTCAAATAAAGGCAAAGCCACGGATTAACCAAAACTCACTCTGTCTTCGATCCACAAGATGGAACGTGCTAATTTTTCGCCTATGTGCCTGATATTTGGAGCAGACAATAGTGGAAAATTCCAACGGCCAATTCATATCGGAATATGATTGGCAGTTCTTGCTTAAGCACGGCTACTTGCGTCTGCCTGGCGCGTTCGGGGGACCTGCGCTCGAAGAATTGCGATCCGCTGTGAACGGGATTCTAGCCAAGTACCCGCACGGGTTTATTCACACACCGCCATATGCCCACATCAGACCCCAGCCGCGACTGGACGCGCCAAAGCCTTCGGACCACACGCCAACCGTTATCATTCCGCACATCGGATTTCTCGACACACGCATTCTCAAGCCATTGGCGAACCCGAAACTGCACGCTCTATTACAGCGCATTGTGGGGGCCGACTTTTATCTTTCACATACCTGGTTCCAGATGGTGCCGCCGGGAGCCGGCCGGCTGTCCTACCACAAGGATCGACGCGGAAGTATCAACTTTAATATTCTGCTGGACGACATCGGTCCAAAGATGGGTAGCACGTGTTTGGTTCCCGGGAGCCATATCAACACACCACCCGCACAGTTTTGCATGAAGGACATGCGTACTGCTCATCCCAGTGAGATCGACATGACGGGCAATGCTGGCGACCTCGTGTTCTTCTCATCCGAGGCGTGGCACGGAAGGTCCGAAAACAACAGTCAGAAGTGGACCCGCAGGCTGTTCTATAACTTCTTTTCGCGGAGTAGCCGTGACACGACGCCCTGGCACGGCATTGTTGACGATGCGCAGATCGCCGCGGCAAGAGAAGTCATACCCGAAGAGTATCACCACATGTTTGAAGTTGATCCCGCGCGCACTAAAGCACTGTCTCAAGTAAAGGGGTCACCACTGAAGCAATTTGGTCTCCGTCAATCGAGCAGCAATGACCTGGCGCGGGACTATTTCTATGCACGTTCGGTATATGGCAAAAGCCCGTACCACCCAGATCGGCCCGGCTATCTGTTGCCCTACACATCCGGGCTCGTGGAAGGTGGTCGATTCAGTGCACGAAAATATGTTTCATCCTTGCGCTTGAGACCCACAGCAATTGTAGCTGCTCAAGCAATGCTATCGAGGCTTCGAAAGGCGCCGGTAGCCAGGCGACAAGACGCCGACTGAAGCTGAACACGAAGCCGTCTACCCCAGCGAGCGGCCCGCGCCTTTTTATCAGGTTGTTTTCCTTTCGCCTTTCGCAAAACGGGGGGGCGGACCTCGATTGAAGACGTGGTGTGGCGGTGCATCGGCAAGCCCGCCACAAGCCCATGCGGCCGAATGAGGTTTGGAGTCTGGACTTGGTGCACGACCAGTTCAGCGACGGACGCAAGTTCCGGATACTCACGGTGAACGGGGATGATGCCGACCTAACGCGCGCGCACCCATTCTACGACGGCACATACAATTTCTTGCGAGCCTGTGGATTCGCCGAGCTGGAAAAGGCGGCGGAAATTGTGGCTAGCCTTCGAGGGCCTCGCCCCAATCGTCTTCAAACGACTTGCGCTCGTGAAACCCGATATATGTCAGCAACGCATGGCCCCGAAACAATTTGTCTCCACGGCCATAAACGAGCTGAAGACGATTGTCGGAAAAGGCCGCCGAAAGTGTAGAGATAAATTCCAAGGGCACATGGGCAAAGAATTGATACTCGCTGCCGTGTTTGTGCAGGCTCCCGACATGCTTGCCCGGAGGATCTGCAGGACATTCCGCAAGAGAGGGATCTCCAATCAGCAGGGTGTTCATCGGAGTACCGACCATGGGGTGGACCATTATTCCAGAGAGAGACAGGGTGCGGGAATAAGGCTGAAGGTCCTCCCATTTGGCCTGATAGTAATTGATGCTGTAACTGAGCACCGTTCGATCTACCAACCCGATATAGTCGGTGATCTCGTGTGGGACTTTCCGTGAGCGCTTCTTCATATGAATCATTCTGCTTATCCACGGTAGGTGTTGTATCTGCAGATGAGACCGACTGAGGCTCTGAATGGAGCCTAAGCGGCTACAAAGCTCGGACAAAGCATAGCAGAATCTGTTGAACTGCGAGCACGGGGGTGGGCTCGTGGCGCTAAGGCAAATCAAATGAGATAGGGCAAAACAGGTTGGCGAAATCCCTCAGCGGAACGCTGACCACATGCGATGAGCGATGCACAGGATTTTGACCGCGATGTCGACTTGAGCCGCTTTGCTTCGCCGTCGGCCTGGGTATTTAATTCGGGCGGGCGGCTGTTCGACGGCCCTATTCGAATTTGCGACCCAGACGACGCGACTTTGGATCTAGCGCCAAAAAAGGCGCGTAAGCCACGAACCGATGCGCGGCGTCGCTGGCTGGACTGGACTATCGTTTTCCACGATACGCGTGGCATCCAGACCGGGTTGCCTATGCTGACGCGGCTCTCGGCGGATAAAAACCTTCAGGCGCTGCAAACTTGCGTTCAGACGGATTTCAGCTTGATCCGGACTCATTTCATCAGCAGCTTGTAAAAGATGCCTTCAACACCACGTAGCAGGTCTTTATAGCGTTCCTTGCTTTCTGCCTGTGTCTCATCGAAGACGCGAACATAGAATCGGCAATCTTGCTTTTCACTGTAGGACAGCAAGGGCTGACCTGCTTGCACGAAAGAATTGGGTGCAACAGCCGAGTCAAATTGAAATCCTCCTATCGGAAGTTGGCTTTCGTCAGCCTCCCGACCAGCAACATGGTTGTCGACAAGCCAAATGCCTGTCTCGCGCAAATGCGCATCGAAGATGTACTGGATTTGTCCTTGAGCATCGACCCAGCAAGGTGGGAGCACACCGCCCAACCTCGCACTGAGATTGGCATTTTGTGCTTTGCAAGTGGAAAGCGACGCGTGGCAACTGGCGGCTTCCGCAATCACTTTCCGGCTTGAACCGGCGTTTTCTAGCATGAGTTTCCCGGCATTTGCGCTTGTCTCGAAGGCTTTCTGACCATCGGAGTCGTTCAACTTCGGAAAGAGCGCGTGTGCGTCTGCAGCGAACCGGCGGCCCAAGGCCGCTTCGTCACCGATCTCCTTGGCGACAACTTGCAACGATTTTCCTGGTTCGCTTTGGCGCCGTTGCTCGACCAGATCGATCGCGGACTTGTTCTGTGCCATTTCCGCGCGCGCACGCTCGAGCTGCTTGTGCAATCGAACCCATTCCTTGGTGATGTCGAAGTGAGCATCGCTGGCCATCCGCTTGAGCAGGGGCTGTAAGGAAGAAAGGCGGTGCTCGGCAGCTTGCCGGCGTGCGATTTCGTCGTCGAGTCGATGATGAAGACCGAACAGCCGGCTGGCTAGCACCATCATGAGAAGGAAGATGAGCAACAGCAACACTTCCGCAAAGGTGAGGCCTAAGACCACACCGCGGCGAAACTGAAGATCATCGCGCTTGGCTTGGCTCATTCGCGCATGTCGGCAGTTAAGGCAGCAAACGATGTCTTGGGTTCCAGCTTATCGCTCAAACTGTCTGCGAGATCCGCCAGTGCCGACCCAGTCCCCGCAACCATCCGGCGGCAACGGTCCAGTTCAATCGCCAGCGAATCGTTGTAGGACCGAAAGGTGCCTATCACTGTGTCGAGCTGCGATTGTGTCGCCTTGGCTATTTCTTCGCTCTGCTGGCGGGCCGTCTGCGAGAGAGTGCCCTGCAACGCCACAGCGACCTTCGTCTCATCGGTCAATTTTCTGAACTGTTCGTTTGTTTCTTCCACGGCCTGGAAAGCGATCGCCGCCTGCCGGGCGGCTTCGCTCATGTTGCGCTCAAGTGCGCCGAACCCGTCGATGGTTTTAGCAAAGCGCTCCGCCGCGCTTTGTGATTGTGCTTGCGCGTCAGCAAGCATCTGTCCGTCCAATTCCAACCGCTCCCTTAGGCGGTCGGTGACGGCGGCAACCGCTGTGAGAGCTGGCTCCAGCCGGCGCAGAACGATGTCATTTGGCGCCTCGATCTTTTCGATGCGGGTGAGCAACGCCTTCAAACCGCGCACGGTGCCGGACGAAGCCGTGTTCAATTGCTGAGCACTTTCGGTGAATTCCGAAAAGGCCTGTTCGATCCGTTCCATCACACCGGAGCTCGCCTCTCCAACCTTTGTGATGCTCGTATCGAGTGCCGACGCGGCCTCGTCTGCCGCGCGCTGTATGGCATCGCGCGCCACCTGCTCGGTTTGCTTGTGAAAGCTTGCCAGCGCCAGAACCGCATCGTCGATCTGCACCCGCAGTCGGATGACGGATTGCACCAGCTCCATGCGGACATCGGCCTCCGTTTCCAGGATATCGTGACGGGCCTGATTGATCGTGACCCGCAACAGGATGCCTGTGATGGTCGAACCCAGCGCGAGGCCGAAGTTGGCCACGATGTCTGTTTCGCTACCTGTTTTCGTGAAATCCCAAAGCGCCCATGACAGGCTCAACAGGGTGTAAAGAAAGCCAAGATAGTAGCAGTTGTCTGCCAGTTGATCCTCGCGAAGCTTCAGAGTCGGCGTCCAACCCACGATTGCGGCATAGGCCAGGATCAAAGCGATTGCCGCCCCTGTGACCTCCAGCTGCGGCACAGCGAAATACTTCATTGCCAGGAGAAGTCCGCCGCCTCCTAGGCCCGCAACCAAAAAAGGTATGCGTGCCAACCAAGTGTGGCGGCCTGGACGAAGTTGCGAACGTTCGATCGTCGATTGAGCATCCATAATGTCTATCCCGGTAATTGCTTGAATGCGGCCATGTCACCGCCCTGCGAGGTCAACCATTGGATCCAGAAAGTGCCAAGCGCGTCGGTTTGATACCTCGCGTCTTTGGGGCGATTGATGAGGTAGATCGACACCGCCACTCCTGACAGATCTGCGTGAAGGGACCGGCCGATTGACGATTGGGAAAAGGATGTGGCGTCGGGAATCCCTCTGTAGAGCGAAAATCCCGGCCCGTTCTGGAGCAGATCGGATACGATAGTGAGAGTGTTCTCACCGGTGGGACCTGTTTCTCCAAAATCGCGAACGGATATCGCTTGCACGGCCTGCATGATGGGAGAGGTATCTTGCTCGGTATCCGCACGCATGTTCGCAAGCATTGCTTCCAGCGGATCGAGGAATTTCTCGCGATAGCGGCGTTTCAGAAATTTGGGATTGCTATCGAGGCTGGAAGCATCCGATCCGTCTCCGGGATTGCAAACGTCAACCACAGGGCGGAGGAGCGTCCCGCCGACGCCCACTTCATAGATCCGCAGCGCCGCGTATTTGGGGACCTGATCGGCCCAGTGCAATATGTCTTTGCGCAGCGCTTCGCGTTGCAGATCGTTTAACGGATCGGTGCGATCTATTAACACCGAATGGACGGCGATGGGGCCACTATTGGGGCAGAAGCTGTTGGGGTCGAGTTTGGCAATTGCTGCTTTTTGCTGGCCAAACAAATAAATCCCCAATCCAAGGATCAGCACGACGCCCGTCATGAGGCTGATACCGATCAGCGACTTCCTATCGACTGCGGCTCGCCTGCCCCGGCTGTTTCCATGCCGCCCGACCATCTATGCCTCGCCTTGGACTGTGGCGGGTGTCGGCGAGGCTGGACCCGAGTCGTCAAGCGCTCCGATCCACTTCACGGCATCCTGATACCTGTTCTGCAGCTTTTCCATCGAGGCTTCCAGCGCATCGTCAGCGACTTTCCATTCGGCATCGCTGGCTGAAGGGGCCACAAGAGGTGTTTCCGGAAGTGAGATGCCTGTGAGATCCCAAGGTTCGTCAAAATGTGCCGGAACAGGGTGATCTTCTTCCCGGGCGGCGCGATTGGCGTCGCGATACGCAGCCAGGACATACCGGCCGACACCAGCGACATGCTGAATATGCAGATCGAAATTGCGCAACAGCCGCGCGCGTTGTGTCAGAATGTCGGGAATTGAGGCTTGCCGGTCGCGCAATGTTCCGCGCGCGGCTCTCAGTTCGTTCGCGTGATGCTTTTGAACTTCGTCTAGAAATGAAAGACGCTCGTCCACAAGCCTCGACCATCTTTGTTCGGCTTCGGCATGCTCTTTCGTGACGGATGTATAACCGGGGTAGGGATCGTGCCAGGCAAAGCCTTCTGCCAACGCGATCAATGAAAAACAGACCCCCACGAATGCCAAAGCGATGGACACCGCATCGTGGAGGCCAAAAGGATGGGCGAGTAGCACGTCCCACGCTCTTTGCGTGGCCTCGGATGTATCGAGGCCTGCGCCGGTCATGCTGCGAAGATGTGCGACGAGCAAATTGAGGAGCACAGTCAGCAGGAGCAGGACAATGCCTGTCAGGCTGCCGGCAATCCGGCGGAACGTATTGATATGCAATGTGTTCGGCCAGCAGAGGAATCCGCCGACGAAGCCGAATGCCAGATTGAGAAACGAAAACAGGATTGCGACGGTATAGCCGCCAAGAAAGCCCATCTCATCGCCGGCGCCGAACAAAAGCGCGTTGGGTGCTGTCTCTAACAGAAAGAGAGCAGCCAAAATGCCGATTGCAAAGATGTGATTTTTTGGTGGGCGGGCAGGTCTGCGCAGGCGATTTTGAACTTTGAAGGCATTGACCGCATCCTTGCGCTCTCTTACGTCCATTTGCGCCGCTTTCAGTTCGCTCTTGGCCGCAAGCAGCTCGGCGTCGAACTCGCCAATGGACTGCGTTGCCGTTGCGCGCATATCCGCAGCGATGCCGTGCGGGTCGGCTGCGCGCAATCGTTGTTCGTAGTGCGTGAGCTGGTCATGGGTACGTCGCTCTTCTGACAAGGCGTACGCACGAATACCCTCCGTGATCTGCATTTCGATTTCGTCGAAACTCGCCGCATTGGCGCTGGGCACACCGTGGCGGCCGCGCTCACGGCCGAGCTCGCGGACATTTAGTTTTTCGGCGAGTTTGGCCATATCGATGGGCAGGTACGCGCCAGGAGAGGGCTTATACTCGGTACGCAGGACATTGAAGAGATCAAGTACAGCCATCGCCAGCCTCCTTTGGAGCAGAAGTACGAGTCGTTGGAGAAGCCCAAAGGATGTTTGTCATGTGGTCGTCGCGGTTAGAGATTTAGCGGAAACATTTTGAAGTTGGGCGACGACGGCCCGAAGCGCATCGAGCGATCTATCGAATTCGGTGCGGTCGGTATTTTTTGAGATTTGCAGGATCTTCTGAAGCCCTGCCGGCCCCGATATCTTCATTTCCTGATAAAGGACGCGGGGAATTTGGCGGTTGTTGTTGAAGCGGCGGTCGGGTCCGCCATTCTTGTTGACGTATCGCCAACTGTGACCAACCACCTGCGTGTCGCCAGGGACCGCATCGCTTTCCAGAAAAACCGAGTTCAGCCACTGCACGGACAACTGTCCGTACGAAATGGCACCCGCCCGGCTTTGCTCGATGACCAAAGCAGCGTCGGGAAACAAATAGACGGAATGCCGTCCGCCCAAAATCGCCGGAACTGCGATATTTGTCTTCACAACCGCTGGAGATTTGTATGTGAGGCGGGCAGGTTTGCGGCTGATCAGTTGGCTCGCGCCGGCGTTGCGCTTCCAATCGTCCGTGTGTCCAGAGGTTTCGATGTTCCAGATGCGCTGGGCGCGCGCGACCTCATCGAAGGCACGGGCGAGCCGCTCAAAGCTCTGTAACGAAGCGCCTTCAAGATCATAAAAGACGACGACTGTCTTTCGTTGCCGGTCCCAGTACGCGGCCGCCAATGTCGCAATCAGGGTCGCGATTGGCATCACGCCCGCAACCGGGGCCAAGCTCGGTTGCCCCGCTAGGAGCAGCGTAAGAAGAATGCCAGCCGCCAGTGTCCATGGCCAAAGCCGGAATAGAGCGAGTTTCTCGTTGATTTGTTCGAGAAGGTGCGAGCCGCTTGAGGGGCGCATCTCCAGAACGTTGCCTGTCTCCATGGAGGCAAGCGATGTTGGTTCGGCAATCGGCGTGGCGGGAACAGGGTGCGATCGACGACCTGGCCCACCCAATGAGGCGCGGTAATAAAGGCCGCCCCTGCCCATGTGCACATAGTTGCCGCGGGGGCCTGTGCCCACCCGGAAGCCTTTGACGCCGACGGACAGGCCCACGCCAGAACTCGAAAGATTGAAGCGAAACGGCCCGGCCGAGACGCTTCTGCGAATGTAAAACCCCATTGCCACCCCCCGGCTGTTTGCCGGCCCCAATATAGACTAGTGAAAAGTTGAATCTTCTCAAACAAATTCAGTGGTTTGTCTGAATTGTTGGCCCGAGGGCCAGAAATCGAGCGTCTACCCCCAATGAATCGGTGTTGGAACCGCAAACAAAAGCCAATCTGAGCAGGAATTCCGGAGCGCGGCCCGCCCCTCAAGGCGATCCGCTTACGTCGGGCGGCCTCTGGCCGGCCTTGACCGGCGGGCCTCAGTCGCTCCGGTATCGGCCTGGAGCAGCCTTAAGGCTGCCTCCCAAGCCGGTGCTTGGTCGGCACTTGCGCCTGGGAAAACGGCAGGTCGGTGTTGGGTGACGGCGGCACACGGCGCGCTGCTGTCACAATCTCCGCCGGAAGCCCCAAATCGCGCGCCAGAACCGTTGCAATATCGGCCGATTGGCCGGATTTCGATGCAAGCTCGATAATCCGGTCCGCCCGAAACTCGCGCACGGCCTTGCTGGCCCCGACTATGCCCAGAAGGCTCAACCTGCCATCAGGATAAAGTTGTACTTTGACGATGCTAGCTCGAATTACCGATTGGCGTCCGCCGGCATTGCGATAGGTAAATTCCATCGCAGTACGAGGCACCGCCACGCCGTTGGCGCCGCGGCGGCTACCGTTTGCGAAGTTGCCACCTTTCCCGACCCAATAGGCGACGCAGACGGTGCCGCATACGATCAAGCCGAGCACGAACTCTAAGGCGGACATGGCTTGCCTCACTCTGCTTCCCAATGACTAAACCGCAAAGGGGAAACGTCTGGTAAAGACTGGCGAAAGTGATTGCGGCGATCGTCCCCTGGCCGTATGTCCGGAGCAATAGCATCTGGAGACGACCGTCATGGATGATTTGGACATCTGGCGCGCAGCAAACGAAATGATCAAGCTGTACGGCGCAGACGCGCAGTTCAAAGCTGCATTGCGCGCCGACAAGCTCCTAGACCTCGGCGACAGCGAGGGCTTCAGCGTGTGGAAGCGTGTCGCCACCGCGATCGGCGATCTCACAAACGGTCATTCATCAGGCGATACGCTTCACTGAGGATATTCGATGCAGCGCGTCAGAGGTTTCATTCTCGTTGTTTCGATTGGCTTGCTTGTTCCATCGGTTGCCTTCGGCTGGGCAGGGGAGGGGCACCGCATTGTTGCTCTCATTGCAGCCCGGGAATTGACTCCGGCAGCTCGGGCAAGTGTTCAAAGCCTGCTAGGTCCCGGTGACGTAGCCTCCGTCATGGCCAATGCCTCGGTTTGGGCGGACTCCATCAAACGGCAGCGGCCCGAGACCCGACCCTGGCACTACGTTGATATCGAAATCGAAACGCGTGGTTATGAGCGCGCACGCGACTGTCCAGGAGACGATTGCATCGTTGAGCAAATCCACCACGAGATTCGCATATTGCGAGACCGCCAGCTTCTCTCGCCGGTTCGTGCCGAAGCTCTACGCTTCCTGATTCATTTTATTGGAGACTTACACCAGCCGCTGCATTGCGCCGACCATCATGACCGTGGTGGCAACGAGATCAGGATCGTGTTACGCCGGCATCACACAAATTTGCACGCCATCTGGGATGGCGATGTCGTTCGCGCTCTTGGCCGCAATCCTTCCCGGGTTGCGGCGGCGCTGATAGATCAAATGAATCGGCAGGACATCTCGCACTGGCAACGCGGGACAATTGAAAACTGGGCCACCGAAACATTTTCCGTAGCAAAGCAGAACGTCTATCCGGATTTTGCTGGAGGCAGTTCCACCAATGGTTTTATCGTACTATCGCCCGATTATCCCGCCCGGCAACGCATTCTCGTCCAACGTCAACTTGAAAAGGCGGGCGCCCGGCTAGCCATTATATTGAATCAGGTGTTCGCCAGCTCGGGCCCTGGTCACTGAACCAAATTCAGCTGCCGGTCCGCAAAATTTTATTGCCGAGCAAAATCAGATTTCGTCATATCGACTGGCCCCGCTTTGCCATTCCGTTCGTGGGAATAGGTGTAGCCTTGGGCTTCTAACCCTCGGTGGACCGGGGAATGGTCGAGACACCAGACACCAGACCCAAACTTGGCGAACCACATCCAGAGGATGCGGGCGTGAGCACGCACGATCTGAAAGCCTCGACCTCTGGTTTGTTCGGGAATTCCTCCCGTTGGAGTCGGTTTTGATGTAATTTTTGCGACGCAATTGGCGGAATGAAAGCGACCTCACCGGTGATGCGGCCAGTGACGTCGATGGTGCCGGACTGAGACTTCCGTGGTGTCAGTCCGAAGTGCGCACCCAACCGTCTCGAAGGTCAGTGCCGTCAAGGCGCCAACGCCTGGCACCGTCATCAGATTGGCGGCAAAGATGATCGGTGCGTGCGATCGCCAGCAATTGACGTGAAAGGGCAGGCCGAGTTTCTCATTGCTCCACACGACCGCTTCCTCGCCATACTTCCGGCTTCGCGCCGGAAGTTGTGTAACACACCATACCCGCCCCACAGGCAACACCTGTGGGGCGGCTTTGTTTTTGCGCTGCCCGGCACATAAGATAAGCAACGCGCCGGCGGGCGCAGCCGCCCGCCGCGCACACTCATCCGCGACATAATCTTGCGTCGCGCCGTGAAAAATTCTGCGTTCCCTCGCGAGTAGATCTGCCTTTGGCGTGCGTCCTAAGGGGCGAGGTCTCTGTTTTTCTCCTCTTTCGAGGAAACATAGACGGACATGAACGACGAAAAGCCAAGCTGGAACAACGAAAGCGTCCATCCGCGCGCTGGGGATACGGCCGTGTCTTGGGCTGAGGCGAAAGCTTGGTTTGTCAGGGACGTACTGCCGTTAGAGGCAATGCTGATGCGCTTTCTCCAGAGGAATTGCCGCAACACAAGCGACGTCGAAGACGTGCGCCAGGAGGTTTACGCTCATGTGTTGCGCGCCGCGGAAAAATCGCTTCCCGAAAGAACCAAGCCGTTCCTGTTCTCTACAGCCCGCAACGTACTGATCGATCGGCTGCGCCGAGAAAACGTGATCCCCATCGATATCGCCGCCGATCTCGATCTCACCGTCGTCCCGTCCGAAGAGCCGGGCCCGGAACGCGCCGTCTTCGCGCGCGAAACGCTGCGCCGCCTGCAACTGGCGCTGAACGATCTGCCGCCGCGTTGCCGCGAGGCGCTCATCCTCAAACGCGTCGAGGGCCTTTCGCTGCAGGAGATCTCCCGCCGCATGGGCATCTCCGAGCAGGCGGTTTCCAACTATGTGCAGCGCGGCATCTTCGCGCTCGCCGACCAGCTTTATGGCGAACAATCGGCAATTGGGGGCGAGCATGATCTCACCTGATTTGCCCCCGTCGGCAAAACCCGTTCGCGAAGAAGCCGCCGCCTGGCTGCTGCGCACAACCGCACCCGATTGGAGCGCCAAGCAACAGAAACAGCTTGACGATTGGCTTTCCGCATCCGAATTCCACCGCGCCGCCTATTGGCGCCTCGAAGCCGCATGGAAGGAAGCGGCGCGCCTCGCCGCCATTCGCCCGTCCAAACCCGATCGCGCCCAAGCCGGAAAAGCCTTCATCCGCGGTACGTTCCGCGCCATCGCCGCCGTCGCGGTGTTCGCCATTGTGGGCATCGGCGGCTATCAAATCTATTCGCGCCCAGACGTCACGGTTTACGCCACACCTGTCGGCGGCCACCGCACGCTCACCTTCCCTGACGGCACGATAATAGAACTCAGCACCAACACCGAAGTCAGCATCGCCAACGACCTGACGCGCAGGCAAGCGTGGCTGACCAAAGGCGAAGTCTACTTCCAGATCGCGCACAATCCCGATCATCCCTTCGTGGTGACGGTCGGCGGTCACAAGGTCACCGATCTCGGCACGAAATTCCTTATCACCCGCGGCGAAAAACGCCTCGAAGTCGCCCTTCTTGAGGGCCGAGCGCGGGTTGAAACGATCAATGCCAACGGCCCACAGCGCGCAACCGAACTCACACCCGGCGAAGTCGCCGTGGCCACGGCCGATACCATGTCAGTCACTAAGCGCCCGGTCGCAAAGCTTTCCAACGAGCTTGGCTGGCGCAAGGGCCTTCTGATTTTCGACGGCACGACGCTGGCCGACGCCGTATCGGAATTCAACAAATACAACGTCGAACAGATCGTCATTCGTGATCCGTCGATTCTCAAACTGCGCGTCAACGGAACATTCCCCGTCCACGCGCGGCAGGAATTCGCTGATGTCGCCCACGCCGTCTTCGGGCTTCGCGTGAAGGCGCAAGGAAATGAAACGCTGATCTTCAAGTAAGCGCCATAAAGCAATTTGGCTGATTGCAAGATTTTATTGGGGGGCACATGCCTGGCTTGAAAAACTGGAACACCATTCTCGCAGGAACAACCTGCGTCGCCGTGTGGGGCGCCGCCCACGCTGGGGACTTCAGCATCGCCGGCGGCGATCTGAAAGACGCGCTCAACGCCTACTCTGTCCAATCGGGACAGCCGCTGTTGGTCTCGACAGACGCGATCAAGGGCATCCGCAGCACCGGCGTGAAGGGAGATCTCTCCAACGAAGCCGCCCTCACCAAACTCCTCGCTGGTACAGGCTTCGTCGCCGAACGTAGGGCAGGGGGCACGATTGCGGTCGTGCGCAGCCGCGAACAATCGAGCGATGCATCCGAATTTCAGGTGCAACCAATGCAGCTGGCCCAGGCCGCACCGGCGCGGACAAGCGTTGAAACGGTGACAGTCACATCGTCGAAATTGGGTGGTGCCGATGTACAGAGCATTCCGATCGCCATCACAGCACTCAGCCAGGAACAACTCACCGCCACCCAAACCGCCGGCGGCCCGGACCTTGTGAAGCAAGTGCCGAACCTCACCTTCACCAAGACGAATTTTTCCGGTTACAGCATTCAAATTCGTGGCATCGGCACGCAAGCCATTTCGGTGACTACCGATCCCGCCGTCGCTGTTGCATTGAATGACATTCCGTTCATCCGCAACCACTTCTTCGAACAGGAATTCTTCGATCTTAGCCAGGCCGAAGTGCTGCGCGGGCCACAAGGTACGCTCTATGGCCGCAATGCCACCGCCGGCGTTGTCAACCTCATCACTGCCAAACCAACTGATCAGTTCGAAGCCATGGCGAGTGGAGACATCGGCAACTACAAAAACCGCCGCTTCGAAGGCATGATCAATTTGCCGCTGGTCGATGACCGTCTCGATTTGCGCATCGCTGGCGAATGGACGAAACGCGACGGTTACACGACAAATTTGCTGACCGGAAATCCCGTCGATGGCCGCAATCTGTGGTCATCGCGCGTCACACTTGCCTGGAAGCCGTCCCAAAACGTCCAGACCACGCTAATCTGGGAACATTACAACGAAAACGACGACCGGATGCGCACCGCGAAACAGCTGTGCAAAACCGATCCTGGCCCAAGTGAAATCGGCGGTGTGCCTGTGCCGCCAGCTGGCCCGCCATTGGCGTATTCCGGTCCCCCATATCTCTCTCAAGGTTGTCTACCCAGCTCGCTTTATTCGCCGGAAGCCTTTCAGGTGCCCAACGGCATCATGCTCCCTTATTACGAACCGCTGGGCTTCGAAGGGGTGCCGGTTCGCGCGGTAACCGGCGGCTTTGATCCTTACGCCAGTACCACGCAGTCGCACGATTTGCGCGTCATCGAAACGCAGATCGATCCTGTATACAAAGCAAAGAACGATACGCTCGAATTGAGCGTGGATTATAATATCACGCCTTCGCTGACGTTCACATCGCAGACGGCGTATAACCAGGATTTCTTGTGGTCCACCGAGGATTACAATCGCTTCAACACAAGGCCCGGCGCGTTCGGTGTCGATCAGAATGTCACGCAGGCGACGACGCCCGATCCGAGCGGTGCAGGAATTTGCTTATATGGCTCATTCCAATGTCAGGGCTTGGAAGTCGGTGCGCCTTGCGATGCGACCATTCCGCCACCTCCCGGTTGGTCGCCGTCTTGCGCTGCGAATGGCGTCTTCTGCGATCCGCAGCTTGGTTGCAGCACAAGGCTCGTCGCGCAGGATCTAAACGACGAGAAATCCTGGCAGCTCAGCCAGGAATTTCGCCTGGCATCGAATTTCTCCGGCCCGTTCAATTTCAGCGTCGGTGGCAACTACCTGCACTACGAGACGGAAGAAAACTATTACGTCTTCATCAATTCCCTGACGCTAGCGAGCTACACATGGGCACGGCCAACAGGCGCGCAAACGTTACCGTGGACTCCAGGAGTTTCGGACAACTCGAATTGTATCGCGGGTGGCTTTTCAGTTCTCGACCCGGCCAATGCTAACAACTTTAAACTGGGGACCGAGGGTGAGGTGGCTTGCCAATATATCGATCCCAATCCGCTGACGAGCCTGAACAACCAGGGCCACAACTACTTCCTCAGCCAAAATCCCTACACTCTCAATTCCTACGCCGCGTTCGGCGAAGCCTATTACAATGTCACGTCGGACTTGAAACTGACTGGCGGTTTGCGCTGGACGGACGACCGCAAGCATTTCGTCGATATTCCGAGCGAATTATTGGTGCCTGGCTACGGCTACCCGATCACTGGAATCGTCAATCAGCAATGGCAGGAATTCACCGGTCGCTTTGCCGCGAACTGGACCCCTAAGCTCGATTTCACCGATCAGACTCTGATCTATGCCTCGTTCGCGCATGGCTATAAGGCGGGTGGCGCGAATCCGCCGGGCGCGGCGCTTCTGGTGTTTGGAGATACGGGTATTGCGAATCCCCTTCATCCGGTTTCCTTCAAGCCGGAATTCATCAATGCCTATGAGCTTGGTACCAAGAACACGCTGCTCGATGGGGCGTTGACGCTGAACGGCAATTTCTTTTTCTATGATTACACCGGATATCAAATCTCCCGTATCGTCGATCGCACCGCGATCAACGACAATTTCGATGCCACGGTGAAAGGCGCCGAAGTCGAGGCGACCTATGAGCCCCTTCCCGGTCTCAGATTCCGTTTCGCCGGTGGCTACGAACACACTCGGGTTGACGACGGACAAAGCTCGATCGATCTCATCGATCGCGCTGACGTTGCCAATCATCCGGACTGGTTGGTGGTCAAACCCTGGGTTTCTCAAGCATCCAATTGCATTTTGCCGGTCTATGTTGTTGCAGCACTGCTTAAGATTTATCCGCCGGTCGGCGCGGCAAACGGAACTGCGAGCGTTCCAGGCGCATGCTCGAATGCATACCAATATGGGTTGGATCCCGTTACGGACTTACCGTACAAGGCGGACCCTGTCTTTCCTGACGATTATCATAAAAACGGGATCGACTTTAACAATCCCGGCCCCTATCCCGGTTTCGACCCGCATCAGCCAGGCATCAACAATGGTGAGGGCTGGGCAAAGGATTTGGGTGGCAACGAGCTTCCGAATGCTCCGCCCTTCACCGTGTCGCTGTCCGGCGATTATACCATTCCGCTGACGGCGGATTGGGCCGGAACTTTCCACGTCGATTATTATTGGCAGGATTATTCCTGGGCGCGCGTCTTCAACGACAATCCCTATGACCGCTTACGCGGCTACACCAACGTCAACCTCGCGCTGATCCTCACCAGTCAGGCCGGCTGGCAGGTGATGGGGTATGTGAAAAACGTCTTCGACGTCACCGACATTACCGGCACGTTCCTGAACAGCGACGATACGGGCCTGACGACAAACGTGTTCCTCACCGACCCGCGCCTGTTCGGCGTGCGCGTGACAAAGAATTGGTGAGTGCGATGGGGAAGATTATTCGCACGAAATCCCACCTGTCATCCCCGGCGAGCATCGCGCCATGGCGCGATGCAAGGAAAGGGGACCCGGGTGCCAAACACCGATCGGTATCTCACACCTGGGTTCCCTTCCCCTCGCGAAGCTGTCGCTTCGCCCGGCCGGGAATGACATGTGGTGTGAAGGGGGGAACACAACAATGAGCGAACTTATTCAACAGAATAGCGACTGCGCCGCCGTAAGGTGGCAACTGCTGACGGGCGTTTCGGCGCTCGCCCTCATCGCCAATGCGGCACTTCCGAATGCCGCCAAAGCCGAAGATGCCGGCCGACCCACCGTCTGGGTCGAACTGGGCGGGCAGTTGGACAGGCTCAATGCCGGGTCCGAACCCTTCGCCCCCGATTTCACGTCCATGCGACCGGCGATATTTCCCTCCTCGCAACGGTATGAAAAACCGGCCCTCTACGGTTTCGACGAATTCGGAAAAATTTCGCTAGAGCCGAAAGGGTCGGACTGGACGTTTACCGCTTCAATCCGATACGGCCGGTCGTCCGTAAGCAGGCACGCCCACCAGCAGACCCATGCGAGCCCCATCGGCAATAGCCTGATACCTGGCTTCTACCAGAGGAAATACCCGCGTGCCGCCAGATTTGCCGATACCACCGCGCGTTTGGAGGAACAGCACGCGATTGTGGATTTCCAGGCGGGGAAAGATGTCGGGTTGGGGCTTTTTGGTCGCAACACGTCATCTTCCATCAATTTGGGAATTCGTTTCGCGCAATTCATCGATAAATCTAACATCAGTTTGCGGTCGAATCCCGACTGGCGCTTCCAGCACAAATATTACCAGTATTACTCCTACGATTTGTCCATTGTCATGCAGCCGTATCACAGCAACGCGGCGGGCTTGATTGCCGAGCGCAGTTTTCGAGGAGTGGGTCCCTCGCTTTCATGGGATGCCTCGGCGCCGCTTGCTGGTAATCCCGATAGTGGCGAGTTGAATTTCGATTGGGGCGTGAATGCGGCAATTCTGTTTGGCCGGCAAAAAGCGCGCACACAGCATCACGAAACCGTTCGATACAATGACGGCGGCAACGGCATTTTCTCACAAGGCACGATGGTGACTGTCTATCGCAATATCCCTCCCGCCCGAACCCGCTCCCGCTCTGTCGTGGTGCCCAATGTCGGCGGTTTTGCGGGGCTCTCGTTCAGATACGACGCCGCAAAAGTTTCGTTCGGCTATCGTGGCGATTTCTTCTTCAACGCCATGGATGGAGGCATCGACGCGCGCAAGACCTATGGCCGCAATTTCTTCGGGCCGTATGCCTCCATCTCCATAGGGCTCGGCGGCTAGCGCCCCGGGACGGTGAAAGACGGAGGGCGGCGGAGCGATCCGCCGCCTTTGGCTTTCCTAACCGATAGACACCCTGAATGTTCTGTGGCTCGCAATGGGCCATGCACCAGGGTTTGGAGGCAAGCGAGTGAGGACTACTACGTCATGTCGAATGCGCTGTCGCTGTTCTCTGAAGTCATCAATGGGTGACCCGGGCTTCGTCCGGGGGCTGACGACGCACGTCCTGCGTTGACCTAGATCAGCTTGGTTCGCCTCCTTGATGCTATGAGAACCTACCAAATAGACGTTCGCTCTTGAGATGTCAGCCAGATTGAGAAGCTGGGAGCTATCATGCCTGCGTTGAAGCGCATTCGCGTCTACCATGCACTTCTTGCGATTGGGACGGTCCTTGCCTACCTGATAGGTGATTGGGAGCCAGTCCATTCGTATATTGGCTACGGAGTGGCGGCTATCGTAATGATCCGGCTGGGAATGGCAGCAACGGGCCTGTCGCAATTGGGTCTGTTTCGCTTTTACCCTCAATTTGGAACGCTGAAACTTCGTGGGTTGCTTACTCACCCAGCAGTGAGTCGATCGTTGCTTTTCGGCATCGCCGTATCATTGATTGGGACTATCGGCACCGGTCTCGCGTTGGACAAAGGCGCAGTCTTGGGCCTCTCTCCCGCAATCGGGATACGAGAGATCACGCGAGTGGACCATGCGGAGCCAATCCGTGATGAAGAAGGTGATGACTCTATTCTTGGCGAAAGTCACGAATTGCTGGCCAATTTGCTGATTGTTCTGGTTGCCTTACACGTAACTTACCTGATCATATTCAAGCGTCCGCTTGCCCGCTATATGCTGTTCCTGGATCGGTCTCCGCAATGAGGTGGATGAGTGCGGCGCGCACGTGTTCGGCGAAGCCGACTTGTATGGTAAAATAAATAGCGGTGCGACAATGGAAGGATCTACGTCATGACGATCCGAGATGTCTTTGTGCCATTCCTGTCCTATCCCGACGCGCCTACAACCGACACAATTGATGCCGCGCGCGCATTGCGTCGACGCTCAATGCAAACCTCAGTGCGTCGGTGCTCGAGCTCGACCCGCATAGATCAGCCTGGCCAAGCTCGCTAGGCGAGTATCGGGTCAATCTGAAGGGGATGGTCGCTGAGGCAAGCACAAAGTCGCGCCAACACCAAGTCTGTGTTCGCGGGACTTCAGAATGAAACGGGACATCATCGAACCGGCGTGGAACTGATAAGCGAGTACACAACCCTTTTTCCGTTACCGGATCCCTTGGTACAGCACGCCCGTCTGCACGATCTCTCAATTTTATTTCAGTCAAATTTGGGTGGGGCAGGACGTTCACTCGGTGAGGCAATTGTGTTCGAGACCGGCAGGCCCGCACTGGTGATCCCGGAAGGGAAAGAGGTGATTGCTTTCACAAAGTCCAGCACGGCAATTATAGCCTGGGACTCCAGTAGGCAGGCGGCGCGAGCGCTTGGTGACGCATTGCCGATCCTTAAGCCGTTCGAGAAACTGCGGACAGTCACCGTAACGGGTGAGAAGCACCTGCCAGTCTCGCGTTCAGCATCAGACCTACTGAGGCATCTGGAGGCCCACGCTCTTGTTGCCGAATTCGATGAAGTTGAAGTTGGAAATCGAACAATTGGAGAGGCATTGACGGAGTATGCAATTCAAAAGGGCGCTGCTCTTCTTGTTATGGGCGCGTTCGGTCATTCGCGGGCTCGGGAGTTCATCCTTGGAGGCGCCACTCGCAGCATACTCTCGCAGCCGCCCGTTCCTATCCTTTTATCACATTGAAGAAGCGTCATAGAATCTATTTTTTTTACGTGCTGAAATCGGTTTTGCATTAGCCATCTCAGTTGTAACCGTCTTTAGCAATTGAGCGGTTGCCGCAGCTTGCCAGAATGGCTCTCAGGTCCAGCAACGATGGAAACACTTCCTTGTTTTGATCGACACACCTTGCGCGTCGTAGGCGCACTGTTCTTTTTCGACAATCTCCTTGTCTTCGCGGAAAATGCGTTCGGTAAAGAGCGTGATGAATGGCCATGCTGCGTAAAGCATCCAGGAAAGAGCAGGCTTCTTTGCTGAAAGATAGCCGAAGGTTCGATTGCTTTTTTTGCAGATTTCCGAGTGGGGTATAGCCAAGCCACACGTCAAGGACCGGATCGCCGCATCCACCCAAAAGCGTAAGTTTTGGCGGGGATAATCGTGGCGGAAACACCGGTGGTTGCATTAGGGGCCGTCGAATTGACAATGCGGTCCAGCAACTTGCCTAACCGTTCGAGGGCATCTCGCTTTTCTTCAAAGTAGTCGTACCTGTCATAAGTGCCCGCAACACCGGCGATGACGTGACCTAACACGCGTTCAGATATATCTGGGCGCACGCCTGCCCGTTGCATGAGGGTTTTGGCGGTGCGCCGAAGGTCGTGCAAGCGCCATGGGGTAAGCTGGATATTCTCTGGATTTGGTGCGTCAACCCGCATAACGGCCAACATCGCTTCATCCAAGCGCTCTTTGGACTTTCCAAACCCCGAAAATTCTGTTGTGCCGTTGGTTGTGAATACAAGGTCGCAACCTTCGTACTTCTTCTGCCGATCTATAACAATTTGGGCTTTGGAAGTGAGCGGGACGACATTGGGCAGGCCGGTCTTGTACCGTTCGGCCGGAATCGTCCAAATACCATCCCGTCCAATTTCGGTTCTTGCCATTGCTGATACTTCGCCCTTGCGCTGAGCGGTTAGCAACAGCAATTCGATGATCGAACCGAAAACACCTGAACCGGGAAGCAGAGACCACAAGATCCTCAACTCTTCGTCGGATAGAACGCGCTGCCGTTTGGTGACTTTACCCTTCTCCATACCCCTCACAATCGGTGAGATAAATTCGTCGTCTTGTACCTGCCACCAGTTGAACATAGCCCGAATTGCCGCAAGCACATGATTCACCACAACGGGGCCGCCGTATTTCTGACGTCCAAATTTTATCTTCCTGTCACGCACATCGTTCAAAAGCGCATGAACATCGCTGCGTGAGATGTCCGTGATCACTCGACCGCTCCATTGTGACTTTACATACAGTTCCAATCGACGTTCGGTTTGGTCGGCAGTGCGGTTCTTCTTTCGTCCACGGACCTCTTCTTTCATATAAGCGTCCATAACGTTTTCGAATATTCGCCGTTCTGAGCGTTCAGCCGCAATACGGTTGGCTTTTGCTTCTGCTTTTGCTTTGTCGCGCGGATCGTGCCCCTTCTTGCAAGCGGAGATCTGTTCAAGTGCCCATATACGGGCAGCGGCCAGGTTGTCGATCGTTACCGCTTCGGGATAAAGGAGGCGGACTTGTTCGCCATTGACCCTGGTACGTATGGAAAGGCTGCGGTGACCTTTGGCCGTTAAACGGAAGAGGAGCAGGCTATCAGTGTCGCGAATTTCAATGCGACCGGACGCGGGACTCCGTTGTTCCAACACCATTTTGGTTAGCGTCTTTCTCATGTTTTTTCGTCCCTTGGTCGGCCATTTTCAGAAGGTGGGTCGCTCTATCGGCACAAAATTCGGGTTGAATGGTGTGATCCGACAGGAACAGATCTAAAGCTCAGTTGAGCCAAAGTTCAATCAAGACAAGCACAAGTGGTGTGATATGCTGAATGCTGTTGAAGTGAGTTGAGCGCATGAATCCAAATCATAATCCCTTGGTCGGCGGTTCAAATCCGTCCGCTGCTACCAGCCGGAAGGCGCGTTCCCCATGAAAAAAGCCGCCGCTCCCACGATTTCGCTCAAAGACATCCGCGCCGCTGCCGCCACCATCAAGGGCGCCGTCGAACGCACGCCCACCCATCATTCGCGCACGCTCTCCAAGCTCGCGGGCTGCGAAATCCATCTGAAGTTCGAGAACCTGCAATTCACCGCCTCGTTCAAGGAACGCGGCGCGCTGAACAAGCTGCTGTCGCTCTCGCCCCAGCAGCGCAAACGGGGCGTCGCCGCGATGAGCGCGGGCAACCACGCGCAGGGCGTCGCCTACCATGCCGGCCGCCTCGGCATCCCCGCAACCATCGTGATGCCCGAAGGCACGCCGTTCAACAAAGTGAAGCACACAAAGGATTTCGGCGCCCGCGTTGTGCTGGAAGGCGCCACACTCTCCGAATCCTTCAAACGCGCCCAGACGATCGCGCGTGACGAAGACCTCGCCTTCATCCATCCTTACGACGACGCCCAAGTGATAGCCGGGCAGGGCACCGTTGCGCTCGAACTCCTCGAAGACGTTCCCAATGTCGACACGCTGGTCGTCCCCATCGGCGGCGGCGGATTGATCTCTGGCATTTCCATCGCAGCGAAGGCGCTGAATCCGAATATCCGCATCTACGGCGTCGAAGCGGAGCTTTATCCCTCGATGTTCGACGCGATCAAAAAGAAGAGCCTTCCTTGCGCGGGCCAGACCATCGCCGAAGGCATCGCGGTGAAGGAGCCGGGCGCGATCACGCGGCCGATCATTGCGGAGAACGTGAAGGACATCCTGCTCGTCAGCGAAGAAGAAATCGAACGCGCCATCGCCACCTTGCTCGAAATCGAAAAGACGGTGGTGGAAGGTGCGGGTGCGGCCGCCTACGCCGCCGTCGCGCGCAATCCGAAGATCTTCAGGGGCCGCAAAGTCGGCATCGTCCTTTCGGGCGGCAATATCGACATGCGCCTTCTGTCGAACGTGATCCTGCGCGAACTGGCACGCGAGGGGCGCATTCTTTCCGTCGTGGTGGAGATCGAAGATCGCCCGGGACTTCTGGCGAAGATCGCCACCCTCGTGGGGCAGGCGGGAGGCAACATCCTCGAAGTCTCGCACAATCGCATGATGACCGACATGCCTGCCAAATCCGCCGATCTCGGCATGGTCATCGAGGCTCGCGATGCAGGCCACGCCGAGGAGATCCGCGAGGCGCTCGAAGAATCCGGCTTCACCATCCGCAAGACCAAGCCGACGGTGGTGCTGCCGCCGATCCAGACTTAAATCTAACGCGAAAATTTCTCCGACAGCACGATGGACGAAACCGTCCGTGCCACGCCGTTCGCCTTGCCGATGCGGTCGAGCACGGCGTCCATGCGCGCCGCCGTGTCTGCCTCCACCACCGCCATCATGTCGTGCGCGCCGGAGACGGCTGCGAGCGAACGCACTTGGGTGATCTTCTTCAATTCCGCCGTCACGCGATCGGCCTGGCGCGCGTCGGCCACGATCATCACCACCGCGCGCAGATTTTTGGTCGCTACCTCGTCCGATAGCCTGACGGTGTATCCCTTGATGACGCCTTCGCGCTCCAGCCGCGCGATGCGCTCCTGCAGGGTCGAGCGCGCGATGCCAAGTTTGCGGGCAAGCGAGGCCGCCGGCTCCCGCGCATTGGCCCGCAAAAGGTCCAGCAGCTTCGTGTCCTTGTCCCGTATCGGCATTCCGCCGGTTCTCCCTGCGATTCGCCGGATGCTACCCCATTTTCCGGCGCTTCGCCGCCTCCTTTCCGGCCCCCCAGCCGTTTATGCAAAACCTGTCTTCGGCGGAGAGAAAGCCAATGAAAAAAGTGATGCTCGTAGGCGGCGGCAAAATCGGGACCGCCATCACGGAATTCCTCGCCGGATCGGGCGACTATCAGGTCACGGTGGCCGACAAGGATGCCGCGAGCCTCGACCGCATGCCCAAGAAGCGCAACGTCGAACTGCGCCAGGTCGAGATCGCCGACGCGCGCGATTTCGCCCGTGAGGTGGAAGGCCATGACATCGTCCTGATGGCCACGCCCTACACGCTCACGGCCATCATCGCCGAAGCCGCCAAGCGCGCGGGCGCGCATTACCTCGATCTCACCGAAGACGTGGAATCCACCCGCACCATCAAGCGTCTGGCGGACGGCGCCTCGACCGCGTTCATCCCGCAATGCGGCCTGGCGCCCGGCTTCATCTCCATCGCTGCCTACGATCTTGCGAAGAAGTTCGACAAGCTGCGCGACGTGCAGATGCGCGTCGGCGCGCTGCCAGTGTTTCCGCACAATGCGCTCAAATACAATCTCACCTGGTCGACGGACGGCCTGATCAACGAATATTGCAACCCCTGCGAATCCATTCGCGACGGCGTGCGCATCGAGGTTCCGGCGCTCGAGGAACTCGAACAGTTCACCCTCGACGGCGTCGAATACGAAGCGTTCAACACCTCCGGCGGTCTCGGCACGCTGTGCGAAACGCTCGAAGGCAAGGTCGAGAACCTCAACTACAAGACCGCGCGCTATCCTGGTCACCGCGATATCGTGAAGCTCTTGGTGCGCGACCTGCACCTCGGCACCCGCCGCGAGATATTCAAGGACGTGCTCGAAACCGCGATCCCGATCACCTATCAGGATGTCGTTCTGGTGTTCGTGACGGTCTCCGGCTGGGTCGAAGGGCGCCTGACCCAGGAAAGCTACGCCAAGAAGATTTACAGCCAGACGGTCGGCGGCCGTCTGATGAGCGCCATCCAGGTGACCACCGCCTGCGGCATCTGCGCGATGACGGATCTTCTGGTCGAAGGCAAGCTGCCGCAAAAAGGTTTTGTCCGGCAGGAAGAAGCCAAGCTTTCCGACTTCCTGAACAATCGCTTCGGCCGCTACTACGCAAAAGGTCTATAATCTTCCTTCCTCCCCCGCTCGCGGGGGAGGTGCCACGCGCGGGACGCGCGTGCGGAGGGGGAGAGTCGAAAGGAAAGCGCAGAATGGCGAAACGCACCGGCGGCGAAGCTCTCATCGAGGCGTTGAAAATCCACGGCGCCGATCACGCCTTCTGCGTGCCGGGGGAAAGCTATCTCGCAGCGCTCGACGCGCTCTATGGCGCGCGCGACACGATCCGCCTCATCACCTGCCGCCAGGAAGGCGGAGCCGCCAACATGGCGGAAGCCTATGGCAAGCTGACGGGAAAGCCCGGCATCTGTTTCGTCACGCGCGGGCCGGGCGCGACCAACGCTTCCATCGGCGTGCACACCGCGTTTCAGGATTCAACACCGATGATCCTCTTCATCGGTCAGGCCGACCAGTCGATGCTCGACCGCGAGGCGTTCCAGGAAGTCGATTTCCGCGCCATGTTCACCCCGCTCGCCAAATGGGCGGCCGAAATCCGCGATCCCAACCGCATCCCCGAATATGTCGCGCGCGCCTTCCACACCGCGGTTTCCGGCAGGCCCGGGCCGGTCGTGCTGTCGTTGCCGGAAGACGTGCTGTTCGGCGACTGCAACGCGCCCGCGACAAAGCCCTATGTGAAAAGCGAACCGTCGCCCGCGCGCGCCGACCTGGAGAAATTCGCAAGGCTCCTCGCCAGCGCCAAATCTCCGCTGCTCATGCTTGGCGGCCCCGGTTGGAACGCGCAAGCCATCGAAGACGCAAAAACCTTCGCGCAGAATTTCGATCTTCCCGTCTGCACTTCGTTTCGCGCCAAGGACCGTTTCGACAACACCCACAGGAACTATTGCGGCGATGTCGGCATCGGTGCCGATCCGAAACTGATAAGGCGCCTGAAGGAAAGCGATCTGCTGATCGTCATTGGCGCGCGCCTCGGCGAAATGACCACCGATGGCTACACGCGCATCCCCGCGAACCAGACATTGATCCACGTCCATCCCGGCGCCGACGAATTGAACCGCGTCTATCAGGCCGATCTTCCCGTCCTGTCAGGCGTCGCACCATTCCTGCGCGAAGCCGCCGCGTTGAGCGCGCCGCGCGACATCGCGTGGCGTGAAGCAACCGAAGCTGCGCGCGCCGATTTCGAAGCCTGGGCCAGCCCCGTCGAAGCGCCCGGCGCCGTCAATCCCTCGGATATCTTCGCCTGGCTCAACCAACATCTCCCCGCCGACGCGATCCTCGCCAATGGCGCAGGCAATTATGCTGGCTGGCTGCATCGCTTCTATCTCTATCGTGATTTCCCTACATTGCTGGGCCCCACAAGCGGCGCGATGGGCTATGGTGTGCCGGCTTCCGTCGCCGCGAAACTCGTCCATCCCGAACGCACCGTCGTCTCCTGCGCGGGCGACGGTTGCTTCCTGATGAACGGACAGGAGCTTGCGACTGCCGTGCAATATGACGCCGCGATCATCGTGCTGGTGTTCGACAACGGCATCTACGGCACGATCCGCATGCACCAGGAACGCGAATATCCCGGCCACGTCATCGGCACCGACCTGAAGAATCCCGATTTCGTCGCACTCGCCAGAAGCTATGGCGCGCTCGGCTTCCATGTGAAACGGACGGATGATTTCGCCCAGGCCTTCTACGAAGCCCAGCATTCCAAAAGACCCGCGCTGATCCATATCAGCGTCGATCCGGAAGCGATCTCGCCGACCACGACGCTGTCGAAACTGCGCGCCGCGAAGAAATAGGAGCACGCCATGCAAGCCAATGAAGTCCTCTCCCATTTCGGCCTGAAGCACGCGGGCGATCACGCGATCCGTTCACCCATCGACGGCGCGGAAATCGGCCGCGTCTCGTATGACGACGCGAAATCGGCGGACGCGAAAATCGCCAAAAGCGTCGAGGCCTTTCGCGCGTGGCGCAACGTGCCCGCGCCGCGCCGTGGCGAGCTTGTGCGCCTGTTCGGCGAGGAATTGCGCGCAAACAAGACCGCGCTCGGCCGCCTCGTCACGCTCGAAGCCGGAAAGATCCTGCAGGAAGGCCTGGGCGAGGTGCAGGAGATGATCGACATCTGCGATTTCGCGGTCGGCCTCTCGCGCCAGCTTTACGGCCTCACCATCGCCTCCGAACGTCCCGGTCACCGCATGATGGAAACGTGGCATCCGGCGGGCCCTGTCGGCGTCATTTCCGCGTTCAATTTCCCGGTCGCGGTCTGGGCGTGGAACGCAGCGCTCGCCATCGTCTGCGGCGACAGCGTCATCTGGAAGCCTTCCGAGAAAACACCGCTCACCGCGCTCGCCACCCAAGCCCTGTTCGAACGCGCCGTGAAACGCTTCGGCGATGCGCCCGCCAATCTTTCGCAAATCGTCCTCGGCTTGCGCGACGTGGGCGAACTGCTCGCGAAGGACCGTCGCCTTCCGGTCATCAGTGCCACCGGCTCCACGCGCATGGGCCGGGAACTTGCCCCAGTCGTCGCCGCGCGCTTCGGCCGTTCGATCCTCGAACTCGGCGGCAACAACGGCATGATCGTGGCGCCGTCGGCGAAGCTCGATCTCGCGCAACGCGCCATCACCTTCGCCGCCGTCGGAACGGCAGGTCAGCGTTGCACGTCTTTACGCCGCCTCTTCGTGCACGAAACGATCTACGACAGGCTCGTGCCGTCGCTGAAATCCATCTATGCGGGCCTGCCCATCGGCAATCCGCTGGAGAAGAAAACGCTCGTCGGCCCGCTGATCGACAAGGCGGCTTTCGAGAACATGGAACGCGCGCTCGCCTCGGCGCGCGACGAAGGCGGTAAGATCACTGGCGGCGGCCGCGCGCTGGAAAACGAATTCCCCAATGCGTTCTACGCACGCCCGGCCATCGCGGAAATGCCGGACCAGACGCCCACCGTGGCCCGCGAAACCTTCGCGCCCATCCTTTATGTGATGCGCTATTCCAATTTCGAAGACACGCTCGCCAAGCACAACGCGGTTCCGCAGGGCCTGTCCTCCTGCGTTTTCACGCAAGACATGCAGGAAGCCGAAAAATTCCTCGCCGCGTCGGGATCGGATTGCGGCATCGCCAATGTGAACATCGGCCCCTCGGGCGCCGAGATCGGCGGGGCCTTCGGCGGCGAGAAGGAAACGGGCGGCGGCCGCGAAAGCGGTTCCGACTCGTGGAAGGCCTACATGCGCCGCCAGACCGCCACCATTAATTATTCCGATGCCTTGCCCTTGGCGCAGGGCATTGAATTCGATGTCTGATTTTGGGTGTTAACCATCTCTTAACTCTTTCCGCACCCAAAGTCTTAATAAGGCGTTAAAGTCCCCGCACATCACCGGGAGGGGACCGTGCCGAAAAATTACGCGCAATGGGTCGGGATGTTCGTCACGGCGATTGTCGTGCTCGGCACCGATATGGATGTGGTCTACGCCATGCCGCTGGGCATTGCGGCGGGCGCGCTGGCTGTTTTCTTTGTCACGCTGTCCGAGTGGCGCGCCGAGCAACTCGCGCGCATTCCGCTGTTACGCCGAGTCCGGCGGTATCGCTCCTAACGCCGCTTCCAGTTCCTGGAAAGTCGGTTGGGCTTCGCTCGGCACGCTGCCGCGCCCGATTTCCACCGAAACCTGCGCCGCGTTGCCATGCAGATGCGCGACGAGGATGTCGCGGATAACGTGATAGAATAGCGCATCTTCATCCACAATGGATTTCAGCCGCGTCGAGATCGGTCCCACGACACCATAGGCCAGGAACACGCCCAGAAACGTGCCGACCAGCGCCGAACCGATCATGCGGCCCAGAACTTCCGGCGGCTCGGAAATCGCGCCCATGGTCTTGATCACGCCCAACACGGCCGCGACGATACCAAGTGCCGGCAACGCATCGGCCATGCTCTGAAGCGCGGTCGCGGGCCCCAGCGCCTCGTGGTGATGTTTCTCCAACTGCTTTTCCATCGCCGCCTCGACCTGGTGCGGGTCTTCGAGGCTCATTGTCATCATGCGCAGCGTGTCGCAGATGAAGGCAAGCGCGAAATGATCCTTGGTGATGCGCGGATAGCGTTTGAAGATCGAAGACTCTTCGGGCTTTTCGATATGCGCTTCGAGTGCGATCAGGCCCTTCGACTTCATCGTCTTGGTGAGCAGATAGAGAAGGCACAACAGATCGGTGAAGTCGTTATGCTTCCAGCGCGGGCCGGAAACGATCTTGCCCAGCTCGCCGCCGATCTTCTTCACCTGATACAGCGAGCCGCCGATCAGAAGCGCGGCAAGCGCCGCCCCGAAGATGGTCAGCATTTCGTGCGGCAGGGCTTCCAGAACCACGCCCAGCGAGCCGCCCGACATGAGGTAGCCGCCGAACACCGCACCGAACAAGACGACAAGGCCGCCGATCTGAAGCATGAAAACGCCCGCGCTGGCGCGCACCGGATCGGCACACGCATTGAAGCGTCATTATTAAGGAAAGGGCTTAAAAACCGATAAAGGCAGGGCGAAAGCCGCTTCCCGCTTGGTCCAATTCTTACCGGATGGTTTATTCGGCCCCGATGGTTTACCCGGGCAAACCCAGCGCCCTGGTTTCACCGAGCTTGCGGATCACCAGCGAGGTCAGTTCCTCGGCCACGACATTGGCAATCGCGCCTTCGTCCTCGCCGCTCACCACGCGCTGGATCGCTTCGACATGCAGCCGCACGGTGTCCTTGTCCGCCGGTTTGCCGTCCAGCGCATCGAAATAAAGACAAAGTCCGTTGGCCATTCGCCCCGCAACGCCCAGCCCCGCCGTTTCGGCAAGCCCGCGGATTTCATGGGCCTGCGCGAACATCGCGCTCACGTCGTGCTTGCGCGAAGCTTCGTCCAGCGCGCGAACATAAGCTTCCACCGCGTCGCGCATCACGTTGCGCGACGCCGCGATAGTCTCCTCGGCGCGCTTGCCGGTTTCCTCGCTCTTGAGGTTGGCGATGAACCGCGAGGCCTCGCTCTTCGGCATGACCGCCGGATAGGCATTCGCCGCGATCATTTCCGCGCCGCTGGGAAGGCGTTTGGCGTCCGGCTTTGGCTGGAGGCTCGCGTTCATCTCAGTTCGACTTCGTCATCGTGGCGGCGGAACGGGCCTTTGAATTCGCGTTTGGCGCGACGGCGTCGATCGGGGCCGAAGAATTCCTCCGCCCGTACGAACGGCCGCGGCCGCTCGACGATCTCGGCCACGCGGCTGAAAAGCCCCTGCACGGTGATCGGTTTGGCAATGATCTCGGTCACGCCCGCATCGCGCGCCGTCTCGATGCGATGGCGTTCGGTGTGTCCGGTCACCATGATGATCGGAACGTAGGGGTTGGGCACGTCTTCCGAACTGCGCACGAGCTTGGTGAACTCGATCCCGTCCATCGGCGCCATCGAAAGGTCGGTCAGCACGAAATCGGGCTTGTGCTCGCAAAGCTGCACGAAGGCCTCGGTGCCGTCGGCTGCCTCGAACACCTGTTTGATGCCGAGCGCGTTGAGAAGCGTGCGCAGCAATTCGCGCATATGGGGATTGTCTTCGACCACGAGGGCCTTGAGATAATCGAACTGCTTCCCCGACATGCGACCCTTCCGCCAGGATTTGCCCCTGCGCCGCGCTTGAAGTGAACCGGAAGGCCGCCCAAAGATGGTGCGTCCGGGCCCCTGCAAGCATCGCGAGAGTAGAAGTCCCATGGTTACCAATCCCTTACGGGAGCGTTCCCTTGTGCAAAACCTGGCGCTGGCCGCCCGGCTTGCGGCACAAGCCGTGATCGCGCCGGTCGCGTACGGCGCCCATGCCATGATCGAGGACAGCGAGGGCAGGCTGCTTCTGGTCCGCCACACCTACATGCCCGGCTGGTTTTTCCCCGGCGGCGGCGTCAACCGCGGCGAACCGGCGTTGGACGCGGTGACGCGCGAACTGAAGGAAGAGATCGGCCTTCAAGGTTTCGCGACGTGCGAACTCTTCGGCCTCTACACCCGCAAGCATTTCTGGACGACAAACGTCATCGCGCTGTTCCACATCAAAGGCGCAACCTTCGATTTCAAACCAAACTTCGAAATCGCCGAAGCCGAATTCTTCCCGCTGGATGCACCGCCAAAAGGCATCGGCCGCGGTCCACTACGCCGCTTCGAAGAACGCGCGACCGGAAAAGAAAAAAGCGGCTATTGGTAATTTCCTCCCCCGCAAGCGGGGGAGGAAAGTCATCACACCGGATCCCAACCAAACACGCTGGTCGTCGCGCCCAGGTCATGGAAGCTCGGCTTCAACGCCGGCATGCAATGTTCCGCGATGGTCTGCGGCGTCCAGCCTTCGATCTTGGCCAGTCCGCGAATGGGCCGGGGCTGGCTCATCAGGAAGATCTCGTTGCCGCGCGCCACGAAGATCTGCCCCGAAACGTCCTTGCACACAGGTGACGCCAGCGAGACGGCAAGCTGCGCCACCTGATCGGCGCGCATGTAATTCTTCATCCGCTCGACACGCTTGGCGGACGCCTCGTCCTTTATCGGAATGGTCGCGATCATGCGCGACCACGCGAACGGCGCGATCACGTTGGAGCGCACGTTCTTCTGCACACCTTCCATCGCAATGATGCGCGACATGCCGACGATGCCCATCTTCGCCGCCGCATAATTCGCCTGCCCGACATTTCCGATCAGGCCGGAAGTCGAGGTGAACAGGACGAACGATCCTTCTTCCTGCTCGCGGAAATGATTGATGGCTGCGTGCGTGACGTTGTAGGTGCCGTTCAGATGCACGTCGATGACGATGTCCCACTCCTCATCGGTCATCTTGTGGAACATCTTGTCCCGAAGGATGCCCGCCGGATTGATGACGGCGTGCAAGCCTTTGTAAGTGTCCATCGCCTGCTCGAACATGCGCGCCACGCCCTGACGGCTCGCCACGCTGTCGGAATTGGAAACGGCCTGGCCGCCCGCTTTGCGGATTTCCTCGGCCACGGCTTCCGCAGGCCCCGCCGAACCGGCGTCGCCGCCGGCTGCACCACCGCCCAGATCGTTGACCACGACCTTCGCGCCTTCGCGCGCCGCCAGAAGCGCGCATTCCTTGCCGATGCCGTTGGCGCCGCCCGTGACCAGAACGACCTTGCCTTCCAGAACGCCCAAGTTTACCTCCATTTCGGTTTTGTCTGCCGCCAGCCTAGCAAGCCGCGCGCGCCCGATAAAAGAGGCGTTTGGACTATGTGGGACATTCGGCCCGAACGGGCGGAAGATGCCGGCGCCATCGAGGTGTTGAACGCCGCCAGTTTCGGCCCCGGCCGCTTTGCCAAATCCGCCTACAGGCTGCGCGATGGCGTTTCTTGCGAAACCCCGCTCAGCTTCGTCGCCATCGAAGACAATATCCTGCGCGGCTCCATCCGCTTCTGGCCGATTAGCGTGGGCGGCGTACCGACATTGCTGTTAGGCCCGCTCGCCGTGCAATCCGACCAGCGCGGACGCGGCATCGGCATCTCCCTGATGAACAGAGGCATCGAGGAAGCAAGGAAGCGCGGCCACACCGCGATCATCCTCGTCGGCGATGCGCCCTATTACGCGCGCGTCGGTTTCGCACCCATCGCCCCCGGACGCATTCGCTTTCCCGGCCCGGTGAACCCCGC
>Ga0070661_100000309_pt1 | contig 39394 bp, 35 predicted proteins | sample KBSC43metaG_FD_64663 | JGI IMG/M metagenome (GOLD analysis project Ga0070661, IMG submission 64663) | Corn rhizosphere microbial communities from Kellogg Biological Station, Michigan, USA - KBS C4-3 metaG | ecosystem: Host-associated > Plants > Roots > Rhizosphere > Soil ... | reverse complement strand
TTATAACCGATAAAGCCTTCGCTCGATAAATAGTTCTCAATATAAACGATCGGTTTGCCCAGCAATTTTTCAAATCCTTTTTTGTAAGGTTCAAAGGCAACACCTCCATGCACGAAAAACCCAAAGTTGGGCCAGATGTCATGGATATTGTTCACTCCATAATTCTCGATCACCATTTCCATGCACATTTGACACCACGCAGGCACACCTACTATGTAGCCAATGTCCCATTCCTTTGCATGCTCAACAATCTCATTGAGTTTTTGGTTCCAGTCTTTGATAGCTGCAATGTGACCACCGGGTTTATAAAAACTTTGAAACCAAAATGGACGTTTTTTTGCCAGTATACCACTAAGATCGCCGGCATACCAGCCAGCCTTTCCCTTCTGGAGATCTGTTGTTCCCCCGATCATGAGAAAACCTTTGGTCATTGCATTTCGCGGAAGCTTTTCATAGTTAAACAGAGTAATAAGCTGCCGTAAATAATTAACGGTATTGCTGCGTAGCATATCCCTCGTTATGGGTATATACTTGCTGGCAGCCTCGGAAGTGCCCGAGCTCAGAGCATAATATTTAATTTTCCCGGGCCATGCAACATCGGGAACACCATCAAGCGTTTTTTTCCACCAGCGGTTATAGATCTTATTATAGTCGTGCACAGGAACTAATTCCTGGAACGCTTCACGGACATCACTGCCGAACAAGATCTCATCGAACATATAATGCTGCCCAAATTCAGTAAATCGCGCCTTCTTTAGTAATTTTTTTAACACACGAATCTGTTGTCTCTGTGGATCATTTTGAGGGATGCGTAAAGCAGTAGCTATTGCTCTGGGTAATTTAATATCAATGATCGTAGCCATGGCAATAGTCGGTTATAATAAAGTTAAGCAAATTCATTAGCAAGACTGCGAATATAACTGAGCTTAACAACTATAGAAATATTTTTATCTGCGGCACTCTAATTATCATGTGAAAATCACACATGGCCCAAATTTGGTTATTTCGATTAAATGACTGGAAAATTTCATATCGGTACTTCTGGCTGGAGCTATAAAGACTGGGTTGAAGTTTTTTATCCGAAGAAATTAAAAACCGCGGACTGGCTTTCTTACTACGCGAAGACATTCGATTGTACGGAGATCAACGGAAGTTTTTATCGGTTGCCGGTAAAACAAACCGTGATCAATTGGGTGAACAAAGTACCGGAGAAATTCAAATTTTGTCCGAAGATGAGCCGTTATCTTACACATCTTAAAAAACTGCGGGACCCGGAAGAACCGCTCGAACGTTTTTTCTCAATATTTGAACCTATGCAGAAAAAAATGGGTCCTGTGCTTATACAGTTGCCTAAGATGGTTCGGTTTGATTTTAATATAACGGAACATTTGTATAAACTTTTGAGAGAAAAATATTCTTGTTACCAGTTTGCCATCGAGGTGCGTCATGAATCATGGATGACTGAGACTAGTTACTCCCTGATGGCAAAATATGATATTGCTTTTGTGATCTCTCATTCGGGAAATCATTTTCCTTATGCTGAAGTGATTACTTCAAAAAATATTTATTTCCGTTTCCACGGGCCTGGAACATTGTATAATACGAAATATCACAGTGCAACGATGAAAAAATATGCGAGGGTATTTAAAAAATGGCTTAGTGAGGGATGTGATCTCTGGATTTTTTTTAATAACGATTGGTTTGGCTATGGAATTGACAACGCGCTAACATTAAGAAAGTACCTCGAAAGCTAAACCGCCGGTTCTTGTTGGCTGAGACAATGGAAACTCCCGAGACCCCAAATGATTTCTGTAGAATCAATACCAACGATCCTTCTCCCTGGAAAACATTTCTGAATAATATCCAGGACCCGGGTATCCCTGGTGCTTCGGTAGGTTGGAACAATTACAGATTCATTGGCGATGTAAAAATTTGCATAAGAAGCGGGCAATCGCTGGCCTTCGTAAATAATTTCTTCCGGCATTGGCAGTTCAACGATGTTCAGCTGCTTTCCATTTAGCAAACGCATTCGTTTTAACTCCCTCAAATTTTTCTGAAGCAGCTCATAGTTTTGATCATTCTTATTTTCTTCGACAGCAGTTATTACCGTGTCTTCATTTACAAAACGGACGGTATCATCGATGTGTCCGTCGGTATCATCACCGATAATTCCTTCGTTTACCCAAAGAATTTGGTCAACACCATAATAATTGCAGAGATAATTTTCGATCTGCTGCTGATCCAAATGTGGATTTCGGTTTTCGTTTAAAAGGCAGGCAGTTGATGTGATCAGCGTTCCATTGCCATTGAAGTCGACTGAGCCTCCCTCCATAATAATTCCCGGATGATAAACCGGAAGTTCATAATGCTTTGCGATCAGCGTGGGAATTATGTCATCCAGGTCGAAAGGTGGATATTTATTTCCCCAGGCATTATAGTTCCAGTCAACAATTATTTTTTTCTGCTCAGCCTTTGGATTGATCAAAAATGCTGGTCCGTGATCGCGGCACCACGCATCATTAGTTGGATGAAAAAAGAATTCTATTTTACCGGGATCAACGCCTGCTGCTTGCAACTGGGCCGAAGCGAAACTCTTCATGGCTTCATCGCTGACATTGATGCAGACTTTTTCGCTGGTCGTCAACTCTTTTATGAATTGACAATAGTATGGATAAATGGTGTGAATTTTTCCGGGCCAGCTTGCTTCCTTGTGTGGCCAGCTCAACCAGGTAGCGGTATGCGGACCAAATTCAGCGGGAAAATAGTAACCTAGCTGCTTTGGCGTTTGTTCATGGTTCATGATCGTTAAATATTTTTTTGTTGTGCAGCTTCACCAATTATGAATCATGAACTTCTTCATCAATAAATCTGTTTGTAATCGGTTGATATGAATCGATCCTACGGTCGCGGAGGAATGGCCAGTGAGTGCGGTACGTGTCGGTTTTTTCTGTGTCGATCTCTTGCACGATCACCTCTTCTTTGTCATGCGAGGCTTGCACCAATACCGTTCCAAATGGATTTGATACAAACGATCCACCCCAGAACTTCATGGCGCCGTTTTGTTCAAGGCCTACACGGTTCACGCTTACAACATGAACTCCATTCGCTACTGCATGACTCCTCTGGATCGTTTGCCAGGCATTATATTGCTCAGTATTTGTTTTTTCATCCTGCGAAGTTGCCCATCCAATTGCCGTCGGATAAAATAAAATTTCTGCACCCATTAGTGAAGTGATCCTCGCTGCTTCAGGATACCATTGGTCCCAACAGATCAATACGCCGATTGTTGCAAATTTTGTTTTAAAGATTTTGTATCCAAGATCACCCGGTGTGAAATAGAACTTTTCATAGTATGCCGGATCATCCGGAATATGCATTTTGCGATACTTGCCTAGGTACTTCCCGTCTGCATCAATTACCGCCGTTGTGTTATGATAAATTCCCTGCGCTCTTTTCTCAAAAAGAGAAGCAATGATCACGACTTGATTTTCTTTCGCTGTTTTGACTAAAGCATCAGTTGATGGACCCGGTACAGATTCTGCCAACTTGAAGTTGTCATAATTCTCTTCGTCGCAGAAATATAAAGAGGTAAATAACTCCTGCAAACAAACTATTTGCGCGCCTTGTTGAGCCGCCTCGTTCACTTTAGCAATAGCTTTTTGCAGGTTTTCTTCCTTATTTGCTGAGCAACTCATTTGCACCAGTCCTATGTTCACCTTAGTCATTTTGCAAAAGTATCTTTTATTATTATGCTTTGCTGTTAAACTGTGTTGAAATAAAAAAAGGCTGTCTCAAAAATCACGAGTGACGATTTTTGAGACAGCCTTTTTTTTGAGGATCTAATACATTTAGCCCTTCTTTGTTTCAAGTAATTTGAAGAACTGATCCAATTGTGGCAGAATAACAATTCTTGTCCTGCGATTAGCGGCCTTGCCTTCAGGAGTATCATTCCCAACGACCGGCTTGTACTCACCGCGACCCGCGGCAGCCATTTTTGCCGGATCGAGTCCGTATTGATTTTGAAGAATGCGGATCACTGAAGTTGCTCTCTTGCAACTCAGATCCCAATTGTCGATCAACTGACCATTTTTGTATGGCACGTTATCGGTGTGACCTTCTACCATAAATTCTATATCGGGTTGGTTTTTCAGAACCAATGCGACCTTACCCAATACAGTTTTTGCCTGGTTAGTTACTTCATACTTGCCACTCTTGAAAAGGAGCTTGTCCGAAATATCGATATAGACCACGCCCTTATCAACTTTTATGTTGATGTCCTGGTCATCCAGATTGCCGACGGCGCCTTTAAGGTTCATGACCAATGCCATATTTAAAGAATCTTTGCGGGCCATTTGCTCCTGCAATGACTGGATGTAAACATCTTTAGCGCCGATGTTGTCCATGGATTTTTTAATGCTTTCTGCCTGTGACGCGGAGATCACTGACATGTCCTCCAGTTGTTTCAATGCCTGCGTATTGTTTTCTTTTAGTAAGCCTATTTGCTTATTGGCTGCATCAAGCTGGCTGGTTAAGTCCCCGTTTTGTTTCGTCAGGTCAGCCTTCTGAGTGTTACAATCATTCAAGCTGCCCTGTAGTTGGCTGTATTGTGTCTGCAACGTGGCGTAATCGGCCTGGGATTTTTTGAATTTTTTTGAACTTACACAGGAAAAAAGGAGCAGGGAGATGCACAATATAGAAATGGTTGCTTTCATTTTGGAAGATTTTTGGTTATAGAATAATTCGCCGCCAAGTTACCAAAATCTTGTCTATAAGGCTGAAATCATCAAAGCTTCTTTGCAAAGATTCGCGATTCAAAATGTTCCCTTGCGTTGGACAATTAAGTTCAACATCATGTTTTTGAATTAACATTTATTCGTTAACGCAGCCTTTATATTTGCCATATTTATTTTTTTCATGCCATCTAAAAAAAGAAGAACAAAGCGAATTGTTATGTTGATCGTCATGACCGCATTGATTGTTTTCGCCGGTTATATCGGCTATCAGTGGTGGTTATATGGCCGTGCGAGGTTTGTTCGCTATCCCGAATTCGGTATCTCTATTCCTGTGGAATATTCAATTCACGGCATTGATGTTTCGAAATACCAGCAAATGATCGCCTGGGATGCCGTCAGCACCATGCAGGTAAAGAAAATTAAGCTGGGGTTTGTTTTTATAAAGGCAACTGAAGGCATCGCGAATACGGACCCGCAATTTAAAAGAAACTGGAAAAGATCAAAGGATGCAGGGATGATAAGAGGAGCCTATCATTTTTTCTTAGCTACAAAAGATGGCAGAATGCAGGCAGAGAATTTTATTAAAGCTGTTGACCTAAAAACAGGTGACCTTCCACCAGTGCTTGACATAGAACAAACCTATGGTGTTTCAAAAGAGGTGATAAAAAATGAAGTCAGGGAGTGGCTGAACGTAGTAGAAACGAACTACAATATAAAACCCATCATTTATACCAACATTGATTTTTACAAACAAAACCTGGGTAGCGATTTTGATGATTACCCTTTGTGGGTTGCACATTACTATCAACCGCGGCAGCCTCGTATAAAACGCGATTGGGTTTTTTGGCAGCATAATGATAATGGAAGAGTGAATGGAGTTTTATCACCTGTAGATTTTGATGTGTTTAGCGGAGACTCGGTTGCCTTCAGTCAATTCTTGATTAAATAACCTTCAATCCAGTTGTCGGGCGAGTCTCCAAGGAACTCACGACTCACGTTTCACGGCTCACGATTCACCTCCGAAGTGGTACCTTACAACATCAAACGTGGTTTATGCCGCAGGGAATGGAACCAGAAGTAAGAAAGTATTTGTTTAAGGTTCTCAATTCCCTTTGCTATGGTTTGCTTTGGTTAGCCCTCAATGTCCTGGCCGGCCTGTATTGGGGATATGCAACCGTTAACGGAAAGTTGTCTGTCAAAAATATCCTTTTTTACGCCTGGTTTATGTTAAGTCTTGCCGCTCTTCTTTATTCTTACTATCGCATTTGGTCCACAACGACTCACCGAGGAAGCCCTAAAGGACCTTCGGATGAGGAATGAATCAACTGCTGTGGTCAGCAATGATAAACCATGATCCATTGATCTTTCTAAAAAGCAAATTATAATGTCCGCTCAGATCACCGATGCTTCTGGTGAGCATCCATTTTCCAACTACATAATAATATTCAGGTGAAAGTTTTTTTACAATAAGGATATCAAAGGAGAGTTTACCCATGGCTGTTGTATCTGGATATCCTTTTTTATAATTCTCCAGGGTCGTTTGCCATCCCCAGTTAATACCGTTTTTGCCAATGAACATTAAGGAATCATTTTTCCAATATCCTTTCATGAAGCCTTCAATGTCGCCTTCGTTCCACGCCTTTGTTTGCTCATCTAAAATCTTACGGATAATAATGTCATCGCTTGATTGGGCAAAAGCCACCAACGAAAAGAATAATATGGTCAGCAGAATGATCTTTTTCATAAAAAATTTAAAGAGCAAATATTATAAAATGCTTACAACAATACGAGATAAGTTGGTATTTGCCTATTCGGGTCAGTGATTACAGTCCGTAGAATGACAATGATTGGCTTTGCGGCAAAAACGATAATTAAAAAAATGAGCGCTTAGAATAAATAAAACTGCCGAAACTAGTAATGCAATCTCGTAGGAAACAAGGATCTCCTTCAAAACTAGAAAAATGAATCCTGTAGAAAAGATCAACAGGGGTAAGGCACGATGGTGATGACGCCGATAGCCGTGAAATAGTGCCAGAGACCCAATCAAGAAGGCGAGTGCGATCATTCCCGCTTCAAAAACGTTATTATGAATTATGTTTATACCAAAAAGAGGAAGGCTCGTTAGCAAAAGCGGCAATACTGCGCAGTGAATAGCGCAAACCAGCGAAGTAGCTATGCCAAGAGCGTCCCAGTTAACTTGTAGTTTCATGATTCAGGCAAAAATATTGCCGCGCAACTAAGTTGCAAAATATATTTTTGCAACATTTGATTGCGGGTGGGTTCTTATCAAGCGCAGTAACTTTGTTCTAAAATTTTTCCCCGATGAGCAGGAAGACTATATTTTATATCATTTTTTTTTTATTTCTTGTACTCGTATTTTACGCCGTTCTGATCAATGTAATCCCTGGGTTCACTAAATCTAAATTACCTCCAATCAGTTACGTTCAGCCCTTTTCCTTTACGAACCAGGACGGAAAAAGATTTACTCAAAAAGATGTTGAAGGAAAGGTGTATGTAGCAAATTATTTTTTCACAACATGCAAAAGCATTTGCCCACGAATGAATGGTGAAGTGAAGAAAGTATATGAACATTTTAAAACCGACAATAATTTTTTGATATTGTCGCATACTTCAGATCCGGGAACCGATTCGTCGGCACGGTTAAAACACTATGCGGACTCGATGGGAGTAACAACAAAAACGTGGGTCTTTTTAACGGGAAGGAAGGATAGTTTATACAGGCAGGCAAGATTGAGTTACAAGATCGACGACCCTAACAATAATGTAGAAAACATTGATGAAGATTTTTTGCACACTCAATTTTTGGCCCTGGTAAATAAAAAAGGAGAAGTGGTAAAAATTTATGACGGCTTGAAGCAAGCTGAAATAAATGAATTGATAAAAGACGCTGAAAAATTGCTCAAAGACTAAACCTAACTGACAACTAAATTTTTAATTTAAATGACAACGATTGATGATATTTTACGTCGTAATAGTTTAAGTGTAACAGATAGTCGCAAAAAGATATTGAACCTATTCCTGAATGTACAGGGAGCGTTGGCTCACGGTGATATTGAGAAAAAAGCCGGTGAAAAGTTTGATCGCGTAACGGTTTACCGGACACTGCAGACGTTTGTTGAAAAGGGAATTATTCATACAATTCCCACTACGGACAATTCAGTTCGCTATGCCTTATGCAAAGACAATTGTTCGGAAGGCCATCACGATAACCATGTCCACTTTATTTGCATACAATGTGGTACTACCCTCTGCATGGAAGATGTTGTAGTTCCGGAAATTAAAATGAAGAAAGGATTTTCTATTAATGAAATTGAAGTAGTAGTGAAAGGAATTTGCCTGGATTGTCAACAATAAAAAAAGCCCCAGTGTAGAAACAGCGGGACTAAGGTTAAGGCTCTGATTAGTAGCTATCTTACTTAATTCATTTATTTCTTTTTTACGAGAATCAAATTTAGTACCCTCTCCTCAATTTTCCTCGCAGACTACATACCACTTTCAGGTAATTTTTACAGTTCATTCATTTCATTGTGTACAAAAGACATAAGCTCGCTCACGTAGTTAGAAGAAAAATCGAATTTCAATCCTGCGTTTTGAAAAAGTTGTGGCAATGTTGCCGTACCACCAAGGCTCAACGCTTGTATATAATTATCCAAAGCGGCTTGTTTATTTTTTTTGAATTGCATCCATAACCCGATCGCTCCCAATTGTGCAATACCATATTCAATATAATAGAAAGGCACTTCAAAAAGATGCAACTGGCGTTGCCACGCATATTTTCTGTATTCATCGAGTCCACTAAAATCAATTTCCGGCGACGTGAACTCATTCAAAATTTCCATCCATGCCGTAGCCCTTTGCTCTTCGGTATGCGAAGGGTTTTCATACACCCAATGCTGAAATTTATCAATTACTGCTATCCATGGGAAAATTGTGATCACTCGTTCGAGTTGATATTCTTTAGCACGTTTCAATTCGTCTTTGTTGCCGAAAAAGACATCCCAATAATCCATACTGAATAATTCCATGCTCATGCTTGCCACTTCTGCTATTTCCATTGGATATTCCTTAAACCCTGTAAGGGACAAAGGATGAGTAAGGAAAGAATGAACCGCATGGCCGCCCTCATGGATGATTGTTGTTACATCGGCCATCTGGCCTGCCGCATTCATAAAAATAAACGGAGCCCCTGTCTCGGGTAGTGGGCAGTTATATCCACCGGGAGCCTTTCCCTTCCTGCTTTCAAGATCGAGCCTGTGCATTTTTTGCATCTGCTTCAGGCATTCAGCAAAAAACGGATTCACGTCATCAAGACAATGAAGTGTTTTTTGAAGAAGTTCATCACCAGTCTTAAACGGGTTCAAGGGTGTGGTCCCTGCTGGCTCAGCTTCTGTATCCCATGGGCGCAATGGATCGATTCCGAGTTTTTGTTTTTTTCTTTTATAGATATCATTTACGAGTGGAATGACATTTTGCTTGACAGCCTCATGAAATTGAAAGCAATCTTCTCTTGTATAATCAAAGCGGCCGAGTTCCTTAAACCGGAAATCACCATAATTTGCAAAACCTGCATTGAGTGCGATCTGGTTACGTTTTTGAATAAGGGAAGTAAAAAGTTTATTCAATTCGTCCTTATCGCTTAACCTTCGTTCATTGATCTTTCTGTAAACATACTCACGCAAATTGCGATCGGGGTTCTCTAAAAATTTGGCTGCTTGCTGTAACGTGTATTCTTTCCCATTAACCTCCACCGTCATCTTTCCGGAGATCACACCATATTGTTGCGCCATTACGTTCAATTCAGAATTCAGGGTAATGTTTTCCTCACGGAACAGGTCGATATTCTTTTTTATGTTTCGCAGGTAAGTAAAATATTTATCGTGGTCCAACTCTTTTGTGAAAGGACTCTCGATTAATCTCCTGTTGAGTTTATCTGCATAGAGCTGTATATGGGGCTGGATCTCCATTACAAAAAAAGTGAATGCCTTTTCAATTTCTTTATTTTCTGTATCGCAGGTCATTCGTATTTGCCGCCAGTTTGCGTCTTCACTCACAATTGCCTCCAGTTCGCTCGAATCCTGTAACCATTTTTCCAGGTCGCCGCTTGAATCTATTTTTCTTTCAAGTAAGTCCTTAAAATATGGCTCAAGAGATTGCCAATCGGTAACGCTGAATCCTGCGGGTAGAAAATGCCGCTGCGGTGCAGTAATATTTGCTGTATAATTCATAAAGTCATTTTAATAAAATAAGCCGAGGCTGTCTCAAAAAGATGTCATTGCATCCCAATAGTTATCGGGAGTCGTTCTTCCTTCGCAATGACGATCAACGACCTTTGAGACGGTCTTAGCTTGTCTATAAGTAAAATATCATTTCCCTTTCTTCTTTGGCGCCTTCTTCGCGGGCTTTGCTATTTTTGAAGAGACAGATTTTTTTTCAGTAGTCTCTTCTTTTTTCTCAGCAGTTTTTGAGGATTTTTTTGCAGCTTTCTTTTCGGTTTTGGGAGAAGGTTTTTTATCTTCTGCCTTCACTGGTTCCGGTATTTCTTCCGTTATTTCCTGTTCTGGTTCTGGCTCAGGTAGTTTTATTTCAACGTTATTCTTCCTAAGCACGTCGAACCATTTTATCATTTTTTTCAAATCACTGTTATATACTCTTTCAAAATCAATATCGCCATATACTTTTTCGAAGTATTTCCTGATCGCATCATCATCTTTTGTATCGGGCAGCGAACCACTCGCCTTTTCCATAGCCTGGAATACCTCAGCAAGATTCACGTTGTCACTCACCGTGTACACTTCAATAGTCTCCAAATGTGAAAAATTGTGGATCCGGCTCGATGCGAATCTTGTTGTCTTATCATCTAATGAACGAACAACCGCGCCATCGGATTTGGTGTTGATCAATTCAAACAAGCCCGGCAAACCTGTGACAGAAACAATTTTACTATACTCCATTTTTGTTTTTTAAGGATGTGCAAGATAAACCGAATTTGGAAAATGGACCTTTAATTAATTTTTACAGATTGATAAGAAAATAGCGTTAAAAAATGAGCGTTTCCCGGCGTTTTTCTTTTTCCATTTACGAAGGTTTAAGAGCCTTTCATCGTCCAATAAACTGCATGAGTTTTACACGTAGGATTAAGCTTTTAGTCGCTGTTGGATTACTATTAATAAGTATTGGCACAGGTGCGCAAAGTCTAAAAGGAAGACTAGTCGATCTTAATAGTAACAGGCCTCTGCGAAGGGCATCTGTAAGTCTTAGAGGCCTCACAGATTCTACCCAAAAATTTAATACCATTTCAGATAGTAGCGGAAGATTTGAATTTAAAAATTTATATCCGGACTCATTTGTACTCAAAATCACTTTTGTAGGATACGACGATTTCAAACAAACCGTCGGGATAAGCAATGGTGTTGTTGACCTCGGAACATTATCTATTCCCAAATCAATAAAACAACTGGGAGAAGTAGTAGTTGTCTCAAAGGTTCCACCGGTTAAACAAAAAGGCGATACGCTTGAATACAACGCCAGTCAATTTAAGGTGAACCCTGATGCGACAGCGGAGGATATGGTTAAGAAATTGCCTGGTGTTACTGTCGATAAACAAGGAACTGTAACTGCACAAGGAGAACAGGTGAGAAAAGTAACGATTGATGGTCGTGATTTTTTTGGCGATGATGCAACGGCTGCGTTGCGGAATCTTCCTGCTGAGATCATTGAGAAGATCCACGTCTTTGACAGGTTAAGTGACCAGGCACAGTTTACCGGTTTTGATGATGGTAACACGTTAAAGTCATTGGATATTGTTACAAAGGCAAACATGCGCAATGGCCAGTTCGGTCGTATTTATGCCGGCTATGGAACTGATAATCGCTATGCTGCAGGAGGAAATGTTAGCTTCTTCAAAGATGACAGGCGTATTTCATTGGTAGGGAATTTCAATAATATCAACCAGCAAAATTTTGCCTCGCAGGACCTGTTGGGAGTAACAAGCGGCGGTGGAAACCGGGGAGGATTTGGTGGCTTCGGTGGCAGGCAGGGCAATCGGGGTGCCGGCAGTCGTGGAGGCGGAGGCGGTAATTTCGGTAACCAGCAAAATTTCCTTGTTGGTCAGCAGAGCGGGATAACTAAGACCAATGCAGCGGGCATTAACTTTTCGGATCAATGGGGAAAAAAGCTCACAGTTACAGGGAGCTATTTTTTCAATAACAGCAATAATTTAAATAACCAGGTATCCGATCAGCAATCATTAAATGGCACTGATTTTTACAAGGAAAATAGTGTGTCAAAAAACAATAATTACAATCATCGCATTAATCTAAGACTCGATTACAAAATTGATTCTGCAAATTCCATCCTGATCACTCCTTCGATCAACCTTCAGAAGAATGATGGCAACAGTATCTATTCTACCGATGCCGGTTTTGGCGAAATGGTAAAAAGCAGCTCAAATAATACCACTAACACAGCAGTTTCCGGTTATAACATTGGCAACAATATTTTGTTTCGTCATTTATTTGCAAAAAGGGGAAGAACAATATCTGTAGGACTGACAACTAATTTCAATCGTAAGTCAGGCAACTCTTATGTGGTGGGTGATAATAAATCTTTTGACAGCACAGGCATTCTGCTGCAGGACTCCATACAAAATCAGTTTTCTGATAATTTCACTAATGGCAACACCATTTCTACAAACTTTGCTTATACGGAGCCAATTGGGAAAAAGGGGCAACTGCAAGTAAACTACACTCCATCGTTTACCAAAAGTAGGGCCGACCAGGAAACATACCAGTTTAATAATTCAGATCAGAAGTATTCATTGTTTGACACCGCGCTGTCAAATAAGTTCACCAATAATTACTCAACACAAAACGGTGGTATATCCTACCGTAAAGGTGACCGGGACAAACAGTTTTCGGTCGGCATAAATTTTCAATACTCCAAGTTGTCAAGTGACCAGCAGTTTCCCGCGATAGGAAGTATTGGAAAATCATTTACTGATTTTTTGCCCAATTTGCAATTCAGAAAGAAACTTTCATTGAGGAGCCGCATCAATATTTTTCTGAGAACATCTGTCAGCCCTCCCTCAGTTAGCCAGTTGCAAAATGTTTACAATGTAAATAATCCACTTGTTATCGGCATTGGTAACCCGGATCTGAAACAACAGTATACAAGTAGTCTTGTCGCCCGTTACACTTTTACGAACACGCAGAAAGGGCAGAGCTTTTTTGCGAATTTATTTTTGCAAAAGACGAATGATTATATCGCCAACTCTGTTTACCATGCACAAAATGATTCAGTTCTTGCTCCTAGTGTTACATTGCTAAGTGGAGGACAATTAACGGTCCCTGTCAACCTTGACGGATATTGGAGTGCTCGTTCTCTTTTTACTTTTGGTCAACCGGTAAAATTTATTAAGTCAAATCTGAATCTGAACGCCGGAATTACTTACAGCAGGTTACCGGGACTGATCGATAAACAAAAGCTCCTGACTGATAATTATAACTATAGTATAGGTGCCGTGATAGCGAGTAACGTGAGTGAGTACATTGACTTTAACCTTTCTTACAATGCCAACTTTAATGTAATTGCGGGGCAACCGGAAAACAACCAGGTGTCACAGTCTGCCGGCATCCAGTTTAATCTTTTGTCGAAAAGCGGTTGGTTTTTTCAGAATGATCTCAATAACCAGACCTACAATTATAAAGGAAGTACTCCTGATCAAAGTTTCTGGCTTTGGAATATAGGTGCAGGGAAAAAATTTCTGAAACAAGAAAAAGGAGAATTGAAACTTACCGTATTCGACCTCTTAAAACAAAATCGCGCTATCAGTCGCACCGTTACTGAAGCTTACGTTGAGGACACGCAAAGCAGGGTACTGCAGCAATATTTTATGATGACGTTTACATATAAATTGAAAAATTTTGGCGCCGTAAAAACAAATAACCGGAACAATAACAATTCCAGACCAAATTTTTAGTAATATCGCCTGCTCTTAACCTTCTACTTTGGATGAACAGCTTCTAATTGAAAAACTCAGGCAGGGTGATGAGGCCGCTTTCAGAGAAATAGTAGAGACCTGGAAAAATATGGTCTACAATACAGCACTGGGCATTTTACAAAATGCGGAAGATTCTGAAGATGTGACACAGGAAGTTTTCGTGCAGGTATTTGAATCGATAAAAACATTTAAAGCCGAGTCCAAGCTATCTACATGGCTCTATAGAATTACAGTGAGTAAAGCATTGGACCACTTGAGAAGAAAAAAACGAAAGAAGAGATTTGCTTATGTCCAAAGCCTTTTTGGCGCGCGAGGAGAAACGGTGATCGAGAAACCCGATTTCAATCACCCGGGGATTGCATTGGATAATAAAGAAAGAGCGGGCATTTTGTTTAGTGCCATTAACCGGTTGCCAGAAAACCAAAAAATTGCCTTTACTCTCCATAAGGTGGAGGGCTTGAGTTACCAGGAAATCAGCGATGTGATGAAAACATCCGTATCTTCTGTAGAATCCCTGATGCATAGGGCTAAAAATAACCTTAAAAAACTGCTGCAGGATCACTATCAGCACAAAGAATAAATCGCAAGTTTTGCTATTTGCTAACGTCAAAAGTGATGAGCAATGAATAATAAGAAAATCATACCGGAGGAGATCGAAAAAACGCTAAACAGCCTTGACGGCATACAGAGGGCCGAGGCTAACCCCTATTTGTTTACGCGCATAAAGGCCAGGCTGGAGAGAGAACAGAAAAACTTTTGGGGCCGGGCTTTAACGTTTTTATCACGGCCATCAGTAGCCGTTCCGGCGATCGTATTAACTATTTTGATAAATACTGCCATTTTCTTTGAATTTAAATCCGAAAAAGTACAGATCCCACAAGATGAAGAACAGGCCTTCGCCAGGGAGTATAATTTGAGCGACAATACAATTTATGAGTCAACGATCGAACCCGAATGAAACAATTCACACAAAATAAGCTATTGGTTTTGCTTGTCGCGATCTTACTGGTTGCCAACTTGTGTTTGATGCTGTATTTTTTTGTGTTCAAACATCCTCATGAACCGGAGCGGTCACGCCCGGTATCCGATTACGTGCAAAAGGAATTGGGTTTGAATGACGAACAAGCTGAAAAATTCAAGCAGTTAAGGGACGAGCACAGGGCAGCCGTGAAACCGGTTGTTGATGAGATGAAGAGATTAAAGGACAGTCTTTATAATCTTCTGCAAAACCCTGAAACAAATGATTCGTCAGCGAGGATCATTGCAGCGCAGATCGGAGACAAACAAGAAGAATGGGAAATACTCATCTTCCATCATTTTGAAAAAGTACGAGCCATCTGCGATAGCGATCAGCTTCCAAAGCTCGATACCCTTGTTCACAGAATGATCAATAAGTGGCCTTCGATGAGAAAAAACAAACCTGCTGAGAAATAGATCAATTTTTCTTTTTAATTACAATTTTTTCATCAATCAAAAACAATCGTTATGAAAACAAAGATCACAGTAATGATCTCATCTTTCATATTATTAGCCCTGGTCGTAAATGCGCAAGGAGGGTTTCAACGCCGCACAGTAGAGGAAAGAGTGCAAATTGCTCAACAAAAATTTGACAGCGCTTTTAAACTGGACAAAGCAAAACTCGCCGATGCAGACTCGGTTTTTGCAAATTATTACCGGGCGCAGGATAAACTGAGACAAGAGATGGTGAGTAGTGGTCAGCAGGATTTCCAGGCCATGCGGGAAAAAATGCAACCGTTAATGGAAGAAAGAGACAAAAAACTCCAGAGCATATTGACAGCAGATCAATATAAAACATGGAAGGAAGCAATAGAACCTTCACTAAGGCCCCGGAGGCAAAATAATAATGGTAACCACTAGCATCTCATCACATAAGGGGTGTTTCAAGTCCTAACTGCGTCCCGATAGCTATGGGGAGTAGTGAGGCCTGCCTACCGGTAGCTTCGGTCGTTCCTCTCTCGCAATAATGAAAACAGTTTTTGAGATAACTCTTCAAAATTTATGAAGTGAATTACTTCAACGCTCAAAGGGAGAAAGATTCGGAACTTTTTGAAATGCCGTTATTGCGGACGGGGATTTTATAAATTGAAACGTCGGGTTCATTTTTTTGCCTGGGATGCTGAAGATTCACAAGCCCCTTTAGCCCGGCAAAGTCTCTCGCTGAACTATGTAAATAATCTTGGGGCAATGCAACGATCTTATTTCTTACGGGGTTATTGTGAATTTGTTTAAGGTGTTCATGAATGTCCTCATTTTCTTCAGGGTTGATGTGGACAGGATGGTCGGCATTTTCCCAAACTTCTAACTTGTCAAAAAGTGCCGCTTCCCTGATCCTTTTCATTATCCAATTGCGTCTAATGTCAGATTCAGTGCCCAAATCCTCAAGGATGATCTTTGCTGTAAACGTTTTAAAATCGCTCATAAGGCCTGAAAGATCATAACCATCCCTTACTTGTGCAATTAAATGGAGATGGTTGGTCATCAAACACCATCCATACACGATCAGTCCTTTCTTTTCAATAAAATAATTTAATGACTCGACTACGATTTGTTTGAAAAAAGGCCGGACAAAGAGATCAACCCGGTCAATCGTGTTTAAGGTTAGAGAGTAACAGCCCCGGGGCTCTGCGATAGGATATTTTTGAATCATACAAACAGGTTTAGTAATTCACGGTTTACAGCTCAGGGCTCGCAATCCGCCGCTATAATAGCAAATGCCGTTCCGAATAATCTATGACGGCACTCAATTTGTGATAAGTGCATATGTTTATTTTTTAAACCATCCTCTTGCATGCAAAGAAAATGGGTAAAGTATACAGTAAGAACCCTTATCGCTGTAGTAGTCGCCTGGATACTGTTTTTGGGGATAGCCTTTTTTTATATTGAAACCAACAAACAGAAACTTATAAACGCGGTCAAGGATGATATTGCAAAGAAAATATCGGGTGAGTTGGACTTCTCCGACCTGACGGTTGATTTCTTTCAAAATTTCCCCAATGTCGCGGTCGATCTTGCAAATGTTATCGTGCACGATTCTTTGTTTTCATTTCACAAGAAGGAATTGCTACACGTCCAACACGTTTATGCAGGTTTCGGAATATTCAGCTTATTCTCCCGCGCTAAAACACTGAAATATGTCAAACTTTCTAATGGCTCCATTTATCTTTTTGCGGATAAGGACGGCAATAAAAATTGGCATATCCTCAAATCGCAACCGGAAAACAGTAAGGCTTTCAGCCTTGAAAAAATAAGCTTAAAAAACGTGAATGTCATATTCCAGGATAAAAGCAAGTTTAAATATTTTAATGTGTGGTTCGATAAAATGAAGTGTAGCATTTCTTCCGGGAGCGATAAGATCCGCTTTGAAATGAATAACCACTCTGTTCTAAAAATTTTGGCTTTTAATACTAGGAGGGGTAGTTATTTCACCAACAAAAAAATGACTTCCAAATGGGAATTCTCTTATGACAGAGCGCTCAAAAAGATCTCACTGTACAAGCAGCCTGCAAAGATCAATGGGCAACACTATCGCTTAACCGGCAATTTTTTCCTTGGGAATGACGCTCGTTTTGATCTTGACATTACAACATCAAATCTTCCCCTCAAGGAAGCCGCCTCGATATTTCCCGATAAAACCAAAAATAAAATTGATCAGTTCACCTTGTCAAAACCGATAAGATCGGTAAAAGTTGCTTTATCCGGTGCCATGAAGTATTTAAGTTTTCCGCTGGTTAGTGTCCGGTTTTCCGTTAATGACGCTACGTTAAATATATCGCCTGCAAGTTTTGCGCATTGCAGTTTCAGCGGGTTTCTTAATAACGAAGTTGATTCAACTAAACCAAGAGATGACTTTAATTCTGCGCTCCAGTTTACAGATGTAAAAGGGGAATGGGAAAAAAATAAGTTTGATGGGAAATACATCTCATTCTACAACCTTATCCATCCATATCTGAAATGTGATATTCATTTTGTGTTTCAGCTTGTCCAGTTAGAAAAAGCCATTGCAAGTCGCCGCCTTGATTTTAATGGCGGAGATGGCGATGCAAATATTGTGTATGCAGGCCCCCTGGCCGCGACTGATACGATCTATGACCTTAATGGGAAGATAGCTCTTCAAAACGCCGATATCACTTATAACCCACGCAATCTTAATTTCAGAAAAACTGACATGCTATTATATTTTGAAAAAGGAGATATGATTGTTCAAAAGATGAATACATCGATCAATGATAATGATGTGAGAATAAGCGGAAGAGTAAATGATTTTTTGAATTTCTTTAAAACTGATTCTTCAAAGGCCGTCTTTGATTGGGCAATTTATTCACCACGGCTGGATGCGGGGAAGCTCCGATCTTCATTACACAGAAGTTCTTCCGTAAAAAAGAAAAGCTCTTATTCTTTTTTCAACCGGTTAAACAATAAAATAGACAAGTTGTTTGATGATTGTAATGCTTACCTGGATCTCAAGGCAGATAAATTAATTTATAAAAATTTCTCAGCTACAAAAGTAAAGGGGAAGCTCGCGCTGTCAAACGAAGTGATAAAACTGGATAATTTTTCGCTCATTCACGCGGGTGGAACAATTCTAGTAAATGCTTCTTCCAGGGACAATGGCAGGAACAGTGATATAAGCCTTCAATCGAAAATGCAGAATGTGAACATAAAAGAATTATTCGAGGCGTTTAACAATTTCGGAATGCAATCACTAACGTCGAAAAACATCACTGGAAACTTCTCGGCTGATATAAGTCTGGTGTCATTGCTTGATGCGAACAATGATCTTTACAAACCGTCTAACAGAGGCTATATCGATTTCTCTCTAAAAAACTGCCGGCTCGTCAATTTTCAACCTTTGATGGACATTGATAATAACTTTCTCCAAAAAAGAAATTTGAATGACATAAGCTTCGCAGAGCTAAAAGACAGGTTGGAGATAAATGGAAATGATATTTATATGCATCGAATGGAAATTAGCTCCACTGCTGTCCACATGTATGTAGAGGGAACATATAGTTTTGCCGCTAATACTGACATTTCTATCCAGGTTCCTTTCCACGGACAGAAGAAGGATCCCGATGAAACGCCGACAAACAAGGGAACGAAAGCGAAGACAGGCATAGGCATATTTCTGCGCGCAAAAGATGATAAAGATGGTAAATTGAAGTTCAGCTATGATCCCCTGGGCCGGTTTAGAAGCAAAAAATGATCATTGCTTGGCAGTCAGATCATCTTCATTATAAAGCCTGATGACATACGAGCTCACATTTTTGTAAGGAGGCATGTATTCCTCAAAAAGTTTTAAAGTATTCCAATCATTTTTAAATGTTTCGTTCAATTCGCCCCAGAAACTTACCCAATCAATGTCTTTCCCCGCAGCCAGGGCCTCGTTCAAATGGAGAAGAAGCGGATCGTTCACCGCCATTGACCCAACCTGCTTTGAAGCAATGATGTGAACCTGTGAATTCAGCCCAATGATCTTTTTCATATTCTTGTAACCGCCACAAGAACCCAGGATGGCGAGCTTTACCGAGGGACCGAGATAATTTAGCGTGTTTGGCAAATGATAACTATGACCCCTATGGATCAGGATAGAAGGTGAGATCGATTGGGACTTTAGATATTGCGCCAGGTCTTCCTGCGCTACGATGTCTCTTTCATCACCCTCATTTAATGGCAGGTTGGCATAGATGTTTAGAGGTTGGCCGCTCAATGAACTAATTTTTACCCATGAATCATTTTTTGTCACTTCCCATTGCGCCCGGTTCTTAAACAAATTCATGAAACTGGTAAAGGAGTTCTTACCGTCTTCGTCTCCATAAAAAATAACAAGTTCAGAAACAGCTCCATTGTTTTTTAGTTCCAAATAGGGAAGAGCCTTATAGCTCGCGGAAAGAGTACCTGGGCGGTCGTCATTTACTATTTCATAAACTTTCAAAAGTATCGAATACAATTTTGTGCTCTGGTGTTGGTTTGCCTCGCTGCTTTTATTCATGGCGGCTTGCAATTCTTCTTTAACGTAGCTATTCAAAACCGAATCTTTTGATAATGTTATGAAGGCGTCTGCGATATCTGACGCATTTGACACCGCTTCGTCTTCATTGACGTTTTCAATATCTGAAATAAATAAATGGATAAGCGTTTTACTTCTTTCTGCAGTAGCATGATGGAGAAAATCATTTAGTGTGTTATAAGTGGCAGCGATCCTCATGAATTTCCGGAACCTATCATTGTATACTGTGTTCAGGACAGAATCGGCCGACTGATCTTTAAATTTTCCCAGTAATCGTTTATAAAGCCCGAGATAAGTGGATGTATACATCTCTTCATCGGCACTTACGATAATATAATAGAGATCCTGAGGACGCAGCGTCTGCACGCATTGAAAACGAACTGCATCCGGGGAATTGTGCAAGTCATTTATTTTTCTCACATAAAAATCAAGAGATTTTTTTGCAAGAGCATTTTCCAATGCAAACTGGAATGACACGACGTTTGGCTCATTTTCTCTTTGCTTATTCGCCATGATCGTATTGACCAGCAATTGGAAATAGTCATCCACCTTTTTTCGGTTGGCGAGAATGTCATCAATCAGCAGTTCGCTGTCTGCGATCTGTTTTATGAATGGTACCAATTCCGAAGCAAGGCTATTTGACGAGAGACCGGCCAATTGCCGAACATAAATATTTTTTTCCCTTCGAATATCATTGGTGACTGCGTTGTTATTTTTTTGCAGATAGGATACTACCTTTTCCGGATAATTTTCAGCAAGAAAAATTATCAGTGAATCGGCGTAGGAAAATCCTGGTGTTCTTTCCAGAAAGGGAAATATATATTCTGGCGTCTCCACTACTCTTTTGTAAGCACTGATATCACTCATTTGTTTTTTCTCGTCAAACTCCCAGAAGCTATTTGCCAATAGCTGGCAGGTACGCCAGCTTAAGGATAAGAGACTTTGTTCAATTGGTTCGTTTTTCCTGTTCAACAGTTCATTGAGAGTTTGTTTATACTTTTTGATAACCGATAATGCAATGAATTCATCAATCTTCTTTTCTTGTAGCTGCTGTTTTAATTCCTTCATGAAATAGGAAAGGCTGCGAATGCCTTTTACCCTTTTTTCCTTTGGTGCTGTAACCAGGAACTGGAGATTTGCCTGCATACTGTTTACATCGTTTACGGCAAACTTTTGCAGATCTTTTTTGACCGTTGCATTCAGAGACGAAGACAGTAAGTAATCCCTGAACGCTTTTTGTTCGGCATTTACCATTTGCTGTGCCGTCTTTACATCGTTTGATGAGCTTTGTGAGAAAACAAACGGCGCATAAAGAAAAGATAGGGCATGGATTATCAAATATGCAATGAGTTTCATGAGTACATTTAAGTTTTATCCTATACTGCATGAAATGTGCCATTGCCGCGGATTATTTGTGGCAGGAAGATATGGCGCTGGTTAAGAAGACAATCTGCTGGCCCGCAAAAATTCAATAGGTAAAAGGGTTGCTCCCTTTGTAGCGAGATCGGAAACTATTTCACCAACTACCGAAGCGAACTTGAAACCATGGCCGCTAAAACCGGTTGCAATAACCACCCGGTCTTCATAACCGGGTAGTTTATCGATGATAAAATCTTCATCGGGAGAATTTGTATAAAGACATATTTTATAAGAAAGGAATGATTCAAAGCAACCCGGTAAATATTTATTCAGTGCATACTTGAGATTCTCTTCGTCTTCAATGGTCACTTTACGGTTTACATGATCTGGATCTGTTTCTAACGCGGGGAAATGATGTGCAAGTTTTAAACCTCCGGGCCCGCCAAATTCACTCTCGGGTAAAATAGGAAAACCATAGTAGCAGCCACCCCTTCTATCATCCGCCAGTAGCCAACAGGGAAAATTATTGAGCGTAAAATCATCCCATCTGTTAGGATTTATCCAGGCAACAAATTGTCTCGTGATCTTCAACTTCCCGGAAAGCGCCGGGATCATTTTCTTTGCCCATGCCCCGGCAGTTATAATTAACTTCGAACAGCGATAAATATTTTTATCAGTATTAACAACAATGTTGTTTCCGTCTTTTTCCCAACTAAGAACCTGCTCATGCGTTCTGATCAAGGCCCCATTCTTTATCGCTTGCTGTGCATAAAGTTTTATTGCTTTCTCCGGCGTAACAAATCCTGCATCCGGCTCAAATACGGTTTCAAAATCGGTTGGTATCGTGAAATGAGGAAATTGTTTCGCTGCTTCTTCTGCATTAAATGTGTTAAGCTCGATGTTATATAAGGAGGCAGATTGTTTCACACCTTCTATTAATGAATGATCGCGAGGCCCGAAATATACTAATCCTGTTTGGTGGTACACCTTCACCCCGGTTTCGTTTTCAAGTATCTTCCAGTTTTGATAAGCTCTTCCCAACAGCGGAACATAATCTGCATTTTCAAAATAGGCCTTTCGGATAATGCGGCTCTGCCCCGCATGCGAACCGAATTCGTGACTAATATCAAATTGCTCAAGCCCTAACACTCTATGTCCATCTCTTGAAAGATGATAACAGGCGGAAGAGCCCATAGAACCAACACCGATAACGATTACATCGAAAGAAGTATTCACGAAAGAATGATGTTTTAGAATTATGAAGATCGTCAAAATTGATTGTAACGAGATCACCTGTAGGGAGTCATTTCATGAGCAATTGACCGCGGCGACGAATCTGTGCTCTTATTCTCTTTTACTCTGAGATTAAATCCTTATTCAACAATTCTCAGCTTTGCATAATTCAACATGATCTTCTTTTCGCCATTGAGTTCAAATTTTACAGTAGCGACAGGATTGTGCGCGGCGCCTTCCATCTTCATCACTTCACCAAATCCAAATTTTTGGTGTTCGACTTTTTGCCCTACCTGCAAATTGCTCGTATCGCTTGGCTTAAAATCAGGAGAAGGAGTATGTTCCTTTGTTTGCTGCCTTACATTCGAGGTTAAATAAGAAGGTTTGTTTGCTTGTCTATCGTTTCCAGTTTCGCGATTCCAATTGTTTGTGTCGCTGCCAAACCCGCGATTCATTCGGTCAAATGCAGATTGCGCTGACCAGCTATTGAATGTGCCGGTTTGATTTCTTATGCCGCCGCCGGCAAAAGCTCTGTCTAAATACTCATTCGGTATTTCATCAATAAAGCGACTGGGCTCATTTTGAACAAGCTGCCCAAACTTGTATCTCGTATTGGCATACGTGATCCAGAGTTTGTGTTTTGCCCTCGTGATCACGACGTAAAATAAACGGCGTTCTTCTTCCAGTTCTTCTCTTGTATTAATGCTCATTGCATTCGGAAAAAGCATTTCTTCGAGGCCACACGCAAATACGCAACCAAATTCCAAACCCTTTGCTGAATGAATGGTCATCAACTTTACTGTATCCGCATTTTCATCTTTTTCATCCTCATTAGTGAGTAAAGTGATTTGCTGCAGATAGGCTCCAAGACCTTTGTCTCCTACTTCACCTTCTTCATTACTGGGTGTCTCTGTAAATTCTTTTATTGAATTCAATAGCTCCTGGATGTTTTCATATCGCTGGATCGCATCATCACCTTCCTGCCTCCTGTCGAACAGGTCCTTTACTAATCCAGAATGTTTTCCCACCATAAATGCGAGATCATAAGCATTCCTTTTGGGCAACTCGCTCTGGAACATTTTGATCATCGTTACGAAACCTTCAATTATCTCCACTGTATTTGCCTTATATCCAAACTTTGGAGCATTCACCAACACGTCCCACATGCTGATGTCATTTTCATTGGCAAACAGAATTGCTTTGTCAATGCTTGTCTTACCGATTCCTCTTGCGGGATAATTGATAATACGCTTCAGGGCTTCTTCATCTTTTGGATTGACGATAACACGCAGATAAGCCACCAGATCTTTCACCTCTTTGCGTTGATAAAAACTAATACCGCCATACATGGTGTAAGGAATTCCCATTCGCCGCAGGCTTTCTTCAAAGGCACGGCTTTGCGCATTCGTCCGGTATAGAATTGCAAAATCCTTATTGTTATAATGATTGCGCAGTCTTTGCTCCTGGATCGTATCAGCCACAAATTTTCCCTCTTCATTATCCGTCATCGTGCGAACAAGTTTTATTTTTTCACCGGTTGCATTTTCTGTCCATAGGACTTTTGGAATTTGTCCCTTATTATTTTTGATCACCTCGTTGGCGATATTCAGTATGCTTTGTGTACTACGGTAGTTCTGTTCAAGTTTTACCACCGTTACATCTTCATAATCTTTTTGAAACTGCAATATGTTTTGAATGGTCGCTCCACGGAAACTGTAAATACTTTGCGCATCATCGCCCACCACGCAAACATTTTCATGTTGAGCGCCCAACAATTTTATGATCTCATATTGAGCTGGGTTAGTATCCTGGTATTCGTCAATCAAAATGTATTGAAACTTACGTTGGTACTTGCTTAATGCTTCAGGAATTCGTGTAAGCAGTTCATAGAATTTAAGAAGCAGATCATCAAAGTCCATAGCACCGTTTTTAAAACAGCGCTTTACATAAGCCGAATAGATCTGAGCAATAGCAGGTCGATTAGATCGCATATCCTCCTGCTGGAGGTAATAGTCTCTTGCATATTCTTCCGCGCCAACCAATGCATTTTTTGCCGATGAAATGCGATTGTAAACTGAGGAGGGCTTATAGTGTTTATCGTCGAGATTTAATTCCTGGATCACCGTTTTCACCACGGCTTTCGCGTCATCCGTATCATAGATGGTAAAATTGTTTGGATAGCCCAGCTTCCCTGCTTCTACCCGGAGGATCCTCGCGAATACAGAATGAAAGGTGCCGATGTATAAGTTGCGCGCCTCATTATTGCCGAGAATCTTCTCAACTCTCTCCCTCATCTCTTTGGCGGCCTTGTTGGTGAACGTGAGAGCCAATATGTGAAAAGAATCCACGCCATTTGCCATAAGATGGGCAATGCGGGTCGTGAGTACTTTTGTTTTACCGCTGCCTGCGCCGGCCACGATCATCAAAGGTCCATGGATATGAAGTACCGCCTCTTTCTGCCTTTCGTTCAATCCTTCTAAATAATTGGTCATGTTTCATTGTTACCCTGAGACTTCGGCGTGAGCTCAGTCGAACGCTTGTCGAAGGGCTGCATGCCTGCAAATTACTGAAGTTGCCGGCAAAATTGGGCGCTGGTTCATGAGAATAAAACTGTATAAAAATGGTTTAATCTATTTTTTCTTCTCCTTTTTCTCCTAATTCAACGATATCACCTTTTTTAAACAAAATACTTTGAAGAACCGTTCTCCATTTTTCCTTCCTGCGAAGTAGAAATTCAAGATCCATCCCAAAGTGTTTGAATTCTTCCTGTTGAGCGTTTTCCATAATGGCTTTGGCCTGCTTGTCTTTCTCAAGTGAGATCCGTTGCTCATACCAGCCAATGGCTTCGGCTTCTTCGATCAAAGAGGTAACCATTCTTGCAAATGTGCGGGTCTCCTGGCTTAATTCTTCTGCAGGTTCATGATATTGCTCTGTCGCCATAGAAATATTTTTGTGAAAATGTACAAGAATATTACCAAAAACACACATTCATTATCTTTCAGCTGAAAACTTATGGCGAGACTGAAACTTGACCTGCACGACGTCTATAATGACAGCAAAGCAATTGACCAGGCTCTAAAAGACATTTTCGAAGAAGCCATTCAAAAAAGGATTCGCGAAGTGGAAATTATTCCTGGAAAAGGAAGCGGCCAATTAAGAAAAAAAGTGGAACGTTTTTTACAACAACCGCATATAAAACCACTTTACCATCGCATTCAAAACGACAGCAAAAATTTTGGGAGGCTGTTTGTGTACTTCAAATTCTGAGTTCTTTAATTATTTGCGATAAAGCATTCGGTCAATATTCTCATCATGCTTCTCTTTTTCGATCTCTTTCCTATAAAAAGTTTCATAGTACGCCTTTATGAATGCTGTCAGTGGCGTAGCAATAAATGCACCCATGATACCAAAGGCTGATGACATGGCTATGATCATAATTAGAATGAAAACAGGGTGGATCTTCATTGTTTTCGAACGTATCCGCGGGATGATAAAATCTCCGATCACTTCATCCGATGCAATGTAGAATATGGCAACCCATAAAGCAGTGAGCGGAGAAATGGAAAAAGCGATGAGTATGGGAGGAACAGCCATAACATAAAAACCGATCTTGGGGATCAGCTCTGCAAAAAAAGTAACAGCGGCCCAGACCCAAACTCCAGGGATGCCCATAAAGTAGAGAAAAAACCAAACAATGATCGCTCTTATGGTACCGGCGACTATATTGGACCACATCCATCCGATGGTCATGTTTGATGCATAGGAAAACGCCTGGGCTGCCTTGTCCTTTTTGCTGTCGGAGAAATAAGAAAGATATAATTCGAGCAGTGGCCTGGGATTGATGAGCATATAGATCACAAGGCAAAAGAAAAATATGATCAGTAAAACGTTTTGAAATAACTGGATCGAATACTGACCCACACTATTGATAATTGTTGAAACAGAAGGCAAAGCTGTGATGGCATTTGCAGTGTCCTTCGCAGTCTGGCGGTCACTGCCATACTCGCCTAACCATTTTTCAATTCGCGTATTGAGCCCTTCGAGATAGGCTGGCAAATTTGTGATCAATAGTCTAACCTGATTCACTAGCTTGGGAACTATCATCCATCCAAGCAGGGCAAAACAAAGAACAACAGTAAAAAAGACGATCAGCGATCCAGCCGGGCGGCGAATATTCTTTCCTTCAAGCCAGGTAACAGGAGCGTTCAATACAATAGTGATAACGATGGCAAAAAATAAAAGAAGAATGACCTGGAGTACTTCGTGTAAAAACCATATAGCAGCCAGCAGACCGGCTGCGAGGTAAATTAAACGCGACAAGGACTTGTATTCCATCAATTGATTGTTCCATGAAAATACACAAACCCTTTATAAATTCGGTTGCGATAAAAAAACAAAAGCGGTTTCAAAAGCTGCTTCTCGTGATTGCGAGGGAGGAACGACCAAGGCCTGCCTACCGGCAGGCAATCTGTTTGCAGGGCAACGATAAACTTTTTTGGATTACTTCTCCGCCTGTGGCGGATCGCAATGACCACTTTTGAGGCGGGCTCTGCTGCAAGAGCGATCAAGGAATAAATTAAAATGCTTTTTTAACTCCTTCTTCTACTTTAGCACTTTCGGGATATAAAACCGCTTTTATATAATTGGTTGTGCTGAGGAATTTCTTCGCTGCATTTTGAAGATCTTCTACTGTCAATGCATCTACTCGTTGTTCATAGTCTAAAATATTTTCAGGATTATTCTGATCAATAAATGCATTGGAGAGATTAGCCAACCACGCATCGTTACTTTGCATACTGACTTTGTATTGTTTCTTCCACGTTTCCTTTACCTTGTTAAGATCCTTTTGATCAATTCCCTTTTCCTGGGCATTTTTAATAAGCTCGAACAACGCGTCCGTAAGTTTGTCAACATTTTCGGGCCCGCAGGGAATATTAGCGGTAATAGTGTAATGAACATATGGACGTTTCTGAATAGAGCCATTTAATCCTCCACTATACATACCGCTCATTTCCTCTCTTAGCTTTTCAACGATTTCTATATTAAGAGCATCGATCAAAGCCCTGAACGCCATATTTTCTTCACGAGAATATTGTGTTTCCCCGGACCAGATAATGTTGATAAGACTTTGAGATTCTTTTCCTTTTTTGATATTAGCCAGCACAGTTCCCTGAATAGGTCTTGCACCATTATCTTTAAACGCATGCTCTTCCGGTTTGGCAGGTAATGAACCAAGATATTTTTCAAACAAAGTTTTTGCTTTAGCCAGATCAACATTTCCCACGAATGTGAAGTGCATTCCATCAGCGTTGCCGAAGATCTTATCGTAATCAGCCATTATTTTATCCAGGTTTAAATTTTCAAATTCTGCTGAAGAAGGTAAAAAAGTAACCCAGGGGCTGTTGTTGTAAGCGATCTTATATAATGTATCCTGGAAAAAATATTTTGGATTCGACTTTAAGAATTGCAATTGGCCCTTTTGTTTTGTGACGTAAGAATTAAACAATGCCTGGTCCTTGCGCGGCCGCGTGAAGTATAAGTTAACGAGTTGAAGGAAGGTCTCAAAATCTCTTGTACTGCTGCTTCCCTCTATTCCTTCTTCATGGTCATTGATATACGGCATCACTTGGACTGTTTTTCCCGACAGGAATTTTTGAAGATCAGTAGGTGTCATATCATTTACACCCATCATGCTTACCAATTCGGCGGCATGTTTCGCATTGTCTTTGTCTTCCAGCGAAAAGCGTTGCCATCCACCCCAGCGCCAGCAATCCATCAATATCTCGTCATTTTTGAAATTGGTTGGCTTTACAGTGATCGTTACGCCGTTGCTTAAACCTAGATCAGTTGTACCAAGCTTATCACTTTTTGTTTCAGAAACTATTTTTCCTGCCGACAGAGAACCGTCCATCAAACTTGAGGCGATCGCTTTTTCCTCGTAAGGTTTTACCTGTTGTTTTGATGCTGCGATGATCTGCTTTTCAAGTTCATCATCTGAGGGCATTTTATCTTTTCTCTTTGTCGGAGCCATAGCAAGAGCGAAGGCATTCGTCGTGGCCGGCATTTTCTTCGCGGCCTCATTGATCTCATTTAAGGTGATTCCGGGTAAAACCTGTTTCAAAAACTTGTACCTGTTTTCAGCACCAGGAATTGGAGTGCCTTCAAGATAATTGTTGACATAATTTGACACGAGTGCGGACGACTGTGTTTTGTCTTTTTCTTTGAATGCTTGTTCCGCTTCATTCAACAAGTTAGCTTTTGTTCTTTCCAGTTCGGTGGCTAAAAACCCAAATTTCCTCGCTCTCTCTGTTTCGGCGAGTAACGCATCTATTGCCTCTTTTGTGGTGTTATCGCCTAAGACCGCGAACGAAATAAAAGCGTCATACCCGCGGATAAACTGGTCTGTGCCGGTATATCCATACACAAAAGGAGGATCTTCTTTTTGTGTTAACTCTTGCAAACGTTCACTGATGAGCGAATTGATCAGTTCCTTTTTTACTGATTCACGGTAATCGGCCCATGTTTTTATTTTCTTTGACGGCGTGATATAGTTGAAAACCTCAAGAACAGAATTGGTAGCCTCATCGTCAGTAACAACCATTGCATCGGGTTTCGTTCGTGCAGCGATAGGCGTGATAGCAGGTCGCGGTTTTTCATTCGGTGGATTTTTAAATCCGCTGAAATGAGCTTTGATCTTTTTTTCAGCTTCGGCAGGATCAATGTCCCCGACAACGATCACGGCCATCAGGTTTGGTCGGTACCATCGTTTGTAAAATCGTTCAAGTGTGGCCGGGCTGAATGTTTTTAAAATAGAATCTTTACCGATGGGCAAACGTTCGGCGTATTTGGAGCCATTAAAAAGTTTTGGGAAATATTGCCGAAGCATTCGTTCCTGTGCACCCTTGCTAAGCCGCGACTCTTCAAGCACAACGCCTCTTTCTTTATCGATCTCTGTTTTGTCCAACAAATTATTCCCGGCCCAGTCTTCTAAAACTGTAAACCCTTCTTCCACGATATGAGGATCATCACTTGAAATGGGAAGGATATAAACTGTTTCATCAAAACTTGTATATGCATTCAGGTCAGCACCAAACTTTACACCTACTTTTTGTAAATAGTCAACCAGTTCATTTTTTGGAAAATGTTTTGAGCCATTGAAATTCATGTGTTCCATAAAATGGGCCAACCCACGTTGATCCGGATCTTCAAGAATGGAACCTGTATTCACAACAAGGCGGAGCTCCATCTTTTTTTCAGGTTTCAGATTTTTTTGAATGTAATACGTCAGGCCATTCGGAAGTTTACCAATTTTTACATTTGGATCAACAGGGATCGGGTTATTGAGATTGATCTGTGAAAAAAGGTCTGAAGAAAAAAAACTTACCAGGAGAATGAGACTAAACAACGGTTTCATCAAGAGCTTCATATAAATATTTTTGACGGGTAAATGTATCCATACCTGATCAGACGATAAAATAAAAGGCTCCCTTTTACATGAAGGGAAAAATGGGAAGATACAAGGCACAAGGTGCAAGGGTCAAGTCAATAATGAATAATTAATTAGTAAATAATTGGATGTTGATTTTTTCTTAACAGTTATTCTTGTGACTTGTCGCTTGTGCCTTCTTCATATTTCTTCTCCGCCTCTTTCGCTTTTTCGAAGTCGAGCACGACGCCGTTGATGCAATAACGGAGACCTGTTGGAGGAGGGCCATCATCAAATACATGTCCGAGGTGCGATTTACAGCGGCCGCACGTTACTTCGGTTCGTTGCATGCCATGCGTATTGTCCGGAGCATAAATAATGCTGCCTTTGTTGATTGGTTCATAAAAACTTGGCCAGCCGCATCCACTTTCAAATTTCGTGTCGCTTCTAAAAAGGGGATTGCCGCATACAGCACAGTAATAAGTTCCTATTTCTGAAAAATTTTCAAACTTACTGCTCCATGGCATTTCGGTTCCTTTTTCGCGGGCAATGTGATAAACTTTTTTTGGTAAGATTTTCTGCCATTCATCGTCGCTCAATACAACCTTTGAAGTGTCTGTATTTGAATAGACCGGATTTTTCTTATCATCCATAGTTTTATTTTTTGAAGTTTGGGAAAATATGCATTGTTGAAGCACCACCGCCAGCACGCATACAAGAAAACCGCGCATCATCATTTATCGTTTACCAAATTTACGTTTACTTTATAAAAACAGTTTGCATCGTGAATTGTTTTATAAAACCTTTTAGTTTTGGAAAATGTACAGGAAGAGGCTCACAAAAGAACAGGTTCTCCAGAAATTAAGATTTTACTGTCGTTACCAGCAGCGATGCCAAAGTGAAATAAATCAAAAATTGTTTGAACTTGGAGTCAATAAAATGGATCATGAGGAATTGATGAGTGAGTTAATTAGAGAAGACTGCGTTAGCGACGAACGATTCGCCGTGGCATTTGCGAGCGGCAGGTTCAAAATGAAGCAATGGGGAAGAAAAAAGATCCAACAAGGCTTGAAAGAAAAACGAGTGAATGATGAAATTGCTCAAAAGGCGCTGGAACAAATTAATAAAAAGGAGTACCTGTCTGTTTTAAATAAACTTGCGAAAGAAAGATATGCTTCGTTAAAACATGAACAATACTTAATCCGTAAAAAGAAAACAATGGATTATTTGATGCAGAAAGGATATGAAATAGAGTTGATTCAGAAGGCCATGGATAATATAATAAAACTTTGAAGAGCTAGTTTTTTATTTTTACGGAGCCGGCGCAAACGTCTCCTTCTTCAACCCCTTCAACCCATACTTGTAATTTTTTTATACGATCGTTGGTCAATTCTGTTTTGTATAAAGACCAGCACATGGGCTGCACGCTTCCGTAATAGCGATTTTCTGTTTCAGGATACTTTGCCAGCATTTCTGCATCACGCAATTGAATCCAGAGACGTTGGGCATTCTTAAAGCTTTTAATAAATACACTGTCCTCCTTATATTCATTTAATATTTTTTGATAAACGTCAATTAGTTCCCGGTCAGCTTTTTGATAATCTCTGTCAGCTTCCTCATTTAACTCCGCCTGGGTTTGGCCAAAGCAAAACATCACTATAAAAAGGAAGATAAACGATAAGATAAATTGTTTCATAATTAAAGTTGTGTGTATACAATGTACGAACCTGATATCTCTTATTTTATAATCCTCTAATTTTGACAACTTATAAAGTAAAATGTCAACTCTTACCATCACCGGGATACAGTCAAATCTTCATTGGGAAGACAAGAAAGCAAATCTGGAAATGTTTGAAGAGAAAATATTTTCTATATCTCAACCAACGGAAATAGTTGTCTTACCCGAAATGTTTAGCACGGGGTTTAGCATGCAACCGGAAAAGCTTGCAGAGACAATGGAAGGTGAAACGACGCAGTGGATGAAACAGGTGGCCGCTGACAAAAAAATCATCCTTACCGGAAGTCTCATTATAAAAGATTCACCTTCTGGTGAGGGCGAGGCCTACTACAACCGCCTTGTGTGGGTGCTTCCGAATGGCGAGGTTGGTCATTACGATAAACGGCATTTGTTTGCTTATGGAGATGAAGATCAGCATTACACGCCAGGTAAAAAAAGATTGATCGCTTCAGTAAATGGATGGAAGATAAATTTATTGGTATGCTACGATTTGAGGTTTCCTGTATGGAGCCGACAGGCCTCACCCCTAACCCCTCTCCAAAGGAGAGGGGAACAGAACAGTCTTGAGTACGATGTGTTAATCTATGTTGCGAACTGGCCAGAAAAGCGAGTTCACGCGTGGACGACTTTGTTGCGGGCAAGGGCAATCGAAAACCAATGCTATGTCATTGGTGTCAATCGCACCGGCGATGATGGAAATAAAATTCACTATACCGGCGAGAGCATCGCTATTGATGCAATGGGTGAAATTCTTTATCACAAGAAAGAACAGGAAGATATTTTTACAGTCACTCTTGACAAATCGCACCTGGAAAAAACAAGGGAAAAATTTCCTTTCTGGAAAGATGCGGATGAGTTCTTCATTACTCATTGAGTATTCCTGGCAGTGATTCACCACATCGACACAGTAGAAACATAGGTTTACATAGGAACTCTATGTGTACCTATTTGCCTATGATCCTATGTGGTGAATATAAATCAGAACTATAGGAGGCTCGAGATTCAATAATTAATAATGAATAATCAATAATTTTTCTGTTTTGATTTTTCGTCCTTTATCAGCTCCATCACTTTATCCATTTTATAATCTGCATTTCGTCGTATCGCGTCAGAATTGGGCAACACTTGCACCTCCGGAAAAATGCCATGACCTGTTTTAGGTTGTTCTTTATCCATCACGAGCCTGAACAGGGGCAGACGGAACTCCAATTTCGTTTCAGGTAGTTTTACATCGGGAATGAGCCAGGCCGTGTTACCATAAGACCCTCCTCCAGTCTCTTCTCCAACGACCGTTACATTGTCCTGTTTAATGACGGAGCTGGTAAATAAAGTTGTAGCAGAAAATGAATTGCCTCCAATAAGGATATAGCTTTTACCATTGAAATGGTTTTTTTGTTTGGGCTTGAAACGATGCCTTTCAAAATAACCGAAATGGAAATAACCATCCTTTTTCTTGCGGGTGAAAGCGATCATGAACAGATGATTCAAAAAATATTTTTCGATATGCGACTTGTAACTGCTTTTTCGTCGAATGGCGTACAACGAATCACATACCTTAAACTTTTGAGTGACCAGGTATTTTGAAAGTAAAGTGGAGTTTGTCACACTTCCTCCACCATTTCCGCGAACATCGACAACTAAATAATCAACACGATGTTTGCGAATGGAGCGAAAGGACTGTTTAAAAAATTTTTTTAACTGGTAACCTCGTCCAAACGAATTTACATCGAGGAACGCTGTTTGATTATTCGCATCGATGCGCAAAGAGCGCATATTTTGCAGGTTCATTTGTTTTCGCTCCTTTTTGGTGGGTCGGATAAATCGCCTTATCGCACTTCGATTAAGACTGTCTTTCGCCGGATCATATACGGGAATAGTGATCGTATGTTTAATTCCGGCGCTATCCAGGTAATCAATGTTGTAACTGTTTGCGAGTCCATACACATTTGTATAAAGAGAACCGAAAACTCCCCTGTTGCTCAGGCTTTGAAATTTGTGAGTGGTATTATGGCCATCAGAAGAAATGAATTTGAAAAGTGTATCGGTAATTTGTTCCATCGGTCTATGGTCGATCGCCTCGACAATCGTCCCACGTTTTAGGATCGAATCTTTCCTGTTCAGATTAGCAGCTACTACTGTAGTGTCAGCCCACAGTTTCAGGCTCAAAGGGAAAAATTTTTCATTTCTTAATGTATCTAGATAATTTGAGTATTTTTTTGAAGAACGCACTGTGGTATGTCCGCAATCCATTTTGGCGAGAACATAACTTAAGACCTGCTTGAACTGCGGCTCGGTTAATGAATCTCTTATCTGCTCTTTTCCCCACTTAAAATAAAGATCCATGCTATCTTTTGGAGTATACCAGTAAAGACCCGGGTGCGATTCCTGTAAAATATTTTGAAAAATGCTGTAGTCCTTTTCGAGCTGCCCGGACGAATATTTTTTGCCGGGATCAAAAGACGATTTAAAACTGCTGCAACCTGTCGTAAAAATTATCAATAAAATGAGTAGTGCCAAAATCCGCATATCCAAAAACTTTAGCCCGTGTTCTTTTTAAATGCATTCCATCCCTGTGCTGTAATGGGATAGGTACTCTCTCCTTTGGTGATAATGTTTTCACCTTTTTCCTGCTCGGTCATGTAGCCGATCACACTAATATCTTCATTTAATTTGATTTTATCGTAATCATTTTGGCCGATGGTAAATAAAAGTTCATAATCTTCTCCACCGCTCAAGGCGCAAGCCGTTGGATCTATCTGGAATTTATAGGCCGCGCTTTTCATTTCGTCCGCAATTGGCAGTCTTTCTTCATAGATCACACAACCAAGTCCACTTTGACTGCTTATGTGCAGGATCTCAGAACTCAACCCATCACTGATGTCCATCATTGAATGGGGCGTAATTTGTTCCTTTTCGAAAAATTCAATGATATCTTTTCTCGCTTCCGGTTTCAATAGTCTTCCGATCACATACGACTCACTTTCAAGATCGGGCTGAATATTGGGATTTTCGAGATATATCTTTTTTTCTCTCTCCAAAAAAAGTAAGCCAATATAGGCGCCACCAAGGTCTCCACTTACACATATAAGGTCTCCTTTCTTTGCTGTATTTCGCTTTACATATTTATCAGGAGTGACTTCCCCAATAGCGGTGACGGAGATAATGAATCCTTTTTGTGAAGATGAAGTATCTCCCCCGATAAGGTCAACGCCGTATTTTTCGCACGCAGTATAAACACCACTATAAAATTCATCGAGTGCCTCTATACTAAATCGGTTGCTGATGGCAATATTCAAAATTATCTGCGTTGGCGTGGCATTCATTGCATAAACATCGCTGATATTTACGATCACGGATTTATAACCCAGGTGTTTTAGTGGAGTGTACATCAGGTCAAAATGTACTCCTTCTACCAGCATGTCAGAAGTGATAACAGTTTGTTTTCCGAAATGATCGATCACGGCTGCGTCATCACCTACGCCCACAATTGAAGACGCGTTTTGTAGTTCGATATTCTTCGTCAAATGTTCGATCAGGCCAAACTCTCCTAACGACGATATTTCTGTGCGATTTTCCATTTACGATAAGATTCTTTCAGTTATTCATTTAAATCCGAAATCCGAAATCCAAAATCAGCAATCCCTAGAGTTCCTTTTTATTGTTGATCACTGCCAGCATTTCATCATGGATCTCGCCATTTGTCGCAAGGATATGAGGTTGATAAGGAGAAAATTTGTCTCCTTTAAAATCCGTCACCTTTCCTCCCGCCTCTTCCACGATCAGGTAACCGCCGGCACTATCCCAGGCTTGTAATTTGTGTTCATAAAAGCCGTCAAACCGTCCGGCGGCCACCCAACAAAGATCAGTGGCGGCAGATCCAAGACGGCGAACCGGGATACCTTTCCTGATCAACTTTTCAAATATTTGCAAGGGACCATTCGGCACATCCAGGTAAGTGTACGGAAAGCCAGTTACAAGACAGGCATTCAGTACGTTTTGTTTCTTGCTTACCCTTATTTGTTTATCGTTAAGTGTCGCACCCTTTCCCTTCTCGGCAAAGAACAATTCATTCATTAGGGGGTTATACACAGAGCCTAACACTATTTCTCCATTGTATTCAAGAGCAATAGATACACAACAGAGAGGAATACTATGCGCGAAATTTACTGTTCCATCAATGGGATCAATGATCCACTTATAGTTTGAATCCTGGATGATTTCTCCGGCTTCTTCACTAAGGATGTAATGGTCTGGAAATTCTTTTTTGATAACATCAAGTATAGCCTTTTCAGATGCATGGTCCGCTTCGGTAACCAGGTTATTGATCCCTTCTTTGTTACTTACCACGAAACTTTTATTGAAAAAGCCCGATAATTCTGCTGCACCGGCTCTAACGGCATTTAAAAGAGTTGTTTTAAGCATGGGCAAAGATAAACTTGATTTTAGATTAAGATTTACTCACTATTCATTGGAAAAGAATATTTGCTATGGTCGGAGAGGGATTTTAGATTTGACGCTGTTTATGGAGCTTTCTGTAATCATTGTCAATTACAATGTTAAATATTTTCTTGAGCAATGCCTTTGCTCGGTCCAGAAGGCTATTACAACTTCGGGAATAGACGCCGAGGTGGTAGTTATCGATAATCATTCACAAGATAATAGCCTTGGTTATTTAATGCCATTGTTTCCCTGCGTAAAATTCATTGGTAATGATGAAAACGTTGGTTTCACGAAGGCGTGTAACCAGGGATATAAATTGTCATCGGGCAAATATGTTTTATTTTTAAATCCTGATACGATCGTTCCGGAAGACTGTTTTTCAAAATGCCTCCATTTTTTTGGGGCGCATAATGATGCTGGTGCCGTCGGTGTTAAAATGCTTGACGGTCGAGGAAGATTTTTAAGAGAATCAAAGCGTGCATTTCCATCGCCGATCACCTCCTTGTTTAAATTATTTGGTTTTGCAAAATTATTTCCGGGGTCAAAGGTCTTTTCTAAGTATCATCTTGGTTATTTGGATGAAGATAAAAATCACGAAGTAGACGTACTGGCTGGAGCGTTTATAATGGTGCAACGCGAATTGTTACAACAGTTGAACGGTTTTGACGAGTTATTTTTCATGTATGGGGAGGATGTAGACCTGAGTTATCGCATCCAAAAAATAGGATATAAAAATTATTACCTGGCTGAACCAAGCATTCTTCATTTCAAGGGAGAGAGCACGAAAAAAGGAAGTTTGAATTACGTTCGCATGTTCTATAGCGCTATGAGCATTTTTGTGCGCAAACACTATGGCGGAGGAAGAGCAAGCCTTTTTATTTTCTGCATTCACCTGGCTATATGGCTGCGCGCCCTCATGACCGCGATCGGGAAATTTATAAAATGGATCGGTCTTCCTTTTGTGGATGCCTTACTTATAATTCTTTCTTTCTGGCTGGTAAAAAATATCTGGGCTACATATGTGCGGCCTGATATTCTATACCCGGACAAATTATTGCTTCTCGCCATTCCGGCATTCACCATTGTTTATCTTATTGTAGCCTATTATGCCGGGTTGTATAATAAACGGTATAAGAGATCTGAATTGATCCGCTCCACACTTGTTGCCACATTGGTGCTCCTGGCGGTTTATTCATTACTTCCGGAAAGGTTACGTTTTTCAAGGGCCATTGTTTTCTTCGGCGCCATTGTGGCGTTTATTTTGATCAGCATTTCCCGTTGGTTGCTGATAAAGACTAATTTTTTATATACACAGAATGGTGTGGAAGAAAATCCATACACCTTGATCGTTGGCGCAGAAAATGAATACCAGTCTTCAATGAGAGTCCTGAAGCAGGCCAATCTTGAAGAAAGAATCCTGGGGAGGGTGGGAATAGAAGAAAATGAGCACGGCTCGATCGGATATTGGAAAAAATTGGATATGCTGCAACCTTCTGTAAATGTTAGGGAGATCATTTTTTGCGAAGGCAGTTTATCTTTTAAAGATATTATTGTCGCCACTGAAACACTTCCAAAAAATATTCGGGTAAAATTTCATGCAGCAAAAAGCCAAAGTATTGTCGGGAGTGATTCAAAAAATACTTCGGGCGAATCAGTATCGATCGAACATGCTTATCAGATTGCTACTCCTTATAACAGGCGCATTAAACGGTTGATCGATTTTATCGCGTCTCTCCTTTTTATTATTAGCTTCCCTCTACACTTTGTTCTTGTGAGAAAACCGTTGAATTTTTTCAGAAATTGTTTTATGGTACTATTGGCACAAAGGACCTGGATCGGTTATGTGATCAATGGAAAACCACTGCCCCGCCTCCGCAAAGCCATCATTGGATGTAACGGAATGCCGCTTAACTCTATCCAATCATTGCCCGCAGAAAGTTTGCGGATGATCGATGATTGGTATGCCAGGGAGTATGAGCCTGCCCAGGATCTTACATGGCTATTGAAAAGTTACCGCATGCTCGGTGGCTGAATTATCAATAACTTGTTAATACTGCAGAATTGTCGACCAGCCGACAATCCCTCGGCACATGGATTTCGTTTATTTAGGGTAAATTGAGTGAAATGAAAAATCTTCTCTTTTTAGCAGCCGTGGTTTTTTTATTATTTAATTCTAATTGCAGCAACGGGCAATCTCAAAAGAAATCAACAACCGCAGAAATGAATACCAAACATAAATATCCTGATCCGCCGGTTGCAGATGCAAAAACAGTATATCCTGTTCAATATTCCGATGCGCAATGGAAAGACAGATTAACCACAGAACAGTACTACATTCTTCGACAGGAGGGAACTGAAAGGGCCTTCAGCGGTAAGTATGATCATTTTTACGAGAAAGGAACTTATTATTCGGCTGCCTCTTTACAACCTGTATTCAGTTCTGATGCAAAATTCAACTCAGGCACGGGGTGGCCCAGTTTTTATGCGCCTATCAATCCGGATGCGGTACGTTTAGTAAGAGATGAAAGCTATGGAACGGTTCGCTGGGCGGTCGTAGACAGTAAAACCGGTTCACACCTCGGCCATGTGTTTGATGATGGCCCTGCACCTACGGGAAAGCGATATTGCATGAATTCCCTTGCTCTTATTTTTGTGCCCGAAGGAGGGAAACCACCAACCACCTCAAAGCAATAAAAAAAAAATCTTGTATGAAATCGATCCTGGCAACAATATTTTCAATTGTGGTTTTTGCGGGTTGTGCAAGACCTCAAACGGATGCAAAGATCTTTCCCGGCGTTAAAGAAAAGGCATCGACAAATGAAGCAGTGGCAACCTTTGCTGAAGGATGTTTCTGGCATACGGAAATAGTTTTTCAAAGCCTGGTTGGAGTTCGTGATGCAGTGTCTGGTTATGCAGGAGGCACCGCCACAAATCCGGATTATGAAAAAGTTGGTAGTGGAGAAACGGGGCATGCAGAATCTGTGCAGGTTTACTATGATCCCTCTAAAATTTCTTTTGAGACTCTTGTAAAAGCTTTTTTCGCGAGCCATGATCCTACACAGATTAACAGGCAGGGCAATGATGTGGGCACTCAATATCGTTCGATTGCTTTTTACCGCAACGAAAAAGAAAAACAAATTATTGAAGCCGAAATGAAGAGAATTACAGACGGGAAAAAATATGCGGGAAAGATTGCTACAGAAGTAAAACCATTTGCAAAATTTTATCCCGCTGAAGAATATCACCAGGAGTATATTTTACATCATCCTGAAAATCCATATGTCCAAAATGTTTCAATTCCTGATTTCGAAAGATTCAGGAAAGAATTTAAAGGAAACTTTAAATCTTAACTCCCTAATCGTTAATTGTAACAGACAAACCACGCACTTCATATTGCAATAAATAAAATCTTCTTGTT
>Ga0070661_100000304_pt1 | contig 39740 bp, 42 predicted proteins | sample KBSC43metaG_FD_64663 | JGI IMG/M metagenome (GOLD analysis project Ga0070661, IMG submission 64663) | Corn rhizosphere microbial communities from Kellogg Biological Station, Michigan, USA - KBS C4-3 metaG | ecosystem: Host-associated > Plants > Roots > Rhizosphere > Soil ... | reverse complement strand
TGTTCGTCCTGCCGATGGCCATCATGTTCCTCTACAGCTTCTGGACCACGCGGAACTTCCAGATCGTGCCCACCTTCACGCTCGACAACTACCGCGCGTTCTTCGAGAGCTGGACGTATCCCCGCGTGCTCCTGCGCACGCTCGGCACCGCGGTCGTGATCACCGCGGCGACCCTCGTTTTGGCCTATCCGCTCGCCTACTTCATCGTGCGCTACACCCGGCGATGGCAGAAGATCCTGCTCGCGGCGGTGATCCTCTCCTTCTGGACGAGCGGCCTCCTGCGCGCCTATGCGTGGATGGCGGTGCTCGGGCACGGTGGCATCATCAACAAGGGGCTGCGGGCGCTGGGGCTCATCGACGCACCGCTGCCGTTCCTGCTCTATAGCCCGTTCTCGGTCGTCCTGGTCATGACGTACTTCTCGCTGCCGTTCGCGGTGGTCGCGATCCACTCCTCCCTCGAGAAGATGGACTGGGCGCTGCTCGACGCGGCGGCGGATCTGGGGGCGCGGCCGCTGGGCGCGTTCTGGCACGTGACGCTGCCCCAGACCCTTCCCGGCGTGGTCTCGGCCGCCGCGCTCACCTTCGTGCCGCTGGTGGGCATGTTCTTCGTGCCCCTCCTGGTGGGGGGACCCACCAGCGTGATGATCGCGCCCCTCATCGCCAACCAGATGCAGGCCTTCCAGCTCGGCCTGGGCGCCGCCATGTCGTTCATCGTCGCGCTCATCGTCCTGGCCGCCCTGGCCCTGCCGTGGCGCTATCTCGATCTGGGGCGGCTGGAGCGCTAACCGGCGGCCATGGCGCGGCGACTGCTCATCGGCTACGGGGTGCTGGGCTTCGTCTTCCTCTACCTGCCCATCGCCTTTCTGGTGCTGTTCTCCTTCAACGACAACATCATCCCGTCGCTGCCGTTCCGGGGCTTCACCCTGCGCTGGTACCGGGAGCTGGGGTTCGACTTCGTGCTGCACGACGCGCTCTACAACAGCCTCGTCGTCGCCTCGATCACCACCGTGACGTCGACGCTGGTCGGAACGCTCGCCGCCTTCCCGCTGGTGCGCTGCACCTTCGCGCTCAAGCGTGCGGCCCAGGCCATGACCATCGTGCCGATGGTGATCCCGCACTTCCTCATGGGCGTGGCCCTGCTGCTCTTCTTCGCCTTCCTGCGCCTGCCCCTGTCCCGGCTCACCATCGTGCTGGGCCACGTGGTGTTCACGGTGCCGTTCGCGATCCTCATCGTGTCGACGCGCCTATATGGCTTCGACCGCTCGCTGGAGCGGGCCGCGGGCGATCTCGGCGCCACCCCGGCCCGGGTCTTCTGGCACGTGACCCTGCCCCTCATCCTGCCCGGGGTGATCGGCGCGGCCCTCTTCGTGTTCACGCTGTCGATGGACGAGTTCCTCATCACCTTCTTCGTGTCCGGCCAGAAGGGAACGCTCACCATGTACATCTGGAGCCTGCTGAAGGACGGCATCGCCCCCCGGGTGAATGCCCTCGCCAGCGTGCTCCTGGCCGCCTCCTTCGTCCTGCTTCTGGTGGGCGGGTGGCTGCTCGAACGCGGGGCCGCGTGGCACTCCGCCCAGGGGAGAACACCGTGAAGCTGCCGACCGAGGGAAAGACGCGCGCGGACGTGATGGCATCGCTGGAGCGGTCCATGGCCGGCGATCTCGCCTGGGACGAAGGCCGGACGTTCAGCCTCGTCTACGGAGTGGGGGCGGAGCACCTGCGTCTCCTGCAGGAGGCGTACTCGCTCTTCATGGCCACCAACGGGCTCGGCGCCGGACGGATCTTCAAGAGCCTCTCCACGCTCGAAGGGGAGCTGGTCTCCATGAGCGCGGACCTGCTCGGCGGCCCGGATTGCCCGGGCAACGTCACCTCCGGCGGGTCGGAGAGCATCATCCTGGGCGTGCGCGCGGCCCAGGAGCGCGCGCGGGCCGAGCGACCACGAGTCACGCGGCCCGAGGTGGTGCTGCCGGCGAGCGCGCATCCCGCCTTCGACAAGGCGGCCCACATCTTCGGCATCCGGAACGTCCGGACCCCGATCACCAAGGACTACGTGGCCGACGTGCAGGCGATGGCCGACGCGGTGAACGAGAACACCATCGGTCTGGTGGCCTCCGCGCCCAACTACCCGTTCGGCACGATCGATCCGGTCACCGCCATCGCCGAGATCGCCCGGCGGCACGCGCTCCATCTCCACGTCGACGCGTGCGTGGGCGGCTTCGCCCTGCCGTTCCTTCGCAAGCTCGGCCAGCCCATCCCGCCGTTCGACTTCGGGGTCCCCGAGGTGTCGACGATCTCGGCGGATCTCCACAAGTACGGCTTCGCCGCGCGCGGCACCTCGCTGATCCTCTACCGTGACCAGACGCTCCAGCGCCGGGTGGGATTCAAGCTCGACGACTGGTCGGGCGGCCCCTACCGCACGCCCACCATGGCCGGCTCCCGGCCGGGCGGCATGATCGCGGCGGCGTGGGCGGTGTTCCAGCACTACGGCGAGGCCGGGTTCCTCGAGCTCAACCGCACGATGCTCGACACCTCGCAGCGCCTGCGCCGGGGGATCGAGGCCATCCCCGGATTCCACGTGCTGGGCGATCCCGCCATGTACGTGTGGGGCTTCGCGTCGGACGCGATCGACGTGATGGCGGTGGCCGACGCGATGGCGGAGCGCCGGTGGTACCTGGGGCGGCAGCTGACGACGCCCCCCAGCCTCCACGTGGTGCTGACCCCGATCCACGCCCCGGTGGTCGACGGCTTCCTCCGCGACCTCCGCGAGGTCGCCGAGAGCATCGCCCGGAGCGGCCGCTCCGGCGAGCGGCGGTCGAGCTACGCGACGTAGCGAGTGGGATCCGCCTCGAAGGTGTCCTTGCAGCGGGCGCAGCAGAAGTAGACCGAGCGCCCCGCCCAGTCGGAGCGGTGGCGGGCGGTCGCAACCCGGACCGTCATGCCGCAGACCGGATCGATCACCTCGGCCGCCTCCTGGGGTGTCAAGCGCCCCGCGATAGTGGACATCGGGACGAAGGTCGGCGCCTCGACGGCCTCGGCCTTGAGGGTGTGCCGCACGTGGATGATCTCGGCGAGGATGCTGACCGCGATCTCCTCGGGCGTGGTCGCGCCGATGTCGAGGCCGGCGGGGGCCTTGAAGCGATCGAGACGCTCAGGGGGCACTCCGCGATCGCGCAGCGTCTCCACCACCGTCGCGGCGCGCTTGCGGCTGGCCACCAGGCTCACGTAACCGGCCGGCGTGGCGAGGACCTGTGCGAGCGCGTCCTCGTCGAGCTCGCCGTGGGTGGCCACCACGACCGACGAGCTCGCGCCCAGCCGGAGGTCGCGCAGATCCGCGGCCACGCGGTCGGTGGGAACGACGGTGACCGCGTAGCCCGTGCTCTCCCCGAGCCGGGCGAGCGTGTCGACCACGGGCCCATGGCCCACCAGCACCAGCAGCGCCTTCGGCAGGAAGGGCTCCACGTAGATCTCCAGCGTGCCGCCACTGTGGCACGTCATCGGACGGTGGACGATGCCCTCGGTGCGGGTCGGATCGTGCCCGCCCTCGCCGACGAGCACGAGCAGGCGCGGCTGCCCGTCGCCCAGCGCGGCCAGCGCCTCGCGCGTGACCACCGGCTCCGCGCACGCCCCGCCGACCCAGCCCACGAGGCTCCCGTCCGACCGGATCAGCGCCTTGGCCCCCGCCTTGGCCGAGGTCGGCCGCTCGCAACGGACCACCGTGGCGAGCGCGAACGGCTCGCCGCGGGCCTTGAGGCTCGAGGCTAGCGTGAGGAGGTCTTCGGCCACGGGCGGCAGGCGCAAGCGGTTGAACGCACGTACGAGAGAACCGTCGATCGGGGGAGGGCTCGTAGGCCTGGCGGGTTGAAATAGTGTGGTGGGGGGGCTTGGGGGAGGAGCGCCGCCGCTCCCCCCCAATCAGAACAAGCCGTCCCGGTGTAAGGCCTCACGCTCCGAACCACTCGCCCCTACTCGCTCACGCCCTTCTCGCGCAGGAGGCGCCAGATCTTGGGCGGGGTGATCGGGATGTCGACGTGGCGGACGCCGAGGTGCCAGAGCGCGTCGACGACCGCGTTGGCGATCGCGGCGGGGGCGCCGACCGTCGCGGATTCGCCCACGCCCTTGGCTCCCAGCGGATGGTGCGGCGATGGGGTCACGGTGTGGCCGGTCTCCCACTTCGGGGTCTCCACCGCGGTGGGCAGGAGGTAGTCGATGAAGCTGCCGCCCTGGACGTTGCCGATCTCGTCGTACGAGATCTCCTCGTAGAGCGCGGGGGCGAACCCCATGGTGAGCCCGCCGTGCACCTGGCCCTGCACGATCATCGGGTTGATGATGTTGCCGCAGTCGTCGATGGCCACGAAGCGGCGCACCTTCACCTCGCCCGTCCCCTTGTCCACGTCGACCACGCAGATGTAGCTGCCGAACGGGTAGGTGAGGTTCGGCGGGTCGTAGTAGCTGACCGCCTCGAGCCCCGCCTCCATCCCCTGCGGATGGTTGGTGTAGGCCGCGAACGCGACGTCCTGGATCGTCTTCGACCGGTCGGGAGCGCCCTTGACCGAGAACTTGCCCGGTTCGTAGACGAGATCCTCGGGGGCGGCCTCGAGCAGGTGCGCCGCGATCTTGCGCGCCTTGTCCAGGATCTTGCGCGAGGCGACGGCGGCGGCCGCGCCCGCCACCGGGGTGGAGCGGCTCGCGTACGTGCCGAGACCGTACGGCGCGGTGTCGGTGTCGCCCTCCTCGACCTTGATGTCCTTGGCCGGGATGCCCAGCTCCTCGGCCAGGATCTGGGCGTAGGTCGTCTCGTGCCCCTGGCCCTGCGACTTGGTGCCGAAGCGGGCGATGGCCTTGCCGGTGGGATGCACCCGGATCTCGCAGCTGTCGAACATCTTCAGCCCGAGGATGTCGAAGTGCTTGGACGGCCCCGCGCCCACGATCTCGGTGAAGCTCGAGATGCCGATGCCCATCAGCTCGCCGCGGGCCCGCTTCTCGGCCTGCTCGCGCCGGAGGTCCGCGTAGCCGATCATGTCCATCGCCTTGCGCAGCGCGCCCCCGTAGTCGCCGCTGTCGTACTCCCAGCCGAGCGCGGACTTGTAGGGGAACTGCTCCGGCTTGACGAAGTTCTTCATGCGGAACTCGGCGGGATCCATGCCGAGCTGGTGCGCCATCAGGTCGGTCATCCGTTCGATGGTGTGCACCGCCTCGGTGACCCGGAACGAGCAGCGGTAGGCGATGCCGCCGGGCGGCTTGTTGGTGTAGGCCCCGTCCACCTCGACGTGGGCCGCCTTGAGATCGTAGGAGCCGGTGCACACGTGGAAGAGCCCGGCCGGGAACTTGGACGGGTTCGCGGCCGCGTCGGTGTAGCCGTGGTCCGCCAGCGTCTTGATGCGCAGGGCGGTGAGGGTGCCGTCCTTCCTGGCCGCCAGCTCCGCCGTGATGTGGTAGTCGCGCGCGAAGGAGTCCGCCTGCAGGTTCTCCATCCGATCCTCGATCCACTTGACCGGCTTGCCGGTCAGCACCGAGGCCGCCACCGCGATCACGTAGCCGGGATAGACCGGGACCTTGCCCCCGAAGCCGCCGCCGATGTCGGGCGAGATGATGCGGATCTTGTGCTCCTCGAGGCCCACGTGCCCGGCCACCAGCGCGAACACGGTGCGGATCGCGTGCGGGGCCTGGGTGGTCATCCACACCGTGAGCTTGTCCTCGACCTTGTCGAAGTGGGCCACGCAGCCGCAGGTCTCGATGGACGCCACGTGGATGCGGGGGATGTAGATGTCCTGCTTCACGGTGACCTCGGCCTCGGTGAAGGCTCGGTCGGTCTCCGCCTTGTTGCCCCACTCCCAGTGCCAGATGTGGTTGTCCTTCTTGTCCTTCTTGTCGGTGCGGAGCACCGGCGCGCCCGGCTCGAGCGCCTTGTGCGGATCGACGACGACCGGCAGCGGCTCGTACTCGACCTCCACCGCGGCCACCCCGTCGGCGGCCGCGTAGCGGCTGGTGGCGAGCACCGCGGCCACCTCCTGGGCCTGGTACATCACCTTCTCGACCGGCAGCACCATCTGGGTGTCCGACATGAGGGTCGGCATCCAGTGCAGGTTGTACTTGGCCAGCGTCTCGCCGGTGATGACCGCGAGCACGCCCGGGATCGCGGTGGCCTTGGACGCGTCGATCTTCCTGATCTTGGCGTGCGCGAAGGGGCTGCGCACGATGTCGAGATAGAGCATGCCGGGCAGCACCACGTCGTCGACGTAGGTGCCCCTGCCGCGGATGAAGCGGGGATCCTCCTTGCGCTTGACCGAGTGCCCCATCCCGCCGACTTCCGGTGACGTCTTGGGTGCCATCATCCGCCTCCCTGGAGCGTGGCCGCCGCGTGCTGGATGGCCTTGACGATGTTCACGTACCCGGTGCACCGGCAGAGATTGCCCGAGATGGCCCGGCGGATCTCGTCCTCGGTGGGCTTGGGGTTCTTCTTGAGGAAGGCCACGCTGGTCATCAGCATCCCCGGCGTGCAGTAGCCGCACTGCAGCCCGTGCTCGGCCATGAAGCCTTCCTGCAGGGGATGGAGCTTGCCGTCCTGCTCGAGCCCCTCCACGGTGGTGATCTCGCGGCCGTGGGCCTGGACCGCGAACACGGTGCAGGACTTCACCGGCCGGCCGTCGAGCAGCACGGTGCAGGCCCCGCAGTGGCTCGTGTCGCAGCCGATGTGGGTGCCGGTGAGGCGCAGGTTCTCCCGGATCAGGTGGACGAGCAGGAGGCGCGGCTCCACCTCCGCCTCGTGCTTCTCGCCGTTGACCGCGACCTTGACCAGCATCTCAGGCCCCTTTCTGCGCGCGCTCGATCGCCTTGCGGAGAGCACGGCCAGTCAGTACCCGCACCAGGTCCCGCTTGTACTCGACCGAGCCCCGGAGGTCGGCCGACGGGTCGGCCGCCTCCGCCGCGAGCTGGGACGCCTGCTTGATCGCGGCCTCGTCGGGCCGCTTGCCCCGCAGCGCGGCCTCGGCCTTGCCCGCCTTGATCGGCACCGAGCCCACGTTGGTGAGGCCGATGCCGATCTCCTGGCAGACGCCGTCCGCGAGCGTGAGCTGCACCGCCACCGCGGCGGTGGCGAAGTCGCCCACCTTGCGCTCCATCTTCACGTACGCGCCGCCGCTGCCCGGGCGCGGGGCCGGCACCCGGATCTCGGTCACGATCTCGTCGGGACGGAGCGCGGTGCTGAAGGGGCCGGTGAAGAAGGCCCCGATCGGGATCCGGCGCTCGCCCGCGGTCCCGACCGCCACCACCTCCGCGCCCAGGGCCAGCATGGTCGCCGGGTGGTCGTTGGCGGGGTCGCCGTGCGCGAGGTTGCCGCCGACGGTGGCCATGTTGCGGACGATCGGGTCCGCGATGACCTTGCACGTGTCGAGCAGGAGCGGATAACGCCGGCGCACCACGTCCGATTCCTCGAGGTCGGCCTCGCGGGTGAGGCCGCCGATGCGGAGGGCGCCGCCGTCCTCGCGCACGTAGGCGAGGCCGGGCAGCCCGTTGATGTCGACCAGGTGGTGCGGGGTGGCGAGCCGCAGCTTCATGAGCGGGATCAGGCTCTGGCCTCCCGAGAGGACCTTGGCGTCGTCGCCGAGCTTGGCGAGCAGCGCGGTGGCCTCGCCGAGCGAGCTGGGGGAGTGGTACTCAAAGGCGCCCGGAATCATCGTGGTGACTCCCTTCTGGATCTGCCCCGCGCGGCTGGCGGTCAGGCCGAGGCCGAGCCGCTTGAGGGTGATCCGCAGCAACTCCAGCGATAGCGTGGGCACCGTGCCGGTCTGCACGAGGTAACGCCTGAGCCTCGCCAGGCTCCACCGCGTCCCCTGGATGCCCAGATCCCGGGGTCGGGCGCCGACGACCATGGCGATGTGACGCAAGGCCTCCGGAGAGATCCGCGAGGGACGTCCGGGGCGGGCCCGATCCGCGAGGCCGTCCACACCCGCATGCTCGAAGCGCCGGAGCCAGTGGGTGACGGTGGGACGGGAGAGACGGAGGCGCCGCATGATCTCGGGCACCGGCACCCCCGCGGCCGAGAGCAGCACGGCCCCCGCCCGCGCCCGGCTCGCCGCCGGGCCCGCGTCGCGCAGGCCGATCAGCGCGAGGCGCTCCGCCTCCGACGGCGGCCGCACGAACCGGCTGGGTACGTCTGGTGCCACCCATCACCTCTCCCTCGAGGGCCGGAGAGCATCATGGCAAGGGACTTCCTGGTGGTCGGTAAGTCCCCGTCGGCCGGGAAGGTACGAGACGCCGGTGATGCTGTCAAGGGAGCGGCTCGAGCGGCGGCGCCTCTCCGTCGGGCAGGGGGTAGCGGTCCACGTTGAGCACCATCGAGACGATCGAGTAGTAGCCGACCGCCGCGATCAGGTCGATCACGCCCTGCTCGCCGAAGCGGCCCGTCACCGCCTGGAACGCGGTGTCGGACACCGCCTTGTCGCGGAACAGCTCGCTCGCGAAGTCGTAGACGATGCGCTGGTCGTCGGTCATGCCGGCCGGGCGTCGGCCCTCCGCGATCGCGTCGATGATCGCGTCCGGCAGCCCCGCGGTGCGCGCGAGACGACGATGCGCCCAGAACTCGAACTGCGCGCCCCAGAACCGCCCCGCGATCAGGATCGCCATCTCGTTGAGCGGGCCCGGGATCACGGACTGGAAGCGGACGTACTCGCCCACCTTCTGCACGCGGTCCGCGACCTCGGGGCTGCGGAGCAGGGCGTTGAAGGGACCGGTGGCGCCCTTGCGCGGGCCGGAGACGATCGCCTGGTAGCTCTCGCGCTGGCGCGGGGTCATGGTGGCCTCGGTGAGGAGCGGGAAGCGTCGGCTCATGGATCTCTCCTGGTGAGAGGAATGCGGCTCAACCGCCATCGGCCGGCCGATCGGGCGGCGCCACAGCATAACGCGGTAAGCTCCCGACATGGATCCGAGACTCGAGGTCATGGTGGAGGCGGCGCGGGCGGGCGGGGCGGTTGCGCTCGAGCACTATCGCCGCGGGATCGAGGTCACGCTGAAGGCCGACCGCTCGCCGGTGACGGAGGCGGATCGCGAGGCGGAGCGCGCCATCGTGGGCGTCCTGCGCGCGCGCTGCCCGGACCACGGCGTGCTGGGCGAGGAGCTGGGCGAGGCGGGGCCGCGGACCCGGCGCTTCATCATCGATCCCATCGACGGCACGCGGAACTACGTGCGCCGCATCCCGATGTGGGCGGTGATGATCGGGCTCGAGGAGGACGGGGAGGTCACCGCGGGGGTTATCTTCCAGCCGGTCACCGGGGTGCTCCACACCGCCTGGCGGGGTCAGGGCGCCTACCGCGACGGCGAGCGGATCCGCGTCTCGCCGGTGGACGCGCTCGATCGCGCGCTCCTGGTGCACTCCTCGCTCAACTTCCTGCGGCGGAGCAAGTACTGGGACGGCTTCCTCGACCTGGTCGACCGCACCCAGGTGCAGCGCGGGTTCGGCGACTTCTCGGCCTACCTCTGGGTCGCGGAGGGACAGGGCGAGATCGCCCTCTCCACCACCGTGAAGGCGTGGGACGTGGCGGCCATCAAGGCGGTGGTCGAGGAGGCGGGCGGCCGGATCACCGACCTCGACGGCTCCACCGGCATCTACGGCAGCACCGTTTTCGCCAGCAACGGACTGCTCCACGACGCCGCGCTGGCCGCGTTGCGCCGGGAGCGGCGTGCGTGAAGAGCTTGGGAGGCTAGCATGGAGATCCGCGGCGCGGTCTTTCACCGGGTCCACGAGCCCGTGCCCATCGAGGCGATCGAGGTCGACCGGCCATCGGGCCGCGAGGTGCTCGTCCGCACCGTGGCGACGGGAGTGTGTCACAGCGACCTGCACGTGGTCGACGGCGCCTCTCGCCACGACGTGGGCCGGCCGATCGTGCTCGGCCACGAGGGCGCCGGGGTGGTCGAGGGCGTCGGAACGGACGTGACGACCGTCAGGCCGGGCGATCATGTCGTGGCCTGCCTCTCCGGCTTCTGCGGCAGCTGCGCGCAGTGCCTGGCCGGCCATCCCAACCTCTGCGTCGGAGGCGCGGTCGCCCGCAGCGCCTCCTCGCCGTCGCGCCTCTCCCAGCTGGGCGAGGCCGTCACCGCGTTCGCGGGGGTCGGCAGCTATGCGGAGCGAATGCTGCTCCACGAGAACTCGGTCGTGAAGATCGATCCCGACATCCCGCTGGACCGGGCGGCCCTCGTGGGCTGCGGGGTCCTGACTGGGGTGGGCGCGGCCCTCCGCACCGCGGGGCTCGAGGCCGGCCAGACCGTCGCGGTGTTCGGCTGCGGCGGCGTCGGGTTGTCCATCGTGCAGGGCGCGCGGATCGGAGGCGCCCGGCAGATCGTCGCGGTCGACGTGTTCGACTCGAAGCTCGAGATGGCCCGGCGCCTGGGCGCCACCCATATCGTCAACAGCGCGAGGGACGAGGCGGTCGAGGCGGTGCGCGCGCTCACCTCGGGCGCGGGCGTCGATCACGCCTTCGAGGCCGTCGGCAGCGCGGCCCTGTGCCGGCAGGCCATCGAGAGCCTGGCCATACGCGGGACGGCCACGATCGTGGGCGTGCTGCCCCCCGGCGCGATGATCGAGTTCCCGTGGCTGGCCATCCGGCCGGAGTGTCGGGTGCAGACCTCCCGGATGGGCTCGAACCGGTTCCGCATCGATATCCCCCGATACCTCGAGCTCTACCGCCAGGGCCGCCTCCTGCTCGACGAGATGGTCAGCCGTCGCGGGCACCTCGACGACCTCAACGAGGCCTTCCGCGCGATGAAGGCGGGCGAGGTGGCGCGGACGGTGCTGACGTTCGAATGAGCGGGCGCCTGAGCGGACCGTGAAGATTCACTTCGGCATCGGTCTCGGCTCGAGCGTCGGTCTCCTCGGAGGTTCGGACGCGCAGGCGTTCATGGACCTCGTGAAGATGGCCGACGGCTACGGGGCCGCCGCCATCGGCACATACGACTCCGCCTTCCTCGGCGGCGACGCCTATGTGCGGGCGACGCTGATGGCGCTCGCCGCGCGGCGCGCGCAGGTCGGCCTGCGTCCGAGCAATCCACTCACCCGCGAGCCACAGATCATGGCGTCGTTCCTGGCCTCGATCGACCAGCTCACCGACGGCCGCGCCTTCCTGGACATCGCCAGTGGCGACAGCGCCGTGTTCAATATCGGCTACCCGGCCGCTTCGCGCGCCCGCATCGAGGACTACGTGACGTGCGTGCGCGACCTGCTGGCCCGGGGCGAGGCCACCTACCAGGGCCGCGCCCAGCGGGTGCGGTGGGCGAAGGAGGCGGCACGCCCCCGGGTGCCGATCTCCATCTGTGCCGAGGGGCCGAGGATGCTCCACCTGGGCGGGCGCATCGGGGACGGGGTGGTCGCCGGGACCGGTCTCCTGCCGGAGGTGGTTCGCGACACGATCGCGCGCGTGCACGCGGGTGCGCGCGCGGCCGGCCGCGACCCGGGCGGCGTCGACGTCTGGTTCACCGCCCGGAGCTCGCTCCACGAAGACCGGGAGCGGGCGATCGACAACGTCAAGGCGTCGGTGTCGTCCATCCTCAACCACGCGATGCGCTTCGGGCTCGATGGCAAGCACGTGCCCGATCACCTCCGGGACCGGATCCAAGAGTACGTCGACGGCTACGATCTGTACGATCACGTGCGGCAAGCCGGCCGCAATCCCCGGCGCATGGCCGAGCTCGGCCTGACCGACTACGCGATCGACCGCTGGGCGCTGGCCGGTGCGCCGCGCGACTGGATCGCCCGCATCGAGCGGCTCGCGGAGCACGGAGCCCGGAAACTCTGGGTCGGGGTGAGCGGCGGCGACCTCGCCGCGCAGCGGCACTACCTGAGGCTGATGGGCGAGGAGATCATGCCGCGGTTCGCCGCATAGACCGCGGAACTGGAGGCGACGCGATGGACCCCATCCACACGCTGGTCCGCCATCTCGGGCGGGCCCGCTACGAGGAACTGTCCGCGGAGGTCGTCGGGGCGGTCAAGATGACCATCCTCGATGCCATGGGCGCCGCCCTCGCCGGCAGCGCCAGTGAAGCGGGGCGGGGTATCGCCCGGATCGCGAAGGGGTACGGCGGCGGTACCGGCAGCACGGTGGTCGTCCACGGTGGGAAGGTCGCTCCGCCGCTGGCGGTGCTGGCAAACGGCGTCATGGCGAGATGCCGGGAGCTGGACGGCACCCACGAGGTCGGCGGCGGGCACGTGGGCGTGTGCATCGTTCCGGCCGCCCTCGCGCTCGCGGAGCATTCGGCCGTGCCGGTGAGCGGGAAGGATGTGGTGCTGGCGGTGGCGCTCGGGGTCGACATGCTCTGCCGGCTGCGGATGGGAGCCGGCAAGGCCAAGGCGATCGGCTGGATGGCGGAGACCATGGCGCCCCTCAGCGTGGCCGCGATGGGAGCCAGGCTTCTCGGCCTCTCCGAGCGGGAGATGCTCGACGCGGTCGGCGTGGCCTACGCGCTGTGCAGCGGCAACGTGCAGCCGACCGTGGAGGGGGCGGGGAGCTTGTGGATCCCCGCCGGCACCGCCGCCGCGGGCGGAATCCTGGCGATCGATCTGGCGCGGGCCGGCTTCGTTGGCCCGCGCAACCCGCTCCTCGGGGAGTTCGGGCTCTATCGGCTCTATTTCCGCGGCGAGTACGACGAGGCGCAGCTGCTCGGGCAGCTGGGAGAGCGAAACGAGATCCTCAACTCGAGCCTGAAACCCTATCCCACCTGCAAGTATACGCACCACGCGATATGCACCACCCTGAAGCTCGTCGAGGAGCACGACCTCCGGCCGGAGCAGATCAGGGGGGTCACCGTCGCGACTTCGACGATGGGGGCGGTCCAGTGCGGCTTCGACGCGAGCGGGGCGCCCAAGACGGAGCCCGCCACTCCCGGGGCGGCCCAGTTCAGCTACCCGTTCACCGTCGCCGCCGCCATCGTCCGGCGGCGGGTGTCCCTCGACGATTTCACGGAGGACGCCATCCGGGACCCCGAGCTCCTCGCGGTGGCCGGCAAGGTCACCACGCGGGTCGATCCCGCGAAGGACGCCTTGCCGATGCTGTACGCGCCCGCCGACGTCACCATCGAGTTGGTGGACGGCCGCGTGTACCGCGGCTGCGAGGAGTTCGTGAAGGGCCACCCGAGGAACCCGTTCAGCCTGCGCGAGTGCGTCGAGCGGTTCATGTCCTGTGCGGGATTGGCCGCGAGGCGGATGGACCCCGGCCGGCTGCAGGAGTTCGTGCGGATGGTCGAAGCCCTCGAAGACGTGAAAGACGCGGGCGAGATGGTGCCCTTGCTGACGTGAGGGCCGAACGACCGGCGCGAAAGAGCGCGGAGGAGCGAACATGGGAGATCGGAGGCGCATCGGCTTCGTCGGCCTCGGCGTCATGGGCAGCCGGATGGCGGGGACGCTGGCGAGAGCCGGGCACGCCCTCACCGTGTTCGATGTGGACCGAGCGAGGATGAAGGCCTTCGAGGCCGTCGGCGCGGTGCTCGCCGAATCTCCCCGAGACCTGGCCGGGAAGAGCGAGATGGTGTGCTCCAGCCTCCCGACCCCCACGACGGTCAGGAGCGTGTACCTGGGGCCGGACGGGGTCCTGGAGGGGGCGAGGCCGGGGACCATCCTCGTGGACATGAGCACCGTCGATCCGGAAACCTCTCGGGAGGTGAGCCGGGCCGCGGCCGGAAGGGGCTTTCAGTATCTGGACGCGCCGGTCAGCGGAGGATTCCGGGAGGCGGAGAGCGGGTCGCTCGTCTTCATCGTCGGTGGTGAGCAGAGCGCGTTCGACGAAGTGCGGGAGGTCCTCGCGGCGCTCGGGTCGACCATTCACCACGCGGGACCGTCCGGGGCCGGGAACATCGTCAAGCTGGTCAACAACGTCATGTCGATGGGCAATGTGCTGATCGCCGCGGAAGCGTTCGTGCTGGGCGTGAAGGCCGGGATGGACGGCCAGACCCTCTTCGAGATCCTCCGCACCAGCGCGGGCCGCTCGTACCACTTCGAGCGGCGATTCCCGAACATCCTCGCGCGGAACTTCGCGCCGGGGTTCACGGTGGACCTGGCGCGGAAGGACCTCGGGCTGGCGGTCGAGATGGCGAAGATGCACGAGGTACCGGTCCCGGCGACCAGCCTGATCCACCAGCTCTACAATGCGAGCAGTACGCTCGGGGATGGGCCGAGCGACTTCGCGGCGATCGTGAAGGTGTTCGAGGGCTGGGCCAAGACGCAGGTGACGGGCCGGCCCGCCCTGGAGGGGGACGGTCCCGCTTGACGGGCCGGCCCGCTTGCCGCCTCCGCCTCGCCCCGCTATGCTGCTCGCGCCCCCGGGAGGATCGGCGGGCCTCTCGGGAGGACGGACGGGCGCCATGGGACGGTACTGGCTCGGCATCGACATCGGCGGCACCTTCACCGACTTCACGCTCTACGACCCCGACTCTCACGCCGTCACGGGCCTGAAGGTCGCCTCGACCCCGCCCGACTTCGCCCGCGCGGTGGAGGACGGGCTCGACCGCCTGGCCCGCGAGCACGGCGTGGACCTGCGCGCGATCGACGTGATGGTGCACGGCACCACGATCGCGGTGAACACCCTGATCCAGCGCACCGGCGCCCGTCTGGGCCTGCTGGTGACCGAGGGGTTCCGCGATCTGCTCGAGATCCAGCGCCTGCGCCTGCCGAACCCGCTCGACCTGTACGGCGGCCGTCCGGAGCCGCTGATCCCGCGGGCCCGCGTCGCGGAGGTGCGGGAGCGCCTCCGGGCGAGCGGCGCGGTGGATACGCCGCTCGACGAGGCCGGCGTGTCCGAGGCCGCTCGGCGTCTCGCCGAGCAGGGCGTGGAGGGGTTCGTGATCAGCTTCCTCCATGCCTACCGCGATCCCTCGCACGAGCGGCGGGCGCGGGCCCTCGCCGAGCGCGCGGCGCCCGGCGTGCCGGTCAGCGCCTCGCACGAGGTGTGGCCGGAGGCCCGCGAATACGAGCGCACCGCGCTCACGGTGGTGAACGCCTACGTCCAGCCCAAGGTGCGCCGCTACCTGGAGGGCTTCGAGGCCGCGCTGGCCGCGCGCGGGGTGCCCGCGGTCCCCTACGTGACCAAGTCCAACGGCGGCATCATGCCGGTGGCGGCGGCGCAGCGTCAGACCGTGTCGACGCTGCTCTCGGGGCCGGCGTCGGGCGTCATCGGCGCCGCCTACGTGGCCACCGCGGCCGGGCTCGGCAACCTGATCACTCTCGACGTGGGAGGCACCAGCGCCGACATCGCGGTGGTGGAGGAGGGGAGGCCGCGCTACAGCACCACGGAGCAGATCGGGGGCATCCCGGTCATGATGCCGGTGGTCGGCGTCACCGCGATCGGGGCGGGGGGCGGCTCGGTGGCGTGGGTCGACGAGGTCGGCGTGCCCAAGGTCGGCCCGCAGAGCACCGGGGCCAACCCGGGCCCGGCGTGCTACGGCCGCGGGGGCAAGGAGGCCACGCTCTCGGACGCGTTCCTGGTCTCGGGCTTCCTCGATCCCGACCGCTTCCTGGGCGGGCGCATGCGCCTCGACCGCGCCCTCGCGGAGGAGGCGGTGGGTCGCTTCGCGGACCGTCTCGGCATGAGCCTGCACGAGGCGGCGGAGAGCGTGGTGCGGGTCGCGGTGTCGAACATGTACGCCGCCTTCACCAAGATCCTGTCGCGCGCGGGCGTCGACCCGCGGGAGTTCGCGCTGGTGGCCTTCGGCGGCGCGGGCCCGCTGGTGGGCAGCCTGCTCGCCCGCGAGGTGGGAATCCCCACCGTCTTCGTGCCGCGCGCGCCGGGCACGCTCTGCGCCCTCGGGGCCATCACCACCGACGTGCTGAACGACGCGGTGCGGACGGTGCACGGCCGGCTCGACGCGCTCGACCTGGCCGCGCTCGCCGGCGAGCAGCGCGGGCTGGAAGCGGAGCTGCTGGCCTGGGTGAGCGAGCACGCGGTCGATGTCGAGCGCACCACGTTCCGGCACGGCGCCGACATGCGCTACGTCGGGCAGTCCTACGAGATCGAGGTGGGGGTGGAGCCGGAGTGGCTCGCGACGGGCGCGCGCGCCCGGCTGCTGGACGCCTTCCATCGCGCGCACGAGCGCGTGTTCGGCCACGCCGATCCCCACGCGCCGGTCGAGGTGGTGAACCTGCGGGCCCAGCTGCGCGGCGTGCGGCCGCGCGTGCCGCTGATGGAGGTGCCCGCCGGCACCGGGGCCCGGCCGACCAGCACCCGGCGCATCTGGTTAGAAGGCCGGCCGGCCCAGGCCCAGGTGTACGAGCGCGCGAGCCTGGGCCGGGGCGACCGCGTGGTCGGCCCCGCGATCGTCGAGCAGCCCGACACCACCGTGCTCGTGCCGAGCGGCGACGCGGCCACCGTGGACCGGTTCGGCAATCTCCTCGTGCGACGGGAGGCGTGATGCGTCTCGATGCCCTGACCCTCGAGCTCCTGCGGAACTACCTGCACGGCGCGGTGGAGGACATGGCCTACGCGGTGGAGCGCACCGCGCACACCACGTTCGTGAAGGAGACGGCCGACTTCACCTGCGGGCTCCTCACCCCGGCGGGCGATTTCTTCGCCTATCCGGTGGAGCTGGGCGTGGCGAGCATGGCCGGGATCAACTACGCGCGCACGCTGGAGGCGGTGGGCCCGCTCGAGCCGGGCGACGTGGTGATCACCAACGACCCGTACGGCTCCGCGGCCGCCGCGACGCACCTGCCCGACCTCCACCTGGTGCGCCCGATCTTCTGGGAGGGGCGCCTCGTCGGTCATGGCGCGGGCTTCCTCCACTGCTCGGACATCGGCGGGCTGGTCCCGGCCAGCATCTCGCCGCGGGCCTCGGAGATCTTCCAGGAGGGACTGCGCCTGCCCCCCAAGAAGCTCTTCGTGCGCGGGAAGCCGAACCGCGACCTGCTCGACGTGATCCTGGCCAACTGCCGCATCCCCGAGCAGAACTGGGGCGATCTGCAGGCCCTGGTGGCGGGTCTGGTCACCGGCGAGCGCCGGGTGCACGCGCTGATCGGCCGCTTCGGCATCGACACGGTCGAGAAGGGCATGGACGACCTGATCGACTACACCGCGCGCAAGGTCGAGGCCCTGATCCGGCGCATGCCCCGCGGGCGCTACGAGTTCTGCGACTTCATCGAGGACGACGTCGTCTCCGACATCCCGATTCGGTTGAAGGTGGCCATGACGGTCGGTGACCGGGAGATCCATCTCGACTTCACGGGCAGCGACGTGCAGGTGGGCTCGGCCCTCAACGTCCCCACCGGCGGCCGCGCGCATCCCTTCATGGCGATCGCGCTGTTCAACTACTTCATCACCAAGGACCCCGGCATCCCGCTGAACGCGGGGGTGCTCCGCCCGATCCGCATGACGCTGCCCGTCGGGTCGGTGGTGAACCCGCAGTTCCCGGCCGCGTGCGGGGTCCGCTACGCCACCGTGCTGCGCATCTACGACACGGTGCTGGGCGCGCTGGCCCGCGCCCTGCCCGCCGAGATCCCGGCCGCGAGCGGCGGCCAGGGGTGCATGGTGGCCCTCGCGCTCCCCGATCTCGAGGCGGGCCGGCGGCACGTGACCGTGATCGAGCCGATGGTCGGCGGCGGGGGCGGGCGACCCGGGCGCGACGGGATCGACGGCTGCGACGCCTCGCTCGGCTTCCTCAAGACCACGCCGGCCGAGACGCTCGAGGCCGAGGTGCCGGCGGTGCTGGTGCGCCGCTTCCACCTGATCGCCGACTCCGCCGGGCCCGGGCGCTGGCGGGGCGGGCACGCGGTGCGGCTCGACCTGCAGGTGCTCCGGCCCGAGGGACAGGTCACCGCGCGCGGCATGGAGCGCCTGCGCTTCGCCCCCTGGGGCGTGGCCGGCGGCCGCGCGGGAGCCACCGGGAGCGCGGTGCTCAACCCGGAGACGCCGGGCGAGCGCCCGGTGCCGAAGATCGACCTGCTGGCGCTCGAGCCGGGCGACGTGCTGAGCATGCGGACCCCCGGCGGGGGCGGCAACGGCGACCCGCTGGAGCGCCCGGTGGAGGCGGTGGCCGCCGACGTGGCGGCCGGCCTCGTGACGCCGGCGCACGCGCGAGCGGCGTACGGGGTGGTGATGACGGCCGGCGCGGTCGACCTCGCGGCGACGCGCGCGCTCCGCGCCGGGGGTCGCGCCGCCTCCGGCCCGCCCGGGGCGTTCGACTTCGGGGGGGCCCGCGACGCCCACGAGCGGCGCTGGCCGCCCGCGCTCCAGGACGCGCTCGTCGCGCTGCTCATGACGCTGCCCGCACCCTACCGGGCGTACGTCCGCCGGGCGCTCTACGCCCGGATCACCGCGCGGGCCGACCGGGAGCCGGTGAGGCCGGAGGATCTGGCCGGCCTCTGGGCGGAGCTCGCCGCGTCCGTCGGCCTTTCGCCGCGCGCGGGAGAACATCCGTGAAGGACTTCCGGGGAAAGGTCGCGGTGGTGACCGGCGCGGCGAGCGGCATCGGGCTCGCGCTCTCGGAGCGGTTCGCGGCCGAGGGCATGAAGGTGGTGATGGCCGACATCGAGGCGGGGCCTCTCGCGACTGCGGCGGCGGCGGTGCGGCAGAAGGCGCCCGGGGTCCTGGATCTGCGGGTGGACGTCTCGAAGCCCGACGACGTGGAGCGGCTCGCCCGCGAGACCTACGCCGCCTTCGGCGCGGCGCACGTACTCTGCAACAACGCGGGGGTGGCGGTGATCGGCGCGGTGCACGAGCACACGCTCGCGGACTGGCAGTGGGTCATGAACGTGAACCTCTGGGGCGTCATCCACGGGGTGCGCGCCTTCCTGCCCCGGATGCTGGCCGGAGGCGACGAGGGGCACATCGTGAACACCGCGTCGATGGCGGGGCTCACGACGTCGGCCTTCATGTCGGTCTACGACGTGACCAAGCACGGCGTGGTCGCCCTGTCGGAGTCGATGTACAAGGAGGCCCAGGTCACCGGCTCTCCGATCGGGGTGTCGGTGGTCTGTCCCGGGCTGATCGACACCAACATCATGCGGTCGTCGCGCAACCGGCCCGAGGCGCTCGCCGACGAAGGCAAGGCGGGACCGATGGCGCAGGTCTTCGGGCAGAATCTGGGTGACCGGCTGGCGGGCGGCTACCCACCCTCCGAGGTGGCAGAGCAGGTCGTGCGGGGCATCCGCGACGGGCGGTTCTACATCGTGCCCGCGCAGCCCGAGGTGAAGAGCGCCATCGCGGTGCGGGCCCAGGATCTCATCGAGCTGCAGAACCCGACGGTACGACGCGCCTAGGCCAGGTCGTCCTCAGGCGAAGTTCTTCAAGACGTTCGTACAGCTGCAGAGAATCTCGGGCACGACCGCGGTCGAGAGGGCCATCGTCAGGAGCAGCACCAGCACCCGGGCCAGGGGCCTCATCTCGAGAAGAGGCTCGTGAAGAACCCCTTGACGCTGTGGCCGAAGCTGACCGCGCCGTCGCGGGCGTCGGCCCAGGCGGTCCTCGCGGGCGGCTCGGCCGCCTTCCCCGCCTCCTTCAGCTTCTCCCCGCTGTACTGCGCACCTTCGGTGACCGTGTTGCCGATGCCCTTGGCGGTCTCCCCGACGCCTTCCCCGATCTTGCCGTCGGGGATCTTCTTCGCCCCGCGCTCGACCTGCTCGGTGGCCGCCTTCACCTTCGAGTCGTCGGCGGCGAGGGCGAATCCGGATGCGAGCAGCGCGAGCGGGAACGCGAGCATCAAGACCAGTGCGGGGGGTTTCATCGCGGAGCTCCTTTTCTGACCGCGGCGCGGGCGACGGTCCCATCGATGGAAGTCTAGGGGCGATCGCCCCGCCTGCCTATTGGACCTTGGCCTCCCCCGGGAGGGCGCCGAAGGCCGTAGCCCCAAGAGCCAATAGGCGGGCGCGCCCCCCCTGCGTAGAGTCCAGGCCATGAGAGCAGCGGCACAGAATTCCAAGGAGGAAGTCACGATGAAGCGAGGATCCGCAAGGACAGGAGCGATGCTGGTGGCCACACTCGCGCTGACGGTGCTCGTGGGGGCCGGCTGCGCGATGGGAACACTCGAGGATCCCCACAACTATGGGCCGGTGGGGCCGATCGGGATGACGGGCCCGCAGGGGTCGCAGGGACCGCAGGGCCCGGCCGGGCAGCCCGGCAAGGATGGACCCGGTGGCCCGGCGGGGGCGCAGGGCGTGAGCGGCCCGGCGGGCCCCCAACGCCCCTGGGTGGCGTTCACGGACTTCTTGTTCGACTTCGACCAGAGCGCGGTCCGGAGCTCGGAGACCGGCAAGGTCGAGAAGCTCAGCCAGTACATGAAGGACAACCCGAACATCGAGGTCGGCATCGACGGCTACGCCGACCCGCGGGGCACCGCCCAGTACAACCAGCCCCTCAGCCAGCGCCGCGTGGACGCGGTGAAGGCGGCGCTGGTGAGTGCCGGCGTCCCGTCGGACAAGATCCAGACCGGCGCGTTCGGCGAGACGCGACGGAAGTGCGCCGAGGCGACGGAGGCGTGCTGGCAGCGGGATCGTCGGGTCGAAGTGCTCGTCCGGCCCGGACAGTGAGGGCAGACCCATGAAAATTCTCACGAGCATCGTGGTGGCGGCCCTGTCGGGCTGCGCCTACCAGAGTGGGTATATCGCCCCGGACGGTGCGTGGGTCGCGAAGGATGTGCCCTACGCGAAGGGGACGTGCCGCTCGAACGCTCCCTACGTGATGGGAGCGCCGGGCCCGGTGGGCCTCGCGGGAGCCGTGGGGCCGGCCGGAGTCGCGGGGCCGGATGGGGCCGCGGGGGTGGCCGGTCCGGCGGGTCCGGCCGGGCCGGCGGGACCGATCGGAGTCGCGGGGCCGTCAGGCTCCGTGGGATCCACGGGGTCCGTGGGAGCCGGCGGCTGGTCCTCGATGGAGAACGTGAACTTCAAGTACGGCAGCGCGGATCTTCAGGAGAAGTGCAAGGACAAGCTCGCGACGTTCGCGACGTGGATGCAGAACAATCCGCAAGCCCGGGTGAGCCTCGACGGCCATTCGAGCGACGCGGATGACAGCAGCCAGGCGCTGGCCGCGAAGCGAGTCACCGCGGTGAAGGACGAGCTGGTCCGGCTGGGCGCCTCGCCCGGCCGCATCACGGTGGGCGCCTACGGGAGCCAGGTGCCGGTGTGCCGCGAGAGCACGACCGCGTGTCTGGATCTGAATCGCCGGGTCGAGATCCTCGCGGTCAGGTCCTGAAAAGGGAAGCGCATGAACATCTTGTACGTCATCGGGGTCGTCGTGGTGGTGCTCGCGGTGCTCGGATATCTGGGACTGGGTTAGTGGTTCGAGAAGGAACAAGGAGAAAGAACAATGCGTAGCTCAACCGTGATGGGTCTCATGGTGTGCGCGTCGGTGGCGATCGTGGCCGCGCCCCCGTACGTGATGGCGGCGGAGAGCACGGCCGGCAAGATGGAACAGAAGGCGAAGGGGGCGGCCCAGGACGCCAAGGTCGGGATCAGCGACTCGTGGCTGACCGCCAAGACGAAGATCGCGCTGTACGGCGACGACCGGGTCAAGGGTGGGCAGGTGAGCGTCGAGACGGTCAAGGGTGCGGTGTCCCTGCGCGGCAAGGTGGATTCCGACGACGCGAAGGCGGCGGCGGGCGCGGTGGCGCAGGCGGTCGAAGGGGTGAAGAGCGTGAGAAACGATCTCCAGGTGGTGCCGCCCGGCGATCGGAAGGCGGTCGACGTCTCGGACAAGGACATCACGGGCCAGGTGGCAGGCCGTCTGTCGAAGGATGTTTCAATGAAGAAGGTCGACGTGCGCACCGACGGGGGGGCGGTCATCCTCACCGGGACGGTGGCGAGCGTAGGTGCGAGCGCGCGCGCCTCCGAGCTGGCGCGGGGCGTGCCGGGCGTTCGCATGGTCAAGAACGAGCTGACCTACACCCCGGCCGCGGGAGGCTCGATGCGCGCGTCGGCGAAGGGCTCGAACGCGCAGGTGATGGGGATGCAGCAGGCCCTGAAGGACAAGGGGTTCGATCCGGGCTCGGTGGACGGCGTCATGGGGCCGAAGACGAGCTCGGCGCTCCGGGCCTACCAGAAGTCGGAGAACCTGACCACGACCGGCAGGCTGGATGGCGACACGAGGGCGAAGCTGGGAGTGCCGGTAAGCATCGAGAAGCGCTGAACGAGTCCGGCCATGCGGGGAGGGCCGGCTCGGCGCCGGCCTTCCCCCACGGCTCTGTGCCCTGAGCCTCAGGCGCGCGGGATCCGTCCCATCGTCGATCGGTAGGCGGCCAGGAGAACGAGCGAGCCGACGACCGCCATGACGAACCCCACCGGATCGCCGTCCCCGTACCAGCCGAGGAGCCGGCCCAGAAAGCCGCCGACGAGAGCTCCCACGATTCCGAGAAGTGCCGTGATGAAGAAGCCGCCGGGATCACGCCCCGGCATCAGGAACTTGGCGACGATCCCGACGGCCAGGCCGAAGAGTATCCAGCCAATGATGTACATCGCGCTTTCCCCCTTCAAAAGGTCAGTTCGTTCTTGACCGCACGGACACCTGGCACGTCGCGGGCCAGCTCGGAAGCGCGGGCGCTGGCCCCGATGCTGGCCGCGGTGCCGGTGAGGATGACCACGCCGTCATCCGTCCGGACGGCGACCGCGGTCAGCTGAGCGGTCGTCGCGAGGCGGCTTTCGACCAGGCGGGTGATCTCCTGGTCCGAGATGTCGGTCGTCTTGCGGTCCCTGGGTGCCACCACTTGCAGATCGTTCTTGACGGCCTTGACGTGCTCGATGCTCCCCGCAATCGAGGCGGCCGCCGTCCTGGCCTCCTGCGAGTCGACCTTGCCGTAGAGGCGGACCGTGCCATTCAGGGTCTCCACGCCGACCTGTCCGCCCTTGACCCGCTTGTCCGCGTAGAGCGTGATCTTGGTCCTGGCGGTCAGCCAGGAGTCGGTTACCTCGGTCTTCGCGTCCCGGGCCGCGCTCCGCGCCTGCCACTGCATCTGATTGGTGGTCTGGGACGCGCCAGCGGGCGCGGCGAGGAACCCGACCGACGCGAACGCGAACGCGGCGGCGAACGATCTCGAGTGAAGCATCGTGTCGTGCCCTCTGGCTGATGGAATGCCCACGACGTAGCGGATGTGGCGTCCTCGACTGTACGGGCCGCGCGGGCGCTGGCCTAGTGGACCTAAGCCCGGGGACCAAGGTCCCATAGTGCCGATGCTTGCCGGGATCTACCGTGGGAAGACGACTCGAGCGATCTCGGCACCCAGCGGAGAAGAGACGATGGAGGCGCAAGCAAGGCACGGGTGCCGACGAGCGATCGGACTGTTCATGGTCGTCGTGGCGCTCGGTCTGGCGTCGTCGGCGTGCGCACGGGTGCAGTCTCACTTCGCGCTGCCGGACCTGGCGATGGGAGACCCCGCGTTCGGTCCGACGATCGAGGCGTATACCGGGACGCGGGTCGTGGGTGGCAATACGGTGGACGTGCTGCTGAACGGCGACGAGATCTTTCCCGCGATCCTCGCCGCCATTCGCTCCGCCGAGAGCACGATCACGTACGCGCAATACTTCTACGAGCAGGGCGAGATGCCGGAGCAGATTGCGGTGGCCTTTGCCGAGCGCTGCCGGGCCGGGGTGCGGGCTCACATTCTGCTCGACGGGTTCGGCTCTCTCCTGATGCCGGCGAAGTACCGGGAGACGATGGCCGACGCCGGTTGTGAGGTCGTCACCTTCCGGCCGCTCAGCCCCTTGGTCTTGCTGAGCCCCTTCGGATTGGGGCGGGAGAACAACCGGAGTCACCGCCGGATCCTGGTCGTGGACGGCCGGGTGGGCTTCACCGGGGGAGTCGGGGTGAGCCCCAAGTGGCTCGGCAACGGGCGGAGGAAGGGGTACTGGCGGCAGACCGACGTCCGTATCGAGGGCCCCGCGGTCGCCTCGCTCCAGGGCGCGTTCGTCGAGAACTGGCTCGAGGCGACCGGCAACGTGCTCGGCGGGAGCGCGTACTTCTCGCGCCCGACCTCGCGTGGGTCGGTGACGGCCCAGGTCGTGCACAGCTCGCCCGCGGAGGGCAGCTTCTCGATGTACACGATGTTCCTGCTCGCCATGTCGTCGGCCCGGCAGTCGATATACATCACGAACCCATACTTCCTGCCCGACGACCGCATGACTCGAGCCCTCACGGAGGCGGCCCGCCGCGGCGTCCGGGTCGTCCTCCTGTTGCCGGGGGCGATCGACAACCGGATCGTCCGGCACGCGAGCCGGGCCGGATTCGGCGAGCTCTTCGAGTCGGGGGTAAAGATCTACGAGTACGAGGCGGGGCTGCTGCACGCGAAGACCATGGTGATCGACGGCGCCTGGGCGACGATCGGGAGCACCAACCTCGATACGCGCTCGTTCGCCCTGAACGAGGAGGTGAACCTCGTCGTGTACAGCCACGACGTGGCGGTGCGGCTGGAGCAGGTGTTCGCCGACGATCTCGGGTACGCGCACCGGCTCGACCCCCGGACCTGGCGGAGGCGGGGGGTCGTGGACCGGCTGCTGGAGCTGCTCTCCCTGCCTATCCGGCGGGAGCTCTAGCCGCGCTTGTTCCCGACCACGACGAGGACGGCGCCGGTCGCGAGCGCCACCGCGCCGAGGATGGGCGGGAGGGGGATCGTCTTCCGCTTGTCGACCGAGGCCTTGATGGGGCCCAGGTCGACGACCTTCTCCCGGGTGGTGTAGGTGATGCCCTGATAGGCCAGGGCGAGAGCGCCCAGGACGATCAGCACGATCCCGACGAGGGTGACCGGCTTCATCGGGCGGCCTCTAGGCCCGGCCCGGGACGAGCAAGCGGATGAGCCAGAGCAAGGCCACCGCGCCGACGAACGCCATGAAGAGGCTGACGAAGAAGCCTCCTCCGCCGACGCCCAGGAAGGCCGAGAAGATCCAGCCGCCCAGGAAGGCGCCGACGACCCCGACGAGGATGTCTCCGAGCATGCCGTAGCCGTGGCCGCTGACCACGCGCCCGGCCAGCGCGCCTGCGATCAACCCGATCAAGATGAAGAGCATGAAGTGCATGGGTTCCTCCCGTGTTGGAGCTTCTGACCGTCACGCTAGCAGGGCGCGGGAGATCCGCCTAGTGGACGTTGGTCCCATCACCGGCCAGCCCCCGTATACTGGACTTTGGTCGCATTGGCGCGGAGTCCGCCTGCCTCTACAGTGACGATCGGATGTCGAGCCCGAGTTCTGTCTGCAAGCGCGGGTGCCCGGGCGGAAGAGTGCTGGTGGTCTCCTTGCTCGCTCTCCTCTGCGGGGCGCCGTCGAGTCCGGCCCGCGAGGTGAGGCCGGTCCGGACGGTGGTGCTCCTGTATCCGGAGGTACGGCTGCTGCCGGAGATCCTGGCGGTGGAGGACGCGATCCGCCCGGCCCTCGACCCCGACGGCGCGGTCAGTCTGTACACCGAGTATCTCGACCTCGCCCGGGCGACGGACGCGGAGTACGAGCGCCAGGCGATCGCGCTCCTGCGCGACAAGTACGCGGGCCAGAGAGTGGATCTGATCATGCCGGTGGCGTTTCCGGCCCTGCGGTTCTTCTTGAGCCATCGCGCGGCGCTCTTCCCCGGCGTGCCGGCGGTGTTCGCCGCCGCGAGCCTGGATGGGGTCACCGGGCTCGATCTCGGGTCCGACGTCACGGGGGTCCGGCTCCCGTCGGAGTGGGGCGCGACGCTGGAGGCCGCGCTCGCGCTGCAGCCGGGGACGCGGCGGGCGATCGTGGTCAGCGGGACGTCGGCGATCGACCAGAACCTGCAGGCGGCGGCCGCGCACGACCTCGCCCGGTACCGCGACCGCGTCGAGATCACGTATCTGGCCGGCTGGCCGATCGCGCGCCTGCTGGACGAGGTCGCCACGCTGCCGAAGGATACCGTCGTGCTGTTCGTGTCGCTCCTGCGGGATCAGGCGGGACGCCTCTTCACCGATCCGGAGGCCGTGTCGCTCATCACCCGCGCTTCGAGTGTACCGGTGTACGGCTGGTCGGAGACCCATCTGGGACACGGGATCGTGGGCGGGCGCCTCGCCAGCTTCGTGAGCCAGGGCACGCGGGCGGCCGAGCTGGCGATGCGAGTCCTCGGGGGTGAGCGGCCGGGGGCGCTTCCCGTCATCGAAGGGAGCGGCACCGCGTACGTGTTCGACGAGCGGCAGCTCCGGCGCTGGGGTCTCAGCGCGAGCCGGCTCCCGCCCGGGAGCATCGTGCGATACCAGGACGCCTCGCTGTGGGACCTGTACGGATGGAACATCGTCGGCGCGGGCGCCCTGGTCGTCGCCCTCGCGCTCCTCAGCACCGGGCTGTTGATCGAGCGCTCGGGGCGGCGCCGGGCGGAGGTATCGCTGGGCGAGCGGTTCCGCTTCGAGACGCTGCTCGCGGAGGAGGCGGCCACCTTCAGCCGCGTGTCCGGCGCCGACGTCGATCACGAGATCGAGCGGGCGCTGCGCCGGATCGCCGACTTCCTCGGGGTGGACTGGAGCACCCTGACCGAGTACTCCGAGGACAGCCGGACCGCGCGGGTCACGCACCGGTGGGTGGCCGAGGGAATGGGTCCGCAACCGGTGGCGGCGCTCGGCCTCGGAGAGACTCCCTGGAGCGTGGAGCAGCTCCGACGAGGAATCACCGTCCGGTTCGTCCGGGTCGAAGAGCTGCCGGAAGTGGAGGCGGCGATGGATCGGCAGACCTACCGCCGGCTGGGCGTCAAGTCGAGGGTCGCGGTCCCGTTGACCATGGAGGGTGTCGTGATCGGAGCTCTTGCCTTCAGCGCGGTGACGGTCGAGCGCGCCTGGCGGGACGAGTTCGTCCAGCGACTGCAGCTGCTCGGCGAGGTGTTCGCCAATACGCTGTCGCGGCGGCGCGCGGAGATGGAAGGGCAACGGCTCCGGGAGGATCTCGCCCACATCGGGCGGGTCTCGACGGTCGGGGAGCTGACCGCATCGCTGGCCCACGAGCTCAATCAGCCGCTCACCGCGATCCTGGCCAATGCCCAGGCGGTGCGGCGCATCCTCGACGCCGGCCAGGCGGATCTGATCGAGGTGCGCGCCATCGTGGACGACATCGTCGATGACGACAAGCGCGCGAGCGACGTGATCGGCCGGCTGCGGAGCCTCCTCAAGAAGGGCGCCCTCGAGCGCTCGAGCCTCGATATGAGCGAGCTGGTGGGTCAGGTGGCCCGGCTCGTCGCCGCCGATGCGGTCCTTCGGGGCGTGGTGATCGAGCTCGAGCTGGCCCCCGACCTCCCGCCGGTGGCCGCCGACCGGGTGCAGCTCCAGCAGGTCGTCATGAACTTGATCCTCAACGGGCTCGACGCGATGCGAGATTCGGCCGTCGGGGGCCGTATTCTGCTGCTTCGAACGGCCCGCGAAGGGGAGGGCAGTGTGGCGGTGACGGTCGAGGATTCCGGAGCCGGAATCGCGAGCACCGAGCTCGGCCAGGTCTTCGACGCGTTCTACACGACGAAGGCCAACGGCCTGGGAATGGGACTGGCCATCGTGAAATCCATCGTGGAGGCGCACGGGGGGCGGGTGGAAGCCCGGAACAACCCGACGGGCGGCGCCACGTTCTCGTTCGCGCTGCCGATCGGCCAGAACGAAGCGTGATGGCGCATCCCCGCCCGGTGGTATTCGTGGTCGACGACGATGCGTCGGTGCGCAAGCGCCTGGCGCGACTGGTGAAGATTGTCGGCTACGAGGTCGAGGCGTTCGCTTCGGTGGGTGAGTTCCTGGCCCGTCCTCCCCACGACGGTGCGGCCGGTCTGCTTCTGGACGTCCGCATGCCCGGGCGGACCTTGCCCGACCTGCAAGAGGCACTCGGGAAGATGGGCTGACCGCTCACGACGATGCCCGGACGCGCGAGCGCATCAGGACGTCGGGGCCGCGGGGTACCTGAGCTCCCCGTGATCGCCCGGGATCACATCAAGGCGACGGGGGAGACGAGCGACGCTCGGAAGACGAGCGCTCGGCCACCCGGTCGGTTTGGACGGGCGTGGTGATCCGGTCACCGAAGTAGGCGATGTGCCGGTCGATCCGGCGTGGGCGGTCGCCCTTCGGCTCGATGTGCTGCCGGCGTGTCCCGTTTACGCGCGCTTTCTGATCTGAGTGGGTCATGGCCCTCAGAACCTAGACGAACGCCGGCCAGCCCGCCTAGTGGACCTTCGTCCAATGTCGGCCGTCCGGGACGGTCGACCAAGGTCCAATAGGCGGGGCCGGACGCGACCGCTAAGGTGATGACCCCATGGCCATGAGCACGCCGCGAACCTTTGCTTCGAAGGTGTACGCCGAGCACCCGTTCACCCTGCGCGGCCTCGAGGGAATCTCCGACGCACAGATCCAGGAGCACCTCACGCTGTACGCGGGCTATGTGAAGCAGGTGAACCTGTTGAACGAGGAGCTGGCCGCGATGACGGGCCGGGGCCTGGCCGCGGTCAAGAATCCGGAGTTCACGGATCTGACCCGCCATCTGGGCTTCGAGTACAGCGGGATGCTTCTGCACGAGCACTACTTCGCGAACCTCTGCCCGGGGGCCGAGCCGAAGCCGGCGGATGGATCGGCGGTGGCCACCGCCCTGGCCGACTCGTTCGGATCGGTCGAGCAGTGGATGGCCGCCTTCCAGGCGATCGGCGCGACGCGAGGAGTCGGCTGGGTGGTCCTCTTTCAGGATCCGGCCACGCGCTGGCTGACGAATCACTGGATCACCCTGCATCACGAAGGGGTGCCGGTCGGGTTCAAGCCGCTCCTGGTGATGGACGTGTGGGAGCACGCCTTCGCACGCGACTACAAGGTCACCGAGCGCGGCAAGTACATCGAGGCCTTCTTCCGGAACGTCGACTGGAAGGTCGTGGAAGAGCGGCTCGATTGAATACGAGGACTCTCGCCTGGCTCGTGGTGCTGCCGGGGCTGGCCGTGCTCCCGGTTCTCGCCGGTCCGCGGGTGCGGGACGTCGCGCCGGTGGCGGCGCTCTCGCCCGCTGCCGCCTCGACGGCCGCAGAGGCCTGGTTGGTCCGAGACTCCATCCATTTCGGGCCCGGAGGCACGCAGATCCGGCCGAGCGACGCGAAGGTGCTCGACGCGCACGCGGCCTCGCTCCGTGGGAACCGGATGCGGCAGCTCCTGATCGAAGGCTATGCCGACGGCGTCGGGGACAGCACGTTCAGCCGGCAGATCGGCGAGCAGCGAGCGAAGTCCGCCAAGGCCTACCTGGTGTCCAAGGGAGCGCCCGCAAATCAGATCGCGGTCTCGTCGGGCGCCGGGAGAGAGCCGGCCTGCGGGGAGAAGACGGCGACGTGTCGGGCCCTGAACCGTCGGGCCACGCTGTCAACGGGGGTGCAGCCATGAACGCAAGGCAGCGGCCGCTCGAGAGCGTACGGGTGCTGCTGGTGGAGGACAAGCCGATGGTCCGGGAGGTCCTCGAGCGGCTGCTTGCCGGATCCGGGGGCCACGTGACCGCGGTCGCGGGCGCGGCCGAGGCGCTCGAAGCCATGCGATGGGCGCGCCCTGATGTCCTCATCTCCGGCATCACCATGCCGGAAGAGGACGGCTGCTGGCTGATCCGGAAGATCCGGATGTTGCCCTCGAATCGGGGTGGATCGATCCCGGCGGTGTGCCTGACCGGGCGCAACGCGCCCGGAGACGAGGCGCGAGTACTGCGGGCGGGATTCCAGCGCTTTCTTGCGAAGCCGGTCGATGCGCGGCGACTGGTGACCATGGTGGCCGACCTGGCCGGCGGGGCGGCAAGACGCTCGAGCGGAGCCACCCCTGGCTCCTGGGCCGGGATCCCTGCCGGGGCCCTCGGGCGGGGGGCCGCGGCAGACGTCCGCCAGCAGAGAGAGGAAGCGAGATGAGCCTGATCGAACCGCTGACAGGCTGATCGGGCCGGAGCGATTCGTCGCCCCGGCCCAACCTCTGTGCCTGATCGTCCCTAGCTGCCGGGGCGGACCAGTACCTCGACTCGACCGTCACGCTGCGAGCAAACCTCCGGTGAATCGCTGCACTTCATCCTCGCCACTCCGAAGCCGCCGGTCTCCATGCGGTCGGTCGATACCCCGGCCTGGATCAGCGCCTCACGAACGTTACTGATCCGCTGCTGGCTCAGGGCCACGTTGTACTGATTGGTCCCGCGCAGGAGATCGGTGGAGCCGTCGATCCCGAGACGGGCGGACGGGTTCTGGTTCATGTAGGTCGCGATGTCCGAGGTCTTGCTCATCTCGGACGGCCGGATCGAGGCCTTGTCGTAGTCGAACATGATGTCCTTGAGCGAGGTCCAGCGCGCCATCGAGGCGGCGGGACCCTGGGAGCCAGTCGTGCCGGTCTGGCCCTGCGAGCCGGTCATGCCGGTGGCACCCTGTGCGCCGGTCTGACCCTGGGCGCCGGTCATGCCGGTCGGACCCTGGACGCCCGCGATGCCCTGCGCGCCGGTCATGCCGGTGGGGCCCTGGACGCCCGCGGGGCCGGCGCAACCGAACGCGAATGCCAGTGCGAGTGCTGCGAGTGAGAATCGGTAGTTCATCTTCGTGCCTCCTGCTGGATGGTGAGCTTCTGCGATTGATCTGTTCATAACCCTAGCAGTCGCCGTCGCCGGCGACCATTGGACAAAGGCCCCACAGGGACGCATCACTCCCCCGAGGTGTGCAGCTCGAGGAGCGAGAGGATGGCCCACGGCTGGCGCGTGTCAAGCAGCCACCTGTCGAAGGACAGCGACGAAGGTCCAATAGCCAATCGCGATAGACGGCAGCTAGACTGGGACACGGAGAAACACCAGCAGTGGCGGGAGGTGATGAGTGATGTCCATGGAGACAGTGTTGATCATCCTGGTAGCGGTATTGCTCCTCGGCGGTGGCGGGTGGGGATATTCTCGCTGGCGCGGTTAGTCACGCTTGCCGTCCCCACCTTTTGACCGGCCCTCGCTCGACAGGGGCCGCCCTCGCTCGACAGGGGCCGGTCGCCTGGGCGCCTCAGGCTGTGCGGGGCGCCGCAGCACGACGGGGTAGGTGGCCGCAAGCTCATCCTTGCCCGAGTAGCGTCCGGATACGCCGGGCCTGAAACGGGGTTCCCGCGATTGCGGTCACGGCCTACCGACCACCGCCGCGAGGAGCTGATCACGGAAGGCTTCGCGGCACTGGTCGAGAGGCCCCGTGATCCGCTTACCCTCTGCAAGGTGATCCGGCGCGCACCCGCAACAAAGTCGGGCGCTCGTCGGCGACGCCAGCCGGCTATCTAGGCGGGCTGGCTTGGATCATGCCCAAGTACTTGGCGCTCCGCATCCCACACCTGGAAGCATTCGACGTGAAACTGCACGCCGATGCCATCGGCGTGCGCTGCATCAGTCACGCTGAGGCCCTCCATCACCATCTGGCTTTTGCTCACTGTCTCGCCACAACCGTCGCAGGTTTCCCCGTTGCCCGGACCGCCCCACATGCGCGGGATGTGGTTGTGCGGGAGACGTCCATCGGCAAGCTTGGCCTGAATCTGCAGCGTGAGGGCGGGCCTATCCATGCTGAACCTCGTGGCGTCCTACAAGATGCGTACTCGCCAGATTCACCGAGGTCTTGGCGCCCGGGGGTGCGCCAACCCGAAAGGCCGGGGTGCAGGCGATGGCAAGTATGCCGCGGTCGCCGCGGACACGGCCATTGGACTTTGGTCCATGGCGACCAGCACGGACGGGACCAGGTCCGTGACATTCCAGTGTGGCCCCCGCTGAATCGACAGGGGACCGTCACGGGCTGCCGCGTTTCCACCGCAGCAGGCGCTTCGTCACGTGGAACAACTCCGCAACAAGTACGCCCGCCGCCGTGGCCGCCAATATGACGATGGCAAGGGAGGAATCAAGCTGCCAGATCAGAAACCGCACCGTGACCGCCTGCGGATTCTGTAGGGCGAAGGTCACCACGAAGAGAAGGACGACGCTGAGGATAACCAGAGACAGCATTGACATTCCTCCACTCAGTCCCTTGCCGACCGTAGCGGATTCACGGCAGACAGCCAAGTTGGCTCGCAACGCAGAAGTGCATGTGTGGTCCGTCAATGAAGCCGCGGCGTCCCGAGATATTGCACGCCCCTATCGCGGTGATGGCACCAACGGCCCCACCCGAGCCCCGGACGAGCTCGGGACGGACTGCACCTGGCACCTGCGAGATCTCGGGGTCATCCACCGGCAGACTCCGCGCGGGTACCCGCAGGCCAATGGAAAGGACGAGTTCTCCCCGCGCGTGATCTTCCGGACCCCTGCCGAGCTCACCCAGAAGCTCCGCAAAAGGAGGTCTGGCACCGATCCAACTGACGGCGCCGAGCGCCATGCTACCCTTCGCGAGAAAGGGAGGTGAAGCATGGCACAGCCAAAGACGGACGACTTCGTCGGGCGTCACCTGATCGTTGACGCCTCTACCTACAACAAGCGTAATCTCACATCGACGGACAACATACTGGGCCTCTTCGAAGCACTGGCCCGCAACCTGGACATGACCCTGGTGCTTCCTCCGATTGTCTGCCGGTATCCGTTCGCGCACGACGAGATGACCGCCTTCTGCGACGAGATCGAAGTCGAGCTCGAAAAGAAGGCCAAGGCCGTCGCCGCGTCCACCAACGCTACGATAGACCTCAGTTTGGCTCCCGTCCAGGTCATGAGGGACTTCCTGCGCCGACGCCAGGCGGAGGAGAGCGGAGTGACCGGCGTGAGCATCTGGGCCGAATCGCATGCCGCCATTCACACCTGGGATGAGGATAACTACTATGCGTTCGACGCCTTCAGCTGCAAGGATTTCCGGCCGCGAGACGCCCTGCGGTTGCTGTTGAGCCACTTCGACATCGAGATCCTCAACTGCGTCAACCTGCTCCGATTCCAGCGCTCGATGCCGAAGGTCTCGAACTTCCAAGTGAACGACAACTGGGAGGTTCTGGTCGATGGGCGCACGATCGGCGAGCTGGACTCGGTCAACGTCGACGAGCTCTGAGTCGACCGAGCAGCTCGCCGAGGGTCGCTTTCTACGTCGCCTGCGTCGGCCCCGGTCAGGCGCGGACAGTCCACCTTGATCAACGCGCTGGTGGGCAAGCGGTGCGAGGCCCACGATCTCGGCGGCCTTATGGCCTCTCCAGGCGCGGATACGACCGATGTTCTTTGCCTCGAGTGGCAGTGGTCGGGCGTCGCCGGCGACCCCAGACTACGGGACCGCGTCACTCCCCCGAGGTTCGCAGCTCGTGGAGCGAGAAGCGACGATCACGGAAGAGAATGCCCAGCATCACCACCGCCGCGACGAGATTGCCGCCGAGGATGGCCCACGGCTGGAGCGTGTCGAGCAGCCACGAGCCGAGGATCATCATGGCCGCGAAGACCGCGACCTCGAAGCAGCAGAAGAGCATGAAGACCCCGAAGAGCATGTGTGGGTGGCGGTCGGCGATGGCGAAGAGGCCGGCAACCGCCAGGCCGAAGGCGATGAAGGCAAGCCCGTGGACCGCGGTGTACTTGAGGACGAGGCCGGGCGTGATCACGAGGAGGGCCGGATCGCGAAGGCCGTCGAAGAGGACCGCGCCGAGCAACGCCGGGGTCCGGAACGGCGTAGCGGTGATGAGATCGAGCACGAAGAACCAGACCGCGACCGCGGCCGCCCCGGCGAGGCCGACGAGGATTCCCTCGAAAAGCACCTTCTGTCGGTTCATGGCTGTCTCCTCGCCGGGGCACCCGGGACCGGGCGGTCTGCCGCCGTCTTGAATCCGCGGCGGGTGCTGTCGAATCGGTTGCGCACGTTGGCGGCGCGACGCAGGATGTCCTGCCGCTCGACCGTCGTGGCGTCCGTGGGCCGGTTGCTCTTCTTGTTCTTCCCGTAGCTGCGCCGGATTCCCATCGGACCCTTCAGCCGGCGGCGCCAGCCGCCAGGCCCGGCCGGGAGCGGGCCGCCGGAGCAGCCAGACCAAGGCCAGCGCGCCCACGAACGGCAGGAAGAGGCTGATGAAGAAGCTTCCGCCGCCGACACCGAGGAATGCGGCGAAGATTCACGACGAAGAGCATGAAATGACGTTAGCAGCCGGCGGGAGCGTCTCCCAGTGGACGTTGGTCCCATCTCCTGGCCCGGGCGGGCATTCGACCAAGGTCCAATAGGCGGGGCACCGGACGACAACTAGAGTGATTACACATGAAGCCCTCCCGCCGGGCCGTGCTCCCTCTGCTGGTCCTGGTCGCGCTCGCGACCGGCCCGCAAGGGGCCGGCGCCCAGCCGAGGACGGCCACCGACCAGGCCGGGCCGCTCGAGCTCGTGCGAGGGTCCGTCTCCCGCGTGCTCGCGATCGTCCAGGCCCCACGCGTGGTCGCGAGGGGTGACGCTCAGCGGACCGCGGAGATCCGTCGAGTCGCCCAGGGGTTGTTCGACTTCGACGAGATGGCTCGCCTCACGCTGGCGCAGCACTGGAAGGCTCGATCGGCCCCGGAGCGAGAGGAGTTCGTCGTCCTCTTCACCGACCTGCTGGAGCGCTCGTACCTGACGACCATCGAGAACTATTCCGGAGAGACCATCAGCTTCGTGGGAGAGTCGATCGGCGATCAGTACGCGCAGGTGCGATCCCGCATCACGACCAACCGGCTCATGGAGTTCCCGATCGACTACCGTCTGCGCATGCGCGACGGGCGCTGGGCGGTGTACGACGTGGTGCTGGACGGGGTGAGCCTGGTCTCGAACTACCGGAGCCAGTTCAACACGATCATCCGGACGTCGTCGTTCACCGACCTCATGACCAGGCTGAGGACCCGGCAGATCGAGACGCACGCCATCCCCCGGACCGGCCGGGGCGCGCGCCAGGGTACCGATCGGGAGAGAGGGCTTGCCGGAGTCGGGGCGGTCTACGAGCTCTACAAGAAGTGAGGGGGACGGCTATGCCGATGCCCGCTGCGAGAAGAGACGGCGCTTGAGGTAGTCGACGCCCTTCTTGCCGACGAGGGCCGATCCGGCGAGGAAGATTCCCCAGCTGATCGCCGCCAGCGCGAGCCCGACTCCCCCCTTCTGCCAGAGCGAGATCGGCAGGAGGTGCACCAGCGGATAGGCGGGGTAGATGCCGAAGCTCAGCAGGATCAAGCTGGTCCCCACCCAGAACGCCACTCGGCCCGGCGGCGCGACCGTCACGGCGTCCGGCGACCGGCTCGTCTTCTCGTTCTCCCCGCAGCGGCGCCGGATGACCTGCATGGGTCCAGTCTAGGCATCGCGTCGCTAAGGGCTATGGGACCTTGGTCCACCGCCGCCGCGGGGGGCCTGCGCTTGACAGGGCACGGGCCGATTTAGTACTACTTAAGCCAAGTTCATCCTGACGCAATCATCCATGAAGACGCTCTTGGCCCTCCGGATCAACGGTGAAGAGCGCGACGTCCTCGCGGCGGCGCACAAGACGCTGCTCGAGGTCCTGCGGGAGGAGCTGAACCTCACCGGGACCAAGCACGGGTGCGAGCTGGGCGAGTGCGGCACCTGCACGGTGCTGGTGGACGGCGCCCCGGTGCTCTCCTGCCTGGCGCTGCCGGTCGAGTGCCAGGGGCGCGAGATCAAGACCGTGGAAGGCATGGCCACCGGGGGCGATCTGCACCCGCTCCAGCAGGCGTTCGCGGAGCTGGGAGCCGCCCAGTGCGGGTACTGCACGCCGGGCATTCTCCTGACCGCGGAGGCGCTGCTGGAGGAGACGCCGGTCCCGACCCGTGACGAGATCAGGCACGCCCTCGCCGGCAATCTCTGCCGCTGCACCGGGTACACCAAGATCCTCGACGCCGTCGAGCTCGCCGCCCTCCGGATGCGGAGGCGGTTGCTTGGCGAGGTACACCCGAAGGCGAGCCGAGCGGATTCAGAGGTGGACCAGCGATGAAGAAAGACGTCTTTTCGATAGTCGGCCAGTCGCTGCCCAAGATCGACGCGTGGGCCAAGGTGGTGGGCGAGACCAAGTTCGCCGACGACCTGCTGATGTCGCGCATGGCCCACGGCAAGCTGCTCCGCAGTCCGCATCCCCACGCGCTGATCAAGCGCATCGACACCACGCGGGCCCGGGCCCTGCCCGGCGTCTACGCGGTGATCACCGGCCAGGACCTCCCGCGGGTGAAGTTCGGCATCCTGCCCGTCTCCCAGGACGAGGAAGCCCTGTGCACGGACAAGGTCCGGATGGTCGGCGATCCGATCGCGGCGGTGGCCGCGGTCGACGAGGAGACCGCGGAGCGGGGCACGCGCCTGATCGACGTGGAGTACGAGCCGCTGCGGCCTCTCATGTCGATCGAGGAGTCGCTGGGTCATCCGGAGGTGCGCATCCACGAGTACGGCGACCGCCCCAACGTGCACAAGGCGGTGGCGCTCCAGTTCGGCGACGTGGAGGCCGCCTTCGCCCATGCCCACCTGGTGCGTGAAGATGTGTTCTTCTTCGAGGGCAACACGCACCTGCCGATGGAGCAGCACTCCGCGGTCGCCCAGTGGGGCCCGGACGGCAAGCTGACGCTCTGGTCGTCCACCCAGACGCCCCACTACGTGCACCGCCTCCTGTCCAAGATCCTCGACATGCCGCAGGCCCACATCCGGGTGGTGGCCGCGCCGGTGGGCGGCGGCTTCGGCGGCAAGCTCGATCCGTTCGCCCACGAGATCGCGGCGTGCAAGCTCTCGCAGGTGTGCGGGCGGCCGGTGAAGATCACGCTCAATCGTGAAGAGGTTTTCTACACCCATCGGGGACGCCATCCGGTGCTGATGTGGATCAAGACCGGGTTCACCCGCGACGGCGCCATCACCGGCATGCACTTCCGCTCCTGGCTCGACGGCGGGGCGTACGGCTCCTACGGGGTCGCCTCCACCTTCTATACGGGTGCGCTCCAGACCGTGACCTACAAGATCCCGGTCTACAAGTTCGAGGGCGCGCGGGTGTTCACCAACAAGCCGCCGTGCGGGCCCAAGCGCGGGCACGGCACGCCCCAGCCTCGCTTCGCCATGGAGTGCCAGATCGACAAGGCGGCCGAGCAGCTCGGTCTCGATCCGGCCGACATGCGCCGCCGTAACCTCGCCGAGCCGTTCGTGAAGACGGCCAACCACCTGACCGTGACCACCATCGGGCTGGGCGAGTGCATCGACCGCGTGGTCGAGGCCTCCGGCTGGCGCGAGAAGCGCGAGAGCCTGCCCCCGGGCAAGGGCATCGGCATCGCGTGCTCCTCCTACCTCACCGGCGCGGGCACCGCGATCTACTGGAACGACATGCCGCACTCGGGCGTGGTGGTGCGCGCCGACCGCAGCGGGCTGGTGGCGGTGCTCTGCGGGGCCACCGATATCGGGCAGGGCTCGGACTCGATCCTGGCCTACCTGGTGGCCGAGGTGCTCGGCATCGATCCCAAGGACATCCGCGTGCACCCCGCCGACACGGACCTGACCCCGGTGGACCTCGGCTCGTACTCCTCCCGCGTGACCCTGATGGCGGGCAACGCCGCGATCCAGGCCGCCGAGCGGCTGCGCGCGCGCCTCTTCGAGGCGGTGGCCCGGAAGCTCGAGACCACGCCGGACCGGCTCTCCGCGGCGGAGCGCCGCGTGTTCGTGGCCGACGATCCGGAGCGCGGAGTCGACTTCGCGCAGGCGGTGGTGCTGGCCGAGAGCGTGTTCGGGGTGCTGGCCTTCCCCGGCTCCTACGCGCCCCCGAAGCGCGCCGGCAAGTACAAGGGCGGCGGCGTGGGCCCGTCGCCCTGCTACTCCTACTCGGCCTGCGTGGTCGAGGTGAGCGTGGACCGCGAGACCGGGGAGGTCACGCCCACCGAGGTGTGGATCGCCCACGACGTGGGGCGCGCGCTCAACCCGCTGTTGGTGGAGGGCCAGGTGGAGGGCTCCATCTACATGGGCCTCGGGGAGGTGCTCATGGAGGAGCAGATCTTCCGCAAGGGCGTGCACAAGATCCCCTCGCTGCTCGACTACAAGAGCCCGACCACGCTCGAGACGCCGGAGATCCACACGATCCTGGTGGAGGGCGCCGATCCCGAGGGGCCGTTCGGGGCCAAGGAGGCGGGGCAGGGGCCCCTGTTGCCAGTCATCCCCGCGGTGGCGAATGCGGTGTACGATGCCGTGGGCGTCCGCATCGACGAGACTCCGATCACGGCCGAGAAGGTGGTTAAGGCGATGGAGGGCAAGCGGCAGGGCAAGCCGGGGCGCCTCGGCCCCGAGCGGCTGCCGGTGTTCACCTTCCCCGAGCCGAAGGTCGTGGAGTCCGCCTTCGGGCTGCCCGCCGAGGACGTGTCCGTGAGGCCGTTCGCGTCATGATGCGCCTGCCGCCCTTCCGGTACCTGGCGCCGGTGTCGGTGACCGACGCGGTGAAGCTGATGGCCGACCACGGGCCGGAGGCCATGCTCGTCGCGGGCGGGACCGATCTCTACCCGAACATGAAGCGCGGGCAGTTCGAGCCCTCGGTGCTGGTGGGCCTCCGCGGGGTGCGCGACCTCGCCGGGGTGCGCACGTCCGCATCCGGTGGGCTCGCCATCGGCGCCGGCACCACGCTGACCGCGGTGTCGCGTCACGCGCAGGTGCGCGGCCGCTACGACGCGCTCGCCACCGCGGCGGGAGTCGTCTCGACGCCGCAGCTCCGCAACATGGGCACGCTCGGCGGCAACGTGTGCGTCGACACGCGCTGCAACTACTACAACCAGTCCTACCAGTGGCGGAAGGCGGTCAATTTCTGCATGAAGAAGGACGGCGAGATCTGCCTCGTCGCGCCGGGCAGTTCGCGCTGCTGGGCGGTCTCGTCCTCCGACACGGCGCCCGTCCTCTGGAGCCTCGGGGCGAGCGTGCGTCTGGCCGGTCCGGGCGGCGAGCGCACGATCCCGATCTCGGCCCTCTACCGCGACGACGGCATCCAGTACCTGGCCAAGCAGCCGGGCGACATCGTCACCGAGATCGTGCTGCCGCCCGCCGACGGGCTGCGGTCGGTGTACCTGAAGCTCAGGCGGCGCGGCTCGTTCGACTTTCCGGTCCTGGGCGTGGCGGCGGCGGTGCGGATGGACGGCGAGACGGTGCGCGCGGCGCGCATCGTGCTGGGCGCGGTGGCCTCGCTGCCGCGCGAGGCCGGCGCGGCGTCCGCCCTGCTGGTGGGCCAGCGCCTGACCCCGGAGCTGATCGAGCGCGCCGCGGAGGCGGCGTACCGGCCCGCGAAGCCGCTCGACAACACCGACTTCGGCCATCCCTACCGCAAGAAGATGACCCGCGTGTTCGTGGCGCGAGCCCTGCGGCGGCTGGCCGGCCTGCCGGAGGTCGCGGAGGCGTGACCGCCCTTGGCCAGCGGATCCGGGCCTTCCGGGCCGAGCGCGCGCTGCAGCAGCGCCAGCTGGCCGAGAAGGCCGGTCTCAGCCCGAGCATGCTCTCGCAGATCGAGTCCGGGAGGCTCACGCCGTCGCTGCCGACCCTGGGCAAGCTGGCCGCGGCCCTCGGCGTCTCGATCGGCTCGCTCTTCGAGCCGGCGCCCACCGGGCGCCTGCACGTGAGCCGCAAGACGGACTACCCGGTGGTGTCCTTCGACGGCTCGTCGGAGAAGTGGCACGTGTTGGGGGCGGGGCTCTTCCAGGGTAAGATCCGAGCGGTGGTGTCGACGCTCGGGCCTCGCTCGCGGGGCGTGAAGACCGACAAGGTGGTCATCGAGCCCGGCCAGATGAAGCTCTTCTACGTGATCGAGGGCAAGGTGGCGCTGCAGTACAACGGCGAGCGGCACGTGCTGGAGCCCGGCGACAGCGCGTACCTCGACGGCGGCACCGCGCACGGCTGGGAGAACGTGGGACCTCGAGCCGCGAAAGCCTTGTGGGTCATTCTGGGATGAAGGGTCGGTTGGGCTCACAGCGGGTCGGCCCGACCGAGATG
>Ga0070661_100000296_pt1 | contig 40209 bp, 50 predicted proteins | sample KBSC43metaG_FD_64663 | JGI IMG/M metagenome (GOLD analysis project Ga0070661, IMG submission 64663) | Corn rhizosphere microbial communities from Kellogg Biological Station, Michigan, USA - KBS C4-3 metaG | ecosystem: Host-associated > Plants > Roots > Rhizosphere > Soil ... | reverse complement strand
CGAGCCCGGCTCGTCGATCATGCCCGGCAAGGTAAACCCGACGCAGTCCGAAGCGCTGACAATGGTGGTGGCGCAGGTGATGGGCAATGACGCGGCGATCGGCTTTGCCGCGAGCCAGGGTAATTTCGAGCTCAACGTGTTCAAGCCGGTGATCGCGTACAACTTCCTGATGGAGGTGCGGCTGCTGGCGGATGCGGCCAAGAGCTTCAACGATCATTGCGCGGTCGGGATCGAACCCAATCGGGCGCGGATCAAGGAGCTGGTGGATCAGTCACTGATGCTGGTGACCGCGCTCAACCGGAAGATCGGCTACGATAACGCCGCCAAGATCGCCAAGAACGCGCACAAGAAGGGCACGACTTTGCGCGAGAGCGCGATCGAGCTGGGACTGCTGACGGGCGAAGAGTTCGACGCCGAGGTGCGGCCCGAGCAGATGGTCGGGCCGCTGAAGGTTTAAGGTCGATCACACATCAGTCTCATGTGTCATGCACGGCATACCGCCGCGACTAAGCGAAACGGAGGATGAGAAATGGGGTTGGTCTCGTTCGTCCAAAGAGGGATTGAGGACGACAACCGCAAGTTTGTGCAAGCAGGAATTGATCCAATTTCGCCGGAAGCGACACCGTACTACGTACGATGGATCAGAGAAGATTTGGTAGGCATCTTCTACCTGACTAACCGGGCAACCATCCTCGTGTCCGCGCTACTGGTCTTGATAGCGTACCCCTTTGGATGATCGCCCTGCGATAGGTACATCCGCCCTCTCTAGCGCCACATGCTCCGCGCGATGATCGCGACGCCGACGACGATGACGATCACCGGCCAGAAGAGGCCGAGGCCGATGTCGAAGAAGAGCGCGAGAGCCAGCGCGAGCATTACGAGGCCGCCGATGGCGGAGCCCATGACGCGGGGGCTTTGCGGGCCGTCATAGCGGTAGAAGCGGATGGCGTTGACGAGTGCCGCGACCGCGGGGACGAGGATCAGCACCGCCCACCAATTGTGCGGTACGCTCATGCCGAGATTGCCGGCGAGGAGCACAAGGCCAATCGCGAGGACGATGAAGCCGCCAATGGGAAGACCGCCCCAACCGGGGTGGCCGCCGCCGTTGCGCCAGGCGGCGCGGCGGGCGTCACGCTCGGCCCGGCGCTGCGAGCGCCAGTCGCCGGTGGGCGGCACGGATGCATTCTGGTTGGACGGATTGTCGGTATTGGACATCGGCGCCTCCTGTTACCGCGGGATATTGTAGCGCAATTTCCAGGCTGCAAGTGAGGGCTGGCGAAGAATCCCGCACTTTGCCATTGTCCGGCTCCGACCGAACGAGGAGCCGCCCATGAGCGAGACCGTGATCGTGCCGCCCGCCCGAGGAATGCGCCGCCGCCGCGGCAGCATCATTCCGCCGCTCTTGATCGTGACGTTCCTGATCTACAACGCGATGGCGTTCCTGATGTTCGGCGGCAAACCGGACGGCTGGGCCGGCGAAGTGTTCCACCTGACGATGGTCTCGGGCGTGCTGTGGCAGCTGAGCTGGGGCGACTTGCTCTTGGTGCTCGGACTCGCTTGCCTCTTCGTCGAGGTCATCAAGTCGACCAATACCGGACGGAGCTCGATCGTCGAACATATGCTGTCGACGGCGGTGTTCGTGATCTATCTGGTCGAGTTCCTGCTTGTCGGTGCCGCGGCGAGCTCGGTGTTCTTCCTGCTCATGATGATGAGCCTCGTCGACGTGGTGGCCGGGTTCTCCATTTCGATCACGGGCGCCGGGCGCGACGTTACGATGGAGTAGATCACCTTTCTTCTCCCCTTGCGGGAGAAGGTGCCTGAAAGGCGGATGAGGCGTTGGTTCCACATCCGCGATATCCGAGGCAACCCCTCATCCGTCTCGCCCTCACGCGCGATTCACCTTCTCCCGCAGGGGAGAAGGGAAGAGGAGTGGGAGACCATTCAGGCGTCGAGGGTCATCCGGTAGCCGGGCGGCAGGCGGCGGACGGTAATCGCTTCGCCGGCGTCGTAGCTCTTGAGCGCTTCGACGAGCGGCGCCTGGCGGCGGGCACGTTGCGAGGCAAGCTGATATTGCTCGGCGATGAGCTGGCTCAGGAATGCGGCCTTGGGCTGGCGACGGGGATTAAGCCGCCGGTCCGGGCGCTCGATGACTGCGGGCAACTGGCCCTTCGACATACCGAATTCGGGCATTTGCGCTCTCCCTGAGCGTTCGGCGCCTTGGGCGCTCGATTGGCCGCATCGTCGCAGCGATGCCTGCTAACGGCAAGGATTCGTTAACGGTTCCGGCGGGCATTTTGGTCGCTGCGGTTAATGCGCGTCAGAGCGCGCGGCGCATGATGTGGCGCCGCGAGCCGACAGTCCCGATCGGCTCGAAGCCCAGCCGCTCGAAGGCGGGCACGAAGCCCATGAAGCGATAGCTGGGGGAGGCGGGATCGACCGGGTAAGCCTCGAGCGTCGTGGCGCCGCGCTTTTTGGCGAAAGCGATGGCGGCTTCGAGCATCTGGTCGCCATAGCCCTCGCCGCGCAGCTTTCGCGACAGGTAGAAGCAGGCGAGGGACCAGATGTCTTCGCCGGGCTTTGCCTCCGGGCCGCCAAGCTCGCGATAGGTGGCGCGTGGGGCGACCGAGACCCAGGCGACGGGGTCGCCCGCGAGATAGCCGATGAGCCCGATCGTCTGGCCGTCGTCGACGCGCGATTTGATGAGCGGCTTGCGGGTGCGGCCGTTGGGATGCTGCTTCAGCTCTTCTGGCGTGCGCCTCCAGACCATGCACCAGCAATGCTTCGGACCACCCGGCGCGGAAAAGAGCGCGTCGAAATCGGGCCAGGTGGCCTTGGTCGCGGGCTTGAAGGTCAGCGCTTCAGGTGAAGTCATCCTTGGCCTGGCGCAGTGCTGCAAAGACGGCGGAAGGATCGAGGTCCGTATCGAGACCCATGGCGCGCGCCAGAGCCGGCTGGTCGGCGCGGAGGAAGGGGTTGGTGCGCTTTTCCATGCCGAGGGTGACCGGGATGGTTGGGTGGCCATCGCCGCGAATGCGGCGAGCCTCGCTGATCCGAATGCGGAGCGCGGCGTTCTGTGGGTCGACGGTTTCGGCGAAGCGTGCGTTCTCGATGGTGTATTCGTGGCCGCAATAGAGCAGCGTTTGCTCGGGGAGGGCGCGGAGGGCCTTGAGGCCTTCCCACATCGGGCCGGGCGTGCCCTCGAACATGCGGCCGCAGCCGAGGGAGAAGAGCGCATCTCCTGAGAACAAATGGCCGCCGGTCGCGTCGTAATAAGCGAGGTGGCCGAGGGTGTGTCCAGGCGTGCCGATAGCGAGGAGCGCCGTATTGCCCAGCATGACGATGTCGCCGGGACCGATGCCGACGTCGAGGCCGGGGATTTTGTCGGCTTCGGAGCGCGGACCGGTGACGGTGACGTTAAAGTCGGATTTGAGGGCGGTGACGCCCTCGATGTGGTCGCGGTGATGGTGGGTAAGGAGAACGTCGGTGAGGGTCCAGCCGCGCTGACGGAGGACGGCCTCGATCACCTGCGCGTCCGGGGCGTCGATCGCAGCCGTGCGGCGCGATTCGAGGTCGTGGATGAGATAGCCATAATTGTCGGTACGGCAGGGGAAGAGTTCGACGAGGACAGGCATGGGTGTATGTTTGGTGGACGGCTCTTACATGATGTCGGTGCCCCTCAATAGTCCCTCGCTGCCGGTAAAGCCATGACTCCCGACGTCACACGCCTGATCGGATTTTATCGGTCCCCACTGGGCAAGATGTCGCGCGCGCTGCTGCGCGAGCAGATCATGCGGATGGCGGGAGCGGTGGACAAGCGCCGGGTGCTGGGGCTGGGCTTTGCCTCGCCCTATCTGCGCTTTGCGATGGAGACAGCAGAGCGGGTGCTCTGCTTCATGCCGGCGCGGCAGGGAGCCGACGCCTGGCCACGCGAGGGCCCGTCGCACACCGTGATGTGCGATCCGCTCGAGATGCCGCTGACGGACGCTGCGGTGGACCTCATCATCGCCGTGCACGCGTTCGAACATATCAGCGATGCGGAAGAGCTGATGCGGGAGATCTGGCGCGTGGCGGCGCCCAATGCGCGGCTGATCGTCGTGGTGCCGCGGCGGCGGGGGCTCTGGGCGGCGCTCGACAATACGCCTTTCGGGGACGGCAATCCGTTCAGCCGCCGGCAGGTGGAGCGGCTGTTGCGGGATCATAGCTTCATTCCCGAGAGCTGGCGGGAGGCGCTCTATCTGCCGCCGTCCAATCAGCGCTTCGTGCTGCGGCTGGCGCGGTTCTTCGAGCGCTTCGGACGGCTGTTCGGGCCCGTCGGGGCGGGAGCGATCATCGTTTCAGCGCGCAAGGAGCTGTTCCCGGCAGTGCCGCGCCGAAAGCGCTCCGAACGCTATGTCCGTGTGCCGGGGATGGCGCCGCAGGCGGCGATGGAAGGGCTCGAGCGCCGCTGAGGGCGCCCTCAAGCTTTCCTTTGCGGCGGTCGTTCTTTATAGGGTCGCTCGCGCCGAACCCCCTATGAGACCATGGCCGACCGCCCCGAACCGCAGCCCGGTATTTTGAAGATCGCGCCTTATGTGCCGGGCCGCTCGGACACGCCGGCCGGGGTGACCCTGGTCAAGCTTTCGGCCAATGAGAGCCCGCTGGGTGCAAGCCCGAAGGCGATCGAGGCGTATCGGGCGACGGCGGAAAAGATCCACGTCTATCCCGAGGGTTCGTCGCGGCTGCTGCGCGAGGCACTGGGTGAAGTGCATGGGCTTGATCCCAACCGCATCGTCTGCGGCTTCGGCTCCGACGATCTGCTGCATTTGCTGGCGCAGATTTATCTCGGCGAGGGCGATGCGGCGGTGATGAGCCAGTATGGCTTCAACGTCTATCCGATCATCACGCGCGGCGCGTCGGCGGAGGTGCTGGTGGCGCCGGAGCCGGACTATCGCGCCGATGTCGATGGGCTGCTGCGCGCGGTGACGTCGAGGACGAAGATCGTGTTCCTCGCGAACCCGAATAATCCGACGGGGACGTATCTGGGGGCGACGGAGCTGAAACGCCTCCATGCCGGATTGCGCAAGGACATCCTTCTGGTCGTCGACAGCGCCTATGCGGAATATGTGACGGCGGACGATTACACCGCGGGCATCGACCTCGTGAACGAGGCCGACAATGTCGTAATGGTGCGGACGTTCTCGAAAATGGGGATCGCGGGCGAGCGCGTCGGCTGGACGTATGGCCCGGCGCACATCGTCGATGCGGTCAACCGGCTGCGTGGGCCTTTCAATGTGTCGCTGAGCGGGCAGGCGGCGGCGATCGCGGCGGCACGCGATGTGGCGTTCACCAAGCGCCTGCGCGATCATAATGCGCGGTGGCGCGACTGGCTGACGAAATCGCTGAGCTCGAACGCGGTCCGCGTGCCGCCGAGCCAGGGCAATTTCATCTTGGCGCTGTTCAAGGACGCGGAGACGACGCGGGCGGCGTTTTCGGCGCTGCGAGACAAGGGCTTGCTGGTGCGCGAGATGCACAGCTATGGCATCGCCAACGGGTTGCGGATTTCGATCGGGCTCGAGGCGGCGATGCGGGCGGTGGTCGAGGTGCTCAAGGATTTCGGGGCGCGGGGAGCGATAGACTGATGTTCCAGAAACTGGCGCTGATCGGCATCGGACTCATCGGCTCTTCGATTGCGCGGGGCACGCGCCTCAAAGGGCTCGCCAAGACCATCGCGATCTCGACGCGACGCCCGGAGACGCTGGATGAGGCGCGCTCGCTCGGGCTCGGCGACACCTATTCGCTCGATCCCATTGAGGCCGTGAAGGGCGCAGACCTCGTGATCCTCTGCGTGCCGGTCCAGTCCTACGGGCCGCTGATGGAAAAGATCGGGCCCTGGCTCGAACAGGGCGCGATCCTGTCCGATGTCGGTTCGGTCAAGCAGCACGTGATCAAGGCGATGACGCCATTCCTGCCCAAGGGCGTGCATCTGATCCCCGGCCACCCCATTGCGGGCACCGAGCATTCGGGTCCGGCGGCGGGATTTGCCGAGCTGTTCATCAATCGCTGGTGCGTGCTGACGCCGGGGCGCGATGTGCCGGCGGAACCCATCGCGAAGCTCACCGCGTTCTGGAGCGCGCTTGGCAGCAATGTCGAGGTGATGGAGCCGGGACACCACGACATGGTGCTGGCGATCACCAGCCATATCCCGCACCTGGTTGCCTACAACATCGTGGGAACGGTGGCCGATCTCGAGCAGGATACGCAGTCCGAGGTGATCAAGTTCTCGGCCTCGGGCTTCCGAGATTTCACGCGCATCGCGGCGAGCGATCCGGTGATGTGGCGCGATGTGTTCCTGACCAATCGCGACGCGGTGCTCGAAATGCTGGGGCGGTTCCTCGAAGACCTCAGCAAGCTCCAGCGCATGGTCCGCGTGGGCGACGGGCCGGGGCTCGAAGCGCTGTTCACCCGCACGCGCAAAATCCGGCGCTCGATCATTACCGCTGGGCAGGAGACGGCCGCGGCCGATTTCGGCCGGCCGCATGGCGAGGCCAAGACGATCAGCGGGCCATCGGGGACCGCAACGCTCGATGGTGCCGCGGCGCCTGTGGTCGACGTGAATGTCGAAGTGGCCAGTCCCGTACGCGAGCATGGCGGCGGGGACGACGCCTAGCGCCCCTTGACGACATCCCCACCCGGTTACACCCTCCGAGGAGGAGGAGAGGTGACATGGCGGACAAGCAGAACTGGCTTGAGCGGGTGCGTGCCGGTCAACCGTTCACGATGATCGACTGGGAGTTCCTTGACGCGGTATTCAAGGGCCAGGCGAAAGCCACCCAGTACAATGAAATTCCAACCGGCGAGTTCGACCGACGTTCGGCGCTGCTGGGTGAGCTGTTCGGCAAGGTCGGCGACAACGTTGTCGTGCAGAGTCCGGTCCGCGTCGATGTCGGTTTTCACATCGAGATCGGGGACGGCAGCTTCATCAATATGAACTGCACCCTGCTCGACACCTATCCGATCCGCATCGGTAGGAATGTGCAGATTGGGCCGAATTGCGCGTTTTATCCGGTGGGCCACCCTGTGCGGGCTTCCGAGCGGCACTTTGCCGATCCGGACAGCGGCGAAGGCAAGAGCATCACCAATGGCAGTGCGATCATCATCGAAGACGATGTGTGGCTGGGCGGCAATGTGATTGTGCTGCCGGGGGTAACGATCGGCGCACGTTCCACGATTGGTGCGGGCAGTGTGGTGACGAAGTCGGTGCCGCCGGATGTCTTTGCAGCGGGCAATCCTTGCCGTGTGATCAAGCAGCTCGACTAGCCAGCAGCGCCTCGACCTCGGCGCGGGTCGGTGCGCCGAGGCGGCCGCCGAAGCGCGTGCATTTGATTGCAGCGGCGGCGGAGGCGAAACGGATGGCGCGGGGGGCGTCCCAGGCTTGGGTCAGGCCGAAGGCGAAGGCGCCGTGAAAGACGTCGCCGGCGGCGAGGGTATCGATGGCCGTGACCGGGAAGGCCGGTTGGTGACCACCGGGCCAGTACGTGCCGCGCTCGCCGGCGGTTACGGCGACGAACGCCTTGCAGCGCGCCGAAATCTGCTGTGCGGCGACCTCCGGTGTCATGCCCGTCAACTGCAGGGCGCCGGCTTCAGATGCGATGATGTGCGTAGCGAGGGGGACCAGCCGATTGAGCACCTCGTCGGGCGCGGCCTCGACATCGAGGAGGCCGGGAATGCCGCGTTCGCGGGCGGCCTTCAGGGCCATCTCCGCAGCGTCTGGCCAGCGGACGTCGACGCTGACCACGGCGACATCGTCCATGGGGGGAAGGGTCTCGGGCTCTGAGCGGATCGCGGGATCGTAGAAGGGCACGACGATGCGCTCGCCATGCGCGTCCATCAGGATCGTAGCGAAGCCGGAGCGGGCGCCCGGGACGCGGCGAAGCGCGAGATCGATGCCGGCATCCGTCAGATCCGCACCCATGCGGTCGCCGATCGCGTCGTCGCCGCAGCTGGCCCAGAGGCGCGCACGACCGCCAAGCCTCACGATGCTCGCCGCCTGCGCGGTGGCCATGGCCTGCGCGACCTCGACGGCCTCGGTGGGCAGGAATTTGCCGGGGCGATCGGGCAGCCGCTCGAAGCGGAAGATGGTGTCGAGGGCGAGCGCGCCGACGCAGAGCACCGTGCCGCTCATATCGACTTCAAGGCCTCGATGACTTTCGTGCCATCCGGCGAGTCCCACGCGGCTGGTCCTTGCAGAACGCCGATCTCGCAGCCTTTCTTGTCGAGCAGCAGGGTCGTGGGCAGCCCGAGCGCGACGCCGGTGGTCTTTAGCCGCTCCAGCACGGAGAAATTCGGATCGATGTTGAGGGTGAGGTTCTTCCAGCCGCCATTGGCGAAGAAGGCCTTGCCCTTGTCGGCATCGGCCTCGGCGGTGTCGATGGGAAGCACCATGAAGCCGGCGTCGTTCTGTGATGCGGCGAGTTTGTCGAGCGCGGGCATTTCGGCGCGGCAGGGGACGCACCAGCTGGCCCAGAAGTTGACGAGTAGCGCCTTGCCCGAAAAATCGCCGATGGTGTGGGCTTTTCCGTTCGCATCGACGAAGGGCAGATCGGCGTAGGAGCGGCCGGTACCGGTGCCGTTCAGCGCCGCCAGCATGCCGGTGGCGGCCGCGTCGACCGCCTTGGCCGCGGCAGGCTGCGGGGCGCAGGGCAGGGCCTGCGCGGTGCCCAAGAGCCCGGCATTGCCCGCCAACAGGCCAATCGCTATAGCTACGACCGCGACGCCGAGGATCGCCACGATCAGGCGGGTGGGTGTCTGTCTCGGTCGCGCATTTTCGGGTTCAGACACTGCTAACTCCAGGACGTTCGGCGATGAGCAATCGCATGTGGGGCGGCCGGTTTTCCTCCGGTCCCGACGCCATCATGGAAGAGATCAACGCCTCCATCGGCTTTGATCAACGGCTTTACCGGCAGGACATTGCCGGATCAATCGCGCATGCGCGCATGCTGGCGGAAGCGGGCATCCTGACGCAGCAGGATCGCGACGCGATCGTGAGCGGGCTCGAGAAGGTGCTGGCCGAGATCGACGGCCAGAAATTCGAGTTTTCGCGCGGACTCGAGGACATCCACATGAATGTGGAGTCGCGGCTCAAAGAACTGATCGGCGAGCCTGCCGGGCGGCTGCACACGGCGCGGTCGCGCAACGACCAGGTGGCGACCGATTTCAAGCTTTATGTCCGCGACGCGATCGATACGCTGCTGGCGCAAGTGAAGGTGCTGCAGCTGGCGCTGGTGGATCGCGCCGAGCAGGAAGCCGAGACGATCATGCCGGGCTTTACGCACCTCCAGAGTGCGCAACCGGTGACGTTCGGACATCACCTGCTGGCTTATGTCGAAATGCTGGGACGGGATTCCGGCCGGCTGAGCGATACGCGGGCGCGGCTCAATGAGTCGCCGTTGGGTGCGGCGGCGCTGGCGGGCACGCCCTATCCGATCGATCGCGAGATGACCGCCAAGGCCCTGGGCTTCGACCGGCCCGCTGCCAATTCGCTCGATGCGGTTTCGGATCGCGATTTCATTCTCGAGACGCTGAGCGCCGGGGCGATCCTTGCGATGCATCTCAGCCGGTTTGCCGAGGAGTTGGTGATCTGGAGTTCGGCGCAGTTCAATTTCGTGAAGCTGAGCGACAAGTTCACGACCGGCTCGTCGATCATGCCGCAAAAGCGCAACCCGGACGCGGCCGAGCTGATCCGCGCCAAGGTGGGCCGAGTGATCGGCGCGCTGACGTCGCTGCTGGTGGTGATGAAAGGCCTGCCGCTGGCCTATTCCAAGGACATGCAGGAAGACAAGGAAGTCGCGTTCGATGCGCTCGACGCCTTGTCGCTGTCGCTTGCGGCGATGACGGGCATGGTCGGTGACCTCACGGTCAACCGCGAGCGGATGCGGGCGGCGGCGGCGATGGGCTTTTCGACCGCGACCGATGTGGCGGACTGGCTGGTCCGTCATGCCAATATTCCGTTCCGCGAGGCGCATGAAATCACCGGGCGCATCGTCAAGCTCGCCGAGACGAAGGGGATTCCACTCGATGGCCTAACCATCGAGGATTTCAAGGAAATCGATCAGCGGATCGACAGCCGCATCCACAAGGTGCTGAGCGTCGAGAGCTCGGTGCGAGCACGCAAGAGCTATGGCGGCACGGCACCCGAGAACGTTCTGGCGCAAGCGGCGCGCTGGAAGTCGGCCCTGACAGGGCAAGCTGTCGAGCCGCGCAAGCCGAAGGTCTCGCTTGGCGGCGGTGGACATGGCGACGGCGGCATCGACTGATCATGCCGGTCGCGCCCCGCAAGATGCGGCTCAGCGCCGAGCATGTGCGGCGAGTGTTCCGGCAGATTGCCGACCCGGGTCCGCAGGTTCGGCCCGGATACCGGATAGCGACCGATGCGGACTACGCGGCTGAAGTCGACCGCATGCTGGCGACGCGGCCCGAGGGCGACTTCTGGGTCTTTGCTTATGGCTCGCTGATCTGGCGGCCCGAGACGGAAGTTGCCGAGACCCGCGTTGCGCTGGCGCGTGGCTGGCACCGCCGGTTCTGCCTGGGCTGGGACGAGCGGTTCCGCGGCAGCAAGGGTGCAGCCGGGTTGATGCTGGCGCTCGATCGCGGTGGCCAGTGCAGTGGGGTAATCCAGCGGCTGATGGAGCCAACGCTCCGGACTGAGCTCGACAAGCTGATCCGCCGCGAGTCCAGCACCGTGCCCAGCCCCTTTCCCTGGCGATGGATTCCGGTTGAGACGGAGGGCGGGCCGCTGACGGCGCTGACTTTTGCGATGAATCGCAAGAGCGGCGCCTATGTCGCGGGGCTCGAGGATGGCGCGCTGGCGAAGGTGCTGGCCCAGGCCGTGGGATTTCGCGGCAGCATGGCGGAGTATCTGTTTTCGACGGTGCAGAACCTCGAGGAGCTCGGCATCCACGATGAGCGGCTATGGCGGCTGCAGGAGCTCGTCGCCCTCGAAATCGAGGGACGGTACGGCCCGATTGGCGGCTAGTTACAAGAGCGCGCCATTCCTCTAAGAAGGCGGTTTTCTGGGGCTTATTTTCGTGGTTCACCACTTCCAGTATCGCGACGGCGCGCTGTTTGCTGAAGACGTCGACGTGACGGCGCTCGCGGACAAGGTCGGAACGCCGTTCTATGTGTATTCGGCGGCTACGCTGCGGCGCCATGTGCGCGTGATGCGCGAGGCGTTCGAAGGCCTGCCGGTGCTCGTCGCCTATGCGATGAAGGCCAATTCGAACCAGGCGGTGCTGAAGGTGATTGCCGGCGAGGGTGCCGGCGCCGATGTCGTTTCGGGCGGCGAGCTCGAGCGAGCGATCGCGGCTGGCATTGCTCCCAGCAAGATCGTGTTCTCGGGCGTGGGCAAGACCGTTGCCGAGATGCGGCGGGGCCTGGCGCTTGGGATCAAGTGCTTCAATCTCGAAAGCGAGCCGGAGCTCGAGCGGCTGAGCGAGATCGCGGTGGCGATGCGTAAGGTCGCGCCGGTGTCGGTGCGCATCAACCCCGATGTCGATGCCGGCACGCACGCCAAGATCTCGACCGGCAAGAAGGACAACAAGTTCGGCATTCCCTATGCGCGAGCACGCGAGGTCTATGCGCGCATCGCAGCGCTGCCGGGGGTCGAGGCCGTCGGCATCGATATGCATATCGGCAGCCAGATCACCGATATGGTGCCGTTCGACAATGCCTATCGGCTGCTGGCCGAGCTGGTGCGCGACCTGCGCTCGGCAGGGCACGATATTCGTCATGTCGATGTCGGCGGGGGGCTGGGCATCCCCTATCACGCCGACCGGGACGCGCCGCCGCTGCCGGCGGAATACGCCAAGATTATCCGCAAGCACCTAGGTGGGCTTGGGGCCGAGATCGTGCTCGAGCCGGGACGGCTTATCGTGGGTAATGCCGGTATCCTCGTGACGCGGGTCGAGTATGTGAAGGAGGGCGAGCACACCTTCGTCATCGTCGATGCGGCGATGAACGATCTGATCCGGCCGACGCTCTACGAGGCGCACCATGAGATCCAGCCGGTGCATCATTCGAACCTGCCGCAGATCACCGCGGACGTGGTTGGGCCGGTGTGCGAAACGGGAGACTACCTCGCGCTCGGGCGAAAGATGCCGGGCGTCAAGGAGGGTGACCTCCTGGCGGTGATGTCGGCGGGCGCCTATGGCGCCGTAATGGCTTCGACCTACAATACGCGGGCGCTGGTGCCGGAGGTGCTGGTCGACGGCGCGCGCTGGCATGTGATCCGAACGCGCAAGGCGATCGAGGAGTTGATCGGGCTCGATTCGGTGCCGGAGTGGCTGAAGTAGCCGCTGCGGAGCCTGCTGACACGGGCTGTCACGCGGTCTGCTAGTCTTCCGACATGGTCGATCCCGTCCTCGCGAACCAAGCCCTCAATCGCGCCACGCTGGCGCGGCAGATGCTGCTGGCGCGCAGTGACCGGGGCATTGTCGAGGCGGTCGATTTCCTCGTCGGGCTGCAGGGGCAGGTCAGCGACGGGCCGTACCAGGCGCTGTGGTCCCGGCTGGAGGGTTTCCGCCATCAGGACCTGACGGCTCTGATTGTCGACCGGACGCTGGTGCGCGCGACGAGTCTAAGGGCGACGCTGCATCTCCATACCGTCGACGATCTCATCGGGCTGAGGCCCCACGTGCAGCCGACGCTCGACCGGATGTGGCAGAGCGCGTTCGGCAATCGGCTGTTCGGGGACAATGATATTGCCGCGGTCCGGCGCGCCGGCGTCAAGCTGCTCAACAAGGGGCCGATGACCGGCGGGGCGCTCGGCAAGGCGTTGCAGGCGCAGTTTCCAGCCGGTACTGCGCAGGCCAAGGCAGTGCTTTTGCAGATCAAGGAAATCCTGATCCAGATACCGCCGACGCGCATCTGGGGGTCGGGGCACGCGCCGTTGCTGACGCGGGTGCAGAATTGGGTCCCTGCGCCGCACAAGCGGATGCTGGCGAAAGACGCGCTGGTGCTGCGGTATCTACGTGCCCTCGGCCCGGCAAGTATCAACGACATGCAGGTCTGGGCCGGAATGACCCGAATGGGTAGCGTATTCGATGCGGTGGGCGATCGGCTTGTGACCTTCAGGGGTGAAGACGGACGGGTGCTCTATGATCTGCCCGATGCGCCGAGACCCGATGCCGATACGCCGGCACCGGTCCGATTCCTGCCCGACTACGATAATGTTCTGATCGGCTACGCCGACCGCAGCCGATTTGCCAGCGAGCCGGACATCAAGCGGCTGTGGAGGGCCGGTGGAGCGTTCCGGTCGATCCTGGTGGACGGCAGGGTGGCTGCATCATGGTCGGTTGTGCGGGAGAAGAAGGCAGCGGCTCGCCTGGTGGTCACGCCGCTGCGCAAGTTGCTGAAGCGCGAAATTCGCGAGATTGAACGGGAAGGGTCGGCGTTCCTGGCGTTCGCTACGGCGCAGCCCGGCGGAGCCGTCGAGGTGCTCGCCGCCGAGTGATTTCAGCCCATAGCCGCGCGGGCCAGGCTCGGCAGCTCGACGGGCTTGCCGTTCAGGGCGTCGGCGACCTTGCCGAGCAGCACATCGAGCGAGAAGGGCTTTGGTACCACGTCGTAGATGAGCGCTTCGAGACCATGGGCGCGTTCGCGTTGCTCGGCGAAGCCGGTCATCAGCAGAATAGTGAGGTCGGGGTAGGTCGAGCCGACGGTCAGGGCCAGCGCGATCCCGTCCATCACCGGCATCTTGATGTCGGAGAGGAGAAGATCGAATGCGCCGTTGCGTTCGCTGCAAATCTCGGCGGCGATGCCGCCGTCCATGGCTTCGGTCACGTCATGGCCGACATGGCTCAGCGCGCGCACGACGAAAGCGCGTACATTGTCATCGTCTTCGGCAACGAGGATTTTCGCCATCAGGAAACCTTTGCTTGGGCGGCGGGCGCACTGGCAGTGCTGCCCGGGCTGGTGAAACTGAGCCGGACGGAAACCGCGCTGTCGGGCGGGGCGTTCATCTCGGTCTGAAAATTGACGAGGTCGCCGGGGTCCATGCTGGGCGCCTGCGGCGCGACGGACCATTGGTAGATGGTGCCGCCCTTGGCGTCGAGGAGCGTAACGAGGACCGGGGGGACCTGCACGGTCCGGGTGGCGATCGATCTTATCTTTGCGCTGATCTGCATGACGGTCTTGCCGTCGCGCAGCAGGGTCAGCGTCTTGGGCCCCTCGAACTGAAGGCCTACGACGTTTACCGGCAGACCAATGGCCGCATAGGGCGCGGCGAGTTGCGGGAACCAGGTGACGATGTCTTCGCGCAGGGAGTAGCCGAGGACGAGCATCGAGATGAGCGCCACAAGAACGCTCATGCGGGCGGTGCGACGCAGCCGCGCGATCGGCAGGCGGTCGGCAATGCCTTTCTGGCGCTTGGCAAAGGCCCGCTTGGCCTTGTTGAGCATGGCGGGGTCGAGCGCATTGACCGGCTGCGGTTGAGGTTTGGGCGCAATCGCGGCCCGGATTTCATCGAGGGTGCGCTGGTGCTCTGGATCGCGTGCGGGAGCCGGAACCGGAGGCTCGGCGGAGGCCGCGACAGCCTCGAGGGCGCGGTCGAGGGCGGCTTCGTCGGCGGCGCTGAAGAGTTTATCCTCGGGCGTCAGCGCGGGAGGAGGGGCTGCGGGCGCCTCGGCCGTCGCGTGCCAGGATTTGCCGCATTGGGCGCATTGCACGTCGCGACCGGACGCCCCCACGGTTCCGTAGGGAACCTGGTAGCGCGTGCCGCAATTGGGGCAGGCAATGATGACCGTGGCGAGGTCGGCCGAGCTCATGGCCGACCCTAGGGCGCGGACGGTTAAGTTTCCTCAAACCCGGCCAATGTTACGGGCTATAAGTCCAAGCTTTTCCGGGCCGTTCGCAGCGCCCGCGATGTCCGGCTGATACAATTGCACCGGCTGATTCGGAGACCCAAGCCCGAGTGATCGAATTCACCAATGTCGGCCTGCGCTACGGGCAGGGTCCAGAGATCCTGCGCGATCTCAGCTTTTCGATCGAACCGGGGTCGTTTCACTTCCTCACGGGGCCGTCGGGATCGGGCAAGACCTCCCTGCTGCGCCTGCTGCTCTTGTCGCTGAAGCCGAGCCGCGGGCGGCTCACGATGTTCGGGCGCAACGTCTCGGAGCTCAATCAGGACTCGCTGCTCGAAATGCGCCGGCATATCGGCATCGTGTTCCAGGAATTCAGGCTGCTCGACCATCTGACCACATTCGAGAACGTCGCGTTGCCGCTGCGGGTACTGGGGCAGCCCGAAGCGATGTATCGCGACAATGTCACGGAGCTGCTCGACTGGGTGGGGCTCGGGGAGCGCATGGATGCCTATCCGCCGCTGCTGTCGGGCGGCGAGAAGCAGCGCGCGGCGATTGCGCGCGCCGTCATCGGACGGCCCGACATTCTTCTTGCGGACGAGCCGACGGGCAATGTCGATCCGGAATTGTCGCTGCGGCTGGTGCGGCTCTTTGCCGAACTCAATAAGCTCGGCACGACGATCATTCTTGCGACGCACGAATTGCCACTGCTCGATGCGTTCGATTTCCCTCACATGGCGCTCAAGGACGGCCGGGTGACGGTCAATGGCTGACGCGGCGCTCGCCCAAGATGCCCGGATGGTGGTGCGGGCGCAGCCCAAGCGGACGGCGCCGGTGGTGCCGGAACGCTCCGTTGCCGGGCGTACCCTGGTGCTGCTCATCGCGATCATGACGTTCCTCTCGGGCGTGACTTTGGGCGGGGTCGTGCTGGTGCAGAAATCGGCCATCGCCTGGTCGTCGGATGTAGGCCGGCAAGTCACCATCCAGATCCGGCCGGTCGAGGGCGAGGTGATGGAGAGCAATATCCGCACCGCGATCGCGCTGGCGGAGGCGACCCCCGGCGTGTCGGAGGCGCATGCGATCAGCCTCGAGGACAGCCAGAAGCTGCTCGAGCCGTGGCTCGGGACGGGGCTGGACCTGAGCCAGCTCGACATCCCGCGGCTGGTGGTGGTCGAGCTGAGCGACCCGAAGGCCGTCGACCTCAACATGCTTTCGACAAATCTGCAGGCGGTGCGCGGTGCCTCGCTCGAAACGCATGCAGCGTGGCGGCAGCAGCTCAACACCATGGCGGGCACGCTGGTTCTGTCCGGCATTTTGGTGCTGTTGCTGATCGTGCTCGCGACGGTGCTCGCGGTGGTGTTCGCCACCCGCGGCACGATGGCGACCAACCGCGAGATCGTCGACGTGCTGCACTTTATCGGGGCCTCCAACACCTTCATCGCCGGTGAATTCCAGGGGCGGTTCCTGGCGCTCGGGTTCCGTGGCGGGCTCTATGGCGGCATAGCGGCAGTGCTGTTCTTCTTCCTGATCGCGTGGGCGACGGGCTCGATCGTGCCGGACCAGGCGACGGCGCAGCTCGGCTTCCTGTTCGGGCGGTTCTCGCTCGGAATGGACGGCATCGCCGGCATCGCGGCCGTGGTGCCGGTGATCGCGGCGCTGACGGCCATCACCAGCCGGCTCACCGTGCGGCGGTTCCTCAGCCAGACCTCCGGCCTCTAATGATGCGCACGGCCCTGCAGGCGCTGAGGACGGCGCTGTTCTATCTCATCTATATGGGACAGACCGTGGTGCTCGCGATCTTTCTCGGCACCTACGTGATCATTGTGCGGCGGCGCACAGATTTTGCCTGGCGGGTCGCGACCTACTGGTATCGCTCGAATGTTGTTCTATTGCGATGGATTGCCGGCATCGAGACGGCGGTCGACGGCGCCGAGAATATTCCTCCGGGCCCCGTCATCTTTGCCAGCAAGCATCAGAGCAATTGGGACATCTTTGCGATCCTGCCCTATTGCGACGACAAGCCGGCATTCATTGCCAAGCGTGAGCTGATGGATATCCCGTTCTTCGGCTGGGCGGCGCGCATGATCGACACCATCCGCGTGGACCGCAAGCGCGGTGCCGAGGCGATTCCGCTGATGCTGGAGGATGCACGGGCCGCGCTCGGACGCGGCTGCCGCATCATCATCTTCCCCGAGGGGACGCGGAAGGTGCCGATGGCGGCGCCGGATTACCGGCAGGGAATCGTGCGGATGTATGAGGCGCTGAATGTGCCCGTGGTGCCGGTGGCGCTCAATTCGGGCCTGTTCTGGGGACGGCACGCGCTGCTCTGGCCGGGGCGGGCGCGGGCACGGTTCCTGCCGGCCATTCCTCCGGGCCTCGAGGGGAGACAGTTCGCTGCGCGGCTCCAAGCGGCAGTCGAGGCCGAATCGACGCGGCTGATTGCTGATGCCGTCTCTGCCGGAGAGGGCCGTCCGCCTGATGCCGAACTTCGTGAGCGACTGGGGCTCGCTAGTGTCAGAGATCGCTGACAGCCACTAGATATTGACGTCACAATCGAAGCAGCCCATAGATGTAGCGTCTCGGTTACAAATCGATTGACTTTCGACTCTGATTTGTTCTAGTTTTGTTCCCTTTCGCGGGCAGGGGGAATGGGCATGGCGGCTTTGGCAGAACGGCGGATTGGTGGGCCAATGCTGGCGCGGCAGGTTAACTGGCGCGGGCGGTCAGGCCGCTTCTATGCGTTGACGCCGGAGCGTCTCGACAGCTTCGTGCTGGACACAACCAGCCTCTACCTGCTGGCCCGGGGCGGCGTGCCGATGTGGGTCGGAACCGCGCACGATGTCATCCACGATGCCGCGAGCCGCTCGCGGTTCCGGCTGGCACTGGCGGCGGCGGATCGCGCGTTCGTGGTGGCGGCGGACGAGGACGAACTCAGCCGCATGACCATCGTGTGGGACCTCGAGGGCGCCGAACCGGTGACGGGCCTGAGCGCGGCCTAGGCGCTTTCGGTCATCAGTGGCGCGTCGCGGTCGAGCGCCTCGACAATCGCCAGAAGCGTGCGATCGCGAATGCCGAGCTGCAGCAGATGCTCGGCAGTCCTTCGCACATATTCGGTGTTGGCGCCCGACTCGCCGCGGCCGGAGCGGACGAGTGCGACCTGACGATCGAGATCGAGCCGGCCGGCAAATTGCGGGTGGGCCTCATTGACGAGATAGGTGAGGGCACGGACAGTCTCGCCGCTGGCTAGAACGATATTTCTCCAGGCCTCACGATAGACGCCGCGATCCTGCTCACGCTGCTGGAGGTAGTCGAAGACGCCAGTCCAGCGCGCCTCCTCCACCTCGAATGCGACGCCAAAGCAAGAACCGCCGCGGCTGAGGCCAAACACGAGGCCTGGCCGCTCTGGCGTGCCGCGATGCCGGTGCGAATATATGGAGAGTGACCGGTGCGCGCCGCGCAGCAGCGCCTTTTCCGAGCGGCGGAACACAAAGCCCGGGCTCCAGATCAGGGAGCCGTAGCCGAAGACCCAAGGATTGGGCATGCCGCCTCCAATCTGCCTTTGGCCGCTGATAGCGGGCGCTTGTGAGCGCGGCAAGCCGCGCGGGTGACGGGCAGGTTTGCCGCGGATAGAAGGGCGCCATGAAACGAATCATCCTTCTGGGCCTCGTGGTGGTCATCGTCGTGGCCCTATGGAGCGGGGCGTGGCTCTGGGGCGCGGGACAGATCGAGGCCTATCAGAAGCAGTTCGCGGCGGCCGATGGCGAGGCCAATCCGAAGGTGACGTGCGGCAGCTTTGCGGTAGGCGGCTATCCGTTCGGCTTCGACGTTACCTGCGCCAACCTGACGGTGACCTATCAAGATACGACCGTGATGGGGGCGGGCCTCAAGGCATCGGCGGAGGTCTATAATCCATTCTTCGTGAAGCTCTCGGCGAAGTCACCGATCACAATTGCCGACGACTTTACCGGCAGCCAGAGTCGCGTCGATTTCAGCGACGCCGAGGCGAGCGCGCGGCTCGATGGCTGGCGCATTGCGCGCATCTCGGTGATCGCGGATACCCTCGTGTGGAACGACACCGTCGTCGGGGACCGGCTGATCGCGACCGCGGGGCATGCCGAGGCGCATCTCATCGACGTGCCCGACAAGCACGACGCGAAAGCCGGTCTCGCGACCCTTGATGAGTATGTGCTGGTCGACAAGCTCAACGCGCCGGGCTTCTCGATTTCCGCCGGCAAGGCGACGCTCGAGGGCGAGGTCAGCAATGTGTCGGACGATGTGCGAACCTATGGCTATGGCGACCTTCTCGTACGCTGGCAGAAGGCGAATGGGATGTTCACGCTGCGCGCCCTCAAGGGAGAGGATGGCGATCGCAATTTCAGTGCCGCCGGCAATCTGTCGCTCGACAGCCAAGGGCGCGTGCAGGGGCAAGTCAGGCTCAATTCGAAGGGTGTGGTCGAAGTGATCTCGCCGATGATCCCCGATCTCTACCGTGGGCTCATCACCGGCGCGCAGGCGGCGGACGGATCCTATTCGCAGACGGTCAACATCGCCGCTGGAACGGCGTTTGTGGGCCTGGTGCCGGCGGCGGTTATCCCGCCGCTGTTCTGAGGAAGGGCGGCTAAGCCCGCTTGTCGACAGCCTGTCCCTGGCCGGTCGGCAGTGGGGCCGAGCGCGTGACATCATCGATCATCTGCAGCATCGCCTGGTCCATCTGGTGACGCTTGCGCATCACGGCAATTCCGACGCTTTGCTGCGTCTGGCTCGCGAGAGTGAGGACGACGGTGGAGACGATATCGGTGGACATGTGGGCATTTTAGGCCGCGAGCGTAAACGAAAACTCACTCAGCGAACGACAATGGCGCTGCGCAATTCGACGGGCTTGCCAATAAAATGCAGCACATCGATGCCCGAACCGGTGCCGCGAACGGCCACCGAACCGTAGTCGAGCAGGCGGCCGAGCAGGGTCTGGTCGACGATCACCGATTCCACCTTGTCCATGTTCATCTCGTTGGTCGAGCGGCGGATGAAGCCGCGCTTCTGGATGACGCGCAGGTTGGTAACAGCGATTTCGGTGGTCCATTTGACGAACCAGGCCTGCGCCAGAAGGATGAGCGCGACGGCGACTAGCAGCCAGCCGACGATCCCGGCAACGACACCCAGCGCGCTCGTGCCAGAGAAGGCGAGGATAATCAGCGCGACGACCGCCAGTGCGGCGCCGCGCACATAGACGATCCAGTGCATGTGGCCGACGGCAAGCACCTTTTCCTCCGGCCGCAGAACGGTATCGACATAGCTCATCGGTCAGCTCTTTCGATAACGCCCCGGCTCCCACAGAACGTCGTTCCGGCCGTTGCCGTTGGCGACGCGGCCGAGAACGAAGAGCAGGTCCGAGAGACGGTTGAGGTAGATCAGCGCGTCAGCGTTTGTGTCCGGCTCGCTGGCGCGCAGGGCAACTGCGAGACGCTCCGCGCGGCGGACGACGGTACGTGCCACATGGAATGCGGAAGCGAGCGCTGTGCCTCCGGGGAGCACAAAGCTCGTCAGCGGCTCGAGCCCATCATTGTAGAGATCGATCATCTGTTCGAGCCATGTCGCCTGGTCGGTCCCGATGCGGAGGACCTGCCCGTTGTCGGGGCTGTCAGCGCCGGGTGTGGCGAAATCTGACCCGAGATCGAACAGATCATTCTGGATCCGGCCGAGCATGGTGTCGATCTTGGGCATCGAGGTGGTCGACAGGCGGACGACGCCGAGCGCGGCGTTGGCCTCGTCGACGGTGCCGATGCATTCGAGTCTCAAATCGTCCTTGCGACGTCGGGGGCCGCGCACGAGACCCGTCGTGCCGTCATCGCCGGTCTTGGTATAGATCTTGTTGAGCTTGACCATGCTCAGGAATGCCCCTGGCCGAAGAAGTAGAGTGCGCCGAGGATCACCACGAGAGCGATGAACTGCGCGAGGACGCGGGCACGCATCAGCATCTGGCTGCGGTTGGCATCCCCGCCGCGGAACATGTTCCACAGGCCCATGAACAGAATGACCGCGACGGCGCCGACAGCGACGACGGTGACGATGGTTACAATCGTCTGGTTCATGTGGGCTCCGATGGTCGGGTGAGGCGTCCGGTATAGTCCGCAAGGCCGGCCGCGAGGCGGCCATAGATGGCACGAATTCTCGGGCTGAGGAACAGTTCCCGGTGGGTCGCAAGCCACACTTCCAGCGGCGGGATCTTGAGCATCGGCAGCAGCTCGCGCATGCCGGGCGTGTCGCGGACCATGCCGAGCTGCGAGAAGCCGAGACCGAGGCCCGCCTTGAGCAATTCCCAGATGGCGGTCTGGCTGTCGGTGCGAAGGGCGAAATCGGCGCGCTTGAGATCGTAACCCAGCGCCTTGGCGCCACGCAGCAACTGGTCGTCGCGATCAAAGCCAATGAGTGTGTGCGTGGCGAGATCGGCGGGCGTCGTGGGCGTGCCGTGGGCGCCGAGATAGCTGGCATGGGCGGTGGCGACCAATGGCAGCTCGCCGATTTTCTTCGCCACCAATTCGAGCTGCGTCGGGCGGACCATCCGCACCGCGATGTCGGCTTCGCGGAGGAGCAGGTTCTCGATCGAATCGGAGGGGACGAGCTCGAGGGCGACACGCGGGAAGGCCTCGCGGATGGTTCGCAGCATTGGGGGCAGGATATAGTGGGAGACGATCGTGCTCGCCGTGATGCGGACCGTGCCCTCGAGGTCGCCGGTGGCGCCTTCGGCGACGAGCGCGGCCTCCGCCAGCTTTTCCTGCGCCTGCGCCACCGGCTGATAGAGGCGCAGGGCGGTTTCGGTAGGCTTCAGGCCCTGCAGCGTGCGGTCGAACAGGGCGACGCCGAGCTGCTGCTCGAGGGTCTCGATGTGCCGGCCAAGCGTGGGCTGGCTGTAGCCGATGCGCCGGGCGGCGGCCGACAGCGAGCCTTCGGCAACCACGGCTGCAAAGCTGCGCCAGAGCGCCCAGTCGGGTTCGGTGGTGGCCACGAGCTATGCAATCCTGAATGGCTATTCTTCAAACTAGGCCGATTTCACATCTTCTGTGAATGACCGATCTTTGCCTCGTCCACAGCAAGGAGATTGGAAAATGGGCAAGGGAAAAGTCGTCGTTCTGGGGGTCAACGGCCATATCGGGCGTGCTGCAGCGGAGGCATTTGCAGCCGCCGGATGGGATGTCGCCGGCATGGCACGGACCGACAAACACCATCTGGCTGGCGTGCAGCTCGTGCGGGGCGATTCCGACAGCGTCGAGGACATGCGGGCTGCCATTGGCGACGCGGAGGTCGTCGTCAACGCCCTGAATCTGCCCTACGACAAATGGTTCGACGGGCGCATGGAAGCGCAGATGGGGCGGGTGATTGAGGCGCTCGGCGCCACGGGTAAGACCGTGCTGTTTCCCGGTAATATCTACAATTTCGCGGCCAGCGACCGCGTGTTGACGCCCGACCTGCCGCAGCGCCCGCAGACGGTGCGGGGGGAATTGCGCGTGCGGGTCGAGGGCATGTTCGAAGCGGCCGCCAAGCGCGGCGATATTCAGGCGATCATCGTGCGGGCTGGTGATTTCTATGGGCCCGGCGCGACGACCGATTGGTTCGACCAGGCGATCATGACTGGCGCCAAGAAGGGCAAGCTCCAGACGTTGGGGACCAAGGGGATCTGCCACGCCTGGGCCTATCTGCCGGACGTGGCGAGGGCATTCGCGGCACTGGCTGCGGTGCGCCAGACGCTCGGCAATTTCGAGCGCTTCCATTTTGCCGGCCATTACGTGACGCCCGAGCAGATGGGCGATGCCTTGCGGAGGGTTGCGCCGGTGCCGGTCAAGGTTACCGCGTTCCCGGTGATCCTTCTGCACGTTGCGGCGCTGTTCGATCCGATCATGCGGGAGGTGGCCAAGATGGCCTATCTGTGGCGCAACCCGATGGAGTTGAAGGATGAGCGGCTCGAGGCGCTTCTCGGCGAAGATTTCGATACGCCGTTCGAAGCAGCATTGGCAGCGACTGTAAGGCCGTTCTTCAACACGACCACCAAGGTGGCTGGCACCGCCGGCGCCACGGCGATGGCATGAGTCGGAGTGGGAATGAGGGAAATCTGAACTGGGGATGAATTTGCATCTCACCCCCGCTTCAGGGCCAGAGCACCATAGTGCTGACACGATAGATCGCTTCTGATCTCGTCCCCGAAACCCATCAAGGGAACTCCATCATGAAAAAGCTCCTCGCCATCGCCGCTCTGCTGATCGGCGGCGCGTTCGCCAGCACCGTGCAGGCCGATGATATCCGCCTCGGCACGCCGGGCTACGGCGGCACGGGCTGCCCCGACGGCACCGCCTCGGTGAACCTCACCGAAGACGGCAAGTCCCTCTCGATCCTGTTCGACCAGTTCGTGGTCGAGGCCGGTGGCTCGACGAACAAGAGCTTTGACCGCAAGGTCTGCAACGTCGCCATCCCGGTGCACGTGCCCCAGGGACTGAGCGTGTCGGTGCTGGCCATCGACTATCGCGGCTTCAACGACATCCCGGCTGGTGCCAAGTCGACCTTCGGCGTCGAATACTTCTTCGCCGGCATCAAGGGGCCGAGCTTCACCAAGAACTTTGCCGGCCCGGTCTCGGACAACTACCTCGTCCACAATGACCTGCAGGCCAACGCCATGGTCTGGTCGAAGTGCGGTGCCGACGTGATCCTGCGCACCAACCCCTCGATCCGCGTGCAGACCGTCCAGAACAAGGACGCGACTGCGAGCGTTGACTCCGAGGACGTGAACGCTGCCATCATTTACCAATTGCAGTGGCAGAAGTGCTAGTTTTCGCCTAGCACTAGGCTATCCGAGGGCGGCCTGCGGGCCGCCCTTTTTGTTTCGGAGTATGTCCATTGAATCGGTTGCTGATTGCATCGGTGTTTCTATTGGCGGGTAGCGTTCCCGCTTTGGCGGATCAATGCACCGTCGGGACAATCGACAATTCGAACTACGCTCCCGATGATACCAGCATCAGCATCACCTTCGATCAGTTCCGCGCGCTGGTGGACAATCCCGGCTTCTGCGACCTCAGGTTCGACGCGCACAACAATCTTGCGAACGACCCGAACCTGTTCGAGGTCTATTCCGCAGACTATCGCGGATCGGTTTCGCCTACCCCCGACGATCAGGCTCAGGACACAATCGATCATAACGGACGCAGCACAACCGTCACGCAAACGGATACGGGCGGCAGCACTTTCTATTCGGACTACGTCGGCAAGGAAGCCGACGGCACGCTGCACACTAAGTTCAACACCGCAATGAGCGTAGCAACGGATCCCAATTCCGAGGCGACGATCGATGCGATCGACTACGCACTGGTGGGTACGATGACCCGGGCGGATGCGGAAAGTTCGCTAGATAGCGTTGCTCGCGACCAGTTGGGGATCATTGCTCATCTGGATGCAACAACTGGCCTCATCACGGGCGGCACGCTCGAGGGCGCGAACGAAGCCGGGTTGTTCGGCGGTGTCGGCTCGCTGACGATCGGTGCGCGGGCCCGATACAATCTGGCTAAGGGTTTCTCCCTGCTCGGTGGCCTGTCGCTGGTGGATCAATCGCCGGGCGCGCACTATGCCGGCCTCGTAGCGGTAGGTTCAGTGCGCTGGGTGCAACCTCAGACCGGTGGCCCGCGCCTGTTTGGCGAAGCTGGCGGAGAGGCCGGAGCTCTGAGCCTGCAGTTCACGCGGAACTACATCTACACCGATACCAACCCGACGCTGGTACCGGTGACGACAACAGGCACCGGAGTTGGGTTGCTCGGGGCGGTGTACGGGAAAGCCGGTGTCTCTATAGAGGCCGACAAGAATAACGTGATCGTCTTGTCTGCCTCGATCAAAGAAAGCTTTCTCGGTTTTTCGCACTACCAGGAGCCGCAGGGCGTCAATAATCTGTTTGCTGCCGATCTAGGCGGAAAGACGCAGAGCTTCACCACTGCAAAGCTTGGCGCCGATTGGACCACGACCCTGTCCCGCGACCTATCACTCACGTCGTCGCTGGCGGTTGGGACCACTTTCGGTAGCGCACCCCAGGCCTACATTTTCGGCGGTGGGGACGTGACCGGCGCCGCGGCATCGACAGTCTTTGCCGAGTATGGAGTCAACGTCGGCTGGCAGATGTCCCCGACGGATCGAATCAATGGCTTCGTTCAAGGTTCAACAGGAATCGGTATCGGCACCCATCTACAGGTCGGCGCCGGTTACACCGCATCGTTCTAGACGAGGCTCAGCGCCGCCCTCACATCACGCGCCGTCCATCCGGCGGCGCGGAGGTCGCGGAGGCTTTGCGAGCCTTTGGACTTGCTCAACTTGTTGCGCTTGGTGTCGCGGATCAGGTCGTGGTGCGCGTAGGCCGGTGACGGCAGGCCGAGGAGGGCTTGCAGCAGGACGTGGAGGTCCGTCGCAGCTTCGAGGTCTTGGCCGCGCGTGACGTGGGTGATCCCCTGTGAGGCATCGTCGACCACGACGCTCAGATGATAGCTGGTGGGTGTGTCCTTGCGGACGATCACTGCGTCGCCCCAGCGCGCGGGATTGGCCGTGCGTTCTCGGGTGTTGGCGAAATCGATTTCGAAGCCCTGGACAGAGAGCACGCGGATCGCCAGCGGTCCGCTCGCCGCGATTGCGCGAGCACTGTCGAGCCGCATCTGGATGGGGCGGCCGCCGGCCAGGCCATGCCTCTTGCACTTGCCGTCGTAGAGCGGCGTTCCATCTGGATCGGTGCCGCCGGTCGAGCGAGCAACAATCTCGGCGCGGGTGCAGTCACAGGGGTAGAGGAAATCGCCGAGACGGTCGGCGGCGGCGCGATAGGCTATCATCCGCTGTGATTGCCGCATCACCGGCTCGGGCCAGTCGAGGCCGAACCAATGCAGGTCTTCGAGGATAGCCGCGTCGAATTCGGGTTTACTGCGGGCCGGGTCGATGTCCTCGATACGGAGCAGGGCGGTGCCGCCGAGCTTTTCGGCTGCGTGCCAGGTGAAGAGCGCTGAAAACGCGTGGCCAAGGTGGAGATAGCCGTTGGGGCTTGGCGCGAAGCGCAGGATAGCGGACATAGTGCCCTCTAACATGGCGCGCAAAACTCCCACAGACCGGCTCAACTCAGCGGAAATCCTCAGCCGGCATCTCAAGAACCTGCTGCGGCGCGACCCGCGGCTCAAGTCGATCGCCAAGCAGGCGGGCGCGTTCGAGGTTCGTCTCAGCGACCGAGGGTTCCCAGGAATGGCCCGTGTGGTGACGGGGCAGCAATTATCGGTCGCGAGTGCGCGGGCGATCTGGGGGCGCTTCGAGGCGATCCCCGGCGCCACCGACCCCAAGAAATTTCTCAGGCTCAAGGACGAGAAGCTGCGCGCGGCGGGCTTGTCGGCGGGAAAAATCCGGACGATCCGGACGGTGGCGCAAGCCGTCGTTGATGGCAGTCTCGATTTCGATCTGGTGGAGACGATGACGCCGGAGGAGGCGACCGAGTATCTCACGGCGCACAAGGGCATCGGTCCTTGGACGGCGGAGATCTATCTAATGTTCTGTGCCGGCCATCCCGATATCTTTCCGGCTGGCGATCTGGCGCTGCGTAAGTCGGTCGCCCACGCGCTCGGGCTCGATACGCTTCCGACGATCGATGAGCTCATCGACATCGCCAGGCCCTGGGCGCCGCACCGACACGCCGCGGCGCTGCTGTTCTGGCGCTATTACGGCGAAGTGGTTCGCAAGACGGAAGGGATCGCGCTGTGACAGAGACGCCGAAGCTTTCTGGGCCAATGATGCCGCCGCGATCCGGCGGTCCCGCGCGGCAGCTGATGGTGCTGCTGCACGGCTACGGTGCAGACGGCGCGGATCTTATCGGGCTCGGCCAGCAATGGGGCGAGCTTTGGCCGGACATGGCGTTCGTTGCGCCGAACGCGCCGGAGGTCTGTGCGCTCAATCCGGGCGGCTATCAGTGGTTTCCGCTCGATGTCGAGCGCATCGATAACCGCATCCGGGGCGCCGAGGCGGCGCGCCCGGTGCTGATCAATTTCCTGATCGATCTGTGGGCGCAGTCTGGGCTCACGGCGCGCGACACGGTGATCTGCGGCTTCAGCCAGGGCGCGATGATGGCGCTCCATGTCGGCACCTCACTCGACAGCGCGCCCATTGCAGTTGTGGCCTTCTCCGGGGCGCTCATTCCGCCCGCCGGGTTCGGCGCCGGGCGCTACGCCAAGCCGCCGATAGCCTTGGTGCATGGCGAGCTCGATCAAGTAGTCGACGCCAATTTAAGCCGGGAATCGGCGCAGGTGCTGGCAGATGCGGGGTATGAAGTCCGGCTGTTCATCTCGCTGGGCACCGGGCATGGGATCGCGCCCGACGGGCTGGACTTTGCGACGGTGTTCCTGAGGTCCCGAACGGCGCTGAGAGCTTAGAATTGCTCAGCTTTTGACGCTTCACAGCCGCGTCACACTGCATATAGTATGCCTCCCAATATGAGTGCTGACGATTCCCAGAGCGGGAGTCTCCGGTGACAGTTCATGTCTCGCCGGAGTCGTGTCCCGCGCTTGTGCTGAATGCGGACTACAGGCCGCTCAGCTATTACCCGCTTTCGCTCTGGTCGTGGCAGGACGCCATCAAAGCGGTGTTCCTAGATCGCGTGCAGATCGTGTCGAGCTACGACCGGATCATCAAGTCGCCGAGCTTCGAGATGTTCCTGCCGAGCGTAGTGTCGCTCAAGGAATATGTGAAGCCGGCGCGGCATCCGGCGTTCACGCGCTTTAACGTGTTCCTGCGCGACAAATTCCAGTGCCAGTATTGCGGCTCGCGCGACGATTTGACGTTCGACCACGTGATCCCGCGCTCGAAGGGCGGGCGCACGACGTGGGAGAACGTCGTTGCTGCCTGCGCGCCGTGCAACCTGCGCAAGGCCAACCGGCTGCCGCGCGAGATTAGGATGTTCCCGGCGCAGGCGCCGTTCCAGCCGACGGTGCATGATCTGCATAACAACGGCCGGGCCTTCCCGCCGAACCATCTGCACCAGAGCTGGCTCGATTATCTCTATTGGGACATCGAGCTCGAACCCTAGGCTACCGCTGTTTGTTCAGGCCCGAGCCCGCCGGGCCTGAACGAGCATTGCCGCCAACAACATGGCCACGATCGCCAGCGAGATCACGGTGTTGTAGCCAGCCAACGAAATGCCGAGGAAGCGGAACTGCACCACGTCGCAGGGCACAACCTTTTCCAGCGTACCCTTGGCAAGCTCATCGAAATTAATACCGCCGCCGACGGTGCCCGACCCGGTGCAGGCGGTGGGGCCGGGCCAGAAGCCCCATTCGACGCCGGCGTGGTAGGCGCCCATATAGATCGACCAGACGAAGATGGCCGCGCCGATCGCAACGCCGAGATACCACACGGTGAGCGGCAGCCGGTTCCAGAACACGAGGACAAGCGCGAGCACCGGCAGGCCCCAGTAATAGGCCATGCGCTGGCCAAGGCAGAGCTCGCACGGCACCAGGCCGCCGAAGATCTGGCTACCCCAGGCTCCAAGGATCGTCGCGAGGCCCAAAACAAGCGCCAAGCCGACGAGCAGCTTGTCGGTGGGAATGGGGCGCGGGGCGGAGAGGGCAGTGGTGCTCATCTTGGTCCGTCTGGTTTGACGCCGGATTGAGGCGCTTCCTTGGGCGAAATCAAGCGCTCTCGCGCCGATGTGAGTTTAGGCCGCAGGCGAAATACCCAGCCGCTTCTGGATGCTCTGGGCATTGCCCGGCGCGTTGCCCTTGTCCATCGAAACGAAGAACGCGAACACGTCGCGCTGCGGCTGGGCTCCCTTCATCGGCTGGATGAAGTCGCCGGTGATGGCCTTCCCATCGGCCAGCGCCTTGAAGCGATCGGCCCAGGCATTGAGCTCTACGGGCTCGTAATGGTCGCCACCCGGCGGGCCCTGCAGGCGGCAATAGGTGAAGTCGGCGGTCTGGTCGAGGTAAGGCCACTCGGTGGTGTCGGCGACGACGAGCGCGACATTGTGGGCGCGCAGCAGGTCGATGAACTCCGGCACCGCGAACGCCTTGCTGCGCACTTCGATCGCCTGACGGATGTCCTTGGGCAGGAGCGAGAGGAATTTCTCGATGCGCGGCAGGTCGAGCTTGAAATTGGGCGGCAATTGCCAGCACACCGCGCCGAGGCGCTTGCCGAGCGCGGTCACGGATTTGAAGAATAACTCGACCGGCTCCTCAACGTCCTTGAGCCGCTTGATGTGCGTGACGGTCTGGTTGCCCTTCACGGTGAAAACGAAGGTCTCGGGTGTCTGATCCGCCCAGGCCTCGAACGATTCCGGTTTCTGGTTGCGATAGAAGGTGGCGTTGATCTCGATGGCGGTGACCGCGCGGGAAGCAAAATGCAGCTCTTCCTTTTGCTTCAGCCCCTCGGGATAGAACTTGCCCTTCCGCCAATCCTCGAAAATCCAGCCGGCCATGCCGGTCCTGATGACGCCGCTCATTGCGTTCCCCTTATGCGGAGACAGTAGAGCTTGAACTGGGCATCGCTGCAACGCCCAGCCGCTGCATCAGGCCGCGGGCGTTACCGGGTGCCTCGAGCTTGTCGGTGTTGTCGAAGAACACATAGACGTCGCGCGGGAGGCCATCGGTGACAGGTGGAGCGACGAAATTGCCGTCCTGCATCGGCGCGCCGGTGTTCCATTTGCGCATGCGGGCCGCCCAGCGGTCGAGCTCGGCATCGGTGTAGCGGGAGTTGTAGAGCACCGTCGAGCCGTGGAGGCGGCAGTAGACGAAGTCGGCGGTGATATCCATCAGCAGCGGCCAAGCCGGGGTGTCGGCGCAGACCAGCGCGATGCCGTATCGGCGGAGCAAATTGATGAAGCGCGGATCGCGAAAGCTCTCGTGGCGTATTTCGATCGCATGACGGATCGGAGCGTCGACCATCATATCGAGATGCGGCGGCGCGCGGAGGCGATGATCGTGCCGGCGCGCGAGGCGCGCGGCACCGGCGTGCGTGCGGGGCAGGAGTTCAAAGAAGCCTGCGAGCCGTTCTTCGTCGAAAGTAAAACTTGCGGGAAACTGCCACAGGATAGGCCCAAGCTTTTCGCCCATCGCAAGCGGCCCCGAGGCGAAGAAGTTCGCCAGCGGCGCCTCGGGGCGGGTGAGCTTGAGCATATGGGTCAAATAGCGGGGGCCCTTTATCGTAAAGACGAAGCCCGGCGGGGTCGCGGCCGCCCAGGCGCTAAAGCTCGCGGGCACCTGCATGCCGTAGAAGGTGCCGTTGATCTCGAGCGCATTGAACTGCGTGGCCGCATAGGCAAGCTCGCGCTTTTGCGGCAGCTCCTTGGGGTAGAAGGCGCCGCGCCAGGGCGAATAGGTCCAGCCCGAAACACCGATCCTGATCTGGGCGCGCGCCGACTGCATTGGAAGTCAATTGGGTCGAGGCGGCGGGGTTCCGGTTGACGGTCGCGGGGCATTTGCTTAAGTCCGCTGGCTTCCGCGGCTTGCCCCTGTGGTGGAATTGGTAGACGCGCCGGACTCAAAATCCGGTTCCGAAAGGAGTGTCGGTTCGATCCCGACCGGGGGCACCATCTCTCAATCGACCACCATCCGAAGCGGACCCCATCGACGCGGATGGGCTGATGCGTTTAGCGTCACCGCCGAGTGCCGGTTGACACGTCCGGCGGCAGGAGGGGGAGCGGTGCGTCAATTCTTCAACGGGCTGAGCGAGATCGTGTCCCAGTCGATCGACGGGCTGGTCGGCGCGAGCGGAGGCGAACTGGTGCGCTTTGCTGCGAAGGGGCATGCGCGCGTCGTGATGCGGAGCGACTGGGACAAATCGAAGGTCGCGATCGTTTCAGGCGGCGGCTCGGGACATGAGCCGTCACACGCAGGACTCGTCGGCGCCGGATTGCTGACGGCAGCGGTGTGCGGAGAGGTCTTTGCTTCACCCAGCGTCGATGCCGTGCTTGCGGCGATCGTCGCCACCACCGGCAAGGCGGGTTGCCTGCTGGTGGTCAAGAACTACACGGGCGATCGCCTCAATTTCGGCTTGGCCGCCGAGATGGCAAAAGCGATGGGCCACCGGGTCGAGATGGTCGTGGTCGCCGACGACATCGCCATCCCTAACGCCGCCCAGCCCCGCGGCCTCGCGGGGACGGTGTTCATCCACAAGATTGCCGGCCACATGTCCGAACGTGGCGCCTCGCTCGAGGAGATCACCCGCGTCATCTCCGCAGCGCGCGAGCGGATATTCACCATCGGGGTGGCGCGGGACACCTGCACAGTGCCGGGTTCGGACAAGCTCGCCCGCATCGCTCCCGAGGACGCCGAGGTTGGGCTTGGCATCCATGGCGAGCCGGGGGTGGACGTGGCGCGCTTCGAAAGCTCGCGGGCGCTGGTGGCCGCGCTTGCCTCACGCCTAGCCCCACGGCTCACGGGCGCGCGCTACGCGGTGCTCATCAATGATCTGGGTGGCCTATCGGGCCTCGAAATGCTGGTGCTGACGGCCGACCTGCTTCAGACGCCGCTCGCGGCACGGTTCAGCCATATCGCGGGACCGGTCGCCATCATGACATCGCTCGATATGCCCGGATTCTCCATCTCGTGCATCGAGCTCACGCCCGAAATCGAGCCGATGCTGCTGGCGCCGATTGGTGTCTCGGCCTTTCCAGCTTTCAAGCCGGTGGTTGGCGTCCGCTCGGTGGCGCCGCCAGCGCTCGAGAACGGCACGGTCTATCCGCCTTCCACCGATCCTCGGGTTCGGCGCGTCGTCGAGCGCATCATCGAGACTTGCCTCGCAATGGAATCCGATATCAACGCGCTCGATGCACGGGTCGGGGACGGCGATACCGGCAGCACCTTCGCCGGCGCGGCGCGCCGCGTCCAGGCCAGTCTCGACAGCTTGCCGTTTGCCGACGGACAGGCCCTGCTCGCGACGCTCAGCGATATCAAGCGAAAGGCCATGGGCGGCTCGAGCGGCGTTCTACTGGCAATCATGCTGGCGAATGCTGCCGAGGCGTTTCGCTCAAGGCCCGACTGGCCGCGTGCGCTCCTGCAGGGACTCGGCGCGATGCAGGCTTATGGCGGCGCGGCGATCGGGGATCGTACCATGATCGACGCCTTGAAGCCGGCCCTCGAAGCACTGGTCACCAATGAGGGACTGCCGGCGGCCGCGAGGGCCGCGCGAGCGGGGGCCGATGCGACCGGGCAGATGCTCCGCGCCCGTTCGGGCCGCTCGGCCTATCTCGAGGCGCGCTCACTTGCGGGTGTCAATGATCCCGGAGCAGAGGCAGTGGCACGGACCTTCGAGGAGCTTGCCGCGCAGCTCGATTGAGACGACCGAACAGCAGACGAGCAAACGGGCGGGAATGATCCCGCCCGTTTGCTGAGAGACGAACCTCCGGTCTACTTGCTCGAGTCGTCGACGTAGATCCAGATATTGGCGCTGGCGTCGGCCTGGACCGCAACCACCTGGTTGTCGTTGTAGCCCTTGGCCGTCAGCGCGGCTTCGATCGCCGCATTGGCATGAACAGCGGCGCGGAGCTTACCGAGCCGGTCGGTGGCTTTGGCCTCGGCATTGGCGAGCGCATGAGCGTCGGCATTGGCGCTTGCCTTCAGCGACGACACCGGCACGATGTTGATGGTCGTCGAGCTGGTCGCGCTGCCGATCGCGGTGATCGTCGCGCTGTCATCGCCATTGGCGTTGAGGCCGCTGATGAGATCGCCGAAGTTCAGCGATGCACCGGCAGAGGCCGACCCGTTGGCCGAGCCATTGGCGCTCGAGTTGTCGAGCGCGCCCGAAGCCGCCGCTGAAACGTCGGTGTTCACGCCGGCCGAAGCCGAGTTGTCATTGGTGGTGGCGCCTGCAGCGGTGCTGGCGGCACCGTTGACGACCGCAGAGGCGTCGGCAGCGACAAGCGTGGGAGCCAGAGCGAGCGCGCTGACCAGCGCGATGAGAGAAAGCTTGGACATTGATCGATGATCCTTGGGTTGAGGGTTGCAGTGTCCCCGGCCCACAGAACGATAGGGCAGGGCCTGCGTTGCGCGATTCCGAGAAAAAGAACCCGGTGATGGGGCGGAACCCGCAACGCTCGATCCGCGTTCAGCGAGGTTTTCGGTCGGCCCGGAAATGTCGTTCCAGCCATGCGACCGCAAAGGGCATTATATCCGCTGCGTCGATCAGGGTGGAGCGGGCCGCCGCGACGGAGCCTTGCCGGCCTTGGCCGGTGGCGAGGTAGTCGCCAACCAGCGCCGCCATGTAATCCTCCGGCAGATCGCCTGGCGGATCGGACGTATCGAATTCCTCGAAGTCATGCCACGTCACCTGCCCCTCGACGAGGATCGGGGCTGCGTATCGCAAGATACGGTGCGGAATGTCCGCGAGGTGCTCGGCGTGATGGAGGAGCGTCATCGTGTCGAGCGGAGCGCCCAGCATCAGGACCTTGCCCCGGGCCTCCACGAGCTTCGCAAATGGCGTCCCTGGGCCATAGCCATAGTCCAGCGGATGGTCCCTAGTGAACCATTCCGCACGGGGTCCAAGCGCCACGACCGACGCACCGGGGTTGGGGCTGCGGAGCGCGCCCGGCGTGGTCCGCAGCAATTCCGGGAACGAACCATTGTCGCGGCTGGCGCGCGAGGCGTGCGGGTCAAACGGGACGATATCCTCGCGCGGCGCCCCTCCATCGATATCCTCCTGGCCTTGCCAATCGGCATAAGCGAGCAGGGTACCGTCGGGTCCCACGGCGTCGCGCAAGGCGGCGATCAGAGCATCGGGTCCACCGATGATGGGCCCAACCCTTCGCAACGCGGCGTGCACCATCACCGCATCGCCGGGCGCAATGCCCAGGCCGTCGAGATCAGTCAGCAGGCTTCGGCGGGTGGCCGCTGCCGAAGCGGTCAGTTCGCCGCTCCGGCGTAACGGCGCTCGGGTTTGGGTGCCTCTGTTTCTGCGTGCACGCGGTCGTAAGTCTCGCGCGCAATGCGGACGTCGGCGCCGTGCTGGGCTGCCCAGTTCCAGAGGGTATCGAGCGGGCTGGTCAGCGTGCGCCCAAGCTCGGTCAGCTGATATTCGACGCGCGGTGGAATCTCCGGATAAACCGTGCGGATCACCAGGCCATCGCGCTCGAGATTGCGCAATGTAAGGGTGAGCATGCGCTGGCTGATGCCGCCGATCGAGTGCCGGAGCTCGTTGAAGCGCATGGTTTTTCTGGTGAGATGACCGACGATCATCACGCTCCATTTATCGCCGATCCGGTTCAGGATGTCGGCCATCGAACCGCAAATCTGTGCCTGGTTGCCTTCGGCCTTGAAGCTCATTGCTGTCTCCTTATCGACAGCAATATAGGCGTGGTTACTCTCTGTGCCTAGGGCTCAAAGAGGCAGCGCAGGTCACTATCGTGTCAGTGCCGCTGACTTGCCTTGAGAGCGCCGCGACAGGAGGCTAGAAGTCGGACCTATTCGAAAAGAGACTTCGACTGATGCAGGTCGCGCGATTCGCCCGCTTACTCGCCTTTTGTCTTGCGCTTACCGGCAGTTTTACCCTCCCAGCCTCAGCCATCCCGATGCTGCTGATCGATGCGACCAGCTTCCAGGTGCTATACGCCGAGGACGCCGGCCAGCCCTGGCATCCGGCCTCGGTCACCAAGCTGATGACGGCCTACCTGGCCTTCGCGGCGATCAAGGCCGGGCGGGTGACCCTCGATACGCCCGTCACCATTTCCCAGCACGCCTGGAATCAGGCGCCGGCCAAGTCGGGGCTCGCGGTGGGCGCAAAAGTGTCGCTCAAGGACGCGCTCTACATCATGCTGGTGAAGTCGGCCAACGACATGGCCGTCGCCATCGCGGAGACGCTTGCGGGCGACGGCAGCGAGAAGACGTTCGTTGGACAGATGAACCTCATGGCGCAGCAGATGGGGCTAACGGCCACGCATTACGACAATGCCAATGGCCTCAAGAGCCCAGGCCAAATCAGCACGGCGCGCGACCTGGCAATGATCGCGCTCTATATCCGTCGCGACTATCCCGAATACATGCCGATCTTTTCGACCCAATGGGTGCAGCTTGGCAGCCACAAGCTCGAAACCAGCAATGGCCTGTTGCAGCATTTCTCGGGCGCCACCGGGATGAAGACGGGATTCATCTGCCAGTCGGGCCTCAATATCGTCGCTACCGCCGATCGTAACGGCCAATCGCTGCTGGCGGTGGTGCTGGGTGCATCTTCGGTGCGCGAGCGCAATGAGCTGACGGCCCAGATGCTGCTACGCGGCTTTTCGGGCGCGCTGAAGCCAACCGGGCAAACCGTTGTGGACCTCGCCGATCTCGACACCGATCCGGTCGACATGAGCCCGATGATCTGCGGCAAGAAGGCCAAGGCCTATATCAAGCAGCGAGCCGCGGACTTCCCGATGGGCCTCAAGGGCCAACCGAGCTATCTGACGGACAAGATCGACGGGCCGGTCTATTCCGCGACATTGCTCGGTGGGGCCATCGAGGGCGAAGTCCCGCTGCCCCGGCCCCGGCCGGATTCGCCCAACGCGACCGACGACGTTGCAGCCGACTAGCGGCCGACCGTTACCGTCAACCGAAGAACGCCGTTCTCTTCGCTGAGCGTGCAGGCGTGACCACGTTGTGTGCAATAGAGTGGAATATCGATCCTTGCCATCGGATCGGTCGCCAGAACGACCAGGATATCGCCCGCGGTACGGCCCTCGATGGCCTTCTCCAGCTTGAGCACCGGCAAGGGACAGCGCAGGCCACGCGCATCCAGGATGGTTTCAGCCATAGCTCAGCTCAGCCGAGGACCAGCACCCAATAGACACCATAGGGTGACGCTGCGTCGTAATGTGCCGCGATACCCGCTCGCGTCGCGGCGGCATTGGTCAGCGCGGCGGAGTCCGCGGGAGAATTGCGCCAGCCCGAAAAGGTTTCGGCGAAATTGTAGTAGCCGGCGGAATAGCGGACTTCGACGGCGCCGGCCGGCTTGGTCGATTGCGTGCCGGACTGCGTGTACTGAAGCACGAGCGCATCGGCCGAGGCATCGAGTGCCGGATCTTCCGTCAAGGCCGGTGCGCCGGTCGTGCCGCGATATTGGTTGATGATGGCAATCGCCTGCGCGCGATCGAGCGTCACGCCCTTGGCGTCCATGCGTTGGCTCAGGGCAACGGGCAGCCCACCCGAGGAGCAGGCCGCGACCAATGCAAGGACGGCGGCAGCACAGAAGGCGCGGAGCGCGAGGGACATGGGCGGACTTTCATGTTCCGTTGGAAGGGCAGTCTAGGGCAGCTTGAGGCCATCCGCGACCGTATAGGTGCCGATGGCATTGCCGTTGGTCGCATCGATCAGTTGCAGCGGCTCGGTGGTGGTTGCGCCGTTGTGGACATAAGCTTCGACGACGGAGATGAATTGCCGCTTCAGGTCGGGATTGAGACTCTGGAACAGCGGGGTCACGCCGACCCTGGGTGGCGCGGGGGAAATCTTGAGGCCGGTGAACACGCCCTGGCGGATGAGCTTTTGCACAAAGGCGCGTCGGTCGGTCTGGGTCATGGATGCCAGGTCGACGACGGTGACCGCCGGACTATCGGTCGCGGCGACAGCGTTCGAGGCGGCGGAGGATGCCGAGGCTGCCGCCGGCGCGACCGCCGGACTTGCCGCAGCATTCTGTTCGACCCGTCCGCTCTCCTTGGGTCCGAACAGCATCAAACCGATGACGGCAAGGACAATCAGCACGATGCCGCCCAGCCCCGCCCATAGGATGAGCCGCCGCGCGGGGTTTTTCCGAAACGGACGATAGGGTTCGATATCCTGCAACTTGGTCCCCCGGGGCGGCGCTCTGCCGTCCCCTCAAACATCAGGCATTTGGCGAGAAGATGATCGACCATCGATCGCCATAGTGGCGACCCCGGCGCGATTCGAACGCGCGGCCTCAGGATTAGGAATCCTGCGCTCTATCCTGCTGAGCTACGGGGTCGGCGGGGCGGAACCTAGACGAAGAGCAGGGCTCAACCAAGTCCCAGATGCGGCGGCGTGGCGCTCCCCCGAAGACGGGCCCGGCAGGGATTTTCGCCGCAATTTGCTGCACTGTGGCGGCGAGTCTCGGGTGGGGCAGGATTTGCTGTTGCGACAGGCAGTTGCGGGCGCGGTTGCGTTGACGATTTTGGCAGGGCCCGCAGCCGCCTGCGAGGGCTTGCGCGATGGTCCGAAGGGCACCGTGACGCAAATCGTCGATGGCGACACGCTGATGCTCGATACGGGACTTGTGGTGCGCCTCATCGGCATCCAGGCCCCGCATCTCGCGCTGGGGCGCGAAGGCCTCACCGACTGGCCAAAAGCCGATGCCTCGAAGTCGGCTTTGGAGGCACTTGTGCTGCACCATCCGGTGCTGCTGCGCTACGGCGGCGCTGATAAGGATCGCTACGGCAGGGCGCTGGCACAGGTCTATCTTACGGATGCCGCCGATGGCTGGGTGCAGCAAAAGATGCTGAGTGCGGGCATGGCGCGCGTCTATACCTTCCCCGACAACCGCGCCTGTGCGAGCGAGCTATATGCGACCGAGACGCGGGCGCGAGCCCAGAGGATTGGCTTATGGACTGATCCCGAATACACGGTGCGAAGCGCCAGCCGCCCCGATGTCCTGCTCGCGCGGGTGGGCCATTTCGAGCTGGTCGAGGGACGGGTTCTCAAGGCTCAAAAGACCGGCGGACGCCTCTATCTCAATTTCGGCAGGTTGTTCAAAGAGGACTTCACCGCAGTGATCGATGCCCAGGCGCTCAGGATGTTTACCGGCGAAAAGCTCGATCCCCTATCGCTGACGGATGCGCTCGTACGGGTACGGGGCTGGGTCGATAGCTCGGGTGGCCCGCGCGTTACGATCACCCATCCCGAACAGATCGAGGTCCTCGCCCGGCCATGATGGGACGCATCTCTAAATCCCTGCTGGTGGCCTCGATGCTGGCGCTGCTCGCGGGCTGCTCGAGCGTTCTCGGCCCGGGCGTCGCCGTCACGACCACCAACGGACAGATGGCTCCGCTGGTGTCGGAGACAGGCGATGCGAGCGACGATGTGGCGGGGGCGCGCGAAGCACCGGGCATCATCGCGTCCTATGGCGGCATCTACTCCGACCGGCCGGCGGAGATCATGCTGGCGCAGATCGTCTCGCGCCTGCTGGGGGCGGCCAACCAGCCCAACGCCAAGTTCACGGTGACGATCCTCGACACGTCCGATGTCAACGCGTTCGCGCTCCCGGGCGGTTACATCTTCGTGACGCGCGGCATCCTCGCGCTCGCCAATGACCAGAGCGAGCTCGCGGCGATTCTCGCGCACGAAATCTCGCACGTGATCCTTCATCACTCGCAGGCGCGCACCGAGCGGGCCAAGACGACGGACCTCGTGGACAAGGTGGTGAGCGGCGTTTTCGGCTCAGATCCCTCGACCGACCAGAGCGCCAACAAGGCCAAGCTCAGCTTTGCCGCCTTCAGCCAGGCGCAGGAGCTGGCGGCGGACAAGTCCGGCATCCAGATCGCGGGGCGCGCGGGGTTCGATCCGTATGCGGCGGCGCGCTTCCTCAGCGCCATGGGCCGATTTGCCCAATACCAGCAAGGCACAGCGGACCAGGGGGATGATTTCCTGAGCTCGCACCCCTCGACGCCCGACCGCGTGCAGAAGGCCAACGACATTGCGCGGATGACGTTCGGCCCGCCAGGGACGGGCGACCAGGACCGGCAGGACTACATGGCGGCAATCGACGGCATGGTGTTCGGTGACAGCCCGAGCCAGGGCGCGATCGCCGGCCAGCGCTTCATTCAGCCGACGCTCAAATTCACCTTTACGGTGCCCGTCGGCTACAAGCTGCAGATCACGCCCGGGGCCGTCGTGGGGGTTGCGAGCGACGGCGAAGCGGTGCGCTTCGACAGCGCCGAGGTCCCGCAGACGATGGCGCTCGGCGATTATCTCAAGTCGGGATGGATCGCGGGGTTGCAGCCACAAACCGTGGCGCAGCAATCGGTCAACGGGTTCGACGCGGCTTCGGGTGTGGCGGCAACCGATCAGTGGAATTTCCGGGTGCAGGTGGTGCGCTTCCAGGGCAAGGTCTACCGCTTCATCTTCGCGGCGCGCATCGACAGCGAGCTGTTTGCCCGTGGCGCTGATCAGACCATCAAGAGCTTCCGCTCGACGACGGGCGACGACCTGCGGCAGGTCCGTAAGGTGACGGTCAAAACCGTGGTGGCTGGACCAGTCGATTCCGCCGATTCACTGGCGCGCAAGATGGGCCCGGTGAACGATGCGGCCAATCTCTTTTACATCCTGAACGACCTCTACCCGGGCGATCCGGTCGTCGCGGGGCAGAGCTACAAGGTAGTTGCGGTTCAATAACTCATACGTCCTCGGCAAAGAAAAAGGCCGGCATCGCTGCCGGCCTTTGCATTTGAATTGTTGTCGCGATCTTACGCGGCGGCTTCCTCAGCGTCGGGCTCGGTCTTGGGACCGCGGCGGGGCGACTTGGCCAGCTGCTTTTCGATGAGCTGGACGGCTTCGGTGAGCGTCAGCTTGTTGACAGCACCGATCTCGCGGCTCATCCGATCCATCGCCTGCTCGAAGAGCTGGCGCTCGGAGTAGGACTGCTCGGGCTGGTCCTCGGAGCGATAGAGGTCGCGGACCACTTCGGAGATCGCGATCAGGTCGCCGGAATTGATCTTGGCCTCATATTCCTGGGCGCGGCGGCTCCACATCGTGCGCTTGACGCGCGCGCGACCGGTGACGGTCTCGAGGGCCTTCTTGACGACGGGCTCCTCGGACAGCTTGCGCATGCCGACCGACTTGATCTTGGTGGTCGGGACGCGGAGGGTCAGCTTGTCCTGCTCGAACGAGATGACAAAAAGCTCGAGCTTGAGGCCCGCCACTTCCTGCTCGTCGATCGAGGTGATCATGCCCACGCCGTGGGCCGGATAGACGATGTACTCGCCGGTCTTGAATCCGAGGCGCTGCACAGACTTCTTGGCTACCATGAAATACTCCTTTGACGCCGCCGCCGGACCGGTTCTTTGCGGAAGACCGTCCTTGTTACTTTTTCGCAGCCAAAACCCACCTCCGTCCGGCCCCGCTGGCCGTCCGTTGGGTCACGACAAAATTCGTGTCAAAAAAAGCGTGCCAGGCGGCACGGGGCTGAGGACTGCATCGATTTCAGGACCATAGCATAAAAATCCGGCAAAATCAAAGTTGCCGAATCAATCGGGTTAACGGTCAGGGCCGGCGACGGCTGGTTGAGGCACATTGCCCCGTAAAATGGGGAGCCTCAGTCCCCTTCCCCAGGGGCTTCGGAGAAGTGCTTCTCGAACTTGCCCTCGACCCCGTCCCATTCCTTGGCGTCGGCGGGCGGGTCCTTCTTTTCCGTGATATTGGGC